>Ga0207695_10004394_pt1 | contig 19271 bp, 17 predicted proteins | sample KBSC54metaG_FD_184354 | JGI IMG/M metagenome (GOLD analysis project Ga0207695, IMG submission 184354) | Corn rhizosphere microbial communities from Kellogg Biological Station, Michigan, USA - KBS C5-4 metaG (SPAdes) (version 2) | ecosystem: Host-associated > Plants > Roots > Rhizosphere > Soil... | reverse complement strand
GGCTGCGGCTCCTGGCCACCGATCCGATGGCGCGGATCGACGTGCCGCACTTCCTCGGCCAGACTGGCGCAAGGCTGATCGAAACCGCCGAAAGGGACGGCGCCCTCAGCTTCCTGATTGTAAAATGAGACCAGTGGGCCGAAAGGGGTGCGGCGCGCCGTTTGGAGGAACGACGCGCCGCCAGGATGACCTTGTCCTTCGTCCTGATCGATCGTCGGCCGCCACGAGGGACGGGAGAGCGCGACCGCCGATCGACAGGTGCGAAGATGCGCCCCCAAAACTGAACCCACGCTGAACGAAATTCAGGCGGGCCCGGCTGTTCAGGCGCAGGCGCAGGTTCGGCGCCCTGCGCGAAATGGACGCTTGGCGCGGCGCGCCGGGGCCGCCTAAGCTCCCGCCGCGAAGGGGTAGTTGGTGCCGATTCACGCGCGAATCCTGATCGTTGCCAAGGACGATGAACGCGCCGGGCCGCTTGCGGACGGGCTGGACCGGCTTGGCTGGCGCACCATCACCGCCCGGGGCCCGTTTGCCGCCATCGCCGCCCTCGGTGATCTGCAGATCGAGGCGGCGATCATCGACCTCGTCGGCGCCAGCCGCGAGACCCTGTCCTACGCCCGACGGCTGAAGGCCGCCTGCGCGCCGCGCCGCCTGCCGGTGATTGCCATCGGCGACCCGGATCCGCAGCTGGCCGAGCACGGGTTCGACCTCAGCCTCGCCCCGCCCCTGCATCCGACCCAGGTGCTGATGCGACTGGAGACCCTGGTGCGCACCGCCGTGGCCGAGGAGGAGTTCGAGCTGCGCCTCGACACCTTCGCCGAACGCGGGCGCCGCCTCGATCTGCCGGAGCCGGAAGCCGGGCCGCTCCGGGTGCTCTGCATCGGCGAGCCGGCGCCGCAGTTCCTGGCTCTCTCGAATGCGCTCGTCAGCAGCACGGCGCAGGTAGTCGGCGCCTTCACGTCCTACACGGCCTTCGACTACCTGCACGAGCGGCCGTTCGACGCCGTGGCGTTGTGGGCCGGCGAGAACCAGCAGGAGGCGCTGTCGATCATCGCCGGCATGCGCCGCAACACCCGCCTCTACCATATCCCCGCCCTGCTCTATCAGCGCGGGCCGCTGGACGTGTCCGCGGCCGACGCCTTCGGCAAGGGCGTCACCGACGTCGCCTCGCCCGAGGTGTCAGAGGCCGACACCGCCAAGCGGATCCTGGAGCTGGCGCGCAGCTACCGCCGCCAGGGTGCGATCCGCAAGGCGCTGGAGAGGGCCCGCGCCTCCGGCCTGATGGACGCGGCCACCGGCCTCTTCACCCGCGAACTGTTCGCCAGCCACCTGATGCGCCTCGCCGCCGCGGCCCGGGCGCGAAACCGGCCGCTGACGGTCTCGGTGCTGAAGGTGGCGGAGCGCGCCGACACCGCCGTGGCCCGGTCCGGCGGCTGGCTCGACAAGGCGGTGCCGCAGATCGGCAGCATGATCGGACGACTGGTCCGCGCCGAGGACACCGCCGCGCGGCTCGGCCCCGAGGTGTTCGCCCTGGCCCTGCCCGCCACCGCCGCCGCCGCAGGGCGGCTGACCGCCGAACGCATCGGCGCGGTGATCGCCTGCACCGCCTTCGAGGCCGGCGAGGGCCGCCCCCCGTTCGTGGTGGAATTCGACATCGGCGTCTGCGAGGTCGCGCCCGGCGAAAGCGCCGCCCGCGCCCTGGAAGTGGCCGCCGAGCGCGCCATGGAGCGCCAGGCGAGTTAGGTTCTTTTCGCCTCCCGGGACAAGGATTCCGCATTCGGGCCAGTAGTTGCCCTGGCCGCCGCCGGGTGGGAAGTTGCGCGTCCAGAACCCGGACTGATCGAGGGAGCCTCGTCATGAAGATGGAAGACATGGTCATCGCCAGCGTGGACGACCACGTGATCGAGCCGGCGACGATGTTCGACCAGCATCTCTCGCCCGAGCACCGGGCCCTGGCGCCGCGGTATGTCACCGACGACAAGGGCAACAGCTTCTGGTGGTGGGAGCACGAGGACAAGCGCTCCTACAACAACGGCACCAACGCCGTCGTCGGCCGGCCGCGCGAGGAATACGGCATGGAGCCGATCAATCTCGAGCAGATGCGCCGGGGCACCTGGGATGCGGCCGCCCATATCGATGACATGAACGCCATGGGCGTGATGACCGCCCTGATGTTCCCCACCTATCCCGGTTTCGACGGCGGCTGGTTCTGGGCCACCAAGGACAAGGCCAACACCTTGCGGGTGATCCAGGCCTACAACGACTGGCACATCGACGAGTGGTGCGGGCCCTACAAGGGCCGCTACTTCCCCACCGCCATCCTGCCGCTTTGGGACGTGGGCGCCACGGTGGAGGAGATGAAGCGGCTGACCCGGAAAGGCTGCCGCTCCGTGTTCTTCCCGGCCAACCCGGCTGCCCACGGACGCCTGCCGTCGGTGCACGACGAGGTCTGGGAACCGATGTGGAAGCTCGCCAACGACGAGCGGATCGTCTTCAACTGCCACATCGGCACCGGCTCGGCGCCGGCGGCCAATTCCGAGCTATCGCCGATCTCGGCCTGGATCACCTCGATGCCGATGGCCATCGCCACCGACGCGGCCGACCTGCTGCACCTGCGCGCGCTGCTGCGGTATCCGGACCTGAGGATCGTGCTCTCCGAGGGCGGGATCGGCTGGGTGCCCTACCTGCTCGAGCGGGCCGACTTCACCTTCCGCCACCACGGCCCGTGGGTGCGGGCCGACTTCGGCGGCCGCCTGCCGTCGGACGTCTTCCGCGAGCATTTCCTGACCTGCTTCATCGACGACAAGTTCGGCTGCCTGAACTACCAGCAGGTCGGGGAGGACATCATCTCCTACGAGTGTGACTACCCTCATTCCGACTGCACCTGGCCCCATGTGGCCGAGGAGCTGTGGCCCAACGTCAAGGACCTGCCCGACCGTGTGATCGACAAGATCACCCACCAGAACGCCTATCGCTTCTTCGGCATGGATCCGGTGGCCCAGCTGGGGCGCGAGGCCTGCACGGTCAGCGCTCTCAGGGCCAGGGCGACGCACGTGGACACCACGGTGCGCTCCTGGGACGGCAACGACGCGCGTCAGCTCGGCGACTGGGACAAGGCCGTCACGTTCCGCGACGTCGCCGCCACGCGGGCGCCGCCGAGAACCTAGCAGCACACGGGCGCGGCTACGGCGTCGGCGGCGCCTCGCGCATCATGCCCGCGCACGCCCCGATCATCGCCTGGTTCACGCCCGCCGATGCGGCCTTGCAGGCGTTGTCGTAGATCTTGCCGTCCTCGGCGCAGACCGGCTGGTAGAAGTCGGTGCAGGCCGTCGGCCTGACCCGGCAGACCGCCGGTTCCGCCCGGACGCCGGCGGGGACGACGTGGCGGTAGCAGTAGAGGCCGTCGGCGCACCGGGCGTCGCCGGGCCGTGCGCAGCGCGCGCCCTCGGCGCCCGGACGCGCGACGGCCGCGCCGTGGCAGGCGGCGCACGCTGCTCCGATCAGCATGGCCAGACTTGCGAGGCGAGCCGCCGTTCCTGATCCCATCGACTTCCCCCCTGACCGGCGACCCCACTGCATCACACGCGGGCGCTCGGCGGAAGGCCGCGCGCTGGGGCTCCTGCAAGCTGCAGCGTGGACCCCGACCTGCCGCCGTGCTCAAACTTTCGCGGCGGTCCATTACGGACCGCCGATCCAACGGAGGGACTCCATGAAGATCGAGATCAGGTTGCTGCCCGCGGCAGCCGTTTTGGCGGGCGCCATCGCCATCGGCGTGGGCGTCGGCGAGGCCCTCGCGGCCCAACCCCATATGGAAGCTGCGCTGCAAGCCCTGCAGACGGCTCGCGCCGAACTCGTGGTCGCGGCGGCCAACAAGGGTGGTCACCGGCTGAAGGCGATCGGCTACGTCGACAGCGCCATCAGCGAGGTGCAGCAAGGCATGGCCTACGCCGACTAGGCAGTTTCCCCGGGCTTGGGGGGCAGCCTTGCCCGGCGACACACCTACGCAATGCCGCTAACCACACTCGGCGAACCGCGCCGGGCGATCCAAGAGATGGCGATGGCCAAGAGCACGCCTGCCACCGCCGCGCTGACCCGCGCGGGCGCTTCCTTCGAGCTCCACACCTACGACTACGATCCTGACGCTGACAGCATCGGCCTGCACGCCGCCGAGAGCCTCGGCGTGCCGCCCTCCATCATGCTGAAGACGCTGATCGTGCGCGTCGACGGCCGGCCCGCCTGCATCGTGCTGCCATCCGACCGCGAGGCCTCGATGAAGAAGGTCGCCGCAGCCCTCGGCGGCAAGGCTGCCGAGATGGCCAGGCCCGCCGACGCCGAGCGGATCACCGGGTACCGGGTCGGCGGCGTCAGCCCGTTCGGCCAGAAGAAGCGCCTGCCGACGGCGGTCGAGGCCGGGGCCCTCGCCCATCAAGCCGTGTTCGTGAACGGCGGCCAGCGCGGCCTGCAGCTGCAGATCGCGCCGCGGGTCTTGCTAGACGTGCTCGGCGCCAAGGCCGCGCAGATCGTCTGACCTGCATTGCGCGCGACAGCACGTCGACTAAGCTCGGCAGGCCAGGACAGGGGAATCTCCGCATGTCACGCCACACCTTTGCTCGCCGCCGCCTGATGGCTGTAGCGCTTGCAGCCTGCGCCGCCACGGCGTGGGCGACCGCGGCCGACGCCGCCCGCAAGCCCGACCTCGCAGACGCGGTGGCCGGCAGCTACCACGGCGATGTGATCTCCGACTCCCAGGGGTCGTCGCGGGCGGACGTCACCCTGACCCTGACACGGGTCGGCCCGAACACCGTCAGCATCTCGTCGGACTACGACCGCCTGCCGGTGATTTCGGTCCGGCTCGAGCGCGCGATGTCGCAGATCGTCAATCGCGACGGCGACAGTCCCTTCTCGTTCGACGCCGGAAAGCTGGATGTCAGTTTTCACAACGAGGTGAGTTGGTCGGGACATCGCTGACGCGGTCTCGCCAAACGCCGTTCATCGAACCATGCTGTAGGTTATCGGTCGGCGCTGGTCCGGCCGCGGTCCCGACAAGCACAGAGGTGCGTCCATGGCTTGGTTCTCCCGCTTCGACCGCTACGGCAGCGCCCACATGGTGCGATCACAGGACACCGTCATGGCAGGCGGGACCGACAGCTCCAACTCCTGCGGCATCTCCAGCATCATGATGGTGAACTTCAAGGTGAAGATGCACCTGCTGCTGCGGGGCCTGGCCGCCGGCGCCGGCGTGCAGGCGAGTCCGGTAGGCACTTTCGTGGGCGGCCAGCTGGCCGACGGGATCGCTGCGGCCCAGGCGACCGAACCGGAAATCTACCAGATCTACACCGACGTCACCGGCTCGCCCTACGATGGCGCGTCCTACAGCGACTGCACCTACTTCCCCACCGTCCTGCAGCGCCTCGGGCTGGGCTCCTGGGAGACGGTGTGGATCAACGGCAGCATGTTCGACGCCATCAAGGCCGCGACCGACGATGGCTACCCCTGCATCGCCCTCTGCCACTGGACCGGGGGCGGCGGCCACTTCTGCTGCATCGACGAGACCCACACCTTCATCAGCAACACCATCTCGGTCTGCGACCCCTGGGACGGCGAGCAGCGCATCGTCAGCGCCCCTAGCGGCGGCACGATCCCCTACGACCCCAGCGGCTTCGTGTTTTCCACCGGCGCCTTCTTCGGCGGCAATCGCCACACCTACGACAGCGCGGCCCCCGGCGCCTTCGACGGCTGGATCACCCGCAAGTGCTGACGGCCTCGGCCGTAACGACCTCCCTCACGCCTCGGGCAGCTGCCCGCTGATCGCCAGACGGACCAGGGTGGCGCTCATCCAGCCGGCGGCGAAGCCCCGGTCGACGGCGATTTCCGAGCCGGTGATCTCCCGGGCGTCGTCGCTGCAGAGCACGCAGATGGCCCGGCCCGCGTCCTCGGGCTGCATGCGCGCCTGGCCGAACACCCCGCCGCTGCTCTTGCCTTCCTCCCACTTGCCGCCGCTCGCCGCCGCCCGCGAACGCGCGTTGCCCTCGGTGGCCACCGATCCCATGATCACCACGTTGGCGCGCACGCCCGTGCCGAAGGTCTCTACCGCGGTGATCTTGGTGAAGTGGATGAGGCCGGCCTTGGAGGCGCCGTACGGCCCGTGGTTGAACAGCCCCTGCACCCCGGCGAACGAGGCGATGTTGATGATCACGCCGTCATGACGCGCCTTCATGTGCGGCAGGACGGCCCTGGTCATCAGGAAAGCCCCCTTCAAGTTGGGATCCAGCGTGCGGTCCCATTCCTCTTCGGTGACCTGCTCGATGCTGGGCGTGGGCAGCGTCGTGGCGGCGTTGTTGACCAGGACATCGACCTTGCCGTGCCGGTCCAGCGCCGACGCGATCGTCCGCTCGCAGTCCGCGCCACTGACCACGTCGCCGGCGACGAAGCTGAACGGCAGGCCGGCGGCGACCAGGGCCGCCTCCACCTCGCGCCCGGTGTCTTCGCGACGCGCCATCGCCACCACCGAGGCCCCCCGCTCCATCAAGGTCCTGGCGATCCCAAGCCCGATCCCCGAGATGCCCCCGGTGACCACGGCCACCTTGCCGTCGAGGCGAACCGTCATGCTTCCTCCTCGCCGCCCGCGCGAGCGCCGATTGGGTCAGCGATCCGAGCCTAGCTGACCTGCCCGGTCCGCCCCATCGTTCGCGAGCCGCCTTGCGTCGCTCCACGCGCAAACGCCTGATGCGATCGGTGTAGTATGCCGCTGAGCTGGATGGGGAAAGGGACGCCATGGCCGAAACTGAGCCCAGGCGCTGGCCGCGCGTGTTGCAGCCGTTCGTCACGCGGCCACACCTGCTGGCTGGGTTCGCGGTGGCCATGGCGGTGTTCTTCGGCGGGCGGCCCTGGATCGCGCGGGATGTCACCCGGGGCCTGACGGCCTGGGACAGCGGGGCGCTGATGTTTCTGGCGCTGGCGCTGGCGTCCATGATCGACGTCGACCACGAGCGGCTGAAGCGCCGGGCGATCGACCACGACGAAGGACGCCATTTCATCCTGATCCTGGCGTCGGTGGCGGCGCTGGCCAGCGTCGCGGCGATCGTGGCCGAACTCGGCGGCGCCAAGGGCCATCCGCTGCGGGTGGCGCTGACAGCCGGAACGATCGCCATCTCGTGGCTGTTCGTCCAGATCGTGTTCGCCCTCCACTACGCCCACGTCTATTACGCCACCGAGGGTTCGCTCACCGGGCCGCACAAGGAAGGGTTGGAGTTCCCCTGCGACGACCCGCCGGACTACTGGGATTTCGTCTATTTTTCGGTGGTCGTGGGCGCGGCCACCGCCACCGCCGACGTCAACATCGTCTCCAAGGAGATGCGGCGCGTCTCCACCCTGCACACTCTGATCGCCTTCGCCTTCAACACCGCCATCCTGGCGACGATGATCAACCTCGCCGCCGGCCTGTTCTAGGGTCGAACCGCGGGAGCTGCGTCATAAGGCGCGCCAAGCTCATCGCGTTCCTGGCCAGCCGGGGACAGCAGTGGCGCGAGCAACTGGCGCAGATGCGCCGGCTCCAGCCCAGCGGTGCTTTGAACCACCAGGAACCGTACCAGCGGCTCGCGGGCCAGGCGCTCCAGCGGACTCCAGCCTTCGAGCTGTGCGGGCGACCAGAGGTCGGCCTCGGAGTGATATCGTCGTCGGCCGTCGTCCGGCGCGAGCACTTGCTCCAGTTCGCCGGTGATCTGGCCCAGCTCGGTGTAGACGGCGTTCTCGACCCAGCACTGGTCCCACACCAGGGACCGGGCCACCAGCGCGCCGATCGCGTCGCCGCCGTTGGCCAGGGCGACCGCCGCCGGAACCGCCCGGGCAAGGTCGCGGGTCAGCACATTGGGGGTCACGGAGAGACCCCGGTTGCTCTTCGGGTTGGGGTGGCCGAGCACGGCGCGGGAGGCCGCCCACCAGCCGGGGTGGACATCCTTGGACTCCCAGTCGGCGATCGCCCTGCCGTCCCGCACCATGTGCGAGGCGCCGAGCGGTCGGATGCAAAGCACGTCGGCGTCGAGATAGATGTAGGCGTCGGCCGCGCAGACACGGGCGAACAGCAGCTTGATGTACATCTGCTTGTACCAGCCGATCAGGTTCTGGATGCGCCAGTCGCCGATCAGCTCCCGCTCGTCGAGGAAATGAAGATCGAGGTTCGGCCGCCGTCCCGCCAGCTGACGCAGCGCCGGCAACTCCGGCCCCATCCCCACCACGGTGATCCTGAACGGCGTCGGATCGATCCAGTGCACGGACAGGGAGTCGAGCAGCATCACGAAACGCTCGCCCGTGAGGCGTTCCTTCTCGCCGGACAGCCGCACAGGAAGGACCGCTTCGATGCTGTCGATGCTCATCGGGGCTGCTTATCAGCGCCTGCTCCGGGGGGCCACGACGGCATCTATGCGAGGGCAGGCTCCTGGCTTCGGCTGCCCTACCCGCTTCCCGCCACCTTCGCCAGCTGGGCCACGATCCGTTCCGCTCCGCGCAGCCGTTCGTCCGGCGTCTCCCATTCCCCCTTCACAACCACCTTGTTGTCGGGCCGCAGACGCCACACCGAGGCGCTCTTCTGGATGAAGGCGACCAGCCCGGCGGGGTTGGCGAAGTGCTCCTCGCGGAAGCTCACCACCGCGCCCTTGGGGCCCACGTCGATCTTGGCGACGTTGGCCTGGCGGCAGAGGGCCTTGATCGCCACCACCTTCAGCAGGTGGTCGGCCTCGGGCGGCAGGGGGCCGAAGCGATCGATCAGCTCGGCGGCCATGGCCTCGCGGTCCTCGCTGCGCTCCGCGTCGGAGAGCCGGCGGTAGAGCGCCAGGCGCACGTTGAGGTCGGGGATGTACTCCTCGGGGATCAGCACCGAGGCGCCGGTGTTGATCTGGGGCGACCAGCCGCGGGTGAGGTCCGGCGGCGCGTTGGCGCTCTTGGCTTTCAGGTCGGCCACAGCGTCCTCCAGCATCTGCTGGTAGAGCTCGACGCCGATCTCCTTGATGTGGCCGGACTGCTCGTCGCCCAGCAGGTTGCCGCCGCCCCGGATGTCGAGGTCGTGGCTGGCCAGCTGGAAGCCGGCGCCCAGGTTGTCCAGCGACTGCAGCACCTCCAGGCGCCGCTCCGCCGAGAGCGAGATCGACCGCTCGGCCGGCGTGGTCAGGTAGGCGTAGGCCCGGGTCTTGGCCCGCCCGACCCGTCCGCGCAGCTGGTAGAGCTGAGACAGGCCGAACATGTCCGCCCGGTGCACGATCAGGGTGTTGGCCGTGGGGATGTCGAGCCCCGACTCCACGATCGTGGTCGAGACCAGCACGTCGTACTGCCCCTCGTAGAAGGCGGCCATGACGTCCTCGAGCTGGGTCGCGGCCATCTGGCCGTGGCCGATCACGAACTTCACCTCCGGCACGCTCTCGCGCAGGAACTTGGCGATGTCCGGCAGATCGGAGACGCGCGGGGCGACGTAGTAGGCCTGGCCGCCGCGGTACTTCTCGCGCAGCAGCGCCTCGCGGATCGACACCGGGTCGAATGGGGTGATGTAGGTCCGCACGGCCAGCCGGTCGACCGGCGGGGTGGCGATGATCGACATCTCGCGGATGCCGCTCAGCGCCAGCTGCAGGGTGCGCGGGATCGGCGTGGCGGTCAGCGTCAGCACATGCACGTCGGCGCGCAGGGCCTTCAGGGCCTCCTTGTGCTTGACTCCGAAGTGCTGCTCCTCGTCGACGATGACCAGGCCCAGGTCCTTGAAGCTGACCTGCTTGCCCAGCACCGCGTGGGTGCCGATGACGATCTCGATCTCGCCCTTGCCCAGGCCTTCTCGGGTCTCGGCCGCCTCCTTGGAGGGCACCAGCCGAGACAGCCGGCGCACTTTCACCGGCCAGCCCTGGAAACGCTGGGTGAAGGTCGAATAGTGCTGCCGGGCCAGCAGCGTGGTCGGGCAGACCACCGCCACCTGCCTCCCGCTCATCGCCATCACGAACGCGGCCCTGAGCGCCACCTCGGTCTTGCCGAAGCCGACGTCGCCGCAGATCAGCCGGTCCATCGGCTTGCCGGCCTCGAAGTCGGCCAGCACGTCGGCGATGGCGTTGAGCTGGTCGTCGGTCTCCTCGTAGGGGAAGCGGGCGCAGAACTCGTCGAACACCCCGTGCGGCGGGTCGACCTCCTCCACGTGCTTCAGCGCGCGGGCGGCGGCGATGGCGATCAGGCCCTCGGCCATCTCGCGCAGGCGCTCCTTGGCCCGCGCCTTGCGCGCCTGCCAGGCCGCGCCGCCCAGCCGGTCGAGCTGCACGCCCTCCGAGTCCGACCCGTAGCGGGTCAGCAGGTCGATGTTCTCCACCGGCAGGTAGAGCTTGGCGTCGCCGCCGTAGTCGATCTCCAGGCAGTCGTGCGGCGCCTCCTGCACCTCCAGCGTCTTAAGGCCGACGTAGCGACCGATGCCGTGGTCGATGTGCACCACCAGGTCCGACGGGGTCAGCGCCGAAGCCTCGGCCAGGAAGTTGGCCGCGCGCCGGCGCCGGCGCGGCCGCGACAGCCGGTCGCCAAGGATGTCGGTCTCGGAGATCACCGCCAGGGTGTCGGTCTCGAAGCCGGCCTCCAGCGGCAGCACCACGCGCTGGAGCTTCTTCGGGTCGGCCGCCTTGGCCGCCTGCCAGTAGGGGGCGAGCGGAATGGCCTTCAGCCCGTGGTCGGCCATCATCGAGGCCAGCCGCTCGGACGCGCCCTCGGACCAGGAGGCGAACAGCACCCGCTTCCCGGCCGCGGTCAGGCGCCGGGCGTGGTCGGCGGCCGCCTCGAACAGGTTCACGCTGTCCTGCTGCCGCTCGGCGGCAAAGGTGCGGCCGAGCTTGGCGCCCAGGTTCAGCACGCCGGGGCCAGGCTCATGGGTGAGGGGGATCAGGCGGCGGACCGCATGGCGCGCCAGACCTTCGTCCCATTCCTGGTTGGTCAGGTAGAGGGCCGAGGGCGGCAGCGGCCGGTAGTGCACCTTGCGCTCGGCGGCGTTGCGGGCCTCGAAAGCGTCCACGATCATCGCCAGCCGCTCGTCGCGGGCCGCCGCCGCGAGGTGGTCGAGGCCGATCAGCGCGTCCTTCGGCAGGTAGTCGAACAGCGTCGCGACGTGGTCGTAGAACAGCGGCAGGAAGTGCTCCATGCCCGCGCGCCGGCCGCCCTCGCTGACGGTGGCGTAGAGCGGATCGTCGCCCGCCGCGCCGAACGCGGCCACGTAGCCCTTGCGGAAGCGGGCGATCGCGTCGGCGTCGAGCAGCGCCTCGCTTACCGGCAGCAGGTCGACCGACTGCAGCTGGCGGGTCGAGCGCTGGGTCTCACGGTCGAAGGCGCGGATCGAATCCAGCGTGTCGCCGAACAGGTCCAGGCGCACGGGCTCAGGCGCGCCGGGTGGGAACACGTCGATCACTCCGCCGCGGATCGCGAATTCGCCGCGTTCCGAGACCGTCGAGGCGCGGTGGTATCCGTTGACGGCGAAGTAGCGCTCCAGGTCGCGCATATCGACGCTGGCGCCCACCTGGGCCGAGTAGGAGGCCCGCAGCACCGTCTCGCGCGGCGGCAGTCGCTGCATCAGCGCCGGCGCCTGGGTGATGACCAGCACCGGCTTCTTGCCCCAGTCGCCGCGGGCCAGCCGTGTCAGGGTCGCCATCCGCTCAGCCGACACGGCCGCCGATGGCCCCATACGGTCGTAGGGCAGGCAGTCCCAGGCCGGGAATCGCAGGATCTCGATCTCGGGCCCGAAGAAGCCCATGGCGTCCTCGAACCCCGAGGCGCGCGAGCCGTCGCGGGCCACGAACACGATCACACCGCCCCGGGCGCGGGCCAGGTCGGAGATGACGAGCGCGTCAAATCCCTCGGGCGCGCCGGTGAGGTCGAGGGCGTCGGGGGCCTCGGCGGCCCGCTTCAGATCTTGAGCGAGGGACACTGGATCAGAACGTCTGAGGACTGAGGGCTCGGAGACGGATCGGCTGGCGCAAGGGTCAGGCTCCGAGCCCGCGCTGGGTGCGGGCGATCAGGTGGAAGTCGCGGATCAGGGCCAGAACGTCCGTATCGTGTTCCGGTGGCGCCGCTTCGCGCCCGACGATCCAGCCGTAGACGTCGTGGTCGGGCAGATCGAGCAGGGTTTCGAAGCAGACCAGCTGGTCGTCGGTCAGGTTCGGGCCATGGATGTCCGCAAACGGGCCCAAAATCAGGTCCGCTTCCCGAAATCCGCGCCGCCAGGCCCGGAACCTGATCCGCTTCAGTCTCGTCTCTTCCATGAGGAGCGGCCGATATAGGGGCGGCGGCCGCGCCGCGCCACCGCCTTCAGCCGCGCGCCGGCCAAAAAGGAACCAGCATCGGCGTGCGCCGGCGGTAAGGCTCGTAGGCCGCCTCCCCGAGTTCTTGCGCCAGGAAGCGCTCCTCCAGCCGACCCTTGATCCAGAAAGCCAGTGTCACAAGCGCGATCCCCGCCAGCGTGGAGGGCGCGCCGATCTGGGCGGTGGTGGCGTAGGTCGCCACCAGGATGCCGGTGTAGATCGGGTGCCGCACGAGACGGTACGGCCCGGTATCGATGACCTTGTGATCGGCCTTCCGGCTGACGTCGCCCGACCAAAGCGCGCCCAGCGTGACGCGGGCCCACCAGGTGAAGGCGAAGCCGAGCGCAGCGAGGACGGTCAGGGCCCAGCCCAGCCAGGACGGAAGCCGCCACAAGGGCGTGTCGGCCCATTGCTGCCAGGCGCCGCGTCCTGCGAGCCCCGCGCCGTAGAAGGCCAGGAGGTAGCCGATCACGGTGGGAATGCGGTGCGAGGCCTCCGCGGCGAAGGAAGGTCGGGCGGCGGCCGGCCTGGCCCAGAACGCGGCCAGCAGCCAGGAGACCGCCCAGGCTGCCCAGATATAGAACGCGGCTTGCAACGAACTCATCGGGTGCTTTCACGCGCCCCTACCAACACACGCCCATTCGCCTATATCGGCGCCCGATATGTTCGGCGCTACCGCAGCCGCGACGACAGGCGCCACGGCCGCGGTTTATCATCACCTCCATGCGGCCCGAGATTCTGTTCCCGCTCTTTGCACCGGTCGGCGTCCTGAAGGGCGTCGGGCCGCGCGTGGCGCCCTTGCTGGAGAAGCTGGCCGGTCCGCTGGTGCGCGACGTGCTGTTCCTGGCGCCCCAGGGCGTGGTGCATCGCCACCGGGCCAAGGCGGCCGAGGCGGCCGAGGGCGAGCACCAGATCTTCGATGTGTCGATCTCCAACCACGTCCGCCCGACGCGTCGGGGCGCGCCCTGGAAGATCCGGGTGTTCGACGACACCGGCTTCATCACCCTGGTCTACTTCGCCGGCCACGGCCCGCACCTCGAACGCGCCCACCCGAAGGACGCCCGCCGCGTCGTCAGCGGCAAGGTGGAGCGCAACGACTTCGACCACGAGCTCCAGATCGTCCATCCGGACTACTTCCTGCCCGCCGACCGCGCCGACGAGGCGCCCGAGGCCGAGGCGATCTATCCGGCCACCGCGGGTCTGACCTCGCGCGCCGTCCGGCGGTTCGCCCTGGAAGCGCTGGAGCGCGCGCCCGAGCTGCCGGAGTGGCAGGACGCGGCCTGGCTCGCCCGGCAGCGCTGGCCCGGCTGGCGCGCGGCGTTCGAGGCTCTGCACAACCCCGCCTCGGAGGCGGATCTCTCGCCGCAGTCGCCTGCGCGGCGGCGGCTGGCGTATGACGAACTGCTCGCCCACCAGCTGGCCCTGGCCCAGCGCAAGGCAGCCCGGCGGGCCGAGCCCGCCGCGTCGATTCCCGCCAGCGCCCTGGCCGACCGCGTCGAGGCCGACCTTCCCTTCCGGCTGACCGGCGCCCAGGTCCGCGCCTTCAGCGAGATCCGCGGCGACCTGGTCTCGGGCGAGCGGATGAGCCGGCTGGTGCAGGGCGACGTGGGCTCCGGCAAGACGGTCGTGGCGATGCTGGCCATGGCCGACGTCGCCGCGGCCGGCGGCCAGTCTGCCCTGATGGCCCCGACCGAGATCCTGGCGCGCCAGCATTTCGAGACCCTGGCCGGCCCGCTGACGGCCCATGGGATCAAGACCGTTCTGCTCACCGGCCGCGACAAGGGCGCCGGCCGGGCCGAGAAGCTGACGGCGCTGGCCGACGGCTCGGCGGCGGTGGCGGTCGGCACCCACGCCCTCTTCCAGGACGACGTCGTCTTCCGCCGCCTGGTCCTGACCGTGATCGACGAACAGCACCGGTTCGGGGTCAACGAGCGGGCGCGCCTGCAGGGCAAGGGCGAGGCCGTGCATCTGGTCGCGATGTCGGCCACCCCCATTCCGCGGACCCTTGAGCTGACCGTGTTCGGCGATCTCGACGTCTCGCGCATTGACGAGAAGCCGCCCGGCCGCACGCCCGTCGCCACCCGGGCGGCGCCCATGAACCGTGTGGGCGAGATCGTGGGCCGCCTGAAGGCCGCGGTGGCCGGCGGCTCGCAGGCGTTCTGGATCTGCCCGCTGGTGTCGGAGTCCGAGACCGTCGACCTCGCCGCCGCCGAGGCCCGGCTGATCAGCTTGCGCCAGGTGTTCGGACCCAAGGTCGGCATGGTTCACGGCAAACTGCCCGCCTCGGAGAAGGACTCGGTGATGACCGAGTTCGCGGAGGGCCGCCTGGCGGTGCTTGTCGCCACGACCGTGGTGGAGGTGGGCGTCAACGTGCCCAACGCCACCATCATGGTGATCGAGCAGGCCGAGCGGTTCGGCCTCGCCCAGTTGCACCAGCTCAGGGGGCGGGTCGGGCGCGGCAAGGCCGACAGCGCCTGCGTGATGCTCTACGATCCTCCCCTCTCCGACATTGCGCGAATGCGGCTCGACATCCTGCGGCGCACCGACGACGGCTTCGCCATTGCCGAAAAGGACCTGGAGCTCAGAGGCGGCGGCGATCCGCTGGGCCTGAAGCAGAGCGGCTTTCCGGCCTACCGGCTCGCGGACCCGGCCGCCCACCGCGATCTGATCGCCACGGCGGCCGACGATGCGCGCCTGATCCTGTCGCAGAGTCCGCCGCGCAGGATGCAGGCCCTGGCCATGCTTCAGTCGGTGTTCGACTGGCGGCCAGGCGCGGGCGCCGAGGCGGGGTGAGCCTGCTTCCAGGCGGCCAGGCGCGCCTCTGCGTCGGCCTCCAGATCGGCCCAGAACAGGTTGAAGCCCGGCTGGGCGGCGCGTTCGAGCCAGCTGCCGGACGGCTGCAGCAGCGCCGAATGCGGCTTGGTCACCCGCAGGACCCCCGCCTGGCACTGCGCGCCCACCTGCCGAACCAGGAACGCAGGCCGCACGCCCCACTCCAGTCCCGTGGCCGCCGCCGCGCCCAGGTTCTGCCGCGGCAGCACGTCGTCATCGCTCGCGGCGCCCAGCAGCGGGTTCACGCAGAGCGGGGGCCGTGCGCCCAGTGGAACCAGCCGGCCCGCCTGATTCCACACCATGGCCCGGCCGGTCAGCCATGCGGCGCCTGCGAAGTCGCCCCGCCGTCGCGACGCCCACGCCACCAGGCACCCGGATTCAGCCCGGCGTATGCAGGCCGGAATCGGCGAGCCCGGCCCGTGCTCGTCGGCCGGCACGACGGTCTCCATCAGATAGGCTCCGACCAGCCGCTCGCGAAGCTCTGGATTTGGCGCGATCTCTTCCGCCAGCAGCCGCGCGGCCAGTTCGCCCCCCTGCTCCACCCCGACGATCAGGAACGGCCGGCCCTTGCCCAGATGCTCGCGGTAGAACTCGAACGCCGCCTTCACATCGCGATAGGCGAACCGCCGTGCGTCGATGGCGTCATCCCAAAGGTTGAGCCGGGTGTAGAGGCTCGCCTGCCGGAACCGGGGGGCGAACACCTGGCCCACCCCGGCGAAGGGCGCGGCGTAGTTCGGCAGCACGACGTTGGCCAGCATCTCGCTCGCGCCCGGGTTCAGAATCGGCCCGTTCCAGTGCTTGTTGCCGCTGTAGGTCGTCGGCGACAGGAAGAAGACGTCTGCGGGTGGGGCCGGCCCGCCGCCGCGGGTGGGCAGCAGCCCCCAGGCCCCGCGCACCGCATAGTTCGGCGGGTCCGGCGGCGCGCTTTTGACGAACGGATCCTTCGGGTGGGACAGCGCCTCGATGATGGTGTCGCGCCAGTGGAACGCGGCAGCGATCGCCAGCGTCCAGAAGGTCACGGACGACACGACGAACCAGAATTTCCATCCACGCCGTCCGGCGGCCATGGCGACGATCTAGCGCACTCCGCGGCGGCGTCCCAGGCGTCAGTCGAGGACAGCCGCCTTGACCGCCGCCGATGTGGGTAGTCTCTGTCGCCGCGGGGAACGTGGACGGGCGTGCGGATGTCGGGGATTGGGACCAAGGTCGGCCGGTTGCTAAGGCGGCAAGTCCCGATGCGCTGGCGCGCCACCACGCCGCATCCGGTGCTGGTCGAGGCACTTGGTCCCGTCGCCGGCGCGGCCAGCGACATTCGCGATCACCTGGGTACCCTGTTCATCGAATCGGTTGCGGCGCGTCCTCGGCTGATCCTGGAACTGGGCACGCGCGGCGGCGTCTCGACCCGCGCCCTGCTCGCCGCCGCCCAGGTGACCGGCGCCCAGGTGTTGTCGGTCGACATCGAAGACTGTTCGCAGATCGACATGCCGGCGCGTTTCCTCGACCGCTGGACCTTCGTCCGGGCCGACGACCTCGAGTTCGCCGGCGCGCCGTTCGAGCGCGCCTGCGCCGACCGGGGCCTGCCGCCCCTGGCCGAGGTGATCTTCGTCGACACGTCCCACAGGCTCGAGCACACCCGCGCCGAGATCGCCGCCTGGACCCGGCGGCTCGCGCCGCGCGGCGTGATGATGTTCCACGACACCAACATGGGCGCCGGCTGGTATCGGAAGCTCGACGGCAAGGTCGAGCGTGGCCGCGAGACCACCCGGGGGGTGATCCAGGCGATCGAGGAACACGTCGGCCGCCGATACGCGGAAGACAGCTTCTTCACCGACGTCGCCGGCGGCTACGCCATCTGTCACGTGCCCTGGTCCAGCGGCTTCACGATCCTGCGCAAGCTCGAGGACGCCTGAACCTAGGCTTCATGGACGTCCGGCGAGCCGACGTGCTCGGGCCGAATGCCCAGGCCGACCGCCCGCGCCGTCAGCCGACGCAGCCAGGGCGCGTGGTTCAGCAGCTTCACGGGCCAGGGCGCCTTGATCTCGCCGCCCGCCAGCGTGGGCGCAATCGCGCGGCGCTGGATGAACACCTGTGCGGCCTGGGTCACCCTGGTCGGCCATTCGCGCCGACGCTGGACCTGCCGCAGGTCCGCCAGCGTGAGGCGGCGCTCGCGAAGCGGCGCATGCAGCAGCCTCGCCGTCGCCACCGCGTCCTGGATCGCCAGATTGATCCCCACGCCGCCCACCGGGGACATCGCGTGGGCCGCATCGCCGATGCAGAGCAGCCCCGGTGCGCACCAGGCCTCAAGCCGGTTCACCGAGACGCCGAGCAGCTTGACGTCGTCCCAGGTGTTCAGGGCGTCCGTCCGGCCGCGCATCATCGGCGAGACGTTCTCGATCGACCGCCGGAACGCCTCCAGGCCCGCGGCCCGGAGCTCGTCCGCGCCGCCCTTCCTCACGACGTAGCCGCACTGGAAATAGTCGCCGCGCGGAATCTGCACGAAGATCCGTCCGGCCGCCGCCCGGCCCAGCGACGCGCCCTCGTCGTCCGGGAACCGTGGCAGCCGCATCCAGAGCACGTCCATCGGGGCGCCGAGGTCTCGCACCGCCAGGCCCGCCAGCCGCCGCACGTCCGAGTCGCGGCCGTCGGCGGCCACCACCAGGTCGGCCACGACCTCCAGGTCGCCGTCAGGCGTCGCCGCGCGCACGCCCGTCACCTGGTCGCCCTCCCGCAGCAGCGACTCGACCCTGGCCTCCATCGCCAGTTGGAACTCGGGAAACGACCGCGCCCTCCCGGCCAGGAAATCGAGGAAGTCCCATTGCGGCATCAGCGCCACGAAGCGCGCCCGCGTCGGCAGGCGCCGGAAGTCGGCCGCCTCGATCCTGTCGTCGCCGACCTGGGCCGACAGCCGATCGACCTCCTGGTGCGGCAGTTTCAGGAACGCCTCATAGAGGCCAAGCTCGTCCATCACCTGCAGCGTCGAGGGATGCACCGTGTCGCCGCGAAAATCGCGCAGGAAGTCGGGATGCTTCTCAAGCACCGCCACCTCCACCCCGGCGCGCGCCAACAGGTAGCCGAGCATCATCCCGGCCGGGCCGCCGCCCGCAATGCAGCAGGCGACGTGCAGGCGCTTCACCGATAGGGGTCCGGCTGCGAGAGATATCCCTTCACATAGTCGGCGACGCCGTCCTCCAGGCCGGTGAACTGCCCTTCGTACCCCGCCGCCCGCAGCCGTTCGAGCCGCGCCTCGGTGTGGTACTGGTAGCGTCCCTGCAGCGCCTCGGGCATGTCGATGTACTCGATGCGCGGGACGACGCCGGCAGCGGCGAACACCCCCTCCGCCAGGTCCTTGAACGACCGAGCGCGCCCCGAGCCCAGGTTGAAGATCCCGCTCACGTCCGGCCGGCTCACCAGCCACTCCACCACGTCGGCGGCGTCCCGGACGTAGACGAAATCGCGCAGCTGGCCGCCGTCCGGATAGTCCGGGTGGTAGGACTTGAAGAGCCTCACCGGCCGGCCGGCCAGAACGTCCGGCCAGATCTGCGCGGCCACCGACTTCATCGTTCCCTTGTGCCCCTCGTTGGGGCCGTAGACGTTGAAGAACTTCAGCCCGGCCCACTGCGGCGGCGCGAGATCGCGGGCCGCCTCGCGCACGGCGAACTGGTCGAACAGCGCCTTGGACCAACCATAGGCGTTCAGCGGCCGCAACGCCGCCAGGGCCGCCGGGTCGTTGTCGTCGTCGAACCCCAGCGCACCGTCCCCGTAGGTGGCGGCCGAGGACGCGTAGATCAGCCGCCGCCGGTTCTCGGCGCAGAACCGGAACAGGTCCCGCGGCAGCAGGAAGTTGTTGCGGATCACCTTGTCCACGTCGGGCTCGGTCGTGGACGAGATGGCTCCCATGTGCACCACCGCTTCTAGGTCATGCCAGCGGCGGCCGAGCCAGTCGAACATCTGCTCCGGGAACACGACGTCGGCCACCGGATGCTTGGCAATGTTGCGCCAGCGCGCCTCGTCCGCATCGCCCAGCCAGTCGCAGACCACCACGTCGCGGCCCGGATCCTCAGCCAGACGGGCGACGAGGTTGGAGCCGATGAATCCGGCCCCGCCTGTCACCAGGACGATGCGTGCGCTCATGCCCGCCCGGCG
>Ga0207695_10004393_pt1 | contig 19273 bp, 28 predicted proteins | sample KBSC54metaG_FD_184354 | JGI IMG/M metagenome (GOLD analysis project Ga0207695, IMG submission 184354) | Corn rhizosphere microbial communities from Kellogg Biological Station, Michigan, USA - KBS C5-4 metaG (SPAdes) (version 2) | ecosystem: Host-associated > Plants > Roots > Rhizosphere > Soil... | reverse complement strand
CAGCGGGTTCATCCCGTTTATAGAAGACCGTTCGTTTCTCTTTGGCAGCTTTAGATGGAGGAGGTGGGGGTGGTGCTTCATCCTCTTCGTCGTCATCGTCGTCACTATCATCGTCGACTTCCTGTTGGATGGTAGTTGCTTGCATTGCATTGAGAACTGATCCCTCGACCTCATCTTCCTCATCTGAGAGATCATCCTCGTCGTTATCTTCAGGAGGCGAGATAGAAACAGGATCACTTGGTTGAGCGCTTAGGTCGAATCCTGTCCAAGACGGGACGGGTCGAGAAGGTATTTTGGGGGTCTGCCCTTCTTGATTTTGACTATCATGGGGATTTCCTTCGACTTCCTTTTTTTTTCCGGGGCCGGTGCAGTCGCAGCTGATGCTTGAGCGGGTTGTTCTACCTGGAGACTGAGTTTCTTGAACAATTCGAGGACCTCCTGTTGAGATACTGCCCCTGATGCTGGGGTAGTCGGAGCCGAAGTTTGTTTCTTGGCGGCGGTGTTCTTGCGTCTCACCGCATTAACGCATTCTTTACATTTGGACTGCCATTTTGGCTGGTCTTTACGTGGACCGGAGGCATAAGTCCCATTTCTAGAGAAGTTACCTTCGAATTCCTTGAAGACCTTGCATCCAGTACAGACTCTTCCATCATCTCTTACCTCAGTTGTGTGTTTCGGTGGCATTATTTTTAGTTGCTATGTAAAAAATGCAAAATTTTGATTCTACCACTTCATCATCGAATAAGATAATTAGCTCGGTGCCCACTTTCTTCCCTCAATTTGAGAATGCCCATTATATCGTAATCGGTGGTCTCTCCCGTGGTGGGAAAGGAGTTCTAATGCAAGAGATCGTCTCTCGTGTTACGGAAACCCATCCCGAGTGTCGATTCTGGGGAAAGATTATCATTCTCTGTCCAACGGCTAATCTTCAGGATAGCTATCGGGAGATGTTCCCGGCAGAATGGATCATGACTCATTTCGACATTGACACCGTGATTCGAGAGCTGATTGAGAGTCAAGAACAACTGGCTGACCATGAGCGACAGCGAGTGCTCCTAATTATCGATGATGTGATTGGAGTCTGTACTTCGAAACTTCTCCAACGGTTGGCGGTGTCGGGTCGTTGGTACAAGATCGACACCATTATTTGCGCCCAGCATCTGAAGGGACTGATCAACCCTTGTATTCGGTCCAATGCTTCGTATATCCTATGCACGAAGGTTTCGGGGTCGTCGCGTCAAGTCATCATTGATGAGATCCCTCGGAATATCTTTACGACTACTACTAAGGCGAAACAGTTCGTAGATAGCTGTATGCAACAGCCATATTTGTTTATTGGACTCTCGAATAACCCCAGCGAGCCACCAGTGTTCACCATGAAGGTCGATATAGATGAGTTTAATCCGATTTCATTTCGACTGGAGGATTGAGGATGACTAATCCCTCGAGGAGTGGACCGCCGGTCATATGCATAGTTATGTTACGGAGGGGATTTCCCGGCCGATCCGTCTTTCGACGAATAATCTCCTGTCTTACATCCCGGGCGATGACCTCATAGGCGATCTCTTTGGATTCAAACTCATCAGGACACCAGATCAGGAATTGAACAGGGATTCGGACGTCGGTATTAGCGAAGGTGGGGAGACGATTATCGATGATCTTATGAGTATCATCGGCGGGATCATAGATGTCTAATTTGAACTTGCGTTCGGATTCAAAAAGAATCGTGACGGCGTATCGGATGGGACCTGCGACGAGGTTAATGAGCTTCTGCTCGTCCTCAGATAATTCGGAAGTTGGAGCATCGACAACAAATTGAGTATCGGAACTGGAGGCGGCCATGTTTAATATTTAAATTTATTTCTTTAATAGAAATAAATGGAAACCAATCGACTACTGGTGATCGCCGCTATCCTTGGCGTCCTCTATATTGGAAGAAAACAAGCTCAACCTACCGGAGGTGAAGTTGTCACCGATGGCAATGATGCCTATCAACGGGCCGTCTTTCGACAGGATGTTCTCAATACTCTTATCTCTAACACCGAAGGCAATGATCCACGAGCCGCTGTGGTGGGAGTGTTCGGAACTAAATACCAAGTCGAAGCTAATAACGAGGCAGAGATCCAATCCTCATCTCTGATGAACTATCCCTATGATGCCAATAACCCGGGGAACGAACTTAATCTTGAAGGATATGGTGGTGCTACTGAGTTCAACTATCCCGTAACGGCTTCGACTTATATCGTTGGAAACCCTGGAGTGGATCGTCCCTCATTTCAGCGAGAGTATTATGAACGATTGGAGGCATTCGAACGATCCTCGACCATATCAACAGCAGGTGGAATGATTTACGGTTGATAAATTGTTCTGGGACTATATAAATGTCAGTGTTGAACGCGCAATCCGGAATCTTTACGGTCGAACTCTTGACCTTTGGTCTTGTCGCTGGATATATCATCTATAAATGGAACACCACTCCATCCTTCGGTGATTCACTCTCTAATCTGGGGAATGAGATCGAAGAGGGGGCATCGAACCTGTGGAGTGAGGCTTCCCAAGGAGCGAGTGATCTATGGAATTCACTGGAGAACTCCTTCGGTCCAGGTTATAACGCTCCGCCACATGTCCAAACTACACTCCAACCACCACCCGATAAAATCGGATCGAAGAATCCTCCTCCGACACAGATTGGAATGGAAGAAGGATATGTTCCACCCCCTGCTCCTCATTATGAAACCCCTCCAACTACTTATGATGGTCCAACCGATTCGAATGGAGTTCCGCCTGGGATTTCCCCCGAAGTCTTACAACAGATCCAACAGTATGAGCAAGCCACCGGAAGACCCAACCCTTCAGCTCCGGCTCCTACTCCAGCACCTTCTGCTCCTGTTCCAGTTCCTACTCCAACAGCGGCTCCAACTCAGGTCACAGCTCCTCCATCTGTTCCTCGTCCAACCAATCCAGCATTGACAACTCAACCAACTTTACCAGAATCCCGTGGACCCGGTTACGCTGAAGAAGGTCGGAATGCTCATAATCAGGCTTTGATGAACCGATCTTTAACTCGGACTATTCCGTCAAACATTCAATATGATCTATATGCATACTAAATCGCTAACGAAGCTCATTATTTAAACTATTTTTTCTTTAATACTAAAGAAACAATGGTAAGCGCGCAAATTCACAGATTAAGTGACAGTAAAGGACCATATTACATGGTTGAAGCTAGTTTCCGTCGTTACCGGTATACACGCGGTCATGCGGAAAGTCGTCAGAAAGCCAAGAGCCGAGCTATGGCTGAAATTTCGAGAGGATTAAAAGAGAGACCTGGCATTAGTACTAAAGCCATTTGCTCACATGGACCAAGAAAGCCAGCTAAGAAGGCCAAGAAGAGCAAGAAATACAAATCTGTAGCCGCTCGCATGGCAAGACCAATCGAATACATCTAAACAAAAACTCATTCTTTAATTAAAGAATGAATAGCGCAGAATACGGTAGTTTGACGCAGGAGATCGATGAATTACGGACGTGGGATATTGGGAAGCTTCGAAAGGAACTCGATGAGACCAAAGGGTTGTTAAAGGTGGTTATAGCTTCCACGTTGATTTATCTTTTTCTCGATTCAATACTCCCTCAGCAATCCACTCCTTCTGAATGATTCCTGAGATGACCAGAATCGAAAGAATGATTTCTTTCATCTGGGTGATTTCCAGTTCAAAACTGTCGATTTCACTTCGAATCGAATTCATGTTATCAGGATCCTCTTTAGTCTTAGAGAAATGGAGTTGGGCGTGCAACCATCGCTTGTAAAGAAGCTCACGAGAATGTCCTAGTCTACCTAATTGAAGGATAAGCACTCTCAAAGATGCAATTATCGCGGTAAGAGTGGAGGTATTGGTGTCCATTTATATATTGTCAGGGAGTATTTATATGTCTGTAACGACCACTATTGGACGAATATTTCAAGGAATGGGCCATCAGCTTACGGGTCGGTAGGGGGTCTAGCTCGGACCCAAAAAGCTGTTTCTGGGTGGTATATCAGGAGCTCGGTCTAATAATTAATGACGCCATTATAAACAATGGAGTCGGTATTATATCTGTATCCGCTATTATCGCTGCCCGACTTCTGGAACCATTGGCATCGAATTTATCACCCAGAAGAAGGGGAATATGAGTGTAAGACGTGTGCAGAGATGCGAGAACGGTTTCGAATGATGCACGAGGATATACTGTCACTGTCGGATGACTTCTTATCGGGATAGGTCGTTCCTAGTATTAGGAACGAGTTTTTAATTCACCAAGCGGCGGTCATTGGATCGAGGAGCTTAGGGCTCGCTGCTAATGGGACCAGTTTCCCATTGAGTAACTTTTCACGTTGAGGGGTCGATGCTGATGTGAAAAGTTTTCCATTGATTAATATCTTGTCCCCATCCCAGGGGATACCAGGAGGTGGAGCGCTGATCTGTTGGAATAAAGTCCTGGGAGATGGAGGTGGCAGTTGAGAAGGCGATTGAGGCTTCATTTGGTCCAACATCTTATCCACAGTGGCTCCCATTGCGGCGATGGCTTGCGGGTTAGTTGGGATTGGACTGGGTGGCTTCGGTTCCATTACAGTCAATGGAGGAGATGGAGTTGGGATCGGAGGAGTGGGTGGTTTCGGTTCGGTGATGGTCAATGGAGGAGTAGGTGGTTTGGGAGCGGTTAGAAGAGGAAACGGAAGTGGTGGAAGAGGGGTTGGTGTTGCTGGAGTAGGAATGATGACGAGAGTTGGAGAAGGTGGTTTGATTTGGACTTTGGGTGGGGGAACTATCGTTGGGAGAGGAGGAGTGGCATATAATTCCGTCCGTCCGGTCTTCTTGCTATAACGCTTACGACCGATCTCACGTGATTTAATCACTCGGTTGACACCCATCGTGATCACCTTCAGCATATCATCGGAGGTGATCTTGATGTAAAATTCACCGTTAATGTTAACGGGAGTTAGGTCGAAGACATCCATATTCGTTTAGGATAAAAACGATTTATTTGGGTTTCGATTAATCAATTTTTATTAAAAATTGATTGATCAAAGTTTAAACAGTCAGATATAAACTCTAAACCATGGCAGCTACAGACGTTCAGATAACGCATGTAGTTGTTTCAACACCCGCCAAGATGGAAACACAAGAAATCACTGATAAAGCAGCTCCTTTTGTAAAGAATGGAGAAACTTTAAGCGATTTTAATCAATTTCCTCATCCAGTGCAAGTTCTCGGCCCTCCTCCCGCGTTTGTCCCTGCCAAAGCCCCAGATCCTATCGTTGGATTGATTGATGTCTGGAAGAAGCGTCTCGCTGATAAGGCGGAGATTGAGGATACTCACATCGATCGGGTCATGCATGGTATTAACAAGGAATATCCAGGGGCTGATCCAGAAAAGGTTCTCGCTGTCGGTCAACGGATCATGGATTTGGTTATAGCCCATAATAAACAAATCCGAGCTCCAACGAAGAAGGTTTCTACCAAGCCTGTATCTGTTCCCGCACCGGCTCCCGTGCGTGTACACGATCGAGATCGTCGTGATCGTCTTAAGGCGCTTCTTGGGGAATGGTTGACTAAGAAGGATGACGATTGGGTCATCCAAAACTGCGCCACCTCCGAACAGCGTCAAGAGCTCTATGATAGCCTCATTGGAGATCACGCCGAGCTCATTATGCAGTGTGACGATTCCAAGTTCATCCAAGATCAAGTCGGAAAGCTCTTTGATATCATGGCAACCAATCGATACGCTAATACTCTTTTGATCCATGAAGCTAATCAGAAGAAAGAATGCCGTCGCCAAGAGCTCGAGGAATTGGAGAAGGAAAATGCCGCTAAGATGACCGAATTAGACCTCTTGATTGAAAAAGCGATGAAATCTATGACTCACGATGACATCGCCAACCTTATCGTTCACATCATGAATGGTCCGAATGGTGAAAGATCTTTTCGTTGTATCAGCGTCGAGAAGAAAGTCGTTTGGGTTTATTATAATCCGGAACGACTTTGGGTTCAGCACGGCGAGGATGATCTAATCAATGATATCATGTTGCTCGCCCGTCCTATTCTTGAAGCGTACCATCGTGATTTGATCAAGCAGATAACCGAAGCCGAACGGACAGGTCAAGAAGCCAAAGTTGAAACATTAGGGATCGATCGAAAGAAACTCTACACTCTTATGGTCAAATGCCAAACTGTATCCGTCGTTAAGAGCGTAGCGACTCTGGTTCGTCCTCGTATTTACGATAAAGATTTTATCGATAAATTGGATTCCAACCCTGATCTTCTCGCTCTTATGGATGGTCAGGTGATTAATCTTCGAACCGGTGAAGTTCGTGATCGTGCCCAAGAGGATTACTGCACCTTTGCCTGTCGGGTTCGATATGATCCTAATGCTCGATCGAAAGACATCGATGATTTCTTGGATAATATCACTCTAGGTCGTCGTGATCTATTGGGATTTCTCCAAGGATTATTTGGTCTCGCTTTGACCGGTTACACTCACACTCAGCAGCTATACATTCTGTATGGAGGCGGAGCCAATGGTAAATCCACTTTGATGCAGTTCATGGAACGGATCCTTGGTCTCTATGCCGTTCAAGCTGATAAAGAAGTGTTTATTAAGCTCGGTGCTTCACGTTCTGGTCCCAAACCTGAATTTGCTCGTCTTCGCGGAAGAAGGTTGGTTTCATTCTCCGAAATCGAATTCGGAGATAAGCTCAATGAAGCGACCATCCGAGCATTAACTGGTGGTGAAAAGATCACCGCTCGGGAATTGTACCAGAACACGATCGAATTCACTCCTCGGTTCAAGTTGTTTATTCTGGTCAATGATTATCCCGAAGTCAGTACTAATGATGCCACATGGCGACGTTTGGTTTGTGTTCCTTTCGATTGTAAATTCGTTTATAAAGAGGATGGATTCGAACCTCACGAAAGGAAACGTGATGGCAAGTTTACTGAGCGAATGCTCGCTGATGAAAACGCCATGAGTACTTTCTTCAATTGGCTCGTTGAAGGTGCTCGTCGTATGTATACTGAACCATTGAATCAGCCCGAATGTGTTACCAATGCTACCACTAAGTACAAGGAAGATCAGGATATCTGGAAACGTTTCATTGATACACGTCTTGAAGCCAAAGATGGAGCTGAAATCGATGGTAATGATTTATATCATGAATTCGTCTATTGGTGTAAAGAGGATGAGGGGATTCATCCCCAACAGAAGCGACCATTCTATGCTGCCATGCGGAAGCATATGAAAGATCGACATGGTCATCATGGGGCGATCTTTCTTGGGTATAAGATTCATAACCAATCGAATAATCAACCAAATAATCTCGTCCCGGATAAGAAGGCAATTCCTCCGCCTCAATTGGTGGCTCCATCTCCTCCCAAGCCACCTAATAGAGCGATCCCTCTACCAGTCAAATTTTAATATGTTTCATTCTTTGAAACATAGAAGTTGATTCTAACCTTATTATTGGGGGAGGAATCAATCATTGTTTATTGACGACATTCTAACATTGGAGTTGAATCAGAGGTCCCTAAGGGAGTCTTTTCTTTATTTTTTTTAAGAGAGAGAAAAAGAACCTATATATAGGACCCTGTGATCGAACTGATCGAAGTGATCGTCGTATGTAAAAGTCTGTAAAAACGAAAGTTGATTTTACAAAACTTTTACTTTGGACCATCACTTAGATCAGCCCAGAGGACAAGGTCCTTCAAACAGCTCAAAAATCGGGAAATCCCGAGCTGTGCCATACTTTTCTTACTAAAAATTGATTAATAAGAAACCAACCTCGACGAAGATTAAACATGCCGAAGGGACAAACAGCTAAAGCAATTCGATTTGCGAATCGAACGTCCGATCGCCAACTTAAACACATAGTTCGAGCATTTGATCAAGCGGGAGCGAAGAGACATGGGCTAACAAGCGTTGACCACTCTTCAATCCAACAGATCGGGAAACTCAAGAAAGTAGTTGACCCTCGCTTGGATACCTCAAAATAAGAAATTACTCTCGAGAGTAATTTCTTACTAAAAATTGATTAATAAGAAACCAACCTCGACGACGGAAACCAAAGATGGCCTCAGAAGAGACTTCTGGATTGATTATTCCGAAAATCGGTGATCGTCGATATGTAACGTTTCAATTTGAGTCTGATTACAAGGACATGCCCCCGTTAGAGCCGATACGACCCGATGAACAATCCTTCATCGGTAGTTTTTATCATCAGTTGATACGGTGTTTTCATCTGTTGAACCATCCCGAGAACAAATGTCAGAAAGGACGTCCCCATAACCTCGATCGAGTGTTGCCAGGATGTGCCCAAGCAGCAGACGACGACACCTGCAATGTGTGTAAGATACTCAATGGTTTTATCCGTGATTTCTATTCGTTCGTTAGACGAAATCGATATGAGTTCTTACCATGTAAGCATTGCGGACTCCCAGTTCTTAATAACTTGGTTCATGATGACCGTGATGATCCAAAGGTTAAGCGATTGTGGAAGTTCTGCAGTGAAAACTGTCGATCTAGCTATGACTATACCGAACAGGACCGGTATCGTGTTCTTCCCGAGGTTCCTCCCCTCAGTCAAACATAAATCACTCCCGCGAGTGACTTATTCTTACTAAAAATTGATTAATAAGAACCCAATCTCGACGTCGGAACCCAAATGGCAAGTCTTAATCAGCTTCCCAAATTCCCATTCAGTCCAGATGTAGCAGAGAGAATCGCTGAACAAATTACTCAAGGGAAAGTCCTAGCTGCAATCTCAATCGAGGCACAAACATACCTTCCGGATAAGGTTTTCGTATCGACGATGACCTTCTATCCTAAGCCCAATAAACGAAAGGATTATCCAGATGTCCCTGTTATCGGAGCGAATCATTATACCTATTCCTTCAAATCAACTGCGAAGAAGATGAAACTAACTCGGATTATTTGGATCAAGAAAGGGAATGGAATCGCTCCCGGGGTAAATGACATGTACTTCCCCTCATTAGCGAATTTCCTCTCTGTTCATCAAGAGTTATCTCACGATCTCGCAGAGGCCGCAGTAGGAACCATGGAGGATGATTACTCTAAGAACCCGCGATAAGTCACTCCCATGAGGACTCATTAACCGATAATAACGCCACTAACACCACTAAAGATCGAACTTTTCACAGAATGCCCCATCGGTTTATCCTCCTGTAGCCTATCTAGCGCGAACCCAAAAAGCTGTTTCTAGGTAGTACTAAGGCAGTCGATCCAGACATAAATTACTGTAATAGTAATTTATTACTCCATTCTGTTATTAATCCATTCTCGAACCCATTCGATTTTGTCTGAGTTAGCCAATAATTCCTTAGAGCATAAGTAGTAGGTATTAACATCGTCTACATCCCTAACGGCTTCTCGAAGACGGAGTTTGGCATACTTCACATATCGATAGGCATCGTATGCTCCCTTGGTATCGAATTCATCGTCTTTATCTTCACCCGCATACTTTTTCAACTGTCCAATATCGCCCAATAACTCCTCGAGTTTGAATTGAAGTTTAACCACTCGATTATGGATCCCCTGCATGGCTTGGCTCATTTCTCATCCTCCGATTTTTCTTTATACTTCCCGGTCGATTTATCGATGAGTCCATTCTCCCATGCGTACATGTAGTCACCACATTCTGTACATCGAGGATATGGTTTGAGACAAGGTTGATCACAGTCTTTACAAGGCCAATATACAGAATCATCATCGTCAGATGATTCATCTAACAATCCGGGAGGAAATGCCTTTAATATGGGGAGTCGCTCTTCGAATTTCTCCAGGCGAGCATCGATTCGAACTAGGGACTCGCAGATCCCTTCTAACAAATATCGCATTGACGGTGGGTTACTTCCTTCTGACATTTATAATCCCACAATAAAATAATGTCACTCCCTCCACATCGACTTCAAGCACAGATACGACGGTATAAAGAAAAATATTCCCACATCAACCCGAAGGATTTCGTAGGACGATTTGGTGGTGCGTATCGATATTCCTATCCCGTTGATACGCCCGCGCGTGCCATCGCTGCACTCGCTTATGCAAGACATGCACCTAACCCCCAGGGTATAAGGGATGCCGTTTATCGAATCGCAAAACGAAAGGGATGGTTACGTCCTAATGGGACGATCAGACGATCTTAAATTTATGACAACGCCGCAAACCAAAGCGTCGTTTTATCGGAAAATGAAGACCATTTCGACATCGTTTACATTCTGGGTCGATTGGGTTCAACGTGTCCCCTATCGTTGTAATATACCTCGTAATATTACGAGGTAATTGACGTTGTCAGTCAATCCTTATATATGGAAAACATCGTTTCAGATAAACGATGTTTCAAGCTCGAGCCTTCTTGTTCTGATACTCGTAGAGATTGAGGATCGATGGATCGACATAATTGATTCGACAGTTTATCCCCTTAAACTCAGATTCGGGGAAGATCTCTTTAATGAGTGCATGGAACTTCTCATAACTAAGGGAGACTTTGTTGGCATTGGTTCGTGTCCAAGGAACGGCTATCTTCAATACAGTGTGGGTGTGAAGCTTTCGAGTCTCTTCTCCGTATTCGAACGTGGTATCAGTCACGACGACAACCTCCGGCCATTCAACCGCCCCAACATGATCAATGGCTTTGGCCATATTGTCTCGGCGATAGAGTTGTCTGATCTTGAAGAAGAAGAAATCACGGAACTGTTCATAGTCCTCGGCGTCTTGATCGACTTGGATGTTGGGATTGATTGTGATATGATAGACGCGCCATCGCTTTCGATATTGGTCGGCACCGTGTCCAGTTCGATCAACGAAATTGGCTGTATACTCCATGGTCTCTTTTCTAAGAGACTATGTTTTATTTAGAGATCTAAGATGATTGAGATACCATCGGAGTGAAGGTGATGATACCCGAGAGAGGGAGGACAGCCCAGATGCAGTTCTGACTCATGTAGACATCCAGACGACCATTGGTAGCAGAGGCAGATGGAGTAACGGAGACCGACTCGAAACCAGATGCAATCAGACCTTGACTTTGTCCCTTCATTTGGAGGGCGTGATTGTAGGACAGGACGAAGGGGATAAAGTAATCGCGAGATTGGTACCCTCCAGTACCACCACTGCCAACTTCCCAGATTGGAGAGAAGGGGAATTGGGTCGTGTCCTGGTAACGGATGAGCTGATCGCTATTGATAAAATTGATTTGACTGCCGTCATTGTAGTAGAACTGGAGCAGATCAAGGGCCAAGGGGGTCAGATATGTTTCATTGGTGGCACCGTCTTGATCGAAGAACTGGCAGATAGCTCCAGCGTAAGCACCAGCGACGGTATTCAGAGTCTGTTTACCAGAGATAGTGGTAGTGTTGATGGATCCAATCTGGAACTGCTTGAACTGAGGAGCAGTTACTGGGTAGAGATGGGTCGATTGTTGCCAGCGAGCAGTCTGAGCCGCGAGTTCATTCGGGCGATAGACGATACCTTGAGCGAAGAGTTGGACTTGAGTGATGGAGACTTGAGCGGCAGTCACGGTGGAAGTGGAAGCCAACCAAGTATTGGAGGTGTTGAAGTTAAATCGAAGACGAAGTTGAGATCGAGTCTGAGGCAAGAGAACACCGTTCGTCAGGAAGGTGAACTGAGCCAAAGGCATCAACAGATTAATCGAATTACCACCAGCGACAGTGATTGGAGCGAAGGCTGCACTAGTGGGTGGATACCCGGCCATTGGCAGCACAGTGGCGGATTGTTCCGCAGTGTGAGTGGCCAGGGCTTGAGCCAACATCAAATTGGGATAACGAGTGGTAACGGGGGCACCATTAATGACCTCCTGGTAAGTCTGAAGGAGATGATACGAACCAAGGAGATCGGCATGTTGACCTCCAGTTCCACCGACGGCCAAGGTGACTTGGAGAACGAGATCGGTGAATTGGTGAATCTCACTCTGATTCTGCATTTGGAAATCGATTTGCATTACGGAAGAACCAATAGAGGAGATGGCGTTGACGGGCTGGTAGAGACGGGAGACGAAGGAGTTTCCAGCGGCGACACCATTATAGGCGGGATAATCGACGATGGCTCCCGTATCGGGATCCTTGCGACTAATCACGGGTAAATTCTGTTGAGGGGGCGATACGGCGGCTGACATTACAATATTTACAATAGGCCGATTTTTTGGATTTTTATTTCTTGTAATTCTACAAATGAATCGTAACTCCCTGGATACCCCACGGTACATTACTTCGACTGCGATCTTGACTCCTGAGATCGGAACTCAAGTCAATCCCGGATCCATCGATACAATCCGTTATGATGGCCACTATGTAATGAACAACTCGTTCTCCAGCGTCCAACTTCGAACATTCTCTATGCCCGTTCCCTCTAACATCGTCGATTGGAGCGCCTTTAATTCTCTCAAGAACAACGTCTTCGCCTTCAACTATGGTTCGGTTGACTATACTTTTAACATTCCAGAGGGCAGCTATGATGGATGTAATCTCGCGACGACCATCCAAACCTTCATGAACACCACCTCCGGTGCGACCGGTAACTTCACCGTGACTTACTCCCCGATCACCTGTAAGTTTGAGATCAGCTCAGCATCCGGTACCTTCACCCTGGATTTCACTAGTAATTACTCCCCCTGGTGGGAGATGGGCTTCGCTCAAGCCACCTATGGTGCAACTGGAGATCAAATCAGCCCCTATATGGTCAATCTGGAATGGTCGCCGATGTTCCTCATCTATATCCCGGAAATGGCCGGTTCTCTGATCAATGGCTACAATCGATATCCCGCCACATTTGCGATCCCAGTGACAATGGCCGGAACCTATCTTCAAGGTTGGAGTTATAAGACCTCGGGTCCGAGTCACATCCAAGATCTGGGTGTCGAGAAATATCTCTCCCAATGGACCCTCTCTATTTCCTTCATTCGAGCCGGTGTCGTTTATCCACTGGTAGCAGATAAACAGAGTTCCTACTGCATTGATTTAGCGTTCATGGAACGCGTCCGAGCTTAGATGCGAAGCATCTATTACAGATCGCGTTGTGGATGCTCCGCATCCATGATGCGTCCGAGCTTGAATTTTCTGACTAAGAATTTATTAGTAATATGCGTCATTCGACGTATATTAAGCTCCATTGTAGACCATACTCCATTGGGTGCATGGTGTAGAATTCAGAGATGAAGGCGTTAGTCCAGTAAAGAATGCGTAGATGTTTCCATTGTCGCCGCATCGAATCGTGACTTGATCACCGGCAGTGTAGGATTGAGTATTGGAGATGATTCCGATTTGTTTACTGTTTCGTTGAAGGCCTAGAGTCACAGCCTTAACTGTCGAGTTAGCTTGGATATAAGTCGTGTTACTGTCACTGACGATCTGGATGCTGATGGTCCATTTTCCAGTATAAGGTACAGTGAATGTTGGAGTCACTAAACCCGGAGGAGTTACACCGCTAGATGCCCATAATGTCGACCAACCAGCGATTGGACTAGTTCCCGAATAGGATGTCTGATTGACAGCTAGATCTACCGCAAATCCAATCGCTTCAAGTCCAACTGTTCCACTACTGGTGATCGGATTCGGTGTCAGTAACACACCCGGACTACCGGTATTCTGTGAGACTCCGACTGTGGCCGCCGGTCCAGTTGGCCCTGCTGCTCCTGTTGGTCCCACTGGGCCTCCGTTGGGTCCCGTATCTCCTTGTGGTCCCGTTGGACCAGTATCTCCAGCCCCAGTTGGCCCATCGGCTCCAGTATGACCAGTTGATCCAGTATCTCCAGTAGGACCCGTTCCTCCTCCAGGTGGGCCAGTAGGGCCTGTCGGTCCATCTGCCCCCGTTGGACCGCCACTGGGACCGGTCGGTCCAGTGGGTCCGGTATCGTCACAGCCGCAAGTGCTGCATCCGCCTAAAAATCTTAGATTGCCAAGGTTACTCATGGTAGAGGTGTATTTGTAGAGGGAGCAGAAATAATATTTCCCAACTGTTCACACTCTACACGGCATTGACGAACTTTCAAGTGATTGAGATGTTTGGCTCGATCATTGAGAAGATAATCCAAGATTGGAGCCGTTGACTCATACAGCGCCTCCAACCCTTCGATAGAATAAGGACATAGCGCATCCAAGAATGTCTTTTCGTCTTTGACATCAATGTATTTATAGATATAATTGAGTCGGTTCAGAACCCATTCACACATCTCCAATTCGGCGCAGAGGGATTTATCCTCCCAAATAGAATCTTTCTCCTGTTCCTTTGCGATATTATGCATGAGGCGATATATTACAAATCGACGTTCACATAACCCCCATTTCAATATGTTGATTCTTTCATCTTTGACGGGTCCTTGAGCGAGGCGTAATCGTTTGACGGGAATAATTGGATCGTCTGATGGAAGATGCTTCGCACTCTCCAATACTACCTGCTTCTCTTTCTCCAAAGTTTCGACTTTAGCGACTAATTCGGCGTTGTGCTTGGTTAAGGTAGTATTTCGTGTCAACAGACATTTCAAATCAGTAGCGAAGGTTTCTAGTGATGCGAAGGCCATTTTTAATATCCTGGGTTATGTTTAGACGTTATTTTTCTGACTAAAAATTGATTAATAAGAAAACGACTAAACCCCAGAAGGCCAAATACCAGGATTATTAGTATAACCATGGATGAGAACACTCGAGACCTCTTAATCAAATACTGGCAACACAAGTGGGCCATCGGTACGATGGATATTATCCAACGCCATCTGTATGGCTTTGGTACCGATGAGGCTATTCAATTAGCGCAACGTCGCATCCAACACGCCAATCGGAAATTGGAGGAATTGGGATTTGACTCTGATCCCCCGACCATATCGAATATCCTCTTCGATAATTACGAAGAATTAGGAGAGAGGATCTCTGGGTTGATCGGTGATGACTTCGATGACGATTCTGAGCAAGAGGAGACTACCGATTCTCCTTAAAAACTCGTTCGTAACGAGTTTTTATTTCGCCTTACTTCGGAACCGTTCCATCATTGAATCGGCGACCTTAAATCGATTCTCCAGCACCCCGATCGTATACTGACTCTGGGGACGGATATAAGAGGGATTCCCTAGGACGATATTCTCAACGATATCGACTAGATTGGCTCGGAATCCATTTAGACACTGTAAGTTGAATCCATCCTGGAAACGAGTCGGGCCTGGGTTGGTAAATACGACTGATCGACATCTGTCGATATAGAGTTGAACTTCCCATATTAGCGCGTAAACATCGTGATAGAGTGTAGTGAGTCGATCCGTCATTTAACTATACCCCCAATATTTTAGCGAATTAAACTCATCCCCCAAACCATTCCTGGATATGTGATAGAGGATGATGAATTCGCAGCCGAAATGATTATAGCAAGACCCGATCCAAGAGGATAATCAATTCCGGACGCGATAGTATCCCCTGTCTTTAGCTTCAGTAATCCGGAACTGTAAATCATAAGATTCGTATTCAAGCTGTTTATAATAAAAACGAGACCGGCCCCGTTAATCTGAAATGATGGAAGTCTGCTCGTATTCGCAGTGCCACTAGTTAAAATTAAGGATCGAGTAATTTCATAGGTCCCGGTGATTCCTACAGTGAAGACTCCGGTTGTGTAATTCATCGATCCGTAATGTATATTATCATATACTAGTGACGGATCCACATTAGGGAATGTGGATGTATTCAGAGACCCAGTTAATCCAGTCATTCCATTAAATCCGGTTACTCCAGAAGTGAAATCTTGTGTCAGAATCACTGAAAACGCTTCTGGTTGTAATTCTCCAATTTGGAATGTCGATGGATTGATTCCAAGAGCGGCTCCAGTAACTGCGGTCACAGCAGCTGGACAGAGAAGGGTCGTCGAGGAAGTGTTTCCAAGGTAGATCTCGTTGGAAATATTACCTCCAGTACTTCCAGACCCCCATCCAAGGGCGAGATTATTCGTCGCCGTTCCAGTGTATCCGTTACCACCCCCTTCCCCAACTATGACATTGTTAATCGAGGATGACATATTAATTCCACTTAATGCGCCAACATGGGTCGTCCCTGATGCCGTCGTAAAATTTAATCCCGCAGATTCCCCGAGACATGTATTGAAAGATCCACCGGTGCAACCTACCATGGATCGCGTCCCCAAAGTAGTATTCTGGACGCCAGTCTTTAGAGCGGTGCTTGATTCCCATCCGACGGCGGTATTATTGGATGATCCACTGTCAATATAGGCAGTTAAAGCCGCCAGTCCAATCGCTGTGTTGAAATTGGACCCAGTTGTCCCAAGAAGAGCGGCATTACCGACAACTGTATTTTGAATTCCCGTCGTTAGCGCTGTCCCGGCCGAAGTTCCTATAAGTGTATTCTGATTTCCGGTGGTCAAAGAAGCTCCAGCGAGATTCCCGACACAGACTATATTATTCAGGAGGTAGCTTTTACCCGCATTTGATCCGATGCAAGTATTGCCAACTCCACCTGTATTCCCAGATAAAGCGTTTAATCCAATCGCAGTATTCGTGCCTCCAGTTATAAGAGCAGCGCCTGCATTCGTTCCGAATAAACTATTTTGAGATCCAGTCGTCAAGGCAATCCCTGCAGTTGTTCCGACTATTGCATTACCAGTTCCTCCAGTAGAGATTCCATGTCCAAGAAGAACATTCCCATTGGCGTTATTATCGGAAAGGCCATAGACGACCCCTCCATCCGTAGGTGTAGCGTAGTTCCAGACGCGATTGATCGACATATAGGACCATGGCGCCCCCGTGGCTGGATTGGATCCACCGATGATGGTAGAAGCTTGAGGGGCAATGAATGCCCCCGTCTGTCCCGCAGTCATTGAGACGGTGCAGGGAATCTGATAGCCAGTTGCTCCATTGATATAAAGCACCGGTTGAATGATATTGGTTTGAAACTTGGCGTCGAATTGATAGAGACCAGTTTCAGGTGCAGTAAACACCCCAGTTACGATATTGAAGTTACCGGTTCCACCAAAGAGACCAACACTCCATGGAGCGACTACTCCTCCAGCAGCGACATTAGTGGTAGCCGTCAAATAAATGAATGTATCCCCGATCGTCGCCATTTACTAGTATGTCGGAATTTATTTCCGACATGCGTATAAATTACACCGCCATACACAGTTCACACTGTGTTTTGATATAGGATCATCGAGATCGAACCGGTGCCCCCCGAATAGTCGGTCGTTCCGCCGAAATACTTAGCGATGATGTTCTGACCGGCGGCAGTAGAGACCAGAGGATCGGTATTGGGATATTGAATACCATATTGATCATTAGCTGGAGCGATCCAACCGTAAGATGATGTTGCCGCAGCTTGAAGAGTAATCGAAGCGATATTCCCAAAACCCGCAGCGATGTTATCGGTAATGGTAATTTCGCGATCCCCGCCTGACCATTGGGTGCTATTGTTAGCCACAATGAAGATTCCTAGCACATTATACTTGGCCGTGGGAGAGGATGCTGTATACAGGACTTTAGTTCCACCAAGGGCGAGATCGGTATGGGAGATTGAGACCCCATTGACAATGATTAATCCATTCGGACCGATCGGACCAGTTGCTCCAGTTGGACCAGGAGGACCGGGAGTAGAGAATGGGCGAAGGTTACCGCGATTAGCATTGGCACCAGACATTTATTTGTAAGGATACAAATAAATTCAGACATGCGCATGAATTATGGGAAAGGTGGTATCACCGGGACGACAACTAATAAAGACAACAAATCCATCTGGTTCGAAACAGGAATGATTTCCTCTTCCATTCAGAGAGTAGCATAAGCGGAGGCAATGGGCACCGCTACGGGTGGTTGGATTGCCGATTGAGCCGCAGCATAACGAGCGGATGGAGGATTGGTTGCAGAGATATTCATGATACCCATTGGACGAATGATATTTCCACCGACCCAACTAGAGGCAATACCAATAATCGAGTTCATGAAGAATTTGCTCCAAGAGCGTTCATTGCTATCCCAGGCTGCCTCGAGACCACCATAGGTGATACCGTCAGCGAAGACCAGAGAGGAGCCCGCAGGAGTAAATGGCGATACCCAGGAATTAACCACGGCATCGGAGAGAAGAGAGGCACCGACCATAACACCGCCGTCATAGAGAGCTTCCTTTCCGGATTCCTTTTCCAAGACCATAGCGGCACCGGCGACGAGAGCACCGTTAACTAAACCACGTGAGACAGAGTTCGAGTTGATAATATTCGACATTTATATTACCATGAAATAATAATTTGTGTTACCGATTCTATTATAACTACTGTTAGGTTGTACGCTAGATAGTATTTCAGCGCGGTTAATGCCCCAGAACCGAAGTCATAGATGGTATCTTTAACTGTTGGGCCGACAAGTCCCCACAGAAGGGCGTTCGGACCTGCACTTAAAACCATTTCTACACCTTTCCCCAGGATATCGGTCGCTGGATTACTGTTTCCTGTTGAAGGCGTTGTGTTGGGCGAGTAGCTTCTGTTCGAGGGCTCGCTGTTCTGGTGTTTGTTGCGGCTCAGATTGGACGGTTGGTTGCTCATTTACAGGAGAGAAGGATTCCTTTTGACTTCTACCTCCATTCTTAGCGTTCTCACAATGAGTTTGTCCGGCTGTTTCGAGCATCATGAATCCCAGTCTGGCTTCGGGAGTAACATATTCTCGAATAGTATCCATGCGGGAGATAGCGACCTCCGTACACACATCATCCAGTTCGGGATGCTCGCGGAATTTCTCACTCCAACCATTCAGAAGCACTCGATCTTTGAGCTTGGACATTCCAATAGTTCCTTCGACAGCCTGACAGAAAGTAGTCGACGCCCACTTGATCACTGATGCGGCACTACCGAGGCCATTATGAGCTTCGAAGGTCTCAATATGGTTCTCGATCTTCTCCAAATCCATCTTCATGATATTGGTTGGAGTCAGACGGAGACGTTTCGCAAGATCCGGTTTGTGTTCCATACACATCGCCAGTCGCTCTCTGGCGTTACGAAGTAGAGAGGATTGAGATGGGATCGCTGTTTGATTCTCCAAAGCAACCTTCCGCATCTGAGCTTCAGCGGCTTGTTTCTTCTCGATCCACTCTGTACGGACAACAGCGGGTTCATCCCGTTTATAGAAGACCGTTCGTTTCTCTTTGGCAGCTTTAGATGGAGGAGGTGGGGGTGGTGCTTCATCCTCTTCGTCGTCATCGTCGTCACTATCATCGTCGACTTCCTGTTG
>Ga0207695_10004392_pt1 | contig 19274 bp, 1 predicted proteins | sample KBSC54metaG_FD_184354 | JGI IMG/M metagenome (GOLD analysis project Ga0207695, IMG submission 184354) | Corn rhizosphere microbial communities from Kellogg Biological Station, Michigan, USA - KBS C5-4 metaG (SPAdes) (version 2) | ecosystem: Host-associated > Plants > Roots > Rhizosphere > Soil... | reverse complement strand
TGTCTTGGCATCGACAAAGCTAAAGGTGTCATTGGCCGTGCCGCCAATCAGATTTTGAATATTGCTAAAGTTGCCACTAATACCGGTCACGGCACCACCATTCACCGCATTGATTGTCCAGCTATTAACAACATTATCTGCTGTTAAGCTATTGCTGCCACTGCCACCATTGATAGAGCCACTTAAGCTACCACCACTAATCACAAAGCTATCATTGGCGCTACCACCGGTTAAATTACCAAAGCCACTGAAACTGTAACCACCCGTAAGTGTGCCACTATTGATACCATTAATTGTCCAAGTCGTAGCACTGTTGGCACCAGTCAAAGTTGAGTTCGTGCCATTGTTGCTATCCGTTCCTATAAAGCCGGTGATGTTACTGAAGGTACCGCCAATACCAGTTGCTGTTGAACTGGCTAAATTCACACTCACGGCTGTGCTATAAGCAGAGAGGTTCAAGCTATCACTGCCACTACCACCATTAAGATTACCACTGATGCTCTTGCCATCGCTAAAAGTGAAGGTATCATTTGCTGTGCCACCTGTCAGATTCGCAAAGCTGTTAAAATTCAAGGTCGCTGTTGTATCGCTTAAAGTACCACTATTATTGCTGGTGATACTCCAAGCATTAATCGTATTTTCACCGATCAGGGTATTGCTGCCTGTACCACCGGTAATCGTGCTGAAGCTATTGAAGCTTAAAGTGGCTGTACCATCATTCGCACTACCATTGTAACCATGATTGGCACTAGAGCCGGTCAAGGTAACACTAGTGCTATTATTGTCTAAGCTCAGGCTGTTAGAAACAGTGGCAGCAGCTGCCGCCTTCACTTGGGTAATATTTGAGAAGCCAGCTGTGGGATTTACTGTACCCGCAGTTGTACCCGTGAAGCCTGTACCCATAGAACTACTCAAATTGACATTGGTTGCTGTGGTATAAGCAGAGAGATCTAAGATATTAACGCCACCTGCACCACCATTAATGGTACCAGAGACTGTCTTGGCATCAACAAAAGTGAAGGTATCATTGGCCGTGCCACCAATGAGATTTTGAATATTGCTAAAGTTGCCACTAATGCCGGTCACTGTGCCACCATTCATCGCATTGATTGTCCAGCTATTAGCAATATTATCTGCTGTTAAGCTATTCGTGCCACTGCTGCCATTGATGGAGCCGCTTAAGCTGCCGCCACTAATCACAAAGCTATCATTGGCGCTACCACCGGTTAAATTACCAAAACCACTGAAGCTATAACCACCCGTGATTGTGCCACTATTGATACCATTAATTGTCCAAGTCGTAGCACTGTTGGCACCAGTCAAAGTTGAGTTTATGCCATTGTTGCTATCCGTTCCTATAAAGCTGGTGATGTTACTGAAGGTACCGCCAATACCAGTTACTGTTGAATTGGCTAAATTCACACTCACAGCTGTACTATAAGCAGAGAGATTCAAGCTATCACTGCCACTTCCACCATTAAGATTACCACTGATGCTCACACCATCACTGAAGGTAAAGGTATCTGCACTGGTACCGCCTGTGAGATTAGCAAAGTTACTGAAGTTTAAGGTCGCTGTACTGTCATTTAAAGTGCCACTGTTATTAGCCGTAATACTCCAAGCATTAATTGTATTTTCACCGATCAGGGTATTGCTGCCTGTACCACCAGTAATCGTGCTGAAGCTATTGAAGCTTAAAGTGGCTGTACCATCATTCGCACTACCATTGTAACCATGATTGGCACTAGAGCCGGTCAAGGTAACACTAGTGCTATTATTGTCTAAGCTCAGGCTGTTAGAAACAGTGGCAGCAGCTGCCGCCTTCACTTGGGTAATATTTGAGAAGCCAGCTGTGGGATTTACTGTACCCGCAGTTGTACCCGTGAAGCCTGTACCCATAGAACTACTCAAATTGACATTGGTTGCTGTGGTATAAGCAGAGAGATCTAAGATATTAACGCCACCTGCACCACCATTGATGGTGCCAGAGACTGTCTTAGCATCGACAAAGCTAAAGATGTCATTGGCTGTGCCACCAATGAGATTTTGAATATTGCTAAAGTTGCCACTAATACCGGTCACGGTACCGCCATTTACAGCATTAATTGCCCAGCTATTAACAATATTATCTGCTGTTAAGCTATTGCTGCCACTGCCACCATTGATGGAGCCGCTTAAGCTGCCACCACTAATCACAAAGCTATCATTGGCGCTACCACCGGTTAAATTACCAAAGCCACTGAAGCTGTAACCACCGGTAAGTGTGCCGCTATTAGTACCATTAATTGTCCAAGTCGTAGCACTGTTGACACCAGTCAAAGTTGAGTTCGTACCATTGTTGCTATCCGTTCCTATAAAGCCGGTGATGTTACTGAAGGTACCGCCAATACCAGTTGCTGTTGAATTGGCTAAATTCACACTGGCTGCTGTGCTATAAGCAGAGAGGTTCAAGCTATCACTGCCACTACTACCATTGAGATTGCCACTGATGCTAGCCCCATCACTGAAGACAAAACTATCATTTGCTGTGCTGCCAATTAAATTCGCTATCTTACTAAAATTAAAGCTACCACTAATTGATGATCCTGAAATATTACTAATATTACCGGCATTCGTTCCTGTCACATTCCAAGTTTCATTGCTATTACCCACTTGTAAAGTACTACTGCCGCTAACACCACCATCCACGGTAATATTGGCTAGAACAAAGGGTCCAATTAACACAAAATTATTCGTATTACTCGCACTGCCTTGCAAGGCCAGTGATTTTCCAGCACTATTGGTTACACCACCATTCAAAGAAATACTGTTATTATTTCCTGTAACTGCCAAGGTCGTATTCACATCAAGCATTAATGCACTGGTATAACTTTGATTCCCCGTCGTATAGACAGCACCACCTGAACTCCCTATCGTTAATTCCCCTGTTATACTCACATTATTTAAAGCAACACTATTACTACCCACCGTTCCATTAAAGTTCACAGAACCTGTGCCTGTTTGCGAGATAGTGCCTGCACCATTGCTTGCTGCCGCTACTGCCCCTAGGGTTACTGTTCCTGTATCTGTCAATAACAAGATACTGCCTGCGTTCAAAGTACCCGTCGTTGTGCTCGCAAAACTAATATCATTGCTGCCCCCGATGGTTCCCGTATTACCAGCCATCACTGAGAAGTTATTTGCTAGATTAACTGCTGTGCTAGCCTCAAAAACCCCACCGTTCAAAGTCAAGCTTCCTGTTCCTAAAGCATTATTATTACCCACGTTCAAGGTACCAGCAGTCAAGCTGGTTCCACCGCTATAACCATTAGATCCTGTAATACTTAAAGTTCCACCAGAACCATTTTGAGCAATAGCTCCCTGACCGCTTAGCGTCCCACCGAGCGTAATCGTGCCCCCGGTATTTTGTATATTTAAGATCGAACCACTAGTTAAAGTGCCATTCCCATTCAAGGAAAAGCTATTACTACCATTAAGAATACTGCTTGAGAGAACCTGAAAATCATTGCTGATTAAGTAGTCTCCACTGCTATTTAAAGTTCCCCCTTCAAAAATAATAAGTTGTGATCCAATCGAGGTCGTAATATTAGTAGTGTTATTTTCAATCCTATTATTTGCTACTAGGGTGTACGTTGTACCAGCATAAATGATATATTCAGGCTGTAACCAACTTCCTCCATAATTGACAGCCAAAGTCCCGCCATTAGAACCATTATTTGTGCTATTCGTAATTGCATTGCCACTGGCATTTCCAGTTAAATTCAAAGTATCCGTATTACCTGTATTTGCACTACCATTCACCGTAATCACAGTCATCGCAGCAGCATCTGCCGTAAAAGTAGTCGCTGAAGTGGCGGTAGAAGTCAGTGTTGCTGTATTGAAAGCAAGGACAGCTGTACCACTACTGACATTAACACCTTTAGCAACAGTCAAGGTATAAGGACCAATAGTCAAATTACCCAAGGTATGGGTAATACCGGCACCATTGGAAGCCAAATCAGAATAAATCGTGGCATTAGTGTTTACAGCAATATTATATTGATTAATATTATCGCTGTTCGTCGCTAAATCAAGCATACCCCCAGACAATGTTACTATACCTGTGATTGCTCCTAAAGCTGAAGCAGAACTAACTTGTACAGTGCCACTGTTGATTATGGTTCCACCAGTATACGTATTGAGTCCAGACAATATCAAAGTACCCGCACCACTCATGGTCAAACCACCACCAGTACCTTCAGCAATCGTGCCCCCATAATTTAAGGTCGTTGAACTATTCGGCGTAAAGGTCGCTCCTCCAGTATTAATGGTCGTGCCACGATTAGCGTTCAAACTAAATGTGGCTGTAGTGATTAAACTACCGCCGCCAAATACCAAATCATTCACTGTTGCCGAGCTGGGCACTGTACCCAATTCCGCATCTGCATCGATACTTAAAGCACCACCATTTAAGACAGTTGCGCCACTATAAGTATTCGTGCTACTGGGAGCTGACAATGTTAAGATACCGGTACTGCTACTACTTAAGGTCAAGCCGCCTGTGCCACTAATTGTTCCTGAATAAGTCGTATTGGCCGTTTGATTAATGCTAATTGTCCCTGATCCTAAATTAATGTTGCCGCCACTTGAACCACCGCCCGATAAGGAACCAATCGTTTCATTCAAGCTATTGAGATTTAAGCTCGCACCTGAGACATTTGCTAAAATAACAGCTGAATTTCCTGAGAATACATTGGTTGCCCCTGCTTTTAGAATACCGGCATTAATATTAGTTGTGCCTGAATAAGTACTTGCAGCTGACAAAGTCAAAGTGCCTGAGCCGCTCTTCGTTAATCCCCCTGAACCACTAATCACCCCTTGCAAGGCGCTTAATGAATCAGTATTACTGATTGCCAAATTACTACCGCTGTTCACACCTAAATTAATGGTGCCTGCCGCGGTAATACCGCTGCCAGTCAAAGTAATCGCTGCGATATAGCTCGGACTAGAGGAATCATTCAGGGTAATGGCACTATTATATTGTTGCGCTCCCGAAGTGGTAACACCAATCGTAGAACTGGCTGTCGCCACACCAAATTGCGTGGGGCCTGTGACACTCAAGCTGCCTTCATTACTCAAGGAAATTTGAATATTCACGACATTGGATCCCATTGTATTTAAGCTCACACTGCCCGTGCCAGATTGAATATTTTGGCTAATCGTCAAGCCACCGTTATTGTTCGTCAAACTAATATTGCCATTACTGGCAGAAGTGTTAATACCACTGATGCCATTGACTGTACCAATCGTTAATGCTGCCACTGTCGTTGGATTATTGGTAAAACTAAAGTTATTGCTAGAGCCACCCACTGTAGCTGCTAGCGTACCTACATTATTGGTATTAGTCGTGCTTGGACTCATAGCCACCGCACCAGAAGTATTGATGCTTAAGTTCGCTACCGTCAATCCTGAAGTTGCATTCTCACTGACACCGCCAGCACCATTCGCTAAGTTCAAGGTCGTTGGATTCAAAGTTCCTAAAGCAGCAGAAATCGTGATTTGTGCACTATCACTGGTTTGGCCAAAGTTCAAGGTCGTGCCAGAAACCAGTGCTGACAATGAAGCGCTTGCTAAACCTAAAGTACCATTCGAGCTTGCTGTACCTAAATTTAAAGACTGGGTACTCGTGTAGGGATAGATATTAATTGTCGTACCGCTCGCACCTATTGTACCCGCCAAGGTCATTTTATCAGCTTGTAGAGTAATCCCGCCTGTACTTGTCACGCTGTCACCGCTATTTAAAGTCAGTATATTGTTAGCGCCAGAAGCGACTAACATCACACTGCCGCTGCCCGCTGTAATTGATTTGCTGCTATTGATGGTAATACCCGCTGCAGTAATAGACACAACACCATTACTGTTACTGGTATCGGTTGAACCTGTCACTACCAAAGCATTACCATCCAGCAAAGTAAATGCACTGCTCGTCACAGCATCCAAGTTCGAGATAGTGTTACCGTTATTGCCGAGTGTGATACTGCTAGAAGTATTTGCCGTTAAGGTATTGGCATTAACCGTGGTAAGGCTATTTTGTGTCACCGCACCCGTAATTAAGTTACCCGCAGCACCTAAGACCACCGTACCATTGCTGGCGCTGATATTACCTAGGGCAACAGTTGTGGCATTGATAATATTAACTGCGGTCGCACTTGAACTCGTGGTCGTCAAAGTAGTTGTGCCTAAAGCTATCGGACCTGCATTACCATTCAAGGTGATCGTACCGGAGCCCGCGTTAATATTTTGGCTCACGATCAAACCCACACCTGCCAACGAAATTGCATTATTAGCCGCAGTCACATTACCGCCCACTGTCAACAATCCACCCGTGGCATTCGCTGTAATTGTGCTCGTAGAAAATACATCGCCATTTAAGCTAATCGCGCCCGAACTGCTGAAGTTCAAGGTGCCTAAGGCATTGGCTCCCGCACCGCCCATTACATACAAGCTCACAGGGCTTGCACCCGTTTCACTAATCGTCAAGGCATCGCCTGCTCCTGAAACTGTAGCGGAAGAACCAAAGCTGATGCCGGCACTGCTGGATGAATCAGCCAAAGTCACAGAACTTGTGCCCAAAGCCACGGCTCCCGAATAACTTTGCCCACCGGTGGTGGTGATATTGGCATTGATCTGTGAAGCCGCAGCAATTGAGATGGAATTAAGCGCCAAACTGCTACCGCCCACCGTGCCACCAACGGTAATCAAGCCAGCACCGGCTGCACCTGACACCATGCCAACGCCATTAGAAGTCCCGCTTAATGTTCCTAAAATTGTTGCTGCTGTATTGGTAATGGATAAGGTTGAATTGGCGCTCAACGTACCCGCGCCGCTTAATGTTAAATTGCCGGCACTGCCGGAGACATTACTGAGTGTGAGTGTCACACCCGATGCAATCGTGAAAGGATTCGTAATTGATTCAGCCGTAGTGCCGAAAGCTTCTAGCGTGCTATTTCCTGTCACATTCAATGCGGTTGCTGTGATATTGGTACCAATCGGGCCACTGGTAATGCTGCCAATACTGCTGCTACCCAATGCTAAAGTACCGTTGCTTAACGTTGTTATACCGGTATAAGTATTGGCTTGCGATAACACCACTGCGCCGGCACCATTCAACGCCAATGTGGTATTGGTACCACTGATCACACCCATTTGCGTGATACTGCTGCCGCTTGCCGGTGTCAAGGTCAAGCCGAAGCCTGCACCGTTAATTGCCGCTACACTCAAAGAATCATTACTGCTGCCCGTTGCAATTGTCGCTGCACCCGCTAAGGTAATGGTACCGTTAACCGTATTCGAGGTACCACCAGTTGTTGTTAATGCACCCGCTCCACTCACGCCGGTTCCAATCAAGGACAAGGTGTTCGAACTATTGAGTGTCGCACCGCTCAATAATAATTCAGCGCCTGAACTTACGGTAATAGCACTCGTACTCAAACCATTACTTGCGGCGGAATCTTCTAAAATACCACCATTGATATTCGTCGCGCCGCTATAGTTATTGTTGCCGGATAAGTTCAACGTGTTCGTGCTTGAAGCGCCTAAGGTGAGCGCGGTGATGATACCACTGCCGCCATTCGCGATAGTGCCAGCATAATTCCCCATAGTGGTTTGCGTCACGATCAAAGTGCCTGTAGAACTCGAAGTTGAATTTTTAATGGTACCTCCGGTGCCGGACAAACTACCGACTGATAGTCCATTGTTGGTGAAATTCAAGGTACCGCCATTCACCGTCAAGGCTCCTGTGCCTAAAGCAGAATTCACAGTTGCATTAACCACCCCATTGGTAATCGTGGTACCGCCGGTATAAGTGTTCATGCCGCTCAGCGCTAAAGTGCCAGCGCCATTCATCGTTAAGCCGCTGCTACCTGTGCCCTGAGCGATAATGCCGCCATAAGTTAAAGTCGTCGCGTTGCTCGGTGTAAACGTTGCACCGCCCGTGTTAATCGTGATGCCACGGTTTGCATTTAAGGTAAAAGAGGCTGTGGTTGCTAAAATGCCACCACCGAATACTAAATCATTGGCCGTTGCCGAGCCTGGCGCAGTGCCCAAATTACTATCCGCGCTGATATTTAAGGTTCCTGCACTGAGGATCGTGGGACCGGTATAAGTATTGGTGTTCGTTAGTATTAAGGTGCTGGTCGAAAAATTTTCGGATACACCCCCCGCACCGCTAATGACACCGTTAATAGTCACACTCGCATCTTTATTGATCGCGGTCACGTATGATAAATTACTACCGTTTGCGTTAATTGTTAGACTGCCATTCAAAATGACATTTGCATTCGAATTAATATTTTTGCCTAAAAATAAAGTAACGCCGCCTGTCATATTGGGATCAACGATTATCGGATTGGCAAGCACATTTGAACTGTTGGTTGATAGGATTTGACCCGGGGTACTCGTATCCGTGCCGCTTAAAGAACCCGTGCTGGTAACCGTCACTGGTCCAGTACCGAAGGGGCCGGCAATCACCGTGCAACTGACACCGGGACAGGTGCCTGAATTCGTTGTGCTCGCGCCATAGGACACGCCACCATAACTGATGGTGACCCCGCCGTTAAACGTATTATTGGCGTTTGAAAAGGTTGCAAAATGCCCATAATCTTCGATATTAATCGCGCCGTAATTCGTACCGACATAACTCCCTATTGTGGCCGCGCCAATTTGGCCTGCATAGTTCGGGAAGTCATTCGAATGAATAATGATGGTGCTCATTTGACTGCTATTCGTGCCCAGGAAAGTGATATAGCCTTGCCAGACAGGTATTGCCGAATCGCCATACCCAATGCCAACCGTTGAGCTTGCCGCAACGACAATATTATTGGCAATAGTATTACTCAAATTAAAATTGGCTATAAAGGTATTATTATTCATTAAAATCAGCCCCGTTCCGACAGGACCTTGTGTCACCGCGCAAGTGGCCCCGGGACAGGTGCCAGTGGTGGTGGTGCTTGTGCTGAAATAGATCTCACCACTCATGAGAGTTGTGCCACCGCTGTAGGTGCTGTTCGCGCTAGACAATTGCTGAAAAGCGTTCGTGCCCATCAAATTCAAAATTAAGCTGCCTGTGCCACTAATCGCACCGCCATAATTCAAGTTGTAGTTGGTGATTGAATTCGCGATGGTCAAATTGCCAGAACCCAAGATCACATTGCCACCCGTCGTGCCACCGCCGGAGAGAGAGAGAACTTGTTCATTATAGCTTTCAAGATTGAGGGACGCGCTGGCGGAATTGGCCAGAACAATGGCTGAGTTGTTTGATAAAGCATTGGCTGCGCCTGCTTCCAGCGTACCGGCGGTAATGGTCGTTGTACCTGAATAAGAATTACTGGTACCGGATAACATGAGTATGCCGCCGGAGCCATTTTCTGTTACCGCACCGGCGGTGCCACTGCCATTGCTGATATTACCACTCAAAGTAATCATGCCCGCCGTATTAGTCACCTGCAGCACATCCGAACTGCCGCCATAACTGATATTACCGCTGATAGTTAAACTATTGCTGCCACCGAGGCTAGCTGTCACGGAGTTAACTGCGCTTGAGTCAACAATGATGGTATTTGTCACTGGATTCGTGGTAGCCGTTATGGCAGCGCTCAAGGTGCCGCCATTGAGACGCAGACTACCTGTGCCTAAGGGACTGATATTGCTATCATTAGCGATCGAAATAGCCCCGCTGCTTAAGGTGATCGTGCCGGAATAGCCGCTGGCGTTAAAGGCATTGAAAGTCAAGGTGCCGCCAGTTACCGTCAGAGAGCCTGAACCCGTCAGCGTGCCCGAAGTCGCTGTGCTGCCAGTCGAACCACCAGTGTTCAGGGTCAAGCCATAGCCGCTGATCGAACTGCCGCTATTGAGAACGATATTCGCGAGAGCATCCAAGGTTAAGGTGGTGGACGCTGCCCAAGAAACAGCAGCATTGCTCGCCAGCACAATATTACCGGTGCCACCGCTGCCATTGGAAGTGGTTTGTATCGTGATATTGTTGGAAGCCAATTGCGTCGTCAGGGCACTGACTAATATATAGGAATCACTACCACTGGTCGCACTGGAATTAAGTGAATAGGTGTTACTGGAGAGCGTCACGTTCGAGCCGGTGCTAGTACAAGAAGGCGTCGATGTGGCGCTACAAATGGTTACATCAGCAGGGTCTAACAGCCAGGTCCCAGTTTGACCACGAGGTGCCGCGGTTGAAATTCGTGCCCCCGCGATATCCAAATATCCTCCCGAGGTTTCTACCCAGCCACCATTACCCCCTAAAGCCCCGCCTCGGGCTGAAATCGATCCATGGAACTGGGTATTCTCATTGGACCAGATCACCACATCGCCACCGTCACCGCTGACCAAAGCATCGGCCATAATAGCCGCGCCCGCTTCAACGGTGACTGTGTGGGCATTGGGTAGTGGGCCCCGGCCTTCGGCTGACCCACCGATGTTTACCTCTCCACCACCTAGGACACCACTGGCATTGATAACCGCCGGCGCAGTCATATATATCGCATTACCCAGAATGGTCACTTGACCACCCTGGGTGCCGGAAACATCGATCAAACTATTAAGATTAACTTGGGCATTGACTGCAGACAATAAAACACTGGAAGCATATATGGCACTATTCAGGTTGATTGCACCATTGCTTTGGCTGATTAAATTCAGTGAACCAATCGGGCTTCCCGCCGTTCCCACACCACCCAGAATAAGACTCCCTGCTCCTGAGTTGACTGTCAGTGAATAACCTTGACCACTCACCGACCCTATTTGTATCTCTCCATTACCACTATTTAATACTGCGTCAGACCCCAATTGCACCTTACCTAAGATAAGTGCTTGATTATTTGAACTCACTTGCCCCGCTATCGTTGTGGTACTGGCTGTGCTTTGTATACCCCCTTCAAAGTTTATTACTGAACCACTACTACTTCCTAAAACAACTCCACCACTGTTGGAAAAGATTATTGGGTTTACTAGGAGGGAGCCACCGCCATCAATTAAGATCGCGTAGCCTTCTGGAGAGGTATCGAAATTATCCGCCCGCAGGGCATTATTGAAAGCCACTGAAGACGCTGTATTTTGCACCGATACTGTACCCGCATCTACTTCCCCACCAAAGCTGGTACTGCCTGAATTCTCAATCGTGAGGGAGCCACTGCTCTTGAATGAGCCGGCGCTAATTACCCCATCAACGCCGCCATTCAGGATCAAGGAGTTAGAGCCTCCATTCACATCACCCAGGGCTATATTAGCACCAGAGCTCTTGCCACCCTGAGTCGTATCAATCCTCGTTGAACCCGTTAAGCTAATGGTTTCATTAGAAGTGATGAAGGCTCCCCCGCTGGAGAAGTAACTACCGTCTAAGGTCAGGGTCGGTGATACCCCAGTTCCTGTATAACTTTGGCCGCCAGAGCCAGTGGTCACACTATTTAAGATAAGGCTATTACCTGTAGCTGATAAATAACTGAGCGGCTGAGAATTACCCACTGGCGCATTAAAGGTAATATTGCCATTCACATCCAACCCTGCCTCATTCGCGATTTGGGCATTCACCGACGCATTAACGATTAAAGAAGCACTGCTATCAACGCCGATCGTCGTCGATCCCGTTAAAGTCACAAGTCCATTGAAAGTATTGGTACTCTTGGCTACAGCCTCAATAGCACCGCTGCTGCCTGGTGCACCCTGACCTTGTACATCTATGGCATTGTTTAAGTTGGCATTATTAACAGCCAGTGTAGCCTGGCTATTCACTTTAACCACACCGCTACCTAAACCGGCACCTGGTTCAACTGTCACAGTGCCTGAATTAATAAAAGTTCCGCCGCCATAGGTATTATTCGCACTATATATAGAGAGATTACCTGTACCATCGTTAGTAAGCGCAGTATCTTGGCCGGTGATGGCGCCGGTGATAGCAGAATCACTGCCAGTGGCATTGATTATTAAATCAAAACCACCTGCCACCCCGCCATTAATGAGCACATTGCCATGGGTAGCCCTTAAGATAGTTGCTTGGGCTAATTGCGCATTGCCATTCACTGTCACTTGGCCCGCGCTAATATTCGCATTCTTTTGGAATTGGACTTGGCCAGCACCTTGGTTAGCATTTAAGATCACTGAACTTGCCAGATTTTGACCGTTGATGATCGTGGTAGTGCTAGTATTATTATTTAAGATGATATTGCGGTTAGCCGTTAAAGTCAGTGAAGTAGGTGCTGACCATGAAATCGGAGCTGTAATGGTAATATCACCGGCGGCAAAGCCTGCTCCAGCTGTACTAATTTCAATATTGCTGGTATTCAAGTTATTCTCTAAATTGGCGACATCAATAACTGAAGTATCTGCTGTAGCAGCAGGAGCACTACCTTCTTGAATCAATACATTTTCTGGATCCAATAACCAATTACCGATACTGCCATGGAGCGCGGTTAAATTAATTTGCGCATTAGCCACATCGAGATAAGCTCCTGAAGTTTCAATAAAACCGCCATTGCCACTATAAAAACCACCTTTGGCAGAGAGTAGACCGTTCACGCTAGTATCTTGATTAGACAGGATTGAGATTGAACCGCCATTACCATTCAACGTGGCATCAGCCAGCACTTGGGCACCGGCATTAACAGCTACACTTTGAGCTGCAGCATCACCAACACTAACCTGGCCGCCACCTGCCTCACCACTGGCATTGATCACTGCCGTTGACTGCACCTCAACATTAGTGGCAGCTATTTGCACCTGACCCCCTTTGCCTTGCGTCCCCGTAGCATTTACATCCCCAGCCACCTGAACGGAACCTCCTTCAGGACTACCTGAGATATCAACATCACCACCTTCTATTCCTCCCACATCAATCACTGTCGTTGCTACCATCTTCACATTATTAGCAGCAATCTTCACGCTTCCACCCTTGCCATTAGCATTAGTCGCTTTGATAGTGCCGGCAAGATTGATCGTACCTTCATTGGCCTTTAAAACAATGGTTGGTGCAGCATTCGGTAAAGCACCTCCATCGACATAGTTAGGTGACAAGAAAACACTGCTTTTATCTTTTTCAAAATAATTGGCCTCAATCACGCCGGTATTATTAATCGCATTTTTCAAAACATCACCGGCTTGTTTGACATTGATGGTCACATGCCCGCCATTGGCTTGAATTAAACCAGAATTAATCACACCTGCTGATAAGGGCTTACCATTCTGATCAACACCTGCTTGCGTGAGACCTTGATCAACCGCAAAATCAATCAAGGAGTTACCGCCAAAACTCACGATAAAAGTCTGGCCAGCACCTAAGGCTACTGCGCCCATATTGGCTTTAATGGTGCCATTGTTCTCAACTGCGGATCCCATCATGGCTACGTAACCATATTGCCTGGCTTCAATGCTGCCATCATTAATAATTGAGCCAAAATAAGGGGATGCTTGATCAAATTGATAGAAACCTGACAAGAAATTGCGATCACTCATATTAGCTGTGGAAACCATTAAGCCTCCGACGCTAACAAAGGCATTAGGACCAAAATAGACACCCGCTGGATTAATTAGAATCACTTGGCCAGTTGCTGTTAAACTTCCATAAATAGCCGAAGCACCTTGGGTAGGATCAATGCGGTTCAAAGCTATCCCACCCGTAGGTTGTTGAAAATGTACAGTTTCTCCAGGGGCAACATTGAAGCTATGCCAATTGAGAACCGCTTGCTGAGAGGTTTGAGTGACGGTTTCGGTATTCGCACTTTGCTGGACCGTAGCTGTACCTGCGGCAACATTGGAGAGCACGGGATTAGCAAAAACGGGGGACGATATGAAAAAAGTGAGAATAATCAATGCCGTCATTGCGAGGAGTGTTTTGTGCGACGAAGCAATCCACATGGATTGCTTCGTCGCACAAAACACTCCTCGCAATGACGGTTTTTTAAAGCAAAACAGACCTTTTTGGCCTGGGTCCTCTCCCTTTTGGGAAAAGGCCACAGGCAAAAGGCCGTTTTCACTCCTCGTTGAATCACTATACATATAATAAATACCAATTTAAGTGTTTGATTTTTTTATTATTATATCGAAAAACAGGTATCATTAATGGCTTGATCCGATCTTTTAAAGTATAGTACATAGCCACCCGTTTTTTGCAGTAATCATGAAAATATATTTCTAATTTATTCATAGGGTTAAATGTATAAACGCCGTCATTGCGAGGAGCGTTTTGTGCGACGAAGCAATCCAGTTTTTAAGCATACTGGATTGCTTCGCCTGCAAAAAGCGCAGGCTCGCAATGACGGAACTCATTTACGCAACAAACCTGCCTCAATCCCTGTCATTATTTTTCACCCACCGGCTTATAAACTGTTTTCTTCTTAGCCGTCTTCAACAAGTATGTCTTAATCTGCTCATCGAGCATTTTTTGACCATCCATAATTTGAGCAATATTGGCACCCACCACATTCATGGACGGCATATCAATCGAAAGCAGGCTATTATCTCTAAAGTTAGGCAGATAAAGATCATCCTCAGCGATAGACTCAGCAAGCCCGGTGATATAGGCATACATCGTCTCAATAGCTGCTAAATTAACAGGTAGCAGCTCTGGGATAAAAGAACCCGATATAGAATTGATATTCATGTTAGTAATTTGGATGGTAACCCCACCTTCAGTCACTGTACCGTTATCCAAGTTCACATGGGGAGTCCCATTGCCCGAAGACGGGAAATTTACATTGGTTCCGACATTTGCAGCGCCAATAATATTGTTGAACCCCTTAAAGTTAGTCCCACCATTGATATTCCCCTGCAAGGGCCCCGTAATATTAACTGTCGGTGTTGGTGACTGCGGTTGTAACGAGGTCAAAGAAAGGGTACCCGTTCCTGCACCAACAACATCATTCACATTACTGAACTTATTGATCATGGTACCCGTACTTGTGACACTTGCTGTGCCTGCATTCGCTGAGGACAGAGAGACTGTCACTGGGATTGCTGTATTGTTGGATTCAATACCATAAGTAGAATAATCCACTATTTTCTGCATCGTGGCATTATTCGTGCCACCATTCACTGCACCGCTGACTACAGGCGCACCATCAAAGACAAACCTCACATTGGCGGAACCACCAGTGGGATTAGCAATGTTGGTAAAGTTCAAATGAGTATTAGAACTGCTGCCCTGACCATTGGTCCAGGTATCCACAATGGTACCGCCATTGTTCTGATTAATAGTCCACAATTGAGAATCTGCCGTCGATAGAATCAAAGTATCATTACCATTAGCCAGGCCAGTCACTGTGATACTGCCCACATCGTAATAGCCTTCCGGTGTAGCATTTGATGGACCGCCTAGCGTAAAGATGGTATTCGCACTTTCACCAACCAAAGTCAGACTGAATGGTTGCTGCGTATTAGATTGAGAAATATTCCCTTCCACACCACCGTTAATGGTGATATTGCCATTAACGGTAATCAGCGTAGTATTTGCTTGTAAGCCTAAGATAGAATTATAGGTTTGGCCATCGATGGTCGTAATACCCCCATTACCGAACACAATACCGGCAGCAGAATTGACAACCAAGGTATTCACATTATTGACAGGACCGTCGAGGACAACAACACCACTGCCACCAAAGGTCAGATTATTGCTCGCCCCATTCATGCTTCCTGTGCCAGAGAAGGTCAAGATATCATTAGAATTAATCGTGGTGGCACTTGCTAAGCTCACATTACCCGCCCAAACTTCACCATTACCGCAATGGCCGGAACCTGCGGAACAAACCGCAAATAAAGCGCCTTGATTATTAAAGCCAGTGCCCGCTAAGGTCAGCGATTGACCAGGGTAGCCTGCTACAAATTGATCATCGGATCCAGTATGCGTTGAGAGCAATTCAAGGGTTGCACCAGAACTCACCGTAATCGGACTATTGCCAACCGCAATAATTCTTGTTGTCGCCGCTGTTCCACTATAACCCACACGATTGTCTTGAAGCACAACCGTATCACCCGCCACATAGCCTGTGCCCACAGATGAAAACACTAAGGTAGGCACGCCATTACTTTGCGCTTTCACTACCCCAGTACTGCCACTAGCGCTGGGATGGGTTTGATCAACCAAGGTTACTAAATCACCCACTTGATAGCCTGTACCTGAAGTGGGTACCACCAGAATCATGCCCTCACCCAAATTGGGATTTTCAGCAATCACTGTACCACCGCCAATATTAATTGCAGCAATAGCAAGATCAGCGCCGCTTAAAATCAAGGTCCCGGTTTCATGGCTGCCATTGATATTACTGGTATTGATATTAATGGTATTCAAATTATTTAAAATGCCAGCGATGACACTGTTAGTGCCAGCAACATTTAACGTCAAACTGAAACAGACATTATTCACCGTGCAAGCATTATTAACCGTACTACTTTGTATGCTGTTACCATTGCCACTGGCCAAGGAAATATTGCCGGCGGTAGAAGTCAAGATTGTGTCACTGCCAATAATGAGTGCATCGTTATAAACTTGGTTACCCTGAGTCGTGATAGTGCTACCGCTGAAGATATCACCACCATTATCATTAATATTGCCACTGATACTGCCCAGAGTCAGACTACCGACATTGATAGCACCTTGGAGATTAGCACCTGATGAAGTTTGAATGTTAAGATTAGATTCTACACCGCTGAAATTGTTGATAGTGGACGTGAACGCTATACTGGCAGCACTTAGCGTCACATTCTGTTGTTCTAATTGAACAGGGTCATTATATACCTGTACATTCGATGAACCTGTGGTCGTAATATTCGTAGCATTAATCACATCCGTACCACCACCAGATAAGCTCAGGCTATTAATATTAGAAACATTACCATTCAAAGTGGTTCCCGAACTGGCATTCAAGTTCAAGATGGAATAAATATTACTATTAACCACTGTTCCAATGATCGCTCCTAAGCTCAGGGTTGTACCGCTGATTACATTGGTGGCTATGCTATTCGCATTACTAGTCACCGTCACTGCACCGAGTGTAGTCGAGCCGGCCACATTAATATTGCCTTGAATCGTGGTAGAGGAAGCGGTGCTTACTAAATTTCCATTAATAATGGCAAAGGTTTGGGTCGGCAAGCTATTGAGGACAACGCCAGCACTGTTGTTAAAGGTCACACCGGAGAAGATACTGCCGCCACCCAAAATATTCACTGCATAAGCACCGCTATCTGGTGTCAATCCACCCAAGGAAATCCTGCCATTAAAGCTGACATTGCCCGTACTACCTGCAATACTTTGCAAGGTTAAATTATGCGTATTGACAGCAGCTGTATTGGCAGCATCAGTCAAGGTCTTAGCGAAAACAATGGCATTCGCACCACTATTCAAGATGAGTGATTGCAGAATATTCACAGCATCATCATATTCTTGGCCATTACCATTGCTATTGGCACCACTGGTTGTAATACTGGCATTCAAGGTATCTGTTGGTGTGCCGGAAACAGCGCTAAGCGTCAAACTGCCCAAGGCTTGATTGCTACCCACTGCACCGTTTAAGGTTGTACCGAGCGTGGTAGCCAAAGCCAAATTATGGCTACCATCTACCGTGCTGTTAAAGAGAATTGCTCCTTGATGTGCGGACAATTGCGCGTCCGTCAATACACTCACCGCACTATTATAGGTCTGATTGCCAGCACCGCCTTGGGTACTAATGCTGCTGGTTGCTAAATTCAAATTAGCCACATTAGCGGTAAGACTCAGGGTGGATACGGTATCTTCCAAAGTAATCGTTCCCGGCACCGTGGTAGCTGGGCTGGTGGGCGTGAGACCCAGTCTAAGATTATGTGCACCAGAAATCGTGCTGGGTGTTGCACTACCTAAAGTAAAGTTGGTGTTAGCATCAACCACACCGATAGTAGCATCTGAATCCAGGGTAATACTGCCTGTCCAAGCGGCATTGGCTCCCTCACCAACTAAAGCACCAGCAGTTCCTATAAAACCACTACCATTCAAACTGCTTAGGGTGTTCGCCAAACTCACATTATTCACTACTAAAGTGCTTCCGCTATCAATGATGACTGAACCCAGACCCAAAGATCCGGATTGAATATTATTGCCGTTGAGTACAGAACTCACATTGGTTTGCAAAATGCCATTGGTAATCTCTGTGCCACCACTATACGTATTGGCATTACTGAGAATTAAGGTTCCCGCGCCTTGCTTGGTTAACATGCCGCTGCCATTGAGGCCATCGCTGATAATACCACTGAAGGTCACGGTACCAGAATTCACGGTTAAATCATTCGCGATGCCTTGTAAGCTGACATTATTGGTTAAAATATAAGTACCATTAATTAATAAGATGGCAGTTCCATTGGTGCTATCCAGGGCAATCGTGCCGGTATTACTCAAAGCCCCAGACAAGCCGCTTAAATCTAAAGTAGCGGTTCCTGAAGTCGGTGCAATAATAATCGAGCCACTGCTACCTAAGGCACCCACCTTACCCGTAATTAAGGTACCAGCGCTGACTATGGTGCCGCCGGCATAAGTATTAACCCCGCTAGTAGGATTCAAAGTAATCGTACCACTACCCGTCTTGATGATACCAAAGGTATCGCCTTGATCATTAAGCGCGCCACCCAAGATTCCAACACCGCTACCACCCAGAGAAACATTAGCCTCTAAGGTAATATTATTATTAATCACATCGGGATTAACATTGCTACCACTGCTAATCGTTAAGATATTAGTGTTGGTCGTGCAACCATTATTACAAGTCGCCCCTAAAATAATGGTATTGGTATTGCCTAAAGTACCGGCCGTTGCAAAATTAAAGTCTAAAGTTGCACCCGCATCCACAGTAATACTGGAGCTAGCTCCTAAGGCACCCGTGCTACCAATACTTAAGGTACCACTGTTTACTGCTGTTGCTCCAGTATAAGTATTCGCACCATTTAAGATCACCGTTCCTGTACCAGACATCGTGAGGCCACCGCTGCCATTGCCTAGCACTGAAGTAGACGCTTGAGTGATCGTGCCTGCACCCGCGAAGCTTACATTAAACGTGCTATTGTTAATATTGCCGGAGAGATTTAAACTATCCGTGTTATTAGGTGCACTGATGATACTGCTATTCGCCTGTAAATTAATGGGGTTGCTGATAGTCACGCTACCGGTGCCACTTAAGGTGCCGCTGAGTTGAATAGCATTAGAATTATCCAAGTTCACATTATTAATATTGAAGATGGCACCCGCAGCCACGGTGATGCCACTGGTTCCATTCACA
>Ga0207695_10004387_pt1 | contig 19286 bp, 43 predicted proteins | sample KBSC54metaG_FD_184354 | JGI IMG/M metagenome (GOLD analysis project Ga0207695, IMG submission 184354) | Corn rhizosphere microbial communities from Kellogg Biological Station, Michigan, USA - KBS C5-4 metaG (SPAdes) (version 2) | ecosystem: Host-associated > Plants > Roots > Rhizosphere > Soil... | reverse complement strand
GGGGGACCCCTGCCACCACGCTACAATTCTCAATTCCCGCATTCGGAATTGTGTACGTGGTGGCTGGGTTTTTATTCAGGAATTCTGAATGGGTTTGCAATTGTATTTCGTAATTGCATCCGCTATCAAATTCTGCAATTCCTGATACGCTTCAGGCGTGAATACCAATACAGCCTTGTTATCCGAGCCGTCAACAATTCGTAACTCGAAAGAGTCGAACGGTTCCGAACAATACGAAAATCCTATTTCACGAATGTTGTCGTAAGTGATTTCCGAGTACATTTCAACGAGTCTTTCTGTTCGGGTTTTTGGAACAGGTGGGCGAGTGGGAATTGTGGTAGTTGCATTCGGAGCAGACATTGGGCATGACAGGCTTTTTGTGCGGTAGTGGATGTCCGTATTTGTTCGTCCCGCGATTTTCGGATTTCCCGGTCATACCGACATTCTACCATATACGAAACCGCCTAGTCCAGGCGGACACGGGCGAGTCCTGGACTAGGCGGTTTCTATGTGTGATAAGGCAGCGTTAGAGTGCGGGAACACCGCTAAAACGCGCCAATATCACGGGCTACTTACCGTACCCCGGACGCCTGTCGTCTTCCAGCGTGCGCAGGACTTCACGCTTGGCGCGTTCCGTCGTGGGCGCTTCCAGCGTGCGTACGCCGTTCCAGCGCTGGTTTTGCGCGTCAGCGCATTCGGGACACTGGTCCTGTCGTTTGTTGAGTTCCTTGCGGACGCCGTCCACGGTGCGTGTGAAGGTTCCGTTTCCGGACACACTGCCATCGGCGCCTTCAGGGAACACCTGAACGCAGGTGTCACAGATGAGTGCGTTACTCATAGCTTGAATCGTCCTTCCGTTCGGAAAATTTCGTCTTGCTGTGCCCGGTCGATTGCTTGCCGCATTCGTACTACTTCAGCTTCGGTACGCCATTTCACGTTTTCGACAAGCGCCCGTAGTACGTCGTAAATCGTGAAATCAGCTTCGGCCATGTCGGTCGTATTCTTCGTTGTCGCCCGGATTGTTGTCGTCGATGTCTGGGTTGTAAACGTCGGCCGTGTCGCCGTCGCTACCGGTGTGATTCGGACAGGGAAGAGAATTCCCGCATTGACAGGTGATTCGCGTTCCCATTACATGTACTCCCTGCTGATATCGTTGATGGTAACTGACATTGTCAGTTTACCAGTCTGCCAGAGAAATCTGTTGTCCTCCATTCGGGTGATGTGCGGTTTGGCGTCTTCGGTGGAATTGCGTTCAACGTAGTCAGCGATCATCGCCAGTAGGACTGACGTGAATGCCGGTTCCGTCTGGTCCTTTGGCGGAATCGCGTGTGTCATTACGTACCCTTACCGTGTAGAGAATTCGGATATACCAGTACATGAGGATATCACGGACGACTGAGAAGGTATTCATCGTACATGTCCGTTTCCGTTTTCAGTAATATGATCCTTTCGACGAATGGGAGATCATCCCACTCGGGGGGAACGGTACCGGTATGCCAGTGTTCATCGTGAAAGTGGTCTCGGTACCGTTCCCAGCGGAAACGGGCACGCGCTTCAATCAGTCCCTGTTCTGATTGCGCGTGATGTGTCATCCCGTCACGCGCACCAGGCTGTGAAATCCATGGTGGACGTGAACAAGAACGACACGGCACGAACGCCTGCCGGGAGCGTCACAGGCCCCGGACGATCCGCATCGAAGTGCACGGTCATGTCACCCAGGTATTTGGGATCGTGGGTATTCACGGGCGTGTCACCGATGAAATACAGACGCCCATCCGCGTGCTCACCGGTGTTGTATCCGGGCACTGCACAGAAAAACTGGCGGAGCCCGTTGCACGGAACGACGATCATTCCGGAGCCGCGATATCCTTGCATTTCGGTACCTTCCTTGATGGGACTCATGGGACGTACAGTGTCGACACCAGGCCAGAAATCGGCCACGACGGAAAGATCCCAGTCAGGAGTGTTGCGGTATTGCTTAGCAACAGCCCCAGTAGGGAGTACTCCAATTCCGTCATAGTGAGCAATCCACCAGTGCGGAGCGACCACACCGGCGGTGTTGAATGCTCGGGCAACAGAGGGCCAGAGCGATTCACTGCAATAGATGGATGGGTCGACGCCCACCACCCGCCGCATTTCGACCCATCCGGGTGCCTGCGCGGGAAGAGCGTCACCGGCTTCGACGTCGAGGACTTGTCCGCCGTTGTACGATGCTCGCACGGCGATTCCCACGTGTACGGCGTTCGGGAATAGAGCCCAATCGGTATCGGACCAGGCGTATGGTCCGTTGACGTATCCGGCGACGATTTGCGCATCACGCGGAATTCTTGACGGATTCACAGAGTCGTACATTGTTCGCATTCGTACTCGCTTTCCACAGAATGCATTTCCGCCCGTGGTGTAGCATTACTGTTCCGCGTGCGAAGTGAACGAATTCGTCAACGCCGTATCCGCACACGTGGCAGGGCAGCCCAAACCCCGGGTACCGGCATTCGGTACCCGGGGTCAGGGCGTCAGGGACGCTACTTGGCGACGTCGGCACTCGCAGTGCCCTTATCCTTCTTCACGCCGCGCCGGTTGCCCACCGTGAACGTGAGCCCCACCAGCGTTTCGGACTCCACGACTTTCTGGTTGTCCGTGTCGAGAATGATTTCGCCCTTGTCGTCACGCTTGTACGTGACATCGTACTTGGCGACACAGGTCGCGGTCACGTTCTTCTCGGACTTGTCGGCAGCCGCGCGAATCAGGTTTGCCACGTTGGTGAAGGTTTCCTTGTCGGTCACCTTCAGGGTGACGCGCTTGGAATTCTCGTACGCCCATTCGACCTTGGCAATCCATTCCGCCGGAACGACGATGTCCGAACGGTCGACGTGCGTGCGCTTCTCGCTGACCTCCGCGGTTTCCAGCAGTCCGGCGAACGGGTCGACGGGAGCGGTCTCGGCCTTGGCGGGGGTGGTCCTGGGAGCCATTAGTTACCTTTCGGGATGGTAAGTTCTCCGGCGTTCGCCGGAAGAATGATTTGTGCGGTGGAACGTTCCTCGGCCGCTTGCTGCAATGCCGTGTTCAGCATGTCCGGTAGTTCGTCACGGAGTTGTTCCGTGTACGTGTAGGGGAAAGCGGCAACGTAAGACGATCCGGGGAAATCGATGTGCAGTGCGACGAATTCGCCCTTTCCTTCTACGGAAACGGCGACTCCCATGCGCGCTTCAGGCACGATGCGGGTGTCCTCTCAACAATGCGGGTGGGCTACCCGTGAATGGTAGCACACCTGCACCCGAAACTGTTAGAGGGAGACGATGAATTCTGATCCCAGAACGGTGACACGGTCGGCGTACTTGACACTGCCAAAGGTGCGAATGGCGATCATCTTCGGGAAATCGTCCATTGTGGTTTCGCCATCGACGACGATACAGCGGAGCGCGCGGTCATTGATGTGGTTTTCGGTGCTCAGTGTGTATGTCACGTCGTAGAGGTCCATATCCACTCCCTAGTCCGTTTTCCTGATAGCTCAAATCTAGTCGATCACCCAAATTCGCGCTACCTCCGAATGGGGGAATTAGGTCTCGACATGGTTACGGCCCCGTCGGATGTTCACCGACGGGGCCGCGACGTGGTTACTGATTTACCAGTTCCAGTAATACCGGTCTCCGGCATTCCACACGGAGGGGAATGTCTGATTGATGGACCAGGCAGGGCCGACGCCCTTTCCGAACGTGCCGTTTCGCACCAGTTTCAGTGCCATGGAGGTGCCCCGGTCGTCGGACCATTCCTCATGCTGTGTCAGACAAGGAATAGCGGCGTTGTACGGATTCGCGCACGACGCCTGGATTCCCCAAATCTGTTTGTGCACGAAGTGGAATGAGTTACCCGAGGATTGTTCGGTAATGGTACCGGATGCCAGCAGGCAATAGCTTCCGGCAGGAATGGTCCAGTGGGTGTAATGCTGTGGTCCGGGAGTGAGACTCACGGCGCCCGTGACACAGTCCGCGTTGTACTGGGTTTCCGTGGTTGTACGGAGGGTGTAGTACGTGCCGTTGTCCCACCAGCCATCAAGGAATACCCAGTCACCGGAGTGGATGAATCGTTCATGATACGCGGGCGGCCATGTTGCGGGATCGCCCCAGTAGATCCAGGATTCTCCGTTTGCCTGGGGGGACCATGCCCACTGTCCACCGACTTGATTTCCAGACCAATATTGCCCGGCGGAGCGAGACATCATGCGAGCGTACGTGTCGTAGGTGTCGGCGACCGCGTTTGCGCTCGCCGTGCCCATCCCGAAAAGCATCATCACACTGAGTGCGAGAACCTGAAGTGTCCGTGTCATGCGTCCATCCTACCCTACGTACTGTCAGCTTTCCAGGAAAATCTCATACTGTTGATACCGATGTCTACGGCGCCCGCGCATCCGTAAATGTACAGTTTACCGTCGGTGTTGTAGAAGACACGGGCGTTGACTGTACCGCCGCCGACGACCACAGGATGGCCGACGTCCAATTTCGCGGGTACCAGTGGCATCAAAGCGACGATTGTGTTGTCAACGTTAGTTCCGCCGGTCATCACGCCACGTAGTTCGATACGTCCGTCTGCTGTGAATTTGTAGGCAGGCTTGTAATATCCTGCCTTCGCTGCCCACCCGTTTTGCAGTGTCAAAGCAACCCAGTCAAGTAAGTTACCCGCATTGTAGGCTTTGAGCTCGGCAACGGACCCGTCAAGCGCAAAGCCCAGGTTGGTATCGCCGTCGACTAATTCGATATTCCCTGCACCGAAAGTAGCAATACGGAGTGATAGGTTGTCGACGGGGTCTAGATTCACTCGTGCGTTGGCGGTTTTACCCTGATTCCAGAAAATGATTTCTGGATAAGTTGTACCCGCATCCAAGTCCAACTCGGCACCGGTTGTCGGATTAACAATACTGATGAACGGACCAGGGCCGAGTGAGATAACGGCGTTGCCGTTATCGTCATACAGAATCAAATACTTGATGATGGGGTTGTTGAATTGCATCTAGACCACGTCCACACGAGGTACAGTACCCCACTGAGATTCTGTGTAGTAAATGGTCACAATACAAGAATCGCCGACAGTACACCCAGCGAAGTCGAATGTCATGATATCCATGGCCTGCAACATCTGTGCGGGCGCGCCGGACGCAACGTCCGGCATTGCGGCCGACGACGTGAAGTAGTTACCGTTCACTCGAACCGTCACGTTCTGGGTAGGACGTGACGGCTTGCATTCGACGGAGATTTGAGCGACTGCCCATTGAATGCCGGATTTATTGGGTGAAATGGAAACCGTTGCTGTACCGCTCGCGTTCGCTTGTGCCGACACTGAAAGGGCAGTCACTCAAACTCACCTCCCGGAATTTCCGGCAATGGCCTCTTCAGGCCAGTCTGTGTAATGCACCATGGCGATAACCTGAGATCCAGGTGTCGCGGTACCGGTGACGACAACAACGGCATTAGCCGTGGAATGACACCACAGTACCTTATCGCTGAATGTCGAGAAGGTCGGAATCGTCAGGGCAGGCACCTTGCAGCTCGACAACATGGGGGTGTCGGAATCGCCGAAGTAGAGTGCGGCTTTGGCGTTCGCCAGTACCGTACTGTCGTCAGCACCCAGCAGGGTAATGCCCGTAACGTTCCAGATTCGGCCGGTATTCGGCGAGCCGCAATCCAGAGACAGAGGACCGTTACCCGCCGGAATGAGACCGGCGGCAATACCGGAATTGTAGAACGGCCGAAGTGGCTTGTGCCGCATCGACGACTTGAGATCATCGAAACGTTCGTCCAACTCGCCGGTAGTGACCAGGTCAAATTTTGCGCCTAGGTCGAAAGCGACTTCCATTTAGTTCATCCTCTCCACATCCATAGCCCTACGATATTCCAGCTCTGCCGAAATACCCCATTGTCCGAAACGACGTGCGACCGATTGACACATCCGAGCCGTCCCGCGCATGAAACGAGCATATGACACACTGATAGGTTCATCCGTCGTCAGTTGTCGATACATGAACACGCAGTACAAAATGGCACCGATGACCTCTAGTACGGCTTCGGGTTTAGCTGACACGTCGACTCCACTTCTTTCGCTGTGGAGTAGGCGACTGCTGCGGTTCCGGGTACAAGATACCTCCCCACGGCCGCTCGCGAGACACGCTCAGATTTCCGACCACGCCACGTCCCTGAATGGGCGTTTGAATTCGCTGCATGATATGCGGAGGAAACATATCCCGTTGAATGACGGCCATTAGGATTTCACCAATCGAGTAGGAGATACAGCACGTGCAGCCGAAGCGATTTTACCGCCCGCACCTGATGCTGACGTTTCACGGAAAATCAGTATCAGACCAATGAGTACCATGAGTCCGCCGAAGAATGCAGCCGAGAAGAACAGAGCCATATTCGCGAACACCATGACGCCGCGACGGAACGATGACACGGCATCGTCGATAGACTGGCCGATACCGAACGGGTCAGCCGCCTGAACCACGCCACCTCCGGCGCCCCCCCCGGTTCCCGTGGTCGGTCCGATGGTCTGTCCGTTCAGTGCGCCTTGCACGGTGGACCACGACGAACGAATACGGGAATCCGGATACATGTTTTTCGGCCGTTCCGCATAGTACGCGGCGGTGGCCGCCGCTTTGGCGGGATCTGCCTGCCAAAGCGACGGAGTCACCTTTTTCACTCCCGCTTCGTAGGCAGGAAGCATGAATGCCACGGCCCACCCGGGATCTTTTGCCTGTGATGGTGACACGTTGGGGTGCGCCACGGTGTAAATCTGGAAAGGTCCGAATGACTTACCGTTGTCGCCAACGGCGTTGACGTTCATACCTGATTCCAGCATGGCGCCCATAAGCATTGCGGCGCGAACGTGTGCGTCCTGCGTTGCGCCTAGAATCGCATCGGCTACCGGATTTCCCATGGCGTCAGCCGTCAATCGCCGGGTGGGCAATCATGTATTCGTATCCGCCGACGAACACGAGGGAAATGAGTACGGCGGACACGAATGGGATTGTGGACCCGTGGGCATCAGCAACAGCGAGACCCAAAGCCAGAACGATAAAGGTTGCGGCGGTCTCTCCCCACCGAATTCGCTTGATGTTTCCGGCTTTGGCGTCTTGTGCGTGAAAGAACGGAGACGCGACGGTAAACCATGAAGGGCAAAATCCGGCGAAGATGCCGGACGCCATTCCCAATAGCAGGATACTCGAATTGATGACTGTGCGCTTGTCCATTATCGATACACCACCACGGCACCAGGCGTCGGCCCACTCCCATCCGGAACGGTACCCGTATACTGTGCATTGGAATTTTTGATGAATTCCGCGACGGAATCCACACGCTTCTTTGCCGCCGGATCTGTGATCTTGGCGTAGTTGTCAGCAAAGCCGTAGATACGAGCGGTAATGTCCTTCCACGTTTCACCGGCATTGGCAACCGTCATCGTCCACGGAGCCTGTTTGGACTTGTCATCCCACCCAACCATGTTGAAATTCGGGTTGAGTCGTGTACGGACGTTACTTCCGACAGTCGTTTGCTGCGGAGCTGGACCATTGGGCATATTGACATACACGTCACCGCCCGAATAGTTCATCGGACCAGCGCCAGTAGTCAGGTATCCGGGGAAGCCTGTCAGAGGACCACTCGCGTTGTAATTGGTCGTGATCTGATTCCCGTTGGCATCCGTGGTCGTAGTGGACTGGCCGGACGAAAACTCACCAGCAGGCGAATTGCCGGTAGCACCATTTCCGGACGCGTCAGTAGACTTTCCCGGCATACGCTTCCGGAAAATCATGACTCCGGCAATGAACGATGCGGCGAGTGCTGTCCAAGCCCACACGGGCATCGGACCGTACTGTCGTCGCATCACTTCCTTGATATCCATATTTCCGTTCCTTACCCGTTGTACGGCTTCGCCGGAACGGACGGAGCAGTGGCGAACGACCGGCGCGTAAACACATTCCGCGTAATCTGCGGACGCGCTGCCATCTGATTAGGCGAAATACCGAGAGCTTCCGGCGGCAGAGTCGGTACCTTTTCGGACCAGCCGAGGTTACGTGGATAGCCTGCCGCGTATAGAGTACCGTTGAACATGTTGAACCACGTCGATGATGTGATGGGCTGGAAAGACGTCGATTCAACCTGTCCAGTGGCGACCATCTTGAACCACTTCTTGACCTGTGCACCACGCGAATACAGAAAATCCATACCGACTGTACGGAAAGCCGAATTCACACGAGTACTACCGGTTGTGCCCTGAGAATACACCGGAGGGTTCATCGTAGCGAGCGCCGACGACCCCTGAATGTAGTTCGTCTGCGGGAAGGTGGGCGGAGCCGCGTAAGGCTGATATGCCTCAATACTCCGCCCCAGGGACGAAAACGGCGGAATGCCAACATTACCGAGCATTACGCGTCTCCTCTCAAAGTCGATTGGTGGCCTGGCTTGCGCGTATTACGCTAGGACGTCTTGCCAAGCATTCCGTTGACGGAGATCTTCCACAGGTTACCGACGCCGTTGAAAAGCGCGGTGGTTCCCTGGGAGTGGATGACGAGGTCAGCGAGCATGACTCCGCCCGCGATGATGACGGCGAGATTGAGAACACCACGCATTTTTGTTTTCTCCTTAGAAGGCCAGAATCCCGAAAATCTCTTGGGACTGTTTGTTTATCTTTCCCTTGGGATATCCGGACTTGTCGTCGATGTTTTCAGGTACTCCGCCTGTGTACGGTTCTTTGTTTTCGAGTACCTTGATGAGTTGTGCGAGAAGGAAACCGGCGCCCAGGATGGAAGCCAGTTCAGGTGCTGCCTGTGCGAGAATATACAAAATCCCGAATGCCAGCGACGTACGAACGACGGTAGGCGGCCATGGAAGCTGACGCGACTTCAATGCTGCCCACGAAGAGAATCCGAGAGCTACCACGAATTCAGCGGCAAGAACACGGTTTGCACTCATGCGGGAATGTATCCTCCCCCCGGGATACCAGGTGTAGGAATAGTTCCGCCCGGTCCTCCCGGATAGTTTGGACTGAGTCCCGTTCCACCGTTAGACTTCGGTTTGGTATTACTCGCCGGAGCGGTACCGCCGGATGTCGACTCGAACGGGAATGGAATCTTGTGGATAGTCTCGTAATCCTTCTCCACGGGAAATCCGGCCAGGATTTTGAGAGTAGCCGCTTCGGTATCTGTTACCGTACGGTTCCAATGCTTGATTTGATCCGCACCCCAATAGAACAGTACGTATCCAGCGGAAATGAACGCCATTGCTATGATGTTCATTCGCCGTTACCTCCGTGCTGCATATCCTGAATCTGTCGGATGGTCTCTTTCAGTTCAGAAATTTCCTTGAGTCCTTGAGTCAGAGGACCATTGGTTTGGTCCTTGACCACATTCACATCCTGTTGCAAGCTGTGAGTCTTGAAATAGGATGCCATGTTCGGAACGACGCCGGATGCGAGGCCAACCGCGAACGAGACAAGTGAAGTGGTGTCGATATGCCGCGTCGTCAAAAAGACGAACGCAGCAATTACCACGACAAATGCGACCGTTGCGCAGATGACTACTGTTTTCGACACCACTTCACTTCCTCTCAGACTTAGCTAGCGTTCCGTGCCTGCCACTTGTGGTACGCCCACAAGCCAACGAGACCGGCGACAACGCCCACCCAAAACGTACCGTTGGTAAGCATGAAATTAGCCCTTCTTTCGGATGACGAGAGTACCCATGTAGATGGCGACCAGGTACAAGAATGCAGCGATAGCCCAAATGTAGGACCACGTTGCGGGGTTGGCGAGGAGACCGGAGAAGCGCGACGGCGTTCCCGGCATCCCCGTATTGACTTCAGCTTCGGTGACGATGCCAGCGGAAAGACCAGCCATAATCACTTCACCCGCTTTCGGACGACTCGGAACGAACACATTGCTACTCCACAACACTCGACGATTCAGCGTTAACCGTCGCCAGGTTGACCGTACCGTTTGCGGACGCGGCAGTCTGCTGAGCCGTAACCGTGTACTGCTGTCCGGTCGCCGACAATGCAGTGGTGTCGAGAACGTCATACGGAATCGTCGCCGACACAGCGGCGCCGATCGTGTACGTCAGGGCTGCACCGACAACGGTACCGGCCACGCCGCTACCCTGCCGGACACGAATGACAACCGCCGTCGTAGCAGTACCCGTGGTGATATTCAGCGATCCCGAAATGGAAACGCCTTCACCACCAGGACTGGACGTATTGAACGGTGTAACCGTGACAACGGCCGTTTCAGCCGTCGTCACCAGAGTCACAGCGCTCGCCGTATTACAATGGTTGTTGGACATTACTGTGCCAGGTGGGTGTACGGAATGCCGCCCAGCGGGAAGAGCTCGCCGACAACAGCGGTGATCGTCGCAGGGGCGTTCGAAATGGTACCGAACGTACCAGCGACCTCCAAAAGAGTCGCAGGAGTCGTCGGCGCCAGGAGGTCATACGTGTCACCGTTCGACACGAACGACTGAATCGAGTTGCGGAAGGTGTACACAATGACACCGGTCGGGCGCGTCACGCCAAACTGAGTGAACATGAGATCCGCGCGTTCGTCGAACGACTCGAAAAGCACCGGCACGCCGTCGAACCACAGGGAAAGATCCGACTGCGGCCACGCATCGAGACGTGCACCCGTGGAATCCCGCAGTACCAGAATCAGCGTGTGAATGTAGGTACCCACACGCGGAAGCTGGATTCGCTGGAACTGAGCCGAGCCGACACCGGCTGCGGCGCGGGATTCACTCCACTGCGCGGAAGAGCCGACGTCGGCCGGAGCAGCAGCCGGATTGTCGACGGGCGCCATCCAAAACGGCTCATCAAGCGTGAGCGTCAGGGTGGGGTCGGTGGCGCCGGTCTTCGTGGCGTACACGGTGGTGGCCGGATTCAGCTGAACCTGAATTTGCGGCTGAGAAGACGCGTTCATGTCCGGAAGCGAGCAGTACGCGGACGAGTCCAGTTCCAGTGGAATGGACAGAGCGAACGTGAACGCACCCGTGGTCGCAGATCCGGCGGACCACGAAGGCAGGGCCGAAGACAGGTTACCGAAACCGAGCGCACCGACCTGACCGCTGTAGAGATTGATCAGGAACAGCGAATACCCGGACGCCTGAATGATGGGCTGACCGAACGGGTCGCGGAAGAAGATGTTCTGAATCGTGTTGTACGGCGCGTCCGTGGTATACGTGGAAGCCGTGTAGTTACCGCCGGACGCCTGAAGCTTGAATCGCAGCGAACGGAGATACCCACCGACTGGCTTGAGAATCGGAGTCCACAGACCACCGAATGCCTGACCGGCGATCGTCGGGCCGAGGATCTGACCCTGCCGGGAAAGCCGCGGAAAAGGAACGTTCGCGGACTGCGGCGCAGACGTGGTCTGCGGCATCCGCGAAACAGTACCCATTCCCGGATTCGCAGCCTGAAGAGTGACACCCATTTTGTTGTACCTTTCTTACGCGTGAAGAATGGCCGCGAGGCCATCGGCCGCCGGGGAACCGCTGTGAAGGCCAGTAAATGCCTTGATGACGAAATTCCAGGAAATCATCCATGCGAGGATGATGGCTCCCAGTTCAAGGAAGCCGATAACGCTTGCCATATTCCTTTCCTCTCTTATTTCACTTTGGTACGTGCGAAGAATTGACCACCATCCGCTGAAAGCAACCACTGTCGACGTTGCAATGTCGAAATGTAGGGTAGTTCCTTTTTCGACATTCCACCAATTTCCAGTAGTCGTTTCTGCCGTACCTCATCACGGATGTGGCCTATCCACGCGAAAGAAGCCTGATCGTAAAACGACCCGGTAATCCACCGTGGAGACTGAGTGGCAGCGACAACCGAAATGTGTTTGTTACGGCCGTATCGGTAGATTTTTTCCATCATGGGGCCGAGTCCCAAAAACCCGCGTTCACGCGAGGTGACGTAATGTAGTTCGTCCACGAAGACGACGTAATTACCTTCGTGGTAGACACGGTTGAGTACGTCATACACCTGTTGTTGCGCTTTACGCGTGTCCTCATAGACCGGAATTCGCCACCAGTGATCCATGGGTTCATCCCGACGACGTCCCATGCGGGAATACCACGTAGACCGGGGCAGCTCCTTGACGGCGCGTCCGGTGGTTGAAACCAATTTGTCGTCACGTTTCACGTCGAGAATAACAACGCGATCCATTGAGCACATCGGCTTCAGAATTCCGTTAATGCCGAGATAAGACTTACCCGATCCTGTCAACCCGATAATAGAGTGGTGTGGGGTGTTTTCGGGGTCCCATGCTCGGTTCACCTTGTCGGCGACGTCGTCCCACTCAAGCCAAGGCACATGCGTGCTGGCTTGAGTCGGGGGTGAGACGGCGTCTGTTGACATTAACTCACACTCCCCGGAAAGGGAGCGAACCCAGCGACCGGCGACGACACCGGGAATGCGGTGACGTTGTCCGGTACGATTTCCTGATGCATTTCGTGCGTAGCGTCGAAATGTTTGCGCACACCCGAGAAGAGAACCAGCGGAGCATCCGGGTTCAGCTTCTGGATATCCAGGAGAACGGCGACGATCATCATGCCGATGATTTCAGCCAAATCGAGAATAGGTGCGGCCTTGGATGCCTTGGCCAGCGCCTCCTTCATCTTCGGCGTCGCCAACGACACAATGCCTTCAGTCGCCTTTTCCCCTGTTTCCGCCATAACGGCGGCAAGGGTGGGGAAAGGTACGGCGACGACCTTGATGGATTTCGCCCATGGGCCGAGAAGATCCTCCGCGAGTTTTTTGTCTCGCGACGAACCCGTACTGCGCGCACCGCGTGCTCCCCGGGGAACGCCCTTGTCGGAACGCGGCTTGCGCGTACGCGCGGGCTTGTCCTCAGTTGGCTGATCGATCGTCTCGATTTCCGTGTCGGCGAACATTTCCTCGAATGACGGCATTGTGTCAGTCATTTCAGCCCCCGAACAGAGTGCCGAAAAGGCCGCCGGACGGCTTTGTGGTCTTCTCCGGCGCGGGCTCCTCCGGCTTGCTTTCTTCCGCGTATCGATCGAGCCACGCCTTGAACTTGCCGTAGGCTCGTTCCTCTTCTTCCTTCGCCAGCAGTTCCTTCTGCTGCTGAGTCAGTTCCTCGGCCATGATTACTTTCCTCCCCTCATCATTTTGAACAGATCCATGGGCGACACCTTGCCGACCATGTTGATAACGCCCTGGAATGTCTGACCAATCCAGGCAACCTGCGCACCGATGGAATCAACCTTCATATGCAGAATGTCGAGCTTCTGCGAATCCGACAGTTCATTCCACGGAACGTTGCCGTCGTGCGGGTCTTCCACGACGCTGGCAGGCATGATTTGCACAGATCCAGGAATCGGTTCGATGGCCGTAGGCTCTTCTGCGACGGCGGGTGGCTGTGTGATCTCGTCACTCATGATGGTTACTCCTGCGGGTTGGAACCGGGGAACGAATTGGCGTCGCCCTTGTTTTCGGTGGTGTCCGGAGTGGACTGTTCGACGACTCCGGCGGGGGTCTCGTTGCGGCCGACCGGAGCGGGCGCGTGTTCCTCGACGGCGAGGTGAGCGGCTTGCTTGTCGCTCTCCTGCCGCCACGGCAGAAGGTTCACGATCCCGTGAAGCAGCGAGCCCAGCGAGTCGAAAAGCGGGTTTTCGGGCTTCTCGTTGGCGCGCAGCTCAGCGAGTCGAGCCTCAGCTTCCGCGATTTCCTGATTGCTCATATCCCTGAATCTCCAAATGCGGGTTTTGGCTACTGGGTGTAGGGGCCGGGACCACCCGCAAAGATCAATACCGGCCCCTACCTGCTGATTGTCCCATGGCCGCCGTCGTGCTACACTGACCTGAGCGGTTACAGTGGGTAACCTCACAGAGAACGGACGACTAATGCCCGCATCCAAGGAAATCGTCAAGAACGAAGAACCGGAAAACGCGCTTGCCCTCCCCGCCAGCGTGGATCTGATGAACGTTTCGTTCGGCGAATTGGCGCAGTCGGACCAGTACCGCATTCCCGGATGGGATCTGGTCGACAACAAGGATCTCCTCATGGGAGTCCCGTTCATCATCGTCGGCGTGACCTTCCAAATGCCGGTCGCCGACAAGTCCCGCCCGGCGGGCGAACGCGATTACGTTTCCTGCCGCGCCATCATCGGGGATGAGGAACGCCTCACCGAAGCGGTCGAACGCGGCTGGATTCCCAACAAGCTTGCATTCAAGCCCGAGGAACGAATCCTGTTCAACGACGGGTCGACCGGTATCCGGCGCGACATCGTTCGGATTCTGCACTCGGCGGGTCTGATCAACGTCGGACACGAAAACGACAAGAACCGTTTCGATCTGCCGTGGACGCAATGGGAATCATTCTCCCAGTCGGCGGAACAGGGCGAGAACATCGTGCCGGAATTCACCACCAACCATCGGGGCAATCTGTTCACGATCGAGGCACGGCGTGGTGTGCGGAAGAGTGAGTACAGCAACGAATACGGCGACGCGGTCACGTACTACCTGTAATCGAAAGAGGCCCCTCACCGGAAGGGTGAGGGGCCTCTTTTCGGTACCCGCAGTGGGTAGGTACCTGATTGAGTTGTGAGAACGGCACTAACAGAAATGGTAGCACGAACATGGCGGATGGTCCAGTTCAGGACGCTGTTGCGGGGGCATTGCGTGCCGTTGACAAAATCCTTGCCGGAGTCGAGCCCTTCATTAACGAGCAGGCAGACCTCGATTTGGTACAGCGTAGGCTCGGCCTGCCGAAGCCCCTGGTCGAATACGCGCCGCGTACCCGACGCCGGTATGCAGCGGCTGCCCGTAAAGGCCAGAACCGTGAGGCCGCACTACAACGGGAACGTGTGATCCGGAAGTCGTCTACGAAGAACGAGTACGGTTTAACACCTTCTCAGTTGACGAAAATTAATACCTACCGTATTCCGATTCTGGAATCGGGTGTTGATATCGGTCCGTACCTGGAACCTGATGTCATCAAGGACATAGTCCAAATGTACGGATTCGATTACTTTCACAAAGTACTCGGCGAGCAGTATGATTCAATCCAGCAATACACTCAGGGTAACAAAGGACCAGGGCGTGAACGCTGGAATTCACGTGGCGAACTAGAAACGGAGGCAGAGGCAAAAATGGCAATGAAATTCTCCGCTGTCGTCTACCATGTCAAGGGCACAGATCCGTATTACTACTACCACGGGACTATCCGGTGAGGATCTGGATCAAATGCCATTGGCTATGGATTAAGTCGATGTTCATAAGGCCGAAATTCTGTCGAACTCACCAAACGTACAAACCGCATACGGATTAGGACTTGCATTGACCACCCGCACTGAAATGCAGTCACTCCGGAAAGCGGACCGCCACCGGACACGTCGGTCTGGTCCGAAGCCGTTTTGCGGTGTCGACGGCGAAGGCGGCGATATCGGTCTCCTGCCGGTGCTCAACCACGAATACCTACTCCTGCGCGCCGGAGAATTCGCGTTAGAGACCGGTAGCCCTCTCGGTACATTCGAGTGTCTCGCCTTCCTGGCAGACCTGCCGAAAGACCGCATTTACGTCTCGTTCTTTTTCGACTACGACGTCACCATGATGCTTCGGGAGTTACCCCTTGACCGACTCATCAGGATTCTTGACACGGATTGCCGACGCATTCCAGGTAAACCGTGCAGCTCATTCCCCGTGGACGTTGGACCCTATCAAATCGACTACATGCCCCACAAGGAATTCCGGGTACGTCGTCGTATCGGACCACGTAAGTATGCTCCCTGGACTGTCATTCACGATACCGGAGCCTTCTTTCAGTCGACATTCGTTAGTGCTCTGCGAAAGTGGTTCATTGACGAGCCGGAAATATTGCCGGTTATCGAGAAAATCGCAGAGGGCAAGGACGAACGTAACAAATTCGGTGCCGTCACCGAATATGAACGTGAGTACAACATCCTTGAAATCAAGATGCTAGAACGGTTAATGGAGAAATTCCGTGACGTATGTAGCTCGCTTGACATGCGTCCTTCGAAATGGCAGGGGCCCGGGAATCTCGTCAGTGCTGTATTCAAACGGGTTAAGCTTCCCGGTAACAAAGACATTGAGTTGTTCGACTCAATGCCTCAACTCATGCAAATGGCGAATTCCGCCTACTACGGAGGACGGTTCGAAGTCTCCACATTCGGACAAATAGAAGGGCCGGTGTATCAATATGACATCAATTCCGCATACGCCAATACTTATCGCACGTTGCCGTGTCTTATTCACGGAGAATGGAAACGTGTACGTCCTGGCGACTTCGGACTTCCGGGATCCATCCGGCTTCTTGACGTCGAATTCGATCATTCTGGGGGAGGGTTCCATTGGGGAACACTCCCCATTCGGACAAAGAAGGGAACTCTCATTTTCCCTTTCAAAGGACGTGGGCGTTACTGGTCCACAGAGCTTGATATCGCGCAGAAATATGAAGTAAAACTCAAGTCATTCGGGGGGTGGGAGTATGTCAACAAATGCGGATGCCAGTGGTTCGACTTCGTGTACGAGCTCTACGACGAACGAATTCGACTGGGGAAAGACGTGCAAGGGTACCCTATTAAGATCTTACTTGCGTCGCTGTACGGGAAGCTTGCTCAGTCGGTGGGATGCGCGCCGTACTCAAACCCAATTTGGGCCGGTCTTATTGTGTCGGCGGTGCGCAGTCAACTCATTGATGCTGCGTTGTCGCGCGGTAATGGCGGGCGGGACGTGCTTATGCTCGCGACTGACGGACTGTTCTGTACAGAAAATCGAGCCTTGGACATTGGAGGATCGCTAGGGCAATGGGAACTTACCGAGCACACAGACATGTTCATCGTGCAATCCGGCGTTTACTTTCTACCGTCAAACGACGAACGACCGAAAAACAAGTTCACGAAGACTCGTGGCGTACCGCAATCCAAAGTCATCGAACACGAGGAAGAGTTCCGTCAGGTATGGAATACCTACCTGGACAGTGGGCATTTAGGTTCGGTGAAAATCTCACTGCGCAACTTCATTGGGTTACGTCTCGCAATCGCTCGCAACGCGCCGCACACCGCCGGACAGTGGATCGAAACGGAAAAGACAGTCTCGTTCGACTGGTCTTCGAAAAGAGCGGGAACCCAACGAAACGTGCGTTCAGTTACCACGGGCATGATCGAAGGTTCGTCAGAATTAACGTCGGAACCATACAACCGCGTCATCGGTGGTATTCGAGCGGCGGAGAGATTACTGTTCGCCGATCAACCGGATTGGGGTGATGTACTATGAGTAGAGAATCGTGGCGACGCATGGGAAAAAGCGCTCGCGTAAACAATCAATGCGTTGTCGTGTGGGGCGGAGACACTACCGTATCGCCTGCCATTGGGCCATGTATGTGTAATAAACTGTTAGGGCACAAAGGGAAGCATCGATGTGCGTGCGGGTGTCGTCGTGACTAAGGGCCGGTACATCCTGCACCCGCTGGAAGGGCGATACGCAATACGAGACCTTGCCGACGATCAACTCATCCGCGGGTGGCGGAAAGGCCAGACCAAACTCATTTGGCGCGGTACCGAGGATGAGGCGCTAGCTCTTATCGCGCAATTTGAAAAGAAGACGCCGAAAGAAGAAATGGATAAGACTCAAAGAATACACTACATGGTACGTGCGCGAAAGCGTGAAAAAGTAACAAAGGCAAGTCCGTTCCATAGATGCGCCGAGTGCGGTAACATGGTCAAGCACGGACACACATGCTAAGGGAGAGCGGTAATGGCGACGACGCAATGGAACGGGTGCGAGCGTTGGCTTGACCCTGCCTGGAACCCCCAGAGCAACCAGGAAACCATCACCTCCGCGACACCCGAAACCGACGACCCCTGTGTACTTCCCACCAGTAAGGATGACGAGTGAACATCGAAACACTTCTCATGATGATACTCAATTCTGTACTTGACACCCTGCCGGAACTCTCGATTCCTGCCGTGACTGCCGCCATCGTCGCCGGTAACGCCACCGACGAACAACTGGCAGAATTCACGAGTATCGTTCACGGCGAATTCGACGAACGCGACGGATGCATGGTCGAAGTCATCACGGAATTGCACAACGTCGACGTTCCGTGCTACGCCATCAACCACGCCATCCGCACCTACGTCCGGGCGTGCGACAAGCGCGAGGCCGAAGCGGCGGAACGCGACGCTTCGGTCAATGCGCGCTACGGCAAGGCAGCACAGTCGGAAAAGCCTGGACACCTATCCATGTCGTTGCTGGGCTCACAGCCGGGGAAGTGTTCCAACACGAAGTGTTGGTGTTGGGAATGACGTCGACGTTCGAACGGGAATTCTCGTTCTCGGATATTCTCACAGCGGTCGAAAAACTTTCCGACGTACTCTCCATGACGGATCTCAAAACCATTCGCGCGGAAGAATTGCGTAATGGGATGGAAATCGTCGAGAAGGTACAGGGCAAACGCCGGTACTTCACGGTGTGGGGACCCCCTTTCATCAAAGGCCACGAAGTCACCGTGACCGTTTCCGTGAATGGTCACAAACTCAATTGGCGCTATCAGACCGAAGCGCCCGTTCGAATCAAGGGAGAAAACTGAAATGGTGCTCGCCAAGGTCAACGAGGTCTACAACTACTTCGCCGACGTCCGAATCGAGGACGGCAAGAAGGTCAACAACGGCTACACCCTGTCGATGTTCAACCGTGATTGGAAGGCACTCTCCGAGCTCGACAAGGAACACATCAAGTCGGGCATCGGCGACGGCTCCCTGAACTACTAGCCCCCACAACTCCGGCCCGGGTAGGCGCTCCTACCCGGGCCGGTTCCATTTGGAGGAATGATGACCGCCCGCGACGACATGAAAACGATTTTGGAAGAAATCGCCGTGCATCACCGTCCGTATGAAGAAGATTCGGGCGTGTATTTCTGTCGAGAAGAATGCTGTCACGAATTCTGGCCATGCAAAACATATCTGCGCACAATCCAGACTGCGCAGATACTCCGAATTGATTTGGAGTTGAATTACTAATGAGTCACGAATGGTATGACAAAAAAGAGTCGGAAAAGAATTCTCACACGCATTCCCTTTTCGTCGTAATTACGGGAACGCCGGAATCACTTTTCGAGATTCAACGGGAATTGTTTACCAACGCTGGATTCTCGGAACTCGAAATCAAGAAATTCGAGATCAAACCCATTCAGAATTCCTGAATAAAAACCCAGCCACCACGTACACAATTCCGAATGCGGGAATTGAGAATTGTAGCGTGGTGGCAGGGGTCCCCC
>Ga0207695_10004383_pt1 | contig 19303 bp, 16 predicted proteins | sample KBSC54metaG_FD_184354 | JGI IMG/M metagenome (GOLD analysis project Ga0207695, IMG submission 184354) | Corn rhizosphere microbial communities from Kellogg Biological Station, Michigan, USA - KBS C5-4 metaG (SPAdes) (version 2) | ecosystem: Host-associated > Plants > Roots > Rhizosphere > Soil... | reverse complement strand
GCCGATGCCCCGGACCGCCTGCGCTTCGGCCTGCCGCGTCCCGCCCTCTGGCCGCGCCTCGCCGCCGCCCTGGACTCGCTTGCATGAGCCGCCTCGCCCTCGCCGCCCTGATCCTGGAGGCCGGGTTCGGCTATCCCGAGCGGCTCGACCGCCGCATCCCGCACCCGGTCAACGCCCTTGGCGCCGCGATTTCCGCCCTGGAACGCCGATGGAACCGCCAGCATCGCGCCGAGGGCGAGCGTCGCGCCCTCGGCGTCGCGACCGTCGCGCTTGTCGCCGGCGGCGCCGCGCTGGCGGGCGCCATCGCTGCCCGCGTCCTTCGCGGCCGCCGCGCCGGGGCAGCGGGCCTCGCCGCGCTCGCCACGGTCGGCCTCGCGCAGCGCAGCCTCTACGACCATGTCGCCGCCGTGCTGGCGCCGCTGGAGCGCGGCGACCTGGCCGCCGCCCGGACCGCCGTCGCCCGCATCGTCGGCCGCGACACCAACAACCTCGACGAGACCGGCGTCGCCGCCGCGGCGCTGGAGAGCCTGGCGGAGAGCTTCAACGACGGCGTGGTCGCCCCCGCGCTCTGGCTGGCCGCCGCCGGCCTCCCCGGCCTCTTCGCCTACAAGGCGGTGAATACCGCTGACAGCCTGATCGGCCACCGCGAGCCGCGCTGGCGCGCCTTCGGCTGGGCTGCGGCGCGCGCCGACGACGCCATGAACCTCTTCCCCGCCCGCCTTGCCGGCGCGCTGATCGTGGCCGCCGCCGGCGGGCGCGGCGGAGGGATCATGCGGCGCGACGCGCCCCGGCACGCCTCGCCGAACGCCGGCTGGCCCGAGGCGGCGATGGCGGGCGCGCTTGGCGTGCGCCTGGGCGGTCCGGCCGCCTATGACGGTGTGCTCACCGATCGTCCGACCTTCGGCGACGGCCCGCGGCCCACCGCGCGGGATCTGCGTCGCGGCCTTGCGCTCTACGTCCGCGCCTGCGCTCTGCTCTGGCTGGTCACGGGAGCGGTCGCATGGCGGCGTTGATGATCCAGGGCTGCGGCTCCGACGTCGGCAAGTCGGTGCTGGTCGCCGGCCTCTGCCGCCTGTTCGCCAACCGGGGCCTGACCGTCCGGCCGTTCAAGCCGCAGAACATGAGCAACAACGCCGCCGTCACCGCCGATGGGGGCGAGATCGGCCGCGCCCAGGCGCTGCAGGCCCTCGCCTGCCGAAGCCCGGCCACCGTGCACATGAACCCGGTGCTGCTGAAGCCCCAGAGCGATGTAGGCGCACAGGTGATCGTGCGCGGCCGTCTTTCCGGAACGCTGGCGGCCGGCGACTTCCAGTCCCGCAAGACCGAGCTGCTGGCGCTGGCCGTGGACAGCTTCCGCCAGCTCGAGGCGGAGGCCGACCTGGTGGTCGTCGAGGGCGCCGGCAGCCCGGCCGAGACCAATCTGCGCGCCGGCGACATCGCCAACATGGGCTTCGCCGGGGCCGTCGACATTCCGGTGGTGCTGGTCGGCGACATCGACCGCGGGCATGTGATCGCCGCATTGGTCGGCGCCCACGCGGTGCTGGACGCGGCCGATCGCGCGCGCATCAAGGGCTTCATCATCAACAAGTTCCGCGGCGATCCGGCCCTGTTCGCCGAGGGCGGACGCGCCGTCGAGGCCCTGACCGGGTGGCCGGACCTCGGCCTCGTCCCCTGGCTCGCCGCGGCGCGCCGATTGCCGGCCGAAGACGCCGTGGTGCTGGAGCGTCCGGAGCCGGGCGCCCACCGGCGGGTGAAGATCGTCGTCCCCATGCTGCCGCGGATCGCCAACTTCGACGACTTCGACCCCCTGAAGGCCGAGCCGGACGTCGACTTCGGCTTCGTCCCGCCCGGCCGGCCGCTGCCCGGCGACGCCGACCTCGTCATCCTGCCCGGCACCAAGGCGACCCTGGCGGACCTCGCTTTCCTGCGCGCCGAGGGGTGGGACGTCGACCTGGCCGCCCACGTCCGCCGCGGCGGCCGCGTGCTGGGGATCTGCGGCGGCTTCCAGATGCTGGGCCGCCGCATCGCCGATCCGGCCGGCGTCGAAGGCGCCCCCGGCGGCGCGAACGGCCTGGGGCTGCTGGACGTCGAGACGGTGATGACCATCGACAAGACCGTCCGGCCCATCGCCGGCGAACTGGCCGACGGCGGCGCGCCGTTCGCCGGCTACGAGATCCACGTCGGCCGCACCATGGGCCCCGACCTCGTCCGCCCGCTGCTGCGCCTCGACAACGGCGACGGGGAGGGGGCGGTCAGCCTGGACGGCCGCGTCGCCGGCGCCTACGTCCACGGACTGTTCGACGTCGGCCCCGCCCGCGCCGCCCTGCTAGCGCGCCTGGGCGCGGCCTCCACCGGCGCCGATCACGCCCCCGCCGTAGAGGCGGCGCTGGACGAGATCGCCGAGGTGCTGGAACAGAGCCTCGACCTCCCCGCCCTCTCCAGGATCGCCGGCCTGTGACCTTCACGCTCCCCGATTTCCCGCCGCTCGACCCCCAACTCGCGGCCCGGCTGCGCGACCGCATCGACGGCAAGGCCAAGCCGCCGGGCTCGCTCGGGCGGCTGGAGGACCTAGCGGTGCAGATCGGCCTCGTCCAGGGGACCGAGACGCCGCGCGTCGAACGCGTCCAGGCCCTCGTCTTCGCGGGCGATCATGGCCTGAACCAGGACGGCGTCTCGGCCTATCCGTCGGCGGTCACCGCCGCCATGGTGGCGACCTTCCTGGCCGGGCGCGCCAGCGTGAACGCGCTGGCCCAGGCCTGCGGCGTCGAGGTGCGGGTCGTGGACGCCGGGGTCGACGCCGACCTCGCCGCGCATCCGGGCCTGATCGAGGCCAAGGTCCGCCGCGGGACCCGCAACGCCGCCGCCGAGCCGGCCATGACCGTCGGCGAGGTTGACCTCGCCCTCCAGCGCGGGGCCCGGATCGCCGCGGAGGCGCCTGCGGACGCCCTGGTCATCGGCGAGATGGGGATCGGGAACAGCGCCTCTGCCGCCCTGCTGATGTGTCGGCTGGCGCCTGCCCCGCTGGACGAGTGCATCGGCGCCGGCGCCGGCCACGACGCCGAGGGCATGGCCCGCAAGCGCGCCGTGCTGGCCCGCGCCGCCGCCCGCAGCGACGCGGCCGGGCCGCTGGAAGTGCTGCGCCAGTTCGGTGGGCTGGAGATCGCCATGATGGCCGGCGCCTTCCTCGGCGGCGCGGCCGCCGGAAAGCTGATGCTGGTCGACGGCTTCATCTCCACCGCCGCGGCGCTGGTCGCCGTCCGAGCGGGGCCCGGGCTGGCGCCGCGGCTGGTGTTCGCCCACGCGTCGGCCGAGCGCGGCCACCGGACCCTGCTGGCGGCGCTGGACGCGCGGCCGCTGATCGACCTCAGCATGCGCCTGGGTGAAGGGACCGGCGGGGTGCTCGCAGCCCCGATGCTGCGCGCCGCCGCCCGGCTGATGTCGGAGACCGCCTCGCTGGACGACGTGCTGTCCGGACGGCTGGGATCGTGATCCGCCAGGCGCAGCTTTTCCTGTTCGCGCTGCAGTTCCTGACGCGGCTGCCGGCGCCGCGCCTCGACCCCGGCCCGGACTGGGTGGCGCGCGCCGCGCCCTACTATCCTGCCGTCGGCTGGCTGGTGGGCGCGATTGCCGCGGCGGCCCTGTTCGGCGTCGCCCAACTCTGGCCGGGCCTGCCCGCGGCGGTGATCGCCCTGGCCGTCGGGTTCGCGGTCACGGGCGGTTTTCACGAAGACGGGCTCGCCGACACCGCCGACGGACTCGGCGGCGGCCAGACGCCGGCCCGCCGCCTGGAGATCATGAAGGACAGCCGCACCGGCACGTTCGGCGCGCTGGCCCTCTGGACGGGGCTGACCCTGAAAGCCGCGCTGCTGGCCCCGCTCGCCCCGACCAAGGCGGCGCTCTGCCTGCTCGCGGCCCACGGCGCGGCGCGCGCCTTCCCCGTGGTGGTGATGGCGACCCTGCGCTACGCCGGAGACGCCGAAGCGGCAAAGCTGAAGCCGGTGGGCATCGGCGTGCGCCCGCACGAGGCGTTGATCGCCCTGGCTCTGGGCCTGGCCCCTTTGCCGTTCCTGCAGCCGCTCCCCCAGGCGGCGCTCGGCGTCGGCCTCGCGACGGTCGGCGCCATGGCGCTGGCCCTGCTCGCGCGCCGCCTGATCGGCGGCTACACGGGCGACGTGCTGGGCGCGGTGGAGCAGATCGCCGAAATGGCCCTGCTGCTGGGCTTCACGATCGGGCCGGCGATTGGTAGCTGGGCGACCGTTCGCGCGTCGCTCTGGCCTGCGTTCATTCTGCAGACAGCTGCGCCGCCTTAAGACCCCCACGCCACCCTGATGGAGCCGAGTCCTCGATGAAGTCGCTGCGCACTGCCGCCGTCGTCTGCGGCGCGATCCTCGTCACCGCCGCGGCGGCCTGGGCCGCGCCCGCCAGCAACGCCGACTACATCAAGGCCCGTCAGACCCAGTACAAGACCATGGGGGCGGCGTTCAAACAGGCCATGGACCAGCTTCGCCAGCAGCCCGCCGACCTGAACGTGGTCCGCAACTCGGCGAGGGTGATCGTGGCCATGTCCCAGGCCCAGTACGGCCTCTTCCGCGCCGGCTCGGGCCCGGAAGCGGGCGTCAAGACCGCGGCCAAGCCGGACATCTGGACGAATGCCCCCGCCTTCAAGGCCGCGCAGGACGAATTCCGCGCCCGCGCCGGCGAGTTCAACCTCGCCGCGGCCGGCACGGACCAGGCGGCGATCACCGCCGCGGCGCAGCGCCTCGGCCAGACCTGCCAGAAATGCCACCAGCAGTTCAGGGCCAAGAACCCCTAGGTCGACGACGTTAGGGCTGCTTCTGGGTGTAGGGCACGGACTCCGGGCTTCCCTGGGTCTGCCGCGGCTGCTGCACCGTGGCGTTGTAGCCCTGGCCGGAGGTTTGGGTCCCGCCGCCCGGCTGCACGAAGGTCGGGGCGTGCACCGCCCACAGGGCTGCGAAGCCCAGGGTCACGAGCGCGATGGAGATGACCATCACCCAGACGATGGGCCGTCCAGGCCGGCCCTGACGCGCCTCCACTGCGGACAAGTCCGCAGGGTGATCGGGGTCGTGGAAGGTGTTGGGTGCCGCCATGGATCCTGTCCTCAGGCTGATGTGCTTGCCTGGGGAACGTCCAGGACGCCCTGGCGTTGCCTTGCGTCGTGTTCCGCTGGGGAAGGGCGACGGCCTTGACCCGGCGGCGGGGCCGCGGGCCAAGGCCTACGCTAGGGGCGGGTGTGAGGGGGGACAGCAACACCCGCGCCACTGGTTTCGCGCTTTGCGGCCTGCGCCGCAACTTAGCGATCGTTCATGATCCGGCCGCCCCGCCGGCGGCCCATTCCGGTGACGCGGGCTCGGGCTGGACCTTCAGCGACAGCTCGCAGATCAGGCCCTCGGGCCGCCAATCCAGCACCGTCTTGCCCCCGGGCAGGGCCGCCAGCGAGCGCTCCAGGACGGTGCTGCCGAACCCGCGCCGCTCTGGCGGTCGCACCGGTGGGCCGCCCTGTTCCCGCCAGCGCAGCGTCAGCGTCTCGCCGGCCAGGTCCCAGGTGACATCCAGCCGGCCCTGCGGCGTGCTGAGCGCGCCGTACTTGACGGCATTGGTGGCCAGTTCGTGCAGGGCGATGGCGACGCCCTGTGAAGCCGACGGCGGCAGCTCGGTCGCCGGGCCGTCGAACGTCACCGGATTCGGGCCTCCCAGACGGTAGGGCGCCAGCTCCTCCTCGATCAGCTTGTGCAGTCCCACCCCCTGCCAGCGCGTGTCGCTGAGCAGCTGGTGGGCGCGGGCGAGGGCGTGCACCCGGCCGGTTATGGTGGCGCGCAGGCCCTCCATGGTCGTCGCCTGGCTCAGCCGCACCATCGACTGCACGACCCCGAGCAGGTTGTTGGCCCGGTGGTTGACCTCATTGGCCAGCAGGCGCAGCCGATCGTCGGCGGCCTTGCGCTCGGTCACATCCATCAGCACGCCGATGATGTCGGTGGCCGACCCGTCGGCGCCGGTGATCACCTCGGCGCGGGCGCCGAACCAGCGGAGGTCCCCGGACGGCCTGCGGAAGCGAAACTCGAAGTCAAGGAAGTGATCGCCCCGGTCGTGGGACGCGAGCGCCCGCTCGCGCATGCGGTCCAGTTCGTCGCCGGGGAAGTGGCGGCGCAACTCCTCGGCGCTCGGGCGGGCGTCGGGGGGGTAGCCAAGCAGCCGGTTGAGGCCGGGGCTGTGCTGCAGCACGCCACGTTCGACCCGCCAGACCGCCATCCGACCGGCATCCATCGCCAGCGCCAGGCGCCGCTCCGATTGCAGGAGGGCCAGCTCGGCGCGCTTGCGCTCGGTGATGTCGATCAGGACGCCGATGTAGCGGCGGGCGACGGGCGCGGCCTCATCCTCGTCGAAGATGACCTTGCCCCAGGCCATCACCCATCGCTCGCCGTCCGCGCGCACCAGCCGGTATTCGTACGGCGCAACGTCGCGGGTGGCGGGATCGAGCGCGCGCTCGGCCTGGGCGAGCGTGCGCGGCAGGTCGTCGGGGTGAGTTGCGGCGACCGCCATGTCGTAGGTGACAGGCTGGTCGGCCGGGAAGCCGCTGATCGCCTTGGCCTCGGCCGAGTAGAGCATCTCGCCGGTGTCCAGACGCCATTCCCAGACGCCCACGCGCGCGGCCTCGGCGGCGAGCCGCAGCCGGGTCTCGCTCTCCTCCAGCGATCCTCGCGCCTGGACGAAGCGGGTCACGTCGTGGGCCTCGACAAACACCCCTTCCGGCGCGCCGGCGGCGTCGCGCACCGGCTCGCAGACGAGGTCGAACCACCGCAGATCGCCCTCCGCCAGCTCGACGGCGCGTTCGGTGAGGGCCGCGCTGCGGCCGGTCGCGGCGACGTCCCTGAGCATTTCGACGAGATCCGGCGGCGTGACCGGCAGCACTTCCAGCAGTGTCCGGCCGACCACGTCGTCGCGCCCGAACAGCCGGTACACGCCGCGGTTGGCATAGGTGATCCGCAGGTCCGATCCCTGCAGCACGCAGATCAGGCTTCCGGCGTTGTCGAGCAGCTGCAGTTGCCGGCCCAGGGCGGCCTGGCGGTCTTCGGCCGCCTGGCGCTCCTGCCTGCGAAGCCGGTCCAGCGTCCGCCGATAGAACGAGGCCAGCGCGATCACGGCCCCGCCGCCGACCGCCGCCAGGCCGAGGTTGACCCAGCCCATGCGCGTGGCGAGGCTGAAGTCGGGATTGCCGCGGGCGAACAGGATCCAGACACCTGCCTCGCCGACGAAGAGGCAGGCCAGGCCGCCGATCCAGCCGAAGAACAGGGTCGCGAAGATCAGCGCCGGCAGCGTCATCGCAAACGGCAGGGCGTCCGGCGCGAGGATGTTGATCAGCCAGCGCACGCCCAGGCCAAGGGCTGCGACCGCGGCGCCCCCGCAGGCCTGGATCAGCGCCGTCGGTAGGCCGCGACCGAACCCCATGCCCCCAACTGGATGCGCTGCTTGCTCAGACGGACATTGGCGGGCGCCGCGGCGGAACGGTCAAGCGCGGCGGTTGCGCCGGTTTTGTTTGGGATCGGATTGGGAAGGCCCCGGCACACCCCCTCCCGCCAGGGCCTTCTGCGGGGCTCGAGGCGAAGGCCGGCTGGGCAACCAGGCCAACACCCCTAGCGCGACGCCGACCAAGGGGGATCAGCCGCCGCCGCGGGCGGAACTTCTGACCCCGCCGATTGGGGCGCAAGTTGAGGATCGGTAATGAGCCGGCGCGCGCAGCCTCGTCGGCGTCGGTCAGGCCGCCTGCTGCGAGGCTCTCGGATGAACGCCCGGTCGCTGCGGCAGCATGAGGATCAGCGCGATCATCACAGCCGCCAGGGCCAGCGACGCGATCGGCCGGCTGAGGGCGAGCCCGCCGTGGTCGAGCGGCTTGTCCAGGAAGTCGCCGACGGTCGCGCCCAAAGGCCGCGTCAGGATGAACGCGGCCCAGAACAGCAGCACGCGTGAGATCTTGGTCATGAAATACGCCAGGGCGATCACCGCGAGCGCGCCGCCGAACACCAGCGCGCCGCCCGCATACCCGGGCCCCTCGTCGGCGATCCAGTCGCCGAGCGCCGTGCCGAGCGTCTGCGAGAAGGTGATCGTGATCCAGTAGAAGATCTCCTGGCGCGGGCCCGACACGGTGTTCACGTCCACCGATCCAAGCGTGCGACGCCAGGCGAACAGCGACAGCAGCACGCATCCCAGCAGCAGCAGCGAGCCGCCGGGATAGCCGATCCCCAGCGAGCGGTCGGCGAAGTCGGCCAGGGTCGTGCCGGCGGTGGTCGAGGCCACGATCGTCGCCCAATAGAGCCACCGATTGAACTTTCGGGCCCAGATCTGCAGCCAGATGAACGCCACCACCAGCACGCCGAAAATGCCGGTCCCGATCAGGTATCCCGGATGCCAGGCCACGGCGCTGGCCGCCGGCGTGGTCTCGCCCAGCCAGCTCATCGTCACCGTGTCGCCGCCGGTCTCCCCGAGGGTGGTGGCCAGGATCTTGATCAGCCAGAAGCCCAGGGTGACGGCCGGAACCTTGCTCAGCACGTCCGAGACAGCCGCACGACTCGCGGTCGTATTCACGTCACTCTCCGCCGGGACACTCATCGTTTCGGCCGGTCGCCGAAGGGGCTCGGCTCACGCCACACCCCCTCAATTCCCCCCACGCGGCGCAGTTGCAAATTGTGGTTTGGTAAGTCCCAAGGTTCGGGAAACCCAATATCGGGCGTGACGGCCGAGCCTCCGGGCGCTGAGATGAGGAATTCCCAGGCGGCGCAGACATCTCGGTGAGGTAGGACGAAGCCGGGCGCCTTGTGACCGAAGGTATTGTCCGCGCCTTGGCGCCATCGGACAGAGTTTCGCGTAGGAGTCATACCTTGGTATTGGTTGATACCTTCGTCCAATAGACGCAGGCTGATCCCTCAGCCACCAGTCGACCGACCTGCGAAGGCGCTGGTTTCAGTGGAGGGACAACCTTGATCGCTCTCGTCATCAACGGTGAGCGGCGCGAGGTCGACGTCCCGCCCGACACGCCGCTGCTATGGGTGGTGCGCGACGTGCTGGGCCTCACCGGGACCAAGTTCGGATGCGGCATCGCCCAGTGCGGCGCCTGCACCGTGCACCTGGATGGCCGTCCGGTGCGCTCCTGCCTGCTGCGCGTGGGCTCCATCGGCGCGCGGGCGATCACCACCATCGAGGCGATCGGGGCGACCGCGAACGGCGCCCGGCTGCAACAGGCGTGGCTGGACCTCGAGGTGATCCAGTGCGGCTACTGCCAGTCGGGCCAGCTGATGTCGGCGACCGCCTTGCTGAACACGGTCCCGCGGCCCACCGACGCCGACATCGACGCGGCCATGGCGGGCAATATCTGCCGCTGCGGCACCTACGTGCGCATCCGCGAGGCGATCAAGACCGCTGCGGCGAGGGTCTGACCCCATGGGCGCCCCAACCTCCGCCGCCGCTCCGTCGGATCCTTCGCGGCGCGGTCTGCTGTCGGGCGCCGGCGCGCTGCTGGTCGCCGTCAGCCTGCCGCTCGCCGGCTCGCGGGCGAACGCCGGGCGTGCGGCGTTCGCGCCGAACGCCTTCATCCGCGTCGACAGCAATGGCGATGTCACGCTCGTGATGCCGCAGGTGGAGATGGGGCAGGGGGTCTACACCGCCCTGTCGATGATCCTGGCCGAGGAACTCGACGCCGACTGGGCGAAGGTGAAGGTCGAGCACGCCCCGCCCGACGAGGCGCACTTCGCCAACCCGATGCTGGGCATGCAGGCGACCGGCAACTCCAACTCGGTCCGCGCCTTCTGGACGCCGCTGCGGAAGGCGGGCGCGGCCGCGCGGGCCTGCCTCGTGGAGGCCGCCGCCAGGGGATGGAGCGTGCCCGCCGCCACGTGCCGGACGCTGGACGGCGCGGTGATCCACGACCCGACAGGCCGGCGGGCGGCCTACGGTGATCTGGCCGCGCGGGCCGGCGCCGTCACGCCCCCGGCGGATCCGCCGCTCAAGGATCCCGCATCGTTCAGGCTGATCGGCCGCCCCCTGAAGCGCCTCGACACGCCGGACAAGACCAACGGCGCGGCCAAGTTCGGCATCGACGCCATGCCGCCGGGCGTGAAGTTCGCCACCCTGGCGCAGAGTCCAGTGCTCGGCGGCAAGGTCGCGCACGTCGACGACGCCCAGGCGCGGCAGGTCCCCGGCGTGCGCCAGATCGTGGTGCTGGACGATCTCGTCGCCGTGGTCGGCGACCACATGTGGGCCGCCAAGCGCGGCCTCGACGCCCTGAAGATCACCTGGGACGACGGCCCCAACGGCCAGGTGAGCACCGACGAGATCTGGACGCGCCTGCGCCAGGCGAGTGCTCGCGAAGGCGCCATCGCCAAGGACGTCGGCGACATCGGCAGGGCGCTCGAGGCAGGCGGCGTGGTCGCCCAGACCTACGAGATGCCGCTGCTGGCGCACGCGCCGATGGAGCCCGTGAATTGCACCGTGCACGTGAAGCCGGGCGCAGCCGAGGCCTGGATCGGGACCCAGGTGCTCGAGCGGGTGCACGCGGCCGTGGCCAAGGCGGCCGGCCTCACCGAGAGCCAGGTCGTCGTCCACAACCACCTGCTCGGCGGCGGCTTCGGGCGCAAGCTCGAGCCCGACATGGCCTATCAGGCGGCCCGCATCGCCACCAAGGTCGACGGCCCGGTGAAGGTGGTCTGGACCCGGGAAGAGGACATCCGCCACGACATCTACCGGCCGGCCTATCACGACAATCTCTGGGCCAGGCTCGAGAACGGCCGCATCGCCGCCTGGAAGCACCGGATATCCGGCTCGGCGGTGATGGCCCGCTTCCTGCCGCCGGCGTTCCAGAAGGGGGTCGACGTGGACGGCGTCGATTCCGCCGTCGACATCCCCTACGACATCCCGAACCTGCGGGTGGAGTTCAACCGCGAGGAGCCGCCGGGCGTGATCACCGGCTTCTGGCGCGGCGTCGGCCCGAACAACAACGTCTTCGCCATCGAGAGCTTCATCGATGAACTCGCCCGCCAGGCCGGGCAGGATCCGGTGGCTTTCCGGCGCGCCCATCTGGACAAGAGCCCGCGACTGAGGGCGGCGCTCGACCTCGTCGTCCAGCAGTCCGGCTGGGGAACGCCGCTGCCGCCGCGCTGCGGGCGTGGGATCTCGGTGCAGCCGTCGTTCGCGAGCTTCATCGCCACCGTGGTCGAGTGCGCAGTCGACTCGGCGGGCGAGGTCGCCCTCCGCCGCGTCACCACGGCCGTCGACACCGGGATCGCGGTCAACCCGGACACCATCGTGGCGCAGCTGCAGGGCGGGATCATCTTCGGGCTGAGCGCGGCGCTGTATGGCGAGATCACCCTCGAACGCGGCCGCGTCCAGCAGTCGAACTTCCACGACTACCGGGTCCTGCGCATCGATCAGACGCCGCCGATCGACGTCCATCTGATCAAGAGCGCCGAACCACCCGGCGGCATCGGCGAGACCGGCACCACCGCCTCGATCCCGGCGCTGCGCAACGCGATCTACGCCGCCACCGGCGTGCCGCTGCGCCGCATGCCGATCGATCGCAGCCTGCTGGCGGCGAAGTCGTGACGCTCCGTCGCCGCCGGGTGTGGCTGATCGCCATCCTGGCGGTGGCCGTGCTCGGCGCGCTGGCGGTCTGGCTGGTGCTGCCGACCAGTTCGCTCGGCTTCGCCGGCGGCGGCACGGTCCCGCTGGCCGACTACCAGGGCCCTAGTCCCGTCGGCGTCCCGCCGGAGCTGCGCTCGGCAGACCTGGTGACCCGCGGCGCCTATCTGACCCGGGCCGCAGACTGCGTGGTCTGCCACACCGCGACGGGCGGCCAGCCGTTCGCCGGCGGTCTGCCGTTTCCGACCCCATTCGGCCTGATCTTTTCGCCGAACATCACGGCCGACCCCCAGACCGGGATCGGGACCTGGTCGGACGCCGAATTCATCCGCGCCCTGCATGAGGGCGTCCGCAAGGACGGGCAGCGGCTCTATCCGGCCTTCCCCTACGAGTCCTACACGCTGATCACCGACGACGACGCCCGCGCGATCCGGGCCTACCTGTTCAGCCTGCCGACGGTCCGCGCCGCGCCGCCGCCCAACCAGCTGGCGTTCCCGTTCAGTCAGCGCTGGCTGATGGGGGTCTGGTCGGCGTTCTACAATCCGAACCGGCGCTTCCGGCCCTACCCCGACCGCAGCCCGGAGTGGAACCGGGGCGCCTACCTGGCCGAAGCGCTCGGCCACTGCGGCGACTGCCACACGCCGCGCAATCTCGCCCAGGCGCCCGACAACCGCGCCAAGTTCCAGGGCGCCGTGACCGAGGGCTGGCGCGCCTTCAACATCACGCCCGACCGCGAAACCGGCGTTGGGGCCTGGAGCGACGCGGACCTGGCCCAGTACCTTCAATCCGGCCACGCCGCCGGCCACGGTTCCGCCGGCGGGCCGATGGCCGACATTGTTGACCAGTCCATCGCCGGCCTCACGCCCGGCGATGTCCGCGCGCTGGTGGCCTATGTGCGCAGCGTTCCGCCGCGCCGCGAGCCCGGTCTGACGGCCCCCCGCACCACCGCCGCTGCCGAGTTCCCGCACGAAGCGCTCGTCGGTGCGGATTTGACGGGACAGCGGATCTTCGCCGGCGCCTGCGCCAGCTGCCACGGCTGGAGCGGGGTCAGCCAGCTGAACGACTACGCCACCCTGACCGGCGACCGCACGGTGAGCGATCCGTCGGCGATCAATGTCGCCCAGATCATCGTCTCAGGCGCCCAGCGCCGAACCGCCGACGGCATGACCGCCATGCCGGCCTTCGGCGCGGCCTATTCCGACAGCGAGATCGCCGCCGTCGCCAACTATGTCACCCGCCGCTTCGGCGCCGCGCCCTCGCACATCACCGCCAAGGATGTCGCGCGCCTGCGCAGATCGTCCCATGGCTAGGGAATTCCGCACATGGCCGGCGTCCGCGACGTGACCGTTCCGCCACAGAGGCCCCACTGGCCGGGCGAGGACCGGTTCCAGGCTGTCCGCCCGGAAGAGGTCGAGTGGCGGCCGTTTCCGGCCTTCCCGCCCGCGGCGCGGCTGGCGGTGCTGGTCGGCGATCCCTCGCAGCCAGGGCCCTATGTGGTCCGGGTCAAGCTGCCCGACGGCGTGCGCCTGCCGCCCCATCGCCATCCCGAGGACCGCGTCTACACCGTCATCTCCGGCGTCTTCCACATCGGCCTCGGCGAGGTTTTCGACGAGACCAGGCTCCAGGCCTACCCGCCTGGCAGCCTGATTGTCCTGCCCGGCGGCCAGGCGCACTTCCACCTCGCCCGGTCCGGCGAGTATGTGACGCAGGTGACGGCGATCGGCCCGCTCGGCCTGGAGTACGTCGATCCGGGCGACGATCCCCGCAACCCGCCCGGACCCTGACGAGCAGCGGTGATCCGCGTTCATTCCCGGACGGCAAAGCGTCGCCGCCATCCATCGGCGCGGTCAGTCTTCCCGCGTACTGTAGTGCAGCGCCAGCGCGTCAGCGGCGCTCAGATACACGGCGGTCAGGCGGTCAGCAGGTTGGGCTGTCATTTCCGCAATCGTGGCTATGCTGCGCCCCTTCAGATGGACCATGTCCAGGATCGCCCACTGGGCCGCTGTCAGTGCGGTCCGGAGCTGCGCCATCGCATCCACCGCCACGGCGCGGCGCATGCCGTTCCTGGCGGTCGCCACCGACTCGCAGGTGCGCGCGAACTTCTGGAGCGCGTCGGCCTGGGTGTCGCTGATCACCTGCTCCGGAGCGCCGTTGGTAGGCTCGATCTCAGTGGTCATTGTGCCCCATGTGCGCCCCGCCTGCCCTGAGGGCGCGTGCCGCATCTGCTAAGTCATTGAAACGCCTGGTAGCTGGGGGCGGGCTCGAACCGCCGACCTGCGGGTTATGAATCCGCCGCTCTAACCAGCTGAGCTACCCAGCCAGGCGCATGAAGCGCGGGGTTATAGGGGAGGGGCCCGGTGGCTTCAAGCCGACGCAAGCATGTCGGCGACCGCCTCGCCGATGGCGAGCGATGAGGTCAGGCCCGGGCTCTCGATTCCGAACAGCGCGACGAGGCCTTCGAGGCCATGGGCCTGGGGGCCGTCGAGGCGGAAGTCCGGCTGCGGCTCGTCCGGCCCGTGCAGCTTGGGGCGGATGCCGGCGTAGTCGGGCGTCAGGCCGCCGACCGGCAGGCCGGGCCAGAAGCGGCGGATGTAGGCCTCGAACTCGGCCGCCTTGCCCGGGTCGACCGAATAGTCCTCCGTCTCCACCCAGACCAGGTCGGGCCCGAACACCGCCTGGCCGCCCAGGTCCTTGCGATAGTGGCTGCCCACCGAGCCATGGACGGGCGGCGGATAGATCAGCCGCTCGAACGGCGCCTTGCCGGCCAGCCGGAACCAGACGCCCTTGCCCAGCCAGAGGCGCGGAATGCGGTCCTTGGGGAAACCCTCGATCGTCGCCGCCACGGCCTGGGCCGAGAGGCCGGGCGCGGTGACGATCTGGCGCACGGTTATCGCGGTCGGCGACGCTCCGCCGGCCCGCACGATGAAGCCGCCGCCAGCCATCGGCTCCGCGCGCTCGAACGGCGTCTCCAGCACCACCGTCCCGCCGCAGCGCTCGATCTCCCCCTGCAGCGCCAGCATGTAGCCGTGGCTGTCGATCAGGCCGCTCTCCGGCGACGAGAGGGCGGCTGTGGCGCGGAGGCCAGGCTCCAGCGCCATGGCCTGTGCGCCGGTGATCTCTTCCAGGCCCTCGACGCCGTTGGCGCGGGCCTGCCGGGTCATCTCCTCCAGCGCCGGGATGTCGTCGGCGGTCACCGCCACCACCAGCTTGCCGCACTTGCGATAGGCCACCTGGTGGCGCTCCAGGAACGGATAGAGCAGGCGCCTCCCCGCCACGCAGAACCGCGCCTTCAGCGAGCCGGTCGGATACTGCAGGCCGGCGTGAGCGACCTCGGAATTGCGCGACGAGATGCCCTGGCCGATCGCCCCGTCCTTCTCGAGCACCACCACCGATTTGCCGCGCTGCGCCACCGCATAGCCGCACGCCAGGCCCACGGCGCCGGCGCCGACCACGCAGACGTCGAAATCGAACGCCATCAATTCCCGTCCTCCTCGAGGGGAGGGGGGACTGTGTTCGTCACCACTGCGCCCATAGCTTGGCCTCCTCCGCCTTTGCGGCCTCCACGCCGGCGGCCTTCACATGGCCAAAGCCGCGGATCTGGTCGGGGACGGCGGCGATCTTCGCGGCCAGCGGCAGGCGCTCGGGGGTCAATTCGGCAACGATCCGGTCCAACTGCGCCTCGTAGCCGGCGATCAGGCCCCGCTCCAGCCGGCGCTCGGGGCTGGCGCCGAACAGGTCCAGCGGGCCGCCGCGCAGGCCCTTCAGCTTGGCCAGCAGCGGGAAGCCCAGCTTCAGCATCCAGCCGCCGAACACCATCTTCGTCGGCCGCCCCTGGTCGTCCTTCGGCGCGATCATCGGCGGCGACAGCAGCACCTTGGTCCGGCCGCCCCTGAAGGTCTCGCGCAGGACCGCGTCGAAGCGGCCGTCCGAATAGAGCCGGGCCACCTCGTACTCGTCCTTGTAGGCCATCAGCCTGAAAAGGTTGATCGCGGCCGCCCGGGTCAGGGCCTCGTCGCCGCCCGCGGCCGCCTCGGCCGCCCGCACCTTGGCGACGCGGCCCAGGTAGCGCTGGGCGTAGGCGGCGTTCTGGTAGCCGGTCAGCTCCCGGGCTCGATGTTCGATCAGGGCGTCCAGCGGCATGGTCTCCGGCGTCGGGCTGGCGTTCTCGCCCGCGCCCCGCTCGGCCGGATTGGCTGCGGCGATGCGGCCGATCTCGAACGCCTGCAGGTTCTCCTCGTCCTCGACGCCGTTCAGCCGGATGGCGCGGTAGAGGGCGCGCGACGAGACCGGGATCAGCCCCTTCTGCCAGGCGAAGCCCATCATGATCATGTTGGCGAAGATGGCGTCGCCCAGCTTCTGCTCGGCCAGGGCGACCGCCGGGCAGCCGTCGTAGCTCTTCGAGGCCGCCGCGATCCGCCGTTCCATCGCCGGCGCGTCGAAGCGCATGTCGCGGTCGGTGATCAGGTCGGCGGTGGGCTGGAAGTCGCCGTTGCCGACGGCCTGGGTGCGGTCCTTGGCGTAGAGCGCCAGCGCCTCGGGACCGGCCGCCACCAGCAGGTCGCAGGCGATCAGCACGTCGACGCTCGCGGCCGGCACGCGCCCGCCGACGGTGGTGGACTCGGTCTCGCCGATCCGCACGTGGCTGAACACCGCCCCGCCCTTCTGCGCCAGGCCGGTCATGTCCACCGACGAGGCGGCGCGCCCGTCGATGTGCGCGGCCATGGCCAGGATCGAGGCGGTGGTGGTCACGCCGGTGCCGCCGATGCCGGTGAAGATGATATTCTTCACCCCCTCGAACGGAGGGATGTCCGGCAGCGGCGTCGACTCGGCGGTCAGCGCCGCCAGCTTCGGGGCGTGGGCGTTGGTCGCCCCCTCGATTGTGACGAACGAGGGGCAGAAGCCCTGCAGGCAGGAGTAGTCCTCGTTGCAGGTCGACTGGTCGATCTTGCGCTTGCGGCCGAACTCGGTGGCCAGCGGCTCGACCGAGACGCAGTGGCTGGTCTTCGAGCAGTCGCCGCAGCCCTCGCAGACCAGCGGGTTGATGAACACCCGCCGCGGCGCGGCGGCCATGGTCCCGCGCTTGCGCCGCCGGCGCTTCTCGTTGGCGCAGACCTGGTCGTAGATCAGCACGCTGACGCCGGGCGTCTCGCGCAGCTGGCGCTGGACCTTCATCAGCTCCGAGCGCGGATGCACGGTGACCCCGGGCGCCAGGTCGGTGACGGTGTCGTAGCGGGTGGGGTCTTCGGCCACGACGACGGTCTTGGTGACGCCCTCGGCCGCCATCTGGCGGGTGATCTGGGCCACCGAGAAGCCGCTCTCGGGGTGCTGGCCGCCGGTCATGGCGACGGCGTCGTTGTAGAGCAGCTTGTAGGTGATGTGGCTGCCCATCACGATCGAGCCGCGGATCGCCAGCGAGCCGGAGTGGTTGTAGGTCCCGTCGCCCAGGTTGACGAACACGTGCGGCTCGTCGGTGAACGGGCTCGCCCCCGCCCAGGTCAGGCCCTCGCCGCCCATGTGGCTGGTCAGGTCCGTCTGCGGGTCGTTGAAGCTGGCCATGTAGTGGCAGCCGATCCCGGCCAGGGCGCGTGAGCCCTCGGGCAGCCGGGTCGAGGTGTTGTGCGGGCAGCCGGAGCAGAAGAACGGCTTGCGGACCTGATCGGCGCCCAGGGTCACCGCCGCCATCCCCGCGGCCGACACCCGGTCGAGGAAGGCGTGGACGCCGGCCATGTGCGGCCCAGCAGGCAGCCGGTCGGCGATCGCCAGCGCCACCTCCGCCACTGACAGCGAGCCCAGCTGCGAGAGCAGGGGGTGGCCGTTCTCGTCGGTCTTCCCGATGATCCTCGGGTGGGCGTGCGCCGGCATCTCATAGAGCGCGGCGCGGACCTGGGTCTCCAGCAGCGGCCGCTTGTGCTCCACCACCATCAGGGCCTCCAGGCCCCGGGCGAAGGCGCGTAGCCCGCTCGGCTCCAGCGGCCAGGGCATGCCCACCTTGTAGATCGCCAGTCCGAGGTCGGCCGCCTGCTGCGGGTTGATCCCCATGGAGGCCAGCGCCTCCATCACGTCCGTGTAGGCCTGGCCGTGAGCGGCAATGCCCAACCGTTTGCGAGGTCCCGAAAAGACTGTTCGATCGATCCCGTTGGCCCGGGCGAAGGCAAGCGCGGCCGGGATCTTGTGCAGCCGCAGCCGTCGCTCCTTGTCGAGCGGCTGGTCCTTGACCCGGATGCCGAGCCCGCCCGCCGGCATCACGAAGTCGGTGGGCAGTCGGTGGTCGTGGCGGCCCAGGCTGACATCGATGGTCACGCCGGAGTCCATCATGTCGGCCAGCGCGATCAGCCCGACCCAGAGACCCGAATATCGCGACAGCGCGTAGCCCAGCAGGCCGTAATCCAGCACCTCCTGTACGTCGGCGGGCGCCAGCACCGGCATCTCGAAGTCCTGGAACGCGAACTCCGACTGGGAGGGCAGGGTGGAGGACTTGCAGCTGTGGTCGTCGCCGGCCACCGCCACCACGCCGCCCTTGGGCCACGTCCCGGCGAAGTTGGCGTGCTTGAAGGCGTCGCCGCTGCGGTCGACGCCAGGCGCCTTGCCGTACCACATGCCGAACACGCCGTCGTAGCGCGCGCCGGGGAACAGGTTGGCCTGCTGGCTGCCCCAGACGGCGGTGGCGGCGAGGTCCTCGTTCAGGCCCTCCTTGAACACGATGTCCAGCGCCTTCAGGTGCGCCTCGGCGCGGTGGGCCTGCTGGTCCAGCCCGCCCAGCGGCGAGCCCCGGTAGCCGGAGAGGAAGCCGGCGGTCTTCAGCCCCGCCCTGGCGTCCAGCCGCCGGCGGTCCAGCAGAACCCGGATCAGGGCCTGCACGCCGGTGATGAAGGCCCGGCCCTCTTCGAGGACGTATTTGTCGTCGAGCGTGACGTCTGTATGGCGCATTGGCTCAGAATCTTTCCGCCCCCGCGGGGGCTGCCCGCACTTTGGCGCAATTCGTCCGCTTCATATATGGCGGCCAGGCCATGTTGCCAAAGACTTGCGTCGATGGGGCATATCTTGGCATTTTGACTATCCAAAGAGTTGGAATAGGGGAAGAAAATTGCCCGAAGTCCTCGACTCCGTGGATGCGCGTATCCTCGATCTGATCCAACGCGACGCCAGCCTGTCGGTGGCGGAAATCGCCGAACGCGTCGGACTTTCCCCCAGTCCCTGCTGGCGGCGGATCAAACGGCTGGAGGACGCCGGCATCGTCCTGCGCCGCGTCACCATCCTCGACCGCGAGCGGCTGGGGCTCGCGTTCGAGGTCTACTGCACGGTCAAGCTCGCCCTCCCCACCCGCGACAACCTCGAGGCGTTCGAGCGGGCGGTGATGGACTGGTCGGAGGTGGTCCAGTGCGCCACCGTAACCGGGCCCGCCGACTACGAGCTGCGCATCGTCACCCGCGACATGCACGCCTTCGACGATTTCCTGCGCGACCGCCTGCTCGCGCTCGGCCTGGTCTCCAACCTAGAAAGCCGGATCGTGATCCGCGGGATCAAGAACGACACGGCCATACCGCTGGGGCTGGTCAGCCCCCATGTTGCGCTGGCCAGCTGAACCATGGGAGCCCGCCATGACCGACCTCGTCATCGACGCCCGCCGACGTGACCTTGGCGGGTTCGAGGTGGGACGCGT
>Ga0207695_10004382_pt1 | contig 19305 bp, 16 predicted proteins | sample KBSC54metaG_FD_184354 | JGI IMG/M metagenome (GOLD analysis project Ga0207695, IMG submission 184354) | Corn rhizosphere microbial communities from Kellogg Biological Station, Michigan, USA - KBS C5-4 metaG (SPAdes) (version 2) | ecosystem: Host-associated > Plants > Roots > Rhizosphere > Soil... | reverse complement strand
CGCACCGTCGGCGAATTCCACGGACGCCACGCTCCACACGGCGCCGGTATCGCCGCCGACAGACGCCCCGATTTGGGCGTCGCCACGAAGGTCCCAGCGGAGCAGGCCTCCCTGGCTCGAGCTGGTAAAGGCCAGGGCGGTGTCGCCGATGGTGAGTGCGGCCAACGGAGGAGTCGCGCGTCCGTAGTGACGCAGAGCCGCGTGACGTACGGGATCGCCGAAGGGACGGCCGGTCGCAGCGTCCCATCGCCACAGGTGGCCCGTGTCACCGCGTCCGACCACGATGTCGCCGACGCCGGGGAGGCGCGCCAGAGCGAGTGAATCCGAACCGCTGTAAGGATGCTGACGAACGAGGAGCGGAGCGGCATCCGGCGACCCGGTTGCCGGCCAACAGCGGTCTGCTTCGCCACCGCACGTGAGCAGCAGGGGAACGTCGTCGCCGCCGACAGCGCAAGCCAGGAAGCTGACTTCCGAGGGACAAGCCTGCGGGATGCGAAGGTCTGCGCCCTGGGGGCCGCCGTCGTCAGGCATGCGAGTTCGGCCAGGCGATGAGTTCGACAGCCTCGGCGCAGAGCGTCAGCAGCTTCTCGTCGGAAGGGATGTTGGTGTTGGACGTAAGGCCCGCTCGGAAAGTATGGCGGCGTGGGTCGGCCAGTTCGGCGCGGAGCAGCGGTAGGAAGCTCGTTGCCTGTGCGCCGAGGTGGCCGACGCACTCGGCGATCGGGATGCGAGTGTGGGCGTTGGATTGCCAGGCGGTGGTCAGGATCGGCAAGAGGGATTCGCCGGTGCTGGTGATGCGAATCAGGGCACTAGCACCTCGGACACGTGTCCAAAGGTCGTCGGATCTCGTCAGGGTTCTTATGGCCTCTGCGAGTGGCGCGGCGGCGGGTCCCGCAGTCGCGGCGATGGTCGCGAGGCGGCCGGCGTCTATCGGGTCCGCACCTTGCAGGCGCTTGCGCAGGTCCGCGACGAACTCGTCGACGTTCTGCGTGATCGCCCGGGCCGCTTCGATCGCGGACTGCGCGATGTGCATGTCGTCGTGCTCCGTGAGGCGTCGGACCTGCGGGATGGCTGGCTGCGCTGCGGTGCCGATCGCCGTGAGTGCCCATAGTGCGCTCTCGATGAGGGAGCGGTTCTCGGCGCGTGTTGCCGCAACGAGGATGCGCGTCACCTCGTCGGCTGCTTCGTCTGCTTTCAAGTGCCGTATGGCCGCGAGGACGTTGCCCTGCCGCATCTGCTGAGCCGGATCGTTGTCGCCGCTGATGTCGCCGAGTTGCCGCAGAAGTCCGGGCATGAACTTGTGCCTGTAGTCACCGAACTGCCCGAGCGTCTGGACCAGCAAGGACGTGTTCTCGCCGCCGGCCAGCGCCGCCTGGACGCCCGGCACCGCTCGGGCATCGCCGAGGCGGGCGAGCGCCAGCAGCAGCATCCGGTACGGATCCTGAGGCTTCTGGTTCGCGGCGTTCCACGCGTCGGGGCCGGCGGCGAAGACTTGAGCGGCCAGGGCGTCGGCCGCCGGGGCCGCGAGATCGAAGGTGTCGTTCAGCGCCAGGGCAGCCATGTAGCGGACGGGGTGTTCGGGCGCATCCAGGTGTTCGCCGATGTGGCGGACCAGATTCTCGTACGGTCCACGCCAGCAACCGATCAGCCGGCTTCCGGTGCGGAGCGCATCCACGCGCCGCCCGGGCTCCGGGTGCCGGAGCTGGTCCACGATCAGGGCGATCCGGTCGGCGACCCGCTCGGCCAGGGCATCGTGCAGCACTCGCATCAGGTCCGCGGCCCAGGCGTCCGTGCGGCCCTCGCGCTCGGGAGCGAACATCACGCGGACCGCCCCGACGAGGGTCGGGGTCGCGGGCCGGTCGTCGGTCGGTGTCGCGGGGTAGCCGGGGTGGGCGCTGATTTCGCTGAGCAGGGCCGTGGCGCGACCGGCCAGGTCGTCGACCGTGCGGTCCGGCGCGGAGCGGGCCACGTGGACCAGGGCCGCCAGCCTGGTGCCCGGATCCGCGTCGCCGGCGACGATGCCCAGCAGCCAGTCGGCGACCCGGTCGGCGGTCCCGGCGTGGTGAACCGCGACGTCGGCCGCCGCCTTGATCAGGGCTATGCGACACTCCACGTGCTGCTCGGCTGCCAGCCGCTGCTCGAAAAGGCCGACAGCCTGCTCGGCGTCGGGCGCGAAGTACGCCAGCGCCGCCGGGGCGGCGGAGCGGACCTGCGGATCGACGTCCGTGAACCACATGACGAATTCGCCGGCGCGCGCCCCGATCAGCTCCGCGGCAAGCCGGTACGGGACCCGCCACTCCTCTTCGTCCTCGTCGTCGCCGCCACCGAAACGCCGTTCGTTCCCGGCGATCGACTCGCCGAAGCTCGCGAACAGGTCGGCCACGGCACCGCGCCCCGCCAGCGAGCGCTCCGCGACCAGCTCGAACAGGAACGGCAGGCACGCCACTGTCGAGTCGTAGATGTCGCCCTGATGGTGGACCGCTCCGAGGAAGTCGTCCAGGGCGCGCTCGCGCTCGTCCGGATCGGCTGACGCCAGGCCCTGCAGAATCTGCGGCACGCCCTCGGCGGTGCCGTAGGCGTGGCTCAGGGATGCCCAATCGGTGTCGAACAAGTCGGCGAACATGAGCTGCACTATGCACCACGGCGACGACAGGCGATCAGGACCAGGCCGCCGTGTCCAACCGGCGCGCGCCAACTAGCGGCGCGTCTGAATTGAAGCGGTGTGGTGGCCGCGAAACTGCCGCCACCACACCGCTCACCGTTCGTCGGCGACTACTTCACGAATCAGAACCCGCCGACGCCGTTCGGCGTGCCCAGGCCCGTCGGACCGTCCCAGCCCACGCGCGCGTGGCACAGCTGGGTCGGCGAGCACGAGCCGTTGGAGCCGCTCGTGACGTCGAAGAAGGTGCTCGCCGAGTCGTGGGTGTAGGGGTAGTTGTTGTTGATGCTCGCGGCGTTGCCGGCCAGCGCGTACACCGAGGCGATGACCGGGGAGGCCACCGAGGTGCCGCCGTAGACCTGCCAGCCGCTGCTGCCGCCGTACGGGGTCGAGTCGTAGACCGCGACGCCGGTCGCCGGGTCGGCCACGGCCGAGACGTCGGCCACGGCGCGCCGGGAGCAGCCGGTGTTGAAGCTGGCCTGGCCGCTCAGCGCCGGGTTGTACGCCGAGCAGCCGGAGCCGGCGCCGGACCAGGCGGTCTCGGTCCAGCCGCGCGAGTTCGAGGCACGGGTCAGCGAGGTACCGCCGACCGCGGTGACGTAGCGCGAGGACGCCGGGAACTCCACGCCGTAGCCGCCGTCACCGGAGCTGGCGGTGATCATGATGCCGGGGTGGTTGTAGTACGGGGCCGAGCTGTCGGACAGGTCGCCGCCGCCGTAGCTGTTGGAGATCGTGGTGGCGTGCAGGGCCGCCGCCTCGTTCACCGCCGCGCCCAGGTTGGCGTAGGACGCCGAGGAGGCCTCGACCAGCAGGATGTGGCACTTGGGGCAGACCGCCGAGACCATGTCCAGGTCCAGCGATATCTCGGTGGCCCAGCCGGCGTCGGTCGCCGGGTAGCTCGTGCCGCCGCTCTGGTTCACCTTCTTGAAGCAGCCGTTGGCCGTGGTGCACGCCGGCAGGCCGTACTGCGTCCGGTACACGCCGAGGTCGGCCTCGGCGGTCGGGTCGTTGTAGGCGTCGACGATCGCCACGGTCTGGCCCCCGCCGTTGGTGCTCGAGGGCAGCTTGTACGCGGACTGCAGATCGGACGGGCCGTAGCCGGAGGGCACGAGGGCCGGGTGCGCGCCGGGCGCGGCGTGCCCGGGGACGAACATCGGGTGCGCGAACGTGGTGGCCGGCGACCGAGGTGTTCGCCTCGGCGAACGCCGGTACGGCCATGGCCAGCAGAAGCGCGGCGAGCATGGAAAGCAGGAGTCTGATACGAGCTGTCACTGGAATCCTCCGGGAGGCGGACCTGTGGGGGACGACCGGGCTGGTGGCCGGGCCGCGGTGCGGTGTGACCAGTTCGAAACGGCCGCGGACGAAAGCGCGGAGACCTGTTCGCTCCAGCGGAATCCGACACCGGTGTCGGGTGTCCGGCGGCGAGATCGGGGGCCGCGCCGGCGGGCACCGCTCCGCCGTTTCCCGGCACGCCGGCGGGCCGGTGGACTCGCGGTGCTTTCCGGGCGACCCGGTGGGGACCGTCAGCGGATCGACGGTGAGGTGGGGATACGCCATCCTGAAGCCAGAAGGGCCAGGCCCGTGCCGGCCGTAGCCGGAATCGGTGCCCGGTCCTGAAGCGTTTCAGGGTTCGTATTTAAACGGAACGTAGCAGCGCAGACTCGGAGGGTCAATGGCTTCGGTGCCGGCCCTGCGCGCACCCGGCGATGCGGCCGCGACGACGCCGGGGCGTCCCGTTCCAGCCCGTTCCGGCGTTCTTGCCTGCTCCGAGCGGCCGTGCGAACTCCAGGCCCAGTAGGCTTAAGAGGTGCACTGCGTACTGGAGAACCACCTGCGGCCTCACCGTGAAGCGGTGCGACGACGGCTCGAGGGGGCGACCATGCTGACCAGAGGAAGACCTCAGTCCGGACCCGGCGCGAGAAGCAGGCCTGGCGGCTCGAACGACAGGTCCGCACGAAGTGGGAGGCCAGGCCGGTGATTGAGTTCAGCGGCGAGATGCCGGATTTGGTGGACCCTGTGGCGATCTGCGCCTTCGAGGGGTGGAACGACGCCGGGGAAGCGGCCTCCAACGCGGTGAAGCACCTGGCCGAGGCTTATGCCGGGGGCGGGCGGGTGTTCGCGGCGCTGGACGGCGAGGACTACTACGACTACCAGGTGCACCGGCCGACGGTGGCGGCGGTGGACGACCGGCGGCAGGTGATCTGGCCGACGACGCGCTTCTCCGTCGTGCGCGCGCCGGCCCGGCTGCTGCCCGGGGACGCGGCCGAGGAGCCGCGGGATCTGGTGCTGGTGCACGGCGTGGAGCCGAACATGCGCTGGCGCTCGTTCTGCGAGGAGATCCTGGGGCTGGCCCGGGACCTGGGCGTGGGACAGATCATCACGCTGGGCGCGTACCTGGCCGACGTGCCGCACACGCGCGCCACGCCGGTGACCGGGACCAGCTCGGACGAGGCCTACCAGGCGCTGTTCGACGTGGAGCCGCCGACGTACGAGGGACCGGTGGGCATCACCGGGGTGTTCCAGGAGGCGTGCCACCACGCGGGCATCCCGCTGATGTCCTTCTGGGCCGCGGTGCCGCACTACGTGGCGCATCCGCCGGTGCCGAAGGCGACGCTGGCGCTGCTGCGGCGCCTGGAGGACGTGCTGGACCTCTCGGTGCCGACCAAGCGGCTCGCCGACGAGGCGCAGACGTGGGAGGCCGGCGTTGACGAGCTGGCCGAGAACGACGCCGAGGTCGGCGAGTACGTCCGGACGCTGGAGGAGCAGCGGGACAACGAGGACGCCGCGGACCTGCCCGAGGCCAGCGGCGAGGCGATCGCGCGGGAGTTCGAGCGGTACCTGCGGCGGCAGGAGCGGCGGCGGGGGTCGTCGGAGGAAGGGTGAGAAAGCAGGACGGAAGACGCCGCGGCCGGCTCGCGAATCGCGAGCCGGCCGCGGCGTTTCCGCGGTACGTCAGAGTCCTGCGATGAGGCGCAGCGCCTCGTCGACCGACGCCGCCGGGTCCGGGACCGGATAGAGCACGGCACGGACGGTGCGCGTGGAGTCCACGATCAGGGTGGCGCGCTTGAGGCGGTCGGCGCCGGCGGCGCGGAACGTGGGCAAGCGCAGGGCGGCGGCGAGGGCGAGCGCCTGGTCGGAGAGCAGGGGGAACGGGAGGTTCTCGAGCTCGGCGAACCGGGCGAGTTGCTCGGGGCGTTGCGTGCAGACGCCGACCACAGCGGCGTCGGCGGCTGCGAACTCGGGCAGGCGGTCGCGGAAGGTGCGGGCTTCGAGCGTGCAGCCGGGGCCGCCGGGGACGTCCGACCACCCGGGGGCCAGGCCGGGGTCGACGGCCGGTGAGCCCGGGAAGGTGTACAGGACGGTCCACTTGGCGTCGGTGGAGACCGGGTCGGCCGGGACGAGGCCGGCGTCGGGGAGCCTCAGGCCGGCCGGGATGCCGGTGCCGATCAGGGCGTGCACGCGGCGGGCCTCGGGCGAGGCGGGCTCGGAGGTGGCGGTGAGGGTGCCGTCGCCCATGACGTGCTGGGCGCCCCAGTTCTGCAGCGCGATCAAGACCGGGAGCAGGCCGCGCCCGGCCTCCGTGAGGTGGTACTCGGAGCGCGGCGGGCGATCAGAGTACTGACGCCGTTCCAGCACGCCGCGCTCGACGAGCATCGCCAGGCGCTCGGTGAGCACCTTGCGGCTGACGCCCAGTTCGGCGGCCAAGTCCGAGAAGCGGGTGAGGCCGCCGGCGACGTCGCGCACGACCAGCAGGGTCCACCAGTCGCCGACGACGTCGAGGGCCTGGGCGATGGAGCAGTCGGTGTCCCCGATGCGGGTGTACTTCACGCGGCCAGTATAGTCGGTTCACAATGGGAACTGACTCGGTTCCACGCTTGCGGGAGGGGACGCTTGTGAGTGCCAGGACGACGCCGGAGCGGGAGAAGACAGAGCGGGAGGCAGAGCGGGAGACAGAGCACGCGGTTCCCGAGCACGCGCCGCCGCACCGCGAGACGGCTGCTCGCGAGGATGCGCCGGCACCCCACTCCTGGTTCTGGCGCTACTTCGCCGGCTCCACCGTCAGCCGCGTGGGTACGGCCGTGACCACCGTCGCGCTCCCCCTCACGGCCCTCGCGGCGGCGCACGCCACCAGCTTCGAGGTCGGTGCGGTCACCGCTGCGGGGTACGCGGCGTGGGCCGTGGTGGGACTGCCGGCGGGCGTGCTGGTGGGGCGGCTGCCGTTGCGGGAGACGCAGATCGCGATGGATCTGGTGCGGGCGGCGGCCTTGGTCTCGGTGCCGTTGGCGTGGTGGTTCGCTTCGGTCACGGTGGCGCACTTGATCGTGGTCGCGCTCGTGGTCGGGACGGCGTCGGTGGTGTTCGACGTCGGGAACGCCACGATGCTGCCGTTCCTGGTCGACAGGAAGGAGCTCACCGCGCGCAACAGCCTCACGTCGGGTTCGGAGGCCGTGACCACGCTGGCGGGACCGTCGCTCGGCGGGGCTTTGGTGCAGGCGGTCGGGGCGGCGGTCGCGATCGTGGTCGACGTGGCCAGCTACCTGATATCAGCGTTCTTGTTGCGGAACGTGCCGCGTCCGCCGAGGGTAATTGCCGGACCGGCGAACAGCAGCATCCGGGCGTCGATCCGGGAGGGGTGGCACTACCTCATCCACGAGCCGATCATGCGCGCGAACTTGTGGGACGCCACGGCCATGAACTTCGTGTGCGGTGCGCAGATGGCGCTCACGCCGCTGTTCCTGGTGCGCACGCTGGGACTGAAGCCGGCGTGGGTCGGCGCGATGATGGCCGCCGAGGGGGTGGGGAGCCTGCTCGGGGCGTCGCTCACGCCCCGGCTGACGCGGCGCATCGGGACGGGACGTGCGCTGCTCGTCGCCTCGCTGGCGCTGCCGTTCGCGTTCGCGCCGATGCCATTGGCCGGGCACGGAGTGGCGGCAGGGCTGTTCGCGCTGGGGAACGCGGCGTTCGCCGGGACGGTGGTCGTGGCCAGCATCGTGACGCGCACCTACCGGCAGACCGCGACGCCGACCGAGTTGCTGCCGCGGGTGGTGGCCACGGTGCGGGTGGTCTCCTGGGGTGTGATCCCGGTCGGCGCACTGGCCGCCGGGACGGTCGCGACCTGGTACGGGCCGCGCGCGGCGCTGTGGTGGGCGGCTGCGGCGACGTTGGTCGTGCCGGTGGTGGTGCTCACCAGCCCGATTCGGACGAGGAGAGATATCGCCGAGGGCTGAGAAAGGCGAAGTCCCGCCGGATCGCGATGATCCGGCGGGACTTCACAAAGCAAAACCCTTACAACGCCACACCCAGCAGTGCGTCCGAGATCCGGCTGATCTGCCCCGGAGCCGCCGTGTTCCGCTCCACAGCGGCATCGGCATCCGCGTCCGCCGCCTCCTGCCGCGCCGCCCACGCGTCGATCACCGCGAGCGCGCCCGGCGTGTCGAGGTCGTCCGCGATCCGCTCGCGCACCGCGTCCAGCACGTCGTCGGCCGGGACGCCGTCCGGGCGCGAGACCGCCGCGCGCCAGCGGGCCAGGCGGGTCTCGGCGCGCGCCAGGTCGGCGTCGGTCCACTCCCAGTCGGTGCGGTAGTGGTGCGCCAGCAGGGCCAGGCGGATGGCCATCGGGTCGACGCCGGCGTGGCGGAGCTTGGAGACCAGGACCAGGTTGCCCTTGGACTTCGACATCTTCTCGCCGTCCAGGCCGACCATGCCGGAGTGCACGTAGGTGTGCGCGTAGGGCCGCTCGCCGGTGACCACCTGCGCCTCGGAGGCGCCCATCTCGTGGTGCGGGAAGGCCAGGTCGCTGCCGCCGCCCTGCAGGTCGATGCCCATGCCCAGGTGCTTCAGGGCGATCGCGGCGCACTCGATGTGCCAGCCCGGGCGCCCCGGCTTCAGGCCGGCGGCGCGCGCCGCCTCGCCGGGCTCCCAGGACGGCTCGCCCTCGCGCTCGGCCTGCCAGAGCAGACAGTCCAGCGGGTCCTTCTTGCCGGGCCGGCCCGGGTCGCCGCCGCGCTCGCCGAAGGTGGTGAGCATCTCGGGGTGGTCCAGGTGGGAGACGACGCCGAAGGTGGGGTCGGCGTGGACCGAGAAGTAGACGTCGCCGTCGACGTCGTAGGCGGCGCCGCGCTCCAGCAGCTTCACGACCAGGTCCACGACCAGCGGGATCGACTCCACGGCGCCGACGTAGTGCTGCGGCGGCAGGATGCGCAGGGCGGTCATGTCCTCGCGGAACAGCGCGGTCTCGGACTCGGCCAGGCGGACCCAGTCCTGCCCGGTGGCCAGGGCGCGCTCCAGCAGCGGGTCGTCGACGTCGGTGACGTTCTGCACGTAGGACACCGGGTGCCCGGCGTCCATCCAGGCCCGCTGGATCAGGTCGAAGGCCAGATAGGTGTTGGCGTGGCCCATGTGGGTCGCGTCATAGGGCGTGATTCCGCACACGTAGATGCGGGCCGCCTCCCCGGGCGCCGCCGCCGGTGTGGGCACCAGGCCCTGCGCGGCGGTGTCGTGGAGCCGGACGGCGGAGCCGTGACCGGGCAGGTCAGGAACCTCGGGGGCAGGCCATGCGTGCATGCGGATGATCCTATCGGGATCGGCGCGGACGGTGCCGGTGCGGTGGGCGGCACGGAGCCGCTGCCTGGGCAGGCACCAGGCGCAACGGAGCGAAGGGTCGCGTTTGTTCCACACCGGCGGGGAGGTCACGAGGCGGACGGGGGCCGTCCCACCGTGTCTCAGCCGACGGTGCCGCGCGTCCAGTTGGTGAACAGCGGCCGGTATCCGCAGCGGCTCCAGAACGGCCCGGACAGCGGGTTCACGGCCACGTAGTGCAGCAGGATCGCGGCGATGCCCTCGGCGTCCAGCTCGGCGTGGACGTGGCGCACCAGCGTGCTGCCGACGCCACTGCCCCGATGACCGGCCGCGACGGCGCCGCAGTTCAGGTAGGCCGCCGGGCCGACGCGGATGGAGCGCGCGGCCCATTCGGCGTGTTCCGGCGGCTGCACGACGATCTGTCCGACCGCCTCGCCGTCCCGCTCGGCGATCCAGGCCCGCTTCTTGCGGCCGGCGACGGCTTGCGCGATCTCTTGGGCCATCCCGGCCGCCGTGGCCGGACGGATCGCCACGTAGCCGAACTGCGCGTCCCAGTGCAGCTGCTCCGTCCACAGCCGGGTCATGGCCTTGGTGTCGGAGGGCTCGGCCCGGCGGATCACCACACCGGTGTCGGCTCCCTCGGGCAGCCGCTGCCCGGCGAGCCGCACGGCGAACACGGCCTGCGGCTGGAATCCCCGCTCGACCAGTGCTCGCGCCATCGCGGTGTCGCGCGAGGGCCAGTTGACGCTGACGATGCTGTCCGGGCCGGGCCGGAAGGTGTCCTGCGCGGCCCACAGGTCCAGCAGTTCGGCGAACGCCCGTGGATCGTCGACTCTCGGGACGAGTTTGGATTCGTGGGTGGCGAAGAAGGTGTGGCCCCAGGAATCCGGATCGGTCTGCACGTTCCGCACCAGCGCCATGCCGCCGGGGCAGGTGAGAACCTCGTCCGCGGCTTCGGGACCCGGAAGCGCACGGGAGTCGGCGAGCAATGGATCGAAGGCCGCCCAGCGCGCGTGGTGCGCCGCCAGCAGCTCAGAGTTCTGTTCCAAACGGCCGCCTCCCCTTTCCCGGGCCCTGGACAGGAAGAAGGGTCAGAAAGGCGGCCAGGGCACCGGCCGCCGCCGCCCCTCCGGCCCCGGTATCCGGTCGGTCTCCAGCAGCTCCCTGATCCGCTCCCGGGTCGCGGCGATCTCCTCGGCGTCCAGCAGCCCGGCCAGCCGCTCGCCGAGTTCGCCGGATTCGATGTCCCGGTCCAGCCTCTGGAGCACCTCGCGGACCTCCGCGCCGAGCGGGTCGGCGCTGAAGCCCCACAGCAGGGTCCGGAGTTTGTCGTCGACGTTGAAGGTCAGGCCGTGGTCGATGCCGTAGACGTGGTCCGGCTCGGCGATGCCGACCAGCAGGTGGCCGCCTTTGCGGTCGGCGTTGTTCACCACCGCGTCGAAGGCCGCGATGCGGCGCAGGCGCTCGTCGGCCTTGTGTGCCAGCACCGCCGGGCGGCCGTCGCCGAGCTCGACGGAGAGCACCGGGCGCCACTGGGCCGCCGCCTCGTCGGCCGGGTCCTCGTCGAAGTCCTCCGGGAGCAGGGCCAGCAGGTCGTGGTCGTCCTCGTCGGGGGTGTCGATCCACAGCTGGCACATGCCCGGGCCCCAGGGCCCTTCGCGCATCACCGTCGGCGGGACGATGCGCCAGCCGGTGGCCTGCGACAGCTCGTAGGCGGCGACCTCGCGGGCGGCCAGGGTGCCGTTGGGGAAGTCCCACAGCGGGCGCTCCCCGGCCACCGGCTTGTGGACGCAGTTCAGGCTCACGCCGTCCAGGGCCACCGTGCCGTACAGCGTGGCGTTGGAGGCGTTGGTCAGGCGGCCGGTGATGGTCAGCTCGCCGGCCGTCAGGACCTGTCGAACCACGGCCGGATCGAGGTCCTCCTCGGCCGTGGCGTCGGCTCCGGGGGCGCTCAAGCCGCGCGCCGCCGGTAGCCGTTGGCCCGGGGGCACACGTGCCCCTCGGGGTCCAGCGGGAGCGAGCAGAACGGGCACGGCGGGCGGCCGGCGGAGACCACGGCCTTGGCCCGCGAGGTGAAGGCCCGCGCCTGCGCGCCGGTGAGCCGCACCACCATGGTCGGCGGGCCGTCGGCCTCCATGTCGCCCAGCGGCGGCTCGCCCTCGCCCTCCATCGGCGCCATGGCCTCGATGACCACGCGCTGGGTCTCGCCGTCCCAGGCCAGGGCCAGGGCCGCGACCCGGAACTCCTCGAAGACCGGCTGCTCCAGCGGCTTGTCGTCGGCCAGTTCCAGCGGGGCGATCGCCGGGACCGGGGCGGCTCCGCCGGAGCGGCGCACGACCTCGTCGAGCAGATCGTCCAGCCGCTCGGCCAGCGCCTCGACCTGCTCCTTCTCCAGCGCCACCGAGGTGATCCGGCCGGCGGAGGCCGCCTGCAGGTAGAAGGTGCGGTGCCCGGGGAGTCCGACGGTGCCGGCGACGAACCGTTCCGGGGGGTCGTAGACGAAGAGTTCCCGTGACACCGTGTTTCCTCCTACAAGCTTCGCGCTCAGGCCCTCTCGTGGGCCCACGCAATCAAGCCTATGTGTTCATGCGTGGTCGGCGCCCGCGCCGCCGCCCACTGCGGCGTCCGCGTCCGCTGATGGCGAACGCTCGGGGGCCGGCTTGTACGGAGCCGGATCGCCGCCGACGTCGTTCAGGCGCACGACGAACGGCCGCATCTCGGTGTAGCGCACGGCCGTCACCGAGCACGGATCGCAGGTGATCCGCTGGAAGTGGTCCAGGTGCAGCCCGAGGGCGTCGGCGGCCAGCGCCTTGATGACGTCGCCGTGCGAGAACAGCGCCCACACCGCCTCCGGTCCGTGTTCGGCGGCTATCAGGGTGTTCCATTCCCGCACCGCGGCCACCGCACGCGCCGACATGTCCGCGATCGACTCGCCCTCGGGTCCGGGGAAGCGCGCGGCGGAGGGATGTCCCTGCACGACCTTCCACAGCGGTTCCTTGGCCAGTTCCGCGAGCGGCCGGCCGGTCCAGTCGCCGTAGCGGCACTCGCCGATCCGCTCGTCCAGGTGCCGGGCCACGCCCTCGCGGCCGGCCAGCACGATGTCGGAGGTCTGGCGGCAGCGCTCCAGCGGAGAGCTCACCACGGCCGCCAGCGGCACCTCGGCCAGGCGTTTGGCCAGCTCGCCGGCCTGCTGCTCGCCGCGTTCGTCCAGGCGCACACCCTTGGTCCAGCCGGCCAGGATGCCGGAGCTGTTCGCGGTGGTGCGGCCGTGGCGGATCAGAAGTACCAGGGTCACAGCCTCACCCTACGACCCCGGCGGCGCGGGCGGCGGATCGGGCGGGTGTGGATCGGGCCGGGATCGCGGGAAGACTCAAGCGGGATTGGGACCTCCCGTGTGGCCTGCGGGATAATCGCGCGCATGATCGTCGACTCTGCGACCTATCAGAACGGACGCCGCGTGTCCGCCCCCGAGGACCTCTCGGACGCGCTGCATCAGGCCCGCACCTGCGGGGACCCGGCGGCGTTCCTGTGGCTGGGGCTGTTCGAGCCGGAGCCGGACGAGCTGGATCTGGTGGCCCGCGAGTTCGGGCTGCACCCGCTGGCGGTGGAGGACGCGGTCAGCGCGCATCAGCGGCCGAAGCTGGAGCACTACAAGGGTTCGACGTTCCTGGTGTTCAAGACGCTGCTGGAGGCCGACCCGCACCATCCGCTGCAGCTCGGCGAGATCTCGGTGTTCCTCGGCGAGAACTTCGTCATCACGGTCCGGCACGGCGGGGCCAACCCGCTGTCGGGCGTGCGGCACCGGGTCGAGAACCAGCCGGAGCTCTTGCGGCACGGGCCCAGCGCGGTGCTGTACGCGGTCGCGGACTCGATCGTGGACACCTACACCGGCTACGCCCAGCTGATGCAGGACTCGATCGACGAGCTGGAGACCGAGGTCTTCTCCCCCGTCCGCGGCGACTACGCCGGCCCGATCTACGCGCTCAAGCGCAACGCGATCGTGTTCTCGCGCGCCGTGATGCCGCTGGTGATGCCGGTGAAGGCGCTGGTGGACGGCGAGGAGCTCCGGCTGGCCAAGGAGACGCAGCCCTACTTCCGGGACGTGGCCGACCACGTGCTGCGCGCCACCGACGGCGCGCGGGAGTGGAACGAGCTGCTGGACCACATGCTGGACGCGGACCGCTCGCGGGTGTCGGTGCAGCAGAACGACGACATGCGGCGGATCTCGGCGTGGGCGGCGATATTGGCGATCCCGACGGCGATCGCCGGGATCTACGGGATGAACTTCGACAACATGCCCGAGCTGCACTACCACTACTCGTACTACATCGTGCTGGGGATCATGGCCACGGCGTGCGCGATCCTGTACGTGCTGCTGAAGCGGGCCAAGTGGTTGTGACGCTGCCCGCCGGCCTGAAGCTGAGGCGGTTTCCGGACGACCCCCGGGAGCAGCTGCGGGCTTGGGACGCGGCCGATGAGTATCTGCTGCGGCATCTCGACGAGGAGGCCGGGCTTTCCGGCAGGGTCGTGGTCTTCGGCGACCGCTGGGGCGCGATCACGACGTCTCTGGCGCTGGCCGGGGCGGACGTCACGCAGATCTCTGATTCCTACCTCGGGCAGCAGGCCACGGCGGAAAACCTTGCCAGGAACGGGAAAGAGCTCTCGGGTGTGACCCTGGCGACGACTGCCGAGGAATTCGCGGGCCCGATCGATGTCCTGCTGGTGCGGGTGCCGAAGTCGTTGGCGTTGCTGGAGGATCAGCTCTGGCGGTTGCGGCCGTACGTCGGGCCGGGAACGCGGATCGTCGGGACCGGGATGGTCGCCGAGATCCACACCTCGACGCTTCAGGCCTTCGAGCGGATTCTGGGACCGACCCGCACGTCGTTGGCGGTGCGCAAGGCACGGTTGATCTTCTGCGAGCCGGATCCGGACCTGGAGGGGCCGGAGAATCCGTGGCCGCTGACGTATCAGCTTCCTGATGACATCGGCGCCGCGAGCGGACACACCGTGGTGAACTACGCCGGGACGTTCTCGGCCGACCATCTGGACATCGGCACGCGCTTGTTCCTTCAGCATCTGCCGAGCCGGCCCGACAAGGCACGCATCGTGGATCTGGGATGCGGCAACGGGGTCGTGGGACTGGCGGCGGCGCTGGCGAGCCCGAAGGCGTCACTGCGGTTCGTCGACGAGTCGTACCAGGCGGTGGCTTCGGCGCGCGCCACGTTCGCCGCGACGTTCCCGCCGATGACCCGGGACGTCGCGTTCCGCGCCGGGGACGGCATGGCCGGTTTCAAGCCCGAGAGCGTCGACCTGGTGCTGAACAACCCGCCGTTCCACAGCCACCAGGCCACCACCGACGCGACCGCATGGCGGATGTTCACCGGGTCGCGGACGGCGTTGCGGCGCGGCGGGGAGCTGTGGGTGGTCGGCAACCGGCACCTCGGGTACCACGTGAAGCTGAAGCGGCTGTTCGGGAACTGCGATGTGGTCGCCAGCAATCCGAAGTTCGTGGTGCTGCGCGCGGTCCGGAAATAGCCCGACAGCCGCTCAGCCCTTCACCCCGTCCAAGCCATCAGCCCTTCAGCCCTTCAGCACCCTCAGTCGACCAGTACCAGCTGCTCGGCCTCGGCGATGATCTCCTCCGGCGTCGGCGGCTTGAGCAGCAGTTCGGCGATGCGCGCGTGGCCCGGGTCGCCGGCCTCGACGCTGGCGGCCACCGATTCGCGCACGTCATAGCGCGTGGTGCGCAACTGGACGTCGGGGCCGAGCAGGGCCCAGTGCGCCACGCCGGGCTCGTCGCGGTGGTAGGGCAGGCCGACGCTGCCGGGGTTGACGCTGCGGCGGGTGCCGACGAAGCGGTCGAACTGCAGGTGGGTGTGGCCGGTGACCAGCACGTCCTCCTCGATCCCGGCGGTCATCTCGGCGAAGCGCTGCTCGGAGGTGCCCGGGGTGACGGCCTCGTTGTCGCTGCGTGGGGAGCCGTGGCAGAAGCGGACCGGGCCCAGGCCCCGGACGTCCACGACCACGCTGAACGGGAAAGAGCCGACGAAGGCCAGCGAGCCGGTGCCGTGCCGGGCCGGGACCCACTCCTGGCGCGGGTTGGCCGGGGCGGCGGCGCCGGTGGTGATCTGGCGGACGTAGCGCTCGCTGTTGCCGCGGACGCAGACCGCGCGCGGGCCCAGGCTCTTCACGGTCGCGACCGTCGTGTCGGGGTCGACGCCCCAGGTCAGGTCGCCGTTGAAGACGATCAAATCGGCGGTGGCGACGTCGGGTTCGGCGAGCACCGCACGCAGCGCCGGGACGTTGGCGTGCACGTCGGACAGCACCGCGACCCGGTCCACCGGTCCGTAGCGCTTGGCCTGGCCTTCCCACGAAGCGGGACCGTAGAACTCAGAGGACATCGCAGGCCTCCCGGGACGGCGAATGGGCTGTATCCGGGATTCAAATCTAATCGCGGTCCTGATGGTGGGCGAGAAGTGACCGAGCACTGAGACCGGCGCCTGCGCACCGGGGGCGCGAACCGAGGTGCGCGCGGAGGCTCTAGACGGTCTTCCCGATTCTCCCGATCTGCCCGACCAGCTCGGTGAAGGAGGCGATCTCCGGGCCCGGCCAGTCGTCCTCGCGGTCGTGGGCGCTGTTGCCGTTCCAGTCCTCGGCACGGAGCATCAACGGCGTCATGCCTACCGCCGCCGCCCCGGTGAGCTCGCGGGAGCCGCCGTCGCCGACGTAGAGACAGTCGCCGGGGGTCACGCCGAGGCGCTCGCAGACCAGGTGGAAGAACGCCGGGTTCGGCTTCTTCAGGCCCTCCTGGCAGGAGAAGACCGCGGTGTCGAAGTAGGGCGCGACGGCGAAGTGCGGCCAGGCGACGGGGAGTTCGGGCGTGCAGTCGCTCAGCAGGCCGACACGCAGGCCCTGCTGCTTGAGCGCCTGAACGGCCGCGAGGGCGTCGTCGCGGAAGACGAACAACCCGTGCTGCGCCTTCACCCGGGCATCGCAGGACTCGGCCAGGGCCGCGGCGGACGGCTCGGTGCCGCAGCGGCGTGCCAGTTCGCGAAAGGTGTCCGGAAGATCGCCCAACGCTCCGGTGGCACGTTCGGCGAAGGAGGCGTCCAGCGCCTGGCGCCACCGCTCGGCCGGAAGACCGAGCGGTGCGGCGCTGGCCGCCGCGGCCTGGAACCAGACCTCGTCGGAGGCGCTTTTGGTGAGCGTCCCGAAGAAATCGATGACGACCGCGGAGAAGGCCCGGGCCGACACGGATGTGCCCAACACCTAGGGCCGGAAGGGACGCTGGCGCCACGGCGCGCCGGCCGGCCGCAGATCGTCCAGCGCGTTGGTGGTGATCACGGTCGTCAGCGCCATGATGCCGGCGACGGTGAGCGGGTTGTGCAGCTCCCCGGCCAGGATCAGCTTGGTCACCTCGGAACGGTCGGCCCAGACCGTCGCCATGTCGGCTTCCTCGTGCTCGCGCGTGAACTGCTCGCCGTCGGCGTCGCGGACGCCGCGCGCCAGGTACAGGCGGATCGCCTCGTCGGAGCCGCCGGGGGTGGTGAACAGGTCGGCCAGCACGCGCCAGTCGTCGGCCTGCTGGTGGGCCTCCTCCCAGAGCTCGCGCTTGGCCGCCTCCAGCGGGTTCTCGCCGGGGTGGTCCAGCAGTCCGGCGGGCAGCTCCCACAGCCGCCAGCCGACCGGGTGCCGGTACTGGCGCACCAGCAGCACGCGGTCCGCCTCGTCCAGGGCCACGACCCCGACCGCGCCGGGGTGCACGACGTAGTCACGGTCGACGACCTGGCCGTCCACCATCTTCACGGTGTCGGTCCGGATGGAGAACACGTGCCCGCGGAACTTCTCCTCCGAGGCCAGGACCGGCCACTTCTCCGGCTCGTCGCGGATCTCCATCACGCTCCCGTGCGGTCTGTTCAGCGGACATCGATGATCAGAGCCTATCGCGAGCGGTGATCCCGGGCGGCGGGGACGGAAAACGCCCCGGCACGGAGGCCGGGGCGCGGTTCCTGTCTGACCTGCTGCGAGACTCGCCGCCGGTTACGCGCCGGGAGCGCCCGCCTCAGCCAGCGACGCGTCCGACGCCGCCTCGGCCGCGACACCCTTGGCCCGCTCGACCGCAGCGGCGATCAGGCCGGCGAACAGCGGGTGCGGGCGGGTCGGGCGCGAGCGCAGTTCGGGGTGCGCCTGCGTGCCGACCAGGAAGGGGTGCGTCTCCCGCGGGAGCTCGACGAACTCCACCAGCCGGCTGTCCGGGGAGGTGCCGGAGAACACCAGGCCGGCCTCCTCCAGGCGGGGGCGGTAGGCGTTGTTCACCTCGTAGCGGTGGCGGTGGCGCTCCTCGATGTAGGGCGCGCCGTCGTACAGCTCGCGCACGATGGAGCCCTCGGCGAGCTTGGCCGGGTACAGGCCCAGGCGCATGGTGCCGCCCAGGTCGCCCTGGCCGGCCACGATGTCGCGCTGGTCGGCCATGGTGGAGATGACCGGGTCCGGGGTGGCCTCGTCGAACTCCGCGGAGTTGGCCGCGGCGATGCCGGCCAGGTGGCGGGCGCTCTCGATGACGATGCACTGCAGGCCCAGGCACAGACCCAGCAGCGGGATCTTGTTCTCGCGGGCGTACTTGACGGTGTTGACCTTGCCCTCGATGCCCCGCACGCCGAAACCGCCGGGCACGCAGATCGCGTCCACGCCGGTCAGGTGCTTGGCCGCGCCCTCGTCGGTGGCGCACTCGTCGGAGGGGACCCAGCGGATGTTCACCCGAGCGGAGTTGGCGAAGCCGCCGGCCCGCAGCGCCTCGCTGACCGACAGGTAGGCGTCCGGCAGGTCGATGTACTTGCCGACCAGGGCCACGGTGACGTCGTGGTCGGGCTGGTGCACCCGGCGCAGCAGGTCGTCCCACTGCGTCCAGTCCACGTCCCGGAACGGCAGGCCCAGGCGGCGCACGACGTAGGCGTCGAGGCCCTCGGTGTGCAGGACCTTGGGGATGTCGTAGATGGACGGCGCGTCCACGGCCGCGGTCACGGCCTCCTCGTCCACGTCGCACATCAGCGAGATCTTGCGCTTGATGACCTGGCTGATCGGCCGATCCGCGCGGCACACGATGGCGTCGGGCTGGATGCCGATGCTGCGCAGCGAGGCCACCGAGTGCTGCGTCGGCTTGGTCTTCATCTCCCCCGACGGGCCGATGTAGGGCACCAGCGACACGTGCAGGAAGAACACGTTGTCCCGCCCGACCTCGTGCCGGATCTGCCGCGCGGCCTCCAGGAACGGCAGCGACTCGATGTCCCCGACGGTCCCGCCGACCTCGGTGATCACGATGTCCACGTCCTCGCCGCCCATGCGCCGGATCCGCGACTTGATCTCATTCGTGATGTGCGGAATGACCTGCACGGTGTCCCCGAGGTACTCCCCCCGCCGCTCCTTGGCGATCACCGCGGAGTACACCTGCCCGGTGGTCACGTTCGCCGAGCCGTGCAGATCGGTGTCCAGGAAGCGCTCGTAGTGGCCGACGTCCAGGTCGGTCTCGGCCCCGTCGTCGGTGACGAACACCTCCCCGTGCTGGAACGGGTTCATGGTGCCCGGATCCACATTCAGGTACGGGTCCAGCTTCTGCATGGTGACCCGCAGCCCCCGGGCCTTGAGCAGGGCGCCCAGCGAGGAGGCGGTGAGGCCCTTGCCCAGGGAGGAGGCGACGCCCCCGGTGACGAACAGGTGCTTGGTCTGATGTGCCAAAGGGGGGCTCCCGCGGATCGCTGCTGGTTACTAAAGGGCGCGCTACTCGACGAGCGAGGAAAGCGGTGGCGATCCGGTGCCGGAGGGGGCGTCGTCCGTGTCGGGGCGGCGGGGCCTGCACCTGTCATCCACGGGAGACCAGGATATCAGCAGTTGCGGGGCCCGGGGCTCACGGGTCGATCATGCCGGACAGGTGTCGGTCGGCCGGCGTTCACGCCGAGGACACCGCGCGAGGGCATATGCGACGGGACGGGAGAGCTTGAGGCGCCATGTCCCTCGGTGGATCCTTCGAACCATAGAGGGGGTTGTGTTCTGGGTCCCTCGCCGCATCCGCG
>Ga0207695_10004381_pt1 | contig 19305 bp, 18 predicted proteins | sample KBSC54metaG_FD_184354 | JGI IMG/M metagenome (GOLD analysis project Ga0207695, IMG submission 184354) | Corn rhizosphere microbial communities from Kellogg Biological Station, Michigan, USA - KBS C5-4 metaG (SPAdes) (version 2) | ecosystem: Host-associated > Plants > Roots > Rhizosphere > Soil... | reverse complement strand
CGAGTTCGAATCGCTGTCGCTGGAAGAGATCATCAAGAAGGCCTCGGGCCCGATCTACAACAACGCCGCGCAGATCTGGAACCACACGTTCTTCTGGAACTGCATGAAGCCGGCGGGCGGCGGCGAGCCCAAGGGCGCGCTGGCCGATGCCATCAACAAGAAGTGGGGCTCGTTCGCGGCCTTCAAGGAAGCGTTCCAGAAGTCGGCCGTCGGCAACTTCGGCTCGGGCTGGACGTGGCTGGTCAAGAAGGGCGACGGCACCGTCGACATCGTCAACATGGGCGCGGCCGGCACGCCGCTGACCACTGCCGACAAGGCGCTGTTCACTGTCGACGTGTGGGAACACGCGTACTACATCGACCACCGCAACCTGCGCCCGAAGTTCGTCGAGACCTTCCTGAACTCGCTGGCGAACTGGGACTTCGCGGAAGCCAACTTCGCCTGAGCGCGAGTTCGCTCCACGCGCGACGAGGCGGCCTGCGGGCCGCCTTTTTCATGCCCGCGCGGCGGCTTGTCGCTGATCGGCGACGCACCGCGAACGCATGCGCGCGCGCCGGTCCGGGGCGCGATGCACGGGATTGGTCTGTCAACTGGAATGCGCTCCGCGCGTTGCGCTTCGGCCTTGGGCAGACCTGTCTTGACAATCGTCTGCGAAGGGCCCGAACGACCGTTGTTCCTTCGGTGAAATGTGGTTCATCCCGATAGGGAGGGGGCAGGTTTTTGGAGTATCTTCACGGCCGTTGAGGTCATCCATTCGTCACACTCAACTTTCCCCCAACCGGAGGTTTGTACATGCAAGTGAAACTGAACTCGATCGTTGCGGCCGCCATCGCCCTGAGCGCTGGCGCTGCCTTCGCCGACGACATCACGGTCCGCATCGGCCACGTCGGTCCCGTCTCGGGTTCCCAGGCCCACTACGGCAAGGACAACGAGAACGGCGCCCGGATGGCCGTGGAAGACCTGAACAAGGCCAACGTCATGATCGGCGGCAAGCACGCCAAGTTCGAGCTGGTCGCCGAAGACGACGCGGCCGATCCGAAGCAGGGCACCGCCGCCGCCCAGAAGCTGTGCGACCAGAAGGTCAACGGCGTCGTCGGCCACCTGAACTCCGGCACCACGATCCCGGCGTCCAAGATCTACAACGCGTGCGGCATGCCCGAGATCACGCCGTCGGCCACCAACCCGGCGCTGACCAAGCAGGGCTTCAGCAACGTGTTCCGCCTGCTGGCCAACGACAACGCCCTCGGTTCGGGCCTGGCGCTGTACGCCGCGGACGCCCTCAAGCTCAAGCGCGTCGCCGTCATCGACGACCGCACGGCCTACGGCCAGGGCGTCGCCGAAGTGTTCAAGAAGGCTGCGGCTGCGCGTGGCATCGAGATCGTCAGCGAGCAGTACACCAACGACAAGGCCACCGACTTCATGTCGATCCTGACGGCCATCAAGTCCAAGAACCCGGACGGCATCTTCTACGGCGGCATGGACCCGCAGGCCGGCCCGATGCTGCGCCAGATCGAGACGCTGGGCATGACCAACGTCAAGTTCTTCGGCGGCGACGGCATCTGCACCGAGAAGCTGATGGAACTGGCCGGCGGCGCCAAGACGCTGGGCAACGTGGTGTGCGCGCAAGGCGGCGTCTCCATCGCCAAGATGCCTGGCGGCACCGAGTGGAAGAAGCGCTACGACGCCAAGTACCCGGGCGAGTTCCAGGTCTACTCGCCGTACACCTACGACGCCACGATGGTGCTGGTCGACGCGATGAAGAAGGCCGGCTCGTCCGACCCGAAGGTCTACCTGCCGTTCCTGGCCAAGACCGACTACAAGGGCGTGACCACCCGCGTGCAGTTCGAGGCCGACGGCGAACTGAAGAACCCGGCGATGACGTTCTACGCCTACAAGGACGGCAAGCAGGTCGCTCTGAACTGAGCGGCACGCGCGTCTGGCGAAGGGGCTCCTCGGAGCCCCTTTTTCATGACGCGCGCAAACCGCGGGCGGTATCGCCGGCAGGCGGCGTCTCGACAGGCGTCGGGCGGCCCATTGAAATCATCGAATACCCGGAACAGGCGATACCACAAACCCGCATAAGATGAGTCTTCCTCAAATCTTCAGGGAGCCTCCAAATGCGCAATATCTCCATTTCCCTGGCTACAGCCTTGCTCGTTCTGGGCGGCTGTGCCTCCCAGAATGACGGACTGGTCAGCGCGCAGGCGCCGACCGTGGTCGCCAGCACGAACACGCAGCTGACGCCGCAGACCAAGGTCGTCTGCCACAAGGAAACGTCGATGGGCAGCAACATGATCCACTCCGTCTGCGAGGCGGAGCCGACGGAGGCCGATCGCCAGGCCCTCCAGAACAAGATGCTCGACAACGGGTCGCAGAACGTCGTGAACCACCAGGGCATCGGCCACTGACCGAGGGCGAGCGGGCCGGGAGGGCGGGCAAGCCCGCCGGCATCGAAAGCGGCCTCCGGGGCCGCTTTTTTCTTTTGGCGCGGCGACCATTGCTGATTCCGCAATGGTGCATTGACGGATGCCGGCCTTGTCCGGCGGCAGCCGGGCTCGATCTGGGGTGGACGGCCCCGTCGTGGGGCCTGTCCTCAACACCCCCGGAGCCTCACATGCAAAAGACCGTTCTCGTCGCCGCCGCCACCATCGCGGCCGCCTTCTTCTCCGTCGCCGCCAACGCCCAGACCGGCCGTCCGTCCGTCGTCGAAGTGAAGGCCGCGGCGGACGCGCCGCGCAGCATCGTCGCCGACGAAGCGCTCGGTTCGTACGCGCGCTACCTGATGCTCAACGGCGCCACGCGCGAGCAGGCGATCGAGGCGGCGCGCAACATCGACCACGCGCCCACCCGCACCTTGCTCGCGCTGCGCTCGCACGCGCGCGTGGACGCGAACGCGCGCCAGTGAGCGCGAGGGGCGCGCGTGACGCGCGTCAGGGCTTGCCGGGCGCGTCGCCGGCGGGCGGCGCGGGCAGCGGCGGCAGGGTGACCTCGGCCACCTTGCGCTCGACCAGCGGCTCGAACGTGGCACGCACCGCCGCGGCCCAGCGGGCGGCGTCGTCGTCGCTCGCGAAATCGCTCGCCGGAAAGTAGAACGCGACGCGGCCGAGCATGCGGCCTTCGCGGTGCGAATAGGTCACCTCGACGCCGTCGTCGACCTTGCCGGCGCGCCTGCCCAGCCAATGCTCGATGCGCGGCGCGCGCTGGCGCAGGATCTGCTGCAGGTCGTGGTGCCCGAACACCGCGAGGCATTCCATCTCCGATTCGCCGTGCGAGTAGTCGCCGCGCAGCACGCCGTCGCGTGCGGTGCAGGGGTTGTCGGCCAGGCGCCGGTCCTTGCGCATGTCGGCCACCGGCAGCGACAGCTGCATCGCCATGCCGAAGCCGCCGTCGCGCAGCAGCACGACCCAGGCCGTCGTGATGTCGACGTCGCGCGCCATCGGCGGATGGAATTCCTTCGTGTGCACCAGCGTCCAGTCGCCCGGCGGCAGGCGCACGCTGCGCGTGCCGACCTGCACCGTGGCGTCGGTCAGCGCGACCGGCGTCGACGCGGCGACCACGTCGGTGGCGCCGGCGCCGTGGCAGGCCAGCACGAGGACGGCGGCGATCGAAGGCGCCACGCGCGGGAGGCGGACATGCATGGACGATGCGGGGGCAGGGCGGAAAGCCCTGGATGATGCCTCATGCGCCGATGCGATCGAGGCCGCCCACCTCCCTAGACTGCAGGGCCGGCCGGGCTAGGCTTCGCCGCGCTGCCGCGCCGCGTCAGTCGATCAGGAACAGCGAGCACATCGCCACGGACACGAGGCCGCCGGCGGCGACGATCGCGCGGCAGCGCAGCAGCGGGCCGGCGATCTTGACGAGGGCCACCGTCGTGATGACCCAGACCGACACCACGACGGCGGCAAGGAACACGAACGGGTCGCCGATCAGGTTGTGCAGCAGCACCGCCGCCAGCGAGGCGGGCAGCAGTGCCAGTGCGCAGCAGCAGGCGTAGAACAGCGGGTCCGGCATGCCGCGCGGACGCCGCTGGCCGGGGCGATCCTCGATCTCGTCGACGGCAGGCATCTGGTCGAGCTGGTCGTACATGGCTGGCCTCCTGAAGGAGCGTGCGCCTGCCGATTACGCGCCGCGGGCGCCCGGTCGTCAATACGGGCAAATGACGAGCCCTGGCCGGCTCGCGTGCGGGGTCAGCCGGCCACGCTGGCGGCGGCCTGCGTGGCGCGTTCCTGCACCCACGCCTCGAAGCGGTCGGGGGTCATCGGGCGGGCGAACAGCCAGCCCTGGCCCATCGCGCACTGGGTGCCGACCAGGAAATCGCGTTCGGCTGGCGTCTCCACGCCCTCGGCCACCACCGCCAGGTCCAGCGCACGCGCCATGTCGACGATGGCGCGCACGATGGCCGTCGATCCCTTGCCGGCGGATGCGTTGCGCACGAACGAACGGTCGATCTTGAGCTTGTCCACGCTCAGGCGCTGCAGGTAGGCCAGGCTGGAATAGCCGGTGCCGAAGTCGTCGATGGCCAGGCGCACGCCGAGCGCCTTGAGGCTGTCGGCGATGGCGAGCACGCGGTCGGTGTCGTTCATCAGCACCGACTCGGTGATCTCCAGCTCGAGATGCTGCGGCGGCAGGCCGGTCTCGCGCAGTGCGTCGGCCACCTGGTGCACCAGGTCGCCGTGGCGGAACTGCAGGATCGACAGATTGACCGCGACGCTGGGCACGACCAGCCCCTGGCGCAGCCACTGGGCCGCCTGCCCGCAGGCCTGGCGCAGCACCCAGGTACCGATCTCGACGATCTGGCCGCCGTCCTCGGCCACCGGGATGAACTGGTCGGGGCCGACGGGCCCGAGCTCGGCCGACGTCCAGCGCAGCAGCGCCTCCGCTCCCGCGAGTTCGCCGCCGCGCAGGTTGACGTAGGGCTGGAACACCAGGTGCATTTCGTTGCGCTCGATCGCGTGACCCAGCAGCCAGCGCAGGCGCGAACGCTCGCCGGCCTCGACGTTCATCTGCGGGTCGTAGAAGCGGTAGGCGTTGCGGCCGGAGGCCTTGGCGCGGTACATCGCGGTGTCGGCGCACTGCATCAGGCCGTCGAAGTCCTCGCCGTCCTGCGGGAACATCGCGATGCCCACCGACATCGACATCGGCAGGTCGTGCCCCGCGATCGTCGCGCGCCGGCTCGACAGCGTCATCACGCGCTCGACCGCCTGCGCGGCGTTGGCGGGCGAGTCGATGGCGGTCAGCACGATCGCGAACTCGTCGCCGCCCTGGCGGCAGACCGTGTCTTCCTCGCGCAGCAGCTGCGAGAACTCCGCGGCCACGTGGCACAGCAGGGCATCGCCCACCGCATGGCCCAGCGTGTCGTTGACCTCCTTGAAGCGGTCGAGGTCGATGAACATCAGCGCCACCTTCTCGCCGCGTCGCGTGGCCGTGGCCAGCGCCTGGGTCACGCGATCGCGCAGCAGCATGCGGTTGGGCAGGCCCGTGAGCGGGTCGTGGTGCGCCAGGTGCTGCAGCTTGGCCTGGCCCTCGGCGACGGCGCGCTCCGCGGCGAGCAGGCGGTCGCGATCGCGCAGCTGCTGCGTCTGGCGCACGATGGCGCACACGATCACGAGCACCACCAGCACGCGCAGCGGCGGACGCGCCTCCAGCGGCACGCGATCGCCGAGCGCGATGAAACCCGCCGCGGCCGACGTGAACGCCACCATCGCGAGCGGAATCTGGCGCAGCAGCGCCTCGCACAGGCGGTCGTGGCGCGGGCCGGCGTCGCGCGCGGGCTGCCAGCGCGAGGCGCCCCAGGCCAGCAGCAGCGGGAACAGCGAGAAGACGAGGCCCATCGCGGAGCCGGCCTGCATCCGGCCGTCGAGGAACGCCAGGTCCCACGCCAGCCACAGCGCACCGTAGCCGGCCAGTCCACCCACCAGCGCCAGCGTTGCGGCAGTCGGGCGCTGGCGCAGGTGCAACTGGACGACCAGGCCGGTGGCCGCGGCCGTGAACAGCAGCACCGGGTAGGCCGTGAGTGCCGCGAACTGCAGCGTGGTCTGTCGCGCGACGTGCGGCAGGTAAAGCGCCAGCGTGAACGCCAGCACGGCCAGGGCGCAGCCCACGACGTCCAGCAGCGCCGATGTCCATGTCGAGCGCGGCACCGCGTCGTCCACCATCGCGGCGAAGCCGAGGACGAAGCATGGGCTCAGCAGCAGGAACAGCAGGTTGGGGAGACCGGGAAACGGGTTCCAGCCGGCGAACTGCAGCGCGTCCCACGCGAGCTGGCCTGCGGCCAGCAGCGCCAGCCCGAGGGCGAAACGACGGCGCACGCGTCGCAGGGCCGGGTCCGGGACGTCCGCGGCACGGCGGGCGATCCACGCCGCCGCGCAGAAGGCGCACGTCCAGTGGAAGCTGTCGAGCTTCCACGCCCAGTCGGAGGCCGGGTTCAGCGCGGCGAGCGTCCAGGCGGCGACCACGACCAGGCCGATCGCCATCAACGCCTTCGGCGACCCTGCCTGGCGGAGTGTGGCGCTGCGCTCCATGGCGCCTTCGGATTGCATCTGCCCTCGATCCTCGTGGCCTGCTTCGTTGTCCTCATGCCGCCGGACGGCCGACGCGGCCGCCCTGGCGGGCCGGCCCTGGGGAAGTGTCTCACGCCCGTCCAGCCGTCGGGCGTGGGCGCTGGCCGGAACCCCGCATGACAGGCATCGTGCCTGTGCGCGGGCAGGGCGGGGCACGAAAGCGGTGAATTCCGTCACGTCGCCACCGCGGGCGCCACGGCGCACGGCGTCCATTGCTCGACCGTGGGACTACGCTGGCGTCGACCGTCCACTTCCCGTGACCGCGACGCATGCCGCTGAACGACCGATCCTGCTGCCGGCCATGTCGGATACCGGCCTGACGCGCGCCCGCAGCGCCGCGCTGGCGTGCGCGCTCGCGGCATCGCTGGCCGCCGCACCGGCGATGGGCAAGCCGCCCCGTGCGGCGTCCGCTGCGGCCGCGGCGGCGAGCGCCGCGCCGGCCGCGCCGCACCTGGTCGAGGACGGCCACTACCGCAACATCGACGGCGCCGTGCTGCACTCGCCGGCGCACACCGACACGGGCGCCATGCCCGCCGGCGCCTCGGCGCGGTGCCGCGACGGCAGTTTCAGCTTCAGCGCCCATCGGCGCGGCACCTGCTCGCATCATGGCGGCGTGGCACGCTGGCTGTGAGCGCGGCCGCGACGCCGTGGCCCGCGGTTTGGCGCGCAGCGGCAGCGAGGCCGCGCGGGCGTGGTCGCCGCCCAGGCAGCAGCGGCACGCTAGCCGCGCCTGCCGTTCACGACGGACTTCACGCCGACGACGATCGCCACGATCGCGCCGCACGCCGCCGCGGCCTGCGCCAGGACGGTGCCGTCGGGCGGCAACACCAGCACGAAGCCGCGGCCCTTGATCAGCGACGAGAAGCTCGAGACGCAGAACGGCGTGAGGTACAGGCGGAACGTCGGCCAGAAGCCGATGCCGGCGCCGGGCCGCCGCACGCCCAGCCACAACGCGCTGCCGATGACGGCGCTGATGCCGGCCGCGTTGAGCCAGATCGCCGGCGCCGGGTCGAAGTACCGGCACGCGATGACCAGGTACCAGGCGAGGTAGCACCAGAGCACGGTCCGGCCGGGCGGCAGGCCGGCGATGTATCCGAGGAGCCCGGCCGCCGCGCGCCGCGGGCCGGCCGGGGGCCCGGCGCCGGGCGATGCGGACATCAGGCCGCCGCCGCGGGGGTCCGCGCGAACCCGACCGCGGAATCGTCCTCGCGCATGCACACGCCGAGCCAGCCCTCGCGCAGCAGCCGCTGCTGCTCCGCCAGGTCGTCCGCCGCGGCCCAGGCGATCGCCGGCTCGCCCGACGCCGGCGCCGTCCAGGCCGGCGCGTCGATCGGCCGCCAGAGCACGTGCCGCAGCGAGCCCTCGCGCTGCACGCCCAGCCAGGCGACGGCGAAGCCGTGCGACAGCAGGGTGCGGCGCGACACCGCGTTGGCCGGTGCGGCGCGCACCAGGAGTTCGGGAGCGCCGAGCTCGCGCGCGAGCTCGATGCGCCGCGCGATCAGGACGCGGTGCAGGCCTTGCACGCGGTGCAAGGGATGGACCATCGCCGCCGACAGCAACGCCACGCGGCCCGCGCGTCCGGGCGTCCAGCCCATGTCGACGGCATAGTTGTCGAGGTCATCGGGCGCAGGCCGCGTCAGCGATCCGTACGCGACCAGCTCGCCGTCCGCGAACGCGCCCAGGCTGCGGCCGCGCTCGCCGAGATGGTCGGCGAGGAACTTCTCGGCGCCGCCGAACAGGCGGAACATGGCGGGATCGGGCAGCGCGCCCCGTACCGCCTCGTGCAGCCGGTGCAGCGCCGGCAGGTCGGCGGCCGTGAGCGTGCGCAGGTGGTGGCCGGGCGGCAGCGGAGGTGTCGTCATGGGAGGCTCGCTTTTCCGGCATCGCCGATCAGCTCGGCGTAGTTGAACATCTCGAGCGGCGGCAGCAGGCCCAGGCGGCGTGCCACGCCCAGGTCGATCTGCAGCGAGAAGCGGGTCAAGGTCTCGACGGGGATGCGGTCGGCCGGGGCCCTGCCGGCCAGGATCCGCTCGGCCTTGTAGGCCGCGAACTGGCCGACGTTGTAGTAGCGGCTGACCAGGCCCAGGAGCGCGCCCGCCGACATCAGCTGCTCGGTCGACGCGAACGCCGGCAGGCCCAGCCCCAGGGCCGCCGGCACGACGACGTCGCGCGCCTGCGTCGACAGGAACGAGTCCGGCGGCATGTAGAGCCACTCGGCGCCTTCGGTCCGCAGCCGGCGCACGAGCTCCTGCGCGCCGTCGGGGATCGGCTGCCCGCTGGCGTTGGTGTGGAACGGCTGCGCCAGCACCGCGATGCCGCGCTGGCGTCCGAGCGCCTGCAGTTCCTTCAGCACGGCCGTCGAGTTCGGCTCGTTGGGCGAATGGAGCATGCCCACGGCGCGGAAGGGCCGGTAGCTCGCCATCGTCTGCAACTGCACGGCGAGGCTGGCGACGTGGCTGACGCCGGTCACCGGCCGGCCCGGGGCGCGGACGTCAGGCACGATGCCCGCGCCCACCGGAGCCGCGACGAGGCTGAAGACGACGGGCAGGTCGCGCACGTGGCGGCCGTCGTCCGGCGCGTCCCAGCGCCCGGCGATGCCCAGCGTCACGCCGGTGCCCCAGGTGTGGACGAGGTGAGGGCGCTCGCGCCGGATCTCGTCCACCAGCGCGGGCAGCCGCGCCGGGTCGAGCGCGATGTCGCGCCACGTGATCTCGACCGGCAGGCCGCGCGCGGCGAAGTAGTCGGCCAAGCCGCGCTCGACGTCGGTGCGACCGCGGTAGGTCACCGCGAAGATGCGCCATGGCGCTGGCGTGGCGTGGGTCGTCGTGGCGACGACGGCCTGAGCCGCGGCGCCCGGCAGCGCGAGGGCGAGGACGTCGCGCCGCCTCATCGCGCGGCCCTGCCTGCCAGCAGCAGGAACGACAGCCCGCAGGCCAGCACGAGGGCGGCCATCGCCACGAATGCCGACGAGGGCCCGGCCAGCATCGCGAACGCGCCGGCGACGAGCGGCCCCGAGGCGTTGCCCAGGCGCTCGAGCAGTCGATAGGCGCCGAACGCCGGCCCGCTGCCGTGCGCGGCGATCTCCGCGGCGCAGACCTGGGACAGCAGGCTGCTCTGCGCGGCGATCGACAGGCCCTGGCCGAGGCCCAGCAGCGCCGTCACGAGGTAGACGGGCAGCACGCCGTCGCCCGCCAGCAGCGCGAACCCGCCGAGCGCGGACACGCACAGCCCTGCGCCCACCAAGCGCGCGAGCGGCACGCCGCGCTCGACCCAGTGCGTGGCGCGCGGCAGCACCAGCACGAGCGCCACCGCGTACAGCATCATCGCGCGCCCGGCCACCGACGGCGACGCGCCCGCCGCGGAGACGTACAAGGGCACGAGGTAGAACACGGAGCCCGCGAGGATGAGCTTGGCAGGCACCGCCGCGAGCGCGGTCACCCACAGGAATCGGCCTTGCGCGAACACGCGGGCGTAGTCGCGCGGCGCGGGGACGGGCGGCGCGGCGCTCGCATGGCCGCCGTCGGGCGGCAGGCCGCGGGCGGCGAGCCAGGCCGCGCCGGCGATCGCGGCCGCCACCCCGAAGCCCGCGCGCGGCCCGACGTGTTCGGCGAGCATGCCGCCGATCGGCGGCCCGCACACGGCCGCCGCCATGATCGCGCCGACGAACAGCGCGAAGCCGCGCGTGCGTCCGGCCGCCGTCGTGTGCTGCAGGACGAGGCCCTGTCCGGCGACGAAGACCATGCCGTAGCCCAGCCCGCTCAGGCCGCGCCAGGCGATGAACGTGCCGAGGTGGGTGGCGAGCGCCGCGCCGGCCGATCCGGCGATGCCCAGCAGCGCGCCGCGCAGCAGGATGCGGCGCGCCCCGGCACGCTCGCTCCAGGTGGCCAGCACGGGCTGGCCCAGCGCCACCACGAGCATGAACACGACGATGGGCAGGGCGGCGAGGAGGTCGGGCGACAGGGCCGGGCCGGCCGGCGCCAGGGCCTTCGCGAATCCGGGCAGGAAGGCGCGCGTCGATTCCTCGGCCAGCATGAACAGGAACAGCGGCAGCCGCAGCCGCGCGAGCACGGCCGCGCCGTCCGCCGCGCCGGTGGACGCCGCCGCGCCCACCCCCACGAAGGTGTGCAGCAGCTCGCGCGTGAGGAAGATCGCGACGACGAACACCACGCCCAGATCGAGCGCGGCCTCGAGCAGGATGTGACGGATCCACGCGTCGCTGACCCGTGTCTCGACGACGCCCACCGGCCGGCCCTGGTGGACGACGGGCACGGCGACGCCGCGCGCACCGTCGTCGCGGCCGCTGGAAAACAGCACGGCGCCGGCGTCGTCGCGCAGCGCGATCCACGCCAGCTCGCGATGCGCGCGGCGGACGGCATCCAGGTGCGCGGGCACCCCGGCGAGCTCGGGCAGCGCGAGGCCGTGGTCCAGGGCCTTGCCCACCAGCTCGCCGACCGAGCCGCCCACCACGCCCGCCTTGCGCTGCAGCTCCGGCCGCAGCAGGTCCTGGAACGCGTGCTGCGTCGCCCACGTCACGCCCAGCATGCCCAGCATCACCGCGGCCAGGATCGCCGCGACGAGCCGGGACTGCAGGCGCTGCGGCTCGGGGCGCGCGGCGCTCATCGCGGCGCCGGCCCGCGCCGCGCCACGAGCGCGATGCCGGCGGCGGCCAGCAGGGTGGTGCCGGCCCAGCCGGTCGCCACGATCACGGCGAGCCGCTCGCGCATGCGCGCCAGCGCGTCGCGCGAGGACGTGCCCGCATAGCGGACGACCACGTCACCCAGCGGCTGGTCGAAGCTGTTGCGCATCGGCATGTGCACTTCGTCCACCTTGCCGGGCAGCGGGGCGGCTTGGTCGGCATCGGTGCGCAGCAGCGTGCGGCCGGCAACGTCGACGACGGCGATCTCGACGATCTCCGGATCGGCCGAGCGCTCGCGCTGCAGCAGGGCGCGCGTCTCGCCGGCGAGCGGCAGGCCCAGCGACAGCGCGGCCTGCGCGCCGGCGCGCACCGACGCGGCCGGGACGTCCATGCGCGACCGCGCCGCGGCGTCGACCGCCGACTTGAACTTGTAGTAGCCGAGGAAGCCGCACATGCCCGTGCCGAACAGCGCGACGACCGCCGCGACCCCCATGAGGCGCACGATGTTGGCGAAAGCGAGGGATTGTTGGATGTGGCGGGCAAACATCCTGTGCACGGCGGGGCGTTTGAACTATCGTAGCAGCCGCAATTCCGGGGAGACCGCGCTTCATGGAGAAATTCCATGCCAAGTTTCACGCTGGCCACGCTGGCCCGCCCGCCGACGACGACGGCACGCTGATGCGGCACGACGCCGACGTCGACGCGACGCGCCCGTGGACGGGCCCCGATGCGACCACGATCCGCCGCGTCCCGGACTCCGATGCCGCGCGCGTGCTCCCGGAGACGGGGCCCGACGCCGCCACCATCCGCCGTGCCGCGGACCCGGATGCGGCGCGCGTCTTCCCGGGCACGGGCCCGGACGCCGCCACCATTCGCCGTGACGCGGGCCCGGGCGCGGCGCGCATCCACCCGGAAACGGGCCCCGACGCCGCCACCATCCGGCGCGATGCGGACCTCGATGCCACCCGCGTGGCGCCCGCCGGCATGGCGGCGGCCGCGCGACCGGAGTTCGCACACGACGCCGGTTCGCGCGGCGCGTCGGCCACGCCATCGTCCCACCCGTCGCCGCCGTCCGGCAGTACCGGTACCGGCACGGGTTCGGGCTCGAGCTCGGGCACGCGGCGCGCCCTCGCGCCGATCGCGCTGGCGCCCGGCCATCGCCTGCACGAGTACCGCATCGACGACGTGCTGGGGCAGGGCAGCTTCGGCATCACCTACCTCGCCACCGACGTCAACCTCGACACCCAGGTCGCGATCAAGGAATACCTGCCCGCGGAATTCGCGATCCGCACCACCGACAGCACGGTGCGTCCGCGCAGCCTCGAGGTGGCCTCGACGCTGCTGGACGGCCTCGACCAGTTCCTCATCGAGGCCCGCACGCTGGCCACCTTCCGCCACGGCAACATCGTGCGGGTGGCGCGCTTCTTCGAGGCCAATCGCACCGCCTACATGGTGATGGACTACGAGCGCGGCAGTCCGCTGCTGAACTGGTGGGCCGAGCAGTGCCGCGCCGCGCCGCAGCCCGCCCCCGACGGCGTTCCGCCATCGCAGCAGCCGGCGCCGGGCATCACCGAGGCCGATCTCGTGATGCTGCTGAACCCGCTGCTGGACGGACTCGCGCTGGTCCACCGCACCGGCGTGCTGCACCGGGACATCAAGCCCGGCAACATCTGCGTGCGCGAGTCCGACGGCAGTTTCGTGCTGCTCGATTTCGGCGCCGCGCGCCCGGCCACCGGCGACCTGCCCGACGCGCCCAGCATGCTCACGCCCGGCTACGCGCCCATCGAGCAGTACCTGGGCGACAACCAGGGGCCGTGGACCGACCTCTACGCCGTGGGCGCGACGCTTTACTGGATGGTCTCGGGCAAGCGGCCGCGCGACGCGATGGAGCGCAAGCGCTCGCCGCAGGCCGACGTCAGCGCCGAGGAGGCCGGCGCCGGCCGCTTCGGCGCCGACTTCCTGCGTGCCATCGACTGGGCGCTGCAGGTGCGGCCGGAGGATCGCCCACGCGACGTCGGGACGTTCCGCCGTGCGCTGTTCGCGGCGCACGCGTCGAGCCTGGGCTTGCAGGAAGCGCTGGCCGGCGACGCCGACGCCCTCGGCGGCGGCCGCGGGCGCGGGATCGTCGCGCGGGTGCTGGCCCATCGTGCACTGCGTCCCTCGTCGTGGCCGCTGGTGGTCAAGATGGTGATGGCGCTGGTGCTCGCCGCCGTGCTGCCCATGAGCATCACCGCCTGGTACAACTACACGCAGAACGTCGACGCGTTGGCGAACTCCGAGCGACGCAACCTGGAGCGCCTGGCGCTGGCCACGTCGGGCCGGCTGTCGCAGCTCGTCGAGGACAGCCGCAAGGTCACGGCTTTCGTCGCCGCGGGTCCCGACGTCTCCGATCTGCTGTCCCATCCCGCCGACGCCGACAAGCGCGCCCTGCTGCTGGCGCGCCTGAACAGCATCGTCGGCACCAATGCCGACCTGCACCTGCTCACGCTGATGGACGCGCGCGGCACGGCGCTGGTCTCGACCGCGCCCGAGGTCGTCGGCGGCAACTACGCCTTCCGCGAGTACTTCAAGGTGGCGATGGGCGGCCATTCGTTCATCACCAGCATCATCGTGGGCTCGGTCGCCGGGCGGGCGGGCGTCTACATCGCGTACCCGGTGCTGCGCGACGGCCAGGCGATCGGCGTCGTCACGCTGCGGCTGCGAGCGGAGGCGATCGACGCGATCGTCGACGGCGTGCGCAACGTGAACCAGGAGCCATTCCTCGTCGACGGCGACGGCGTGCTCATCCACCATCGCATCGAGCGCCTGCGCTTCCACAGCCTCGCCGACCTGCGGCCTCAGGCGCAGGAACGCATCGCCGCTGACCAGCGCTTCCGCATCAAGCACGTGGACAGCCTGGGCATGCCGACGCTCGCCGGCGCGATGATCGGGGCGCGTTCGGAGGGCACGATCGACTACCAGTCGTCGATCTCGAAGACGCTCGAGGTCGCGGGCTTCGCCCCGGTGGCCGGCGTCGACTGGGTCGTGGGCGTGACGGAGTCGCGCGACAGCTTCGAGGCGCCGCTGCGCCTCATCTTCGTGCAGCTGCTGCTCAGCATGGCCGCCGTCGGCACCTTCTTCGTGCTGCTGGCGATCGTCTTCGCGCGCAGCATCAGCCGGCCCGTCCAGGCACTCACGCACGCGGCCGACGCGCTCAAGCGCGGCGACTACGACGCGGCCCGCGTGCGCGTGACGAGCGGGGACGAGATCGGCGCGCTGGGCCGGACGTTCAACGTGATGATCGACGTGCTGCGCCAGCGCGAGCGCGAGCACGGGCTGCGCGAAGGGCGCGGCGACGCAGGGCGGCCGCGGCGCTGACGGCCCGGCGCGAGACGGCGGGAACGCGGCATGCCGACGACGGGGCAGGGCGCGGCGATCGACCGCGCCGTTCCTCAAGCGAGCAATGCCATGCAGACCGTCCTCTCGTCGAATCCCGTCATCACGTCCGACCGTGTCGCCGGCACGGACGTCTTCAACCCCGCCGGCGACTCGCTCGGCACCATCGACTACCTCGTCATCGACAAGCACACGGGCCGGATCCGCCATGCGGTGATGGAGTTCGGCGGCATCCTCGGCATGGGGGCCGACCGTTATCCGCTGCCGTGGAGCATGCTGCGCTACGACGTCGACAAGGCAGGCTACGTCGTCCCGCTCGAGAAGGAACAGCTCGGCGACGCGCCGCGCCATCCGATCGACGCGCGGCCGAGCTACGACGAGGCGTACAGCCGCGCCGTCCACGAGCACTACGGCGCACCCTGGGCCTGAGGGCGCAGGCGAGTCATGGGCAACGGCAGGACGTCATGACCAGCGACGAGTCCCGCGCCAGGCTCGAGAGGGACGTCGTCGACGCCGTGCGGGCGCTGCTCGACGCGACGGGCGCCGAAGCCTTCGTGCTGCCGCTGTCGTTGTCGGACGACCCCAAGGTCTATGTCGCGGTCGGGCCCGCCGAGCACATCGTCGGGATGCTGATTCCGGGCGACGACGCCGATCACGAGCCGCTGGCCTGAGCCGGCCCGCGCGGCCCACGACCGGCAGGCGGTCGCCTCAGGTCATGGCTGCAATTGGGCGGCGTCCCGGCCAAGCAGCACGACGAAGGCGTCGTCGCGCACGATCACCTTGCCGAGGGCGGATCCGATGTCCGCGAGCGCCTTGCCCGGCGCAGCCAGGTAGCGCCGCCCACCGGCGTTCAGGACGATCGTGCCGTCCTTGCCGACCGCGTCGATGGTCGCGTCGTGCGCCAGTTGCGTCACCTGCTGCTCGCCGGCCGGACCATGCCGCCAGACCTGGGCGACGGACTGGGCGTCGCGCACCAGGTAGGCCACCCAGCCATTGGCGACGGCATAGCTCCACGGGACGCCGGGCTGCGCCGTGCGCAGGGTCCGGTAGGCGGTGCCGTCGGTCATGCCGACGGTCTCCTGCGACGAACCACAATCCTCCACGGTGGCAATCACGACGGCGCCATCGGTGCGCGCGCCGGCGGAGCACTCTCCGTCCCACAGCCAGGCGAAGGCGCCTTGCGCGTAGCGGCCGACGCGCACGACGTGGGTCGGCTCGTTGTCGCGGAACACCACGTCGCCGTTGGCGGCGAGGTCCTCGACCGTGGAGGCCCAGGCGTCGTTCGGCGAGACCTGGGTCGAGGAGCCTGTCGTCAGGTCACGGCGCCAGGCCGCCATCACCGTGCCGTTGGTGCTCGAAAAGGCGGCCCAGTTGCCGGCCACGATCAGGTCGCGGCTCAAGGGTGCCGTCAGGACGGTCGAGGTGCCGTCGCGCCATTCCTTCACGACGACGTCGGCCCCGTCCGCCTGGTTCGAATATTGGAGCGAGAACGCGTAGATCGCGCCGGCCGGGAAGAGGCCGCCCGTGATGCCCTGGTTGTGTGCATTGGCAGGCTCCAGCGTCGTCAGGACATCGCCGCTGCCGTCATGCAGGACGAGCGCCGGCGTGGACTGCGCCGAATCCAGGTAGAGGGTGCGCGTGCCGAGGTAGTCGAGCAGTGGTCCGCCGCCCTGCGCAACGACGTGCTGGAACGTGCTGGACTCGACGTAGATCGAGCGCATGATCGACGTCACGTGCCCTGCCGCATCGCTGACGGAGAGCACGATCGTCTGGGCACTGCCGTCGAGAGAGGACAGGTCGACCGTCTGGTGCAGGCTCTGGGTGCCCGTCGCGACCAGTTGTCCGCCGATGGTGGCGCGCACCTGGGTGCAGGCCTGGTCGTCCGTGCAGGAGACGTCCAGTTGCAATGTCGGCCGGGCGACGGCGCCGTCCACCGGCGACGTCACCGAGATGGCGGGCGAGCGGTCGATCTGGATGTCCAGCAGGGCATCGGTCACATGTCCGGCGACGTCCGTGGCGGTGTACACCACTTCGGCAGCCCCCGAGGGCAGGGCCGTCAGGTCCATCGATCCGACATACACGGCGGGATCCGAGGCGCTGGGTTGCAGCGGCAGCACGACGCTGCCGATGGTCGCCGTCACGGATGCGATCTCCAAGACCGCACCGACGCGCACCATGGCCGCATACGTCGCGTCGGAGCTGCCTGCGCTCGCGGGCGACACGGTCAGGCCCGGCGACTGCTGCAGCGCCTTGGCGGTGAATGCGGTCGGCAGCAGGCCGGCGACCGTTGCGGTGACCGACTGGGTCCCCTTCGTCGCGCCCAGGGTCCAGGTGCCGCACGAGGCGTCGCCCGATGCGTCGGTCCGGGCGGACTGCACTTGCACGCTGCCGCCGCCGGCGAGGACGGCGAAATCGACCTCGATGCCCGCCATCGGATGGCCGTCGGCGTCGAGTACCCGGACTTGCGGCGCCGTTGCGACCGCCGCACCGGGCGAGGCCGTCAGCGTGTCGCCCGCGATCTTCACGATGGATGTGGCGACGGGCGCGCGCGAGCCGGAACCGCCCCCGCCCCCGCAACCTCCCAGCAGCCATGCGAAGAGCATGACGAGCACCAGCCGAATCGTTCTATTCATGGATTCTCTCCCTGTCCGCATCAAGTTCGACGCGATGTTACTCGTCCGCGATGAGGTTCAGGTGCAGTCCATGGAGGAGGTCAAGCGCTGGTGGCGGCATCTCGCCCCGGACGGCGGACGGGCCCTCGCATCGGGGCGATCCGGACGCCTGCGATCCACCGAACGGTTGGTCGGCGAATGTCCGCAGTGGGTCAGGGAGGCGGGGCAGAAACGAAAAATGCGCCCTGAGGCGCGATACCGAGTTGCTGTTCGCGCTGCGCCTGATTGAGCCGTCTGCCGCAGGCATTCCATATCGATTGACAGCCTTCGGTACCTCTGCTGCACGGTCTGACCGTGCAAAACGTCGAGCGCGCCGAAAGCCCGACACCCTCGGTTAGGGATGAGTGAGGATTCCGAACTGGAGCAGACTGTTGGCGCTGCGAATAGCGCAAGGAAGGGAGGCTGCGCACCATGAAGTTCCCCATTGAGTTGTGGACGACGGTCGCCATTGCTTCGCTCTGCTGCGCGTCGACCTCCACCTTCGCGCAAACGAGCGCGACGCCCCCACTCGTCGACGTCCTGCCGACGCCGCCGAGCGCGTCCGCCAAGGCCGCCCATCCGCCCTCATCGTCGCCGTCACATCCGAGTTCCAGGCCATCGGATTCGCGCCCGGACGAACCTGGTATTCAGCCCGAGCCCGGAAGCAGGCCCCGCCACAAGAAGTCCGGTCGAAAACCCGCAGACAACCCGCTCCCTCGCGCCGCAGATCAAAGCGCCTGCGACATTCCAAATCCCCCTCAGTGGTGCACCCAATGAAGGTGGAGGCCATCAAGGGCTGGTCAGATCTGATCTCTGCTTGGGTCACGACACTTGGCCTCATCGGGGGCGGCTGCTTCGGTCTCGTGGAGTACGCCAGCAAGAATCGATCGGAGGAAATCAAGACCGCGCTGACGTTTCTGGACCGGTATGACCAGGCTCCCTATCTGGAGGCCCACGAACATGTGTTCGACGTGTGGTACTCCACCGCCTTCATCGACAGACTGCAGGTAGAGGCGGGCAAGGGAAGCAACGGCGATGTACGTGCGTTTCTCCTGAGGAGCGTCGAAGAGGGGAAGCTCGAGGCCGACATCAACCGATTGATCGAGTTCTACGACGGACTGAGCGCGTGCACCTGTGGCGGGGCCTGCGATGCGGATACTGTCATGCGATTGTTTCGGCAGCACGCAGCCGACCTGAACGGGAATGCCTTTCCGTACATCGCCGAACAGCGAAAGCGATCGAGAGACCGACTGATCGGCTCTGGCTTGCACAGCATCGCCATCTCGCACAACGAGAAGGAACTCAAGGCGGCATGTCCTCAGAAGTAGGTGGCTCGGCTCGATGCGCGGATCTTGCCCAGCACGCCACCGCGCGGCATCGGGTGGTCGTCGGCGTCGCCTTTCTCGCGGCTTCGGTCGCCCGGGCTGCGGCGTGCTTGCCGTCACGCGAGTCGATGGGGTCGATGTCTTGGGCCAGTTGCTCGCGCGCCGCGTGCGCCAAGCTGCGTGCCAGGGGGAGTGCATCGCCGGCCTGTGCGGTGCTGGCGCGACGGGCAACGCCCAGGCCCATCTCGCCGACGGCCGCTTGCCGAGGTGTACCGGAAGACCCAACTGGGGGACTCGCCGGGCACGCGAAGGACGCACGCGAAGGAGCAAGCCCGGCCGTCCGCGTGGTCCCCGCCCCCGGCCGCCAAAGCCTGCCGCGCCGCCAGCTTGCGCAGGTTCGAAACGATGCGTTTTCGGGCCATCCCGATACCCCCGCCGTGTCTCCATTCCGACAGTCTGTCGGCTGGTGACTGACGACGGCGCCTTGCGCGAAAACGGTCTGCCGTTGCGCGTTAGCAGTGTGGAGCAGGGGAGAAAGTGTCGTCAAATCAACGACTTAGGAAATCTCTGCTGCATGCTGACGACATGCTGTTGCGCGTTAGCGAGAGAGTTTCCTGGCGGAAGGGGCGGGATTCGAACCCGCGGTAGGCTATTAACCTACACATGCTTTCCAGGCATGCGACTTAAACCGCTCATCCACCCTTCCGGGGTAGCCGGCTATTCTAGCTGATGAAGGCCGGGGTCTGTCCAGTGTCGTG
>Ga0207695_10004378_pt1 | contig 19308 bp, 16 predicted proteins | sample KBSC54metaG_FD_184354 | JGI IMG/M metagenome (GOLD analysis project Ga0207695, IMG submission 184354) | Corn rhizosphere microbial communities from Kellogg Biological Station, Michigan, USA - KBS C5-4 metaG (SPAdes) (version 2) | ecosystem: Host-associated > Plants > Roots > Rhizosphere > Soil... | reverse complement strand
GGCGACTCGGCGGCAAGCGCGGACCGGAAACGTGCGCCCGCGGAATGGGATTCGCTCATGCGGCCTCCGGCAAAGCCGCCATTTTAGCCCATCCGCACGCTGGCAACCCGCGTGACGCGGCGATGTGGTTGCGTGCGAATTACTCCGGCGGCCTTGCCCACGATTCGTGGCCGCACACGATGCGCCAGCCTTCGGGCAGGCGTTGCCACACGTAGGTGACGACGAAGGCATTGGTAGCGGTTTTGCGGTCGGCCAACACGCGACTCGATGGCAGCGACCACGTCACGACCTCGACGTTGGAGCCGAGTGCCATGAACAGGGCCGCACCATCCTGCGCATACTTCGCATCGCTCTTGCCGTTCTTCCACCACTTCAACTGCTGCGCATGCAGCGCATCCCAGCCCCGGATGACTTCGCCATTGATCGCGAACACCAGGCTTGGCCTGCGCAGCATGGGCGCCATGAAGGCGTCGGTGTCGTGGGCGTTGGCGGCGACCAGCATCTTGGCCATGACCGGCCGGATGGCCTGCTCCGCCGACGACGCCGAGGCCAGCGCCGGAGCACCGGACAACCACGCCGCGCAGATCGCGGCAAGGATCAGCCACAGCTTTTGCATCGTCGTTGCCCTCCGGCCTCTCGGCTTTTCATTCCGCCGGTTTCCCGGCGCGCACCCGCGCGACCAGCGCCTCGAAACGCGGATAGCCGTGCAGCGGGCGATACCACGGGTTCAACCAGAGTGCGTTCATGTGCGCGGAACGATCCTGGTACGCCTGTTCCAGTTGCGCCATGGCCGCATCCTTGTCGCCCAGGGCAGCGCAGATCGCGGCGATGTAGGTGCGATCGACGTAGCGATTTCGCGCATCCGCCAGCAACGTCTGCAACGTCGCACGGGCCTGCACGATCTCGCCGGCGTGCGCCTGGCACACGGCGAGCTGCGGGCTGGAAGTGCTCGGTTTCGCGTGTTGCTGCGTGTAGCGATCCACGCAAGCCTGCCAATGTCCGAACGCGCCGTCGACCATCGCAACGGCATCACCGTTGTACGCAAAATCCGGATCGAGCCGGCTGACACGTTGCGCCAGTTGCAGGGCGGCGGATTCGTCGCCCTGCGCAATCGCTGCATAGGCCTCCCAGCGCGGATACCAGGGATTCAGCGGGTCCAGCTTTTCGGCGGCCTGCAGGTGTTTGCGCGCCGCAGCCGGATTCTTGCCGACGCGCAAGAGGTAGAAGCCCATCAGGGCGTGCGCTTCGGCAAGACTGGGGCGCAATTTCAACGCAAGCTCAAGCTCCCGTTTCGCCTTCGGAAAATCCAGCTCGTAGCTCATCGCGATGTAGCCGAGCTGCAGGTGCCCTTCGGCCAGATCGGGATTCAACGCCACCGCCTTTTCCGCCGCGCCGCGCATTGCGGGCAGGATCGAAAGTGGCGCGCGGTAAACATCGGCGAGATAAATGTAAGCGCGCGCCATGCCCGCCCACGCCGCCGCGTAATTCGGATCGATCGCGATGGCCTGGTTGAACAGCGCGAGCGCCCGTTCGAGGCTGGCTTCGTCGGTATGCCACGACAGCCGCGAACCCCGCAGGTAAAGATCGTGCGCCTGCGGGCTGGCCGTGCCCTTGAACACCAGCTTGTCGCTGTCGATGCCGCCCAGCTTGACCTGGAGCGCCGACACGACCGCGTTGGAAATGGTGTCCTCGAGCGTGAACAGGTTTTCCATCTTCTGGTTGTATTGCTGCGACCACAGCACTGCGCCGGTGGCCGTGTCGTCCAGCTCCACGTCGATGCGCAGTTCGTCGCCCGATCGCTGCACCACGCCGGACAGGAGATTGCGCACGCCCAATGCCCGCCCGATCGCATGGGCGTCCGGATTGCTGTCCCTGAAACGGAACGACGAAGTGCGCCCTATCACTTCCAGGCCCGGAATGCGCGACAAGGCGTTCAACAGTTCCTCGCTGATGCCCTGCCCGAGATAACTTTCATCCGGTCCGCCTCCGAGCACCGAAAGCGGCAGCACCGCAATCGACTTCGGGTTGAGCGCTGCCGGAACAGATGCCTGGCTGTTGTCCCCGTCGCGCAAGGTGTGTTCGATCGGCCCGAAGTACCACCACACCCCGCCGCCGAGGATCGCGATCAGTACGCCAACGGCGCCCAGGGAAAGCCCGATCCTGCGCGAACGCCGCCTGCCGCTTGCGGTGGTGCGTTGCGCATCACCCGGCGCCTGGAACGCCCACGCCAGCACCAGCGCGAACGGAAACCCCGCCAGCACCAGCACCACCAGGGTGCGCGCCAGCCAACCGGGAAACTGCAGCAACGGAAAGACGACCGCGACGATCTGGATGATCAACCAGCCGACCACGGCATAAGTCGCCGCCACGCGAAACACGTGGTGGCGCCGCAGGTCCTGCAGGAATCCGGGTGCGGGCATGCCGAACGATCCCCATCGCGCGATCAGGCGCCGCCATCACGCTTGCGCGCATCTTAGCGCCAGCCGGGGTTCGCACCGCAACCAAGTTTGCAAAAAGGGCGGCCATGGGCCGCCCTTTTCATTCGACTACGCAATACGAATCAACCCAGCAGGCTCTCGACGCTCGCGCGCTCTTCGCGCAGTTCCTTGTCGGTGGCATCCATGCGGGCACGCGAGAACTCGCCGATCTCGAGGCCCTGCACGATTTCGTATTTGCCGTTCTTGCAGGTGACGGGGTAGCCGTAGATCACGCCGGGCTTGATGCCGTAGGAGCCGTCGGACGGAATGCCCATCGAGGCCCAATCGCCTTCGGCGGTACCGAGCGCCCACGTGCGCATGTGGTCGATCGCGGCCGATGCTGCGGAGGCGGCGGACGACGCGCCGCGCGCCTTGATGATGGCGGCGCCGCGCTGCTGCACGGTCGGGATGAATTCCTTTTCGTACCACGCCTGGTCGACCAGCGACAACGCGGGCTTGCCCTTCACCGTCGCGTGATGGATGTCGGGGTACTGCGTCGAGGAGTGATTGCCCCAGATGATCATCTTCGCGACGTCGGTGTTGTGCGCGCCGGTCTTGGCGGCGAGCTGGCCCTTGGCACGATTGTGGTCGAGGCGCACCATCGCGGTGAAGCATCTTGGATCGAGGTTCGGCGCGTTGGCTTGCGCGATCAGCGCATTGGTGTTGGCAGGATTGCCGACGACGAGTACTTTCACGTCGCGTTTCGCATGTGCGTTCAGCGCCTTGCCTTGCGGGCCGAAGATCGCGCCATTGGCGGACAACAAGTCCTTGCGCTCCATGCCGGGGCCGCGCGGGCGCGCGCCGACCAGCAACGCGTAATCGACATCCTTGAACGCGACATTGGCGTCGTCGGTGGCGACCACGCCCGCCAGCAGCGGGAACGCGCAGTCGTCGAGTTCCATGACCACGCCGTGCAACGCGGGCAGCGCGGGCGTGATTTCCAGCAGGTGCAGGATCACCGGCTGGTCAGGACCGAGCATGTCGCCGGTGGCGATGCGGAACAGCAAGGCGTAGCCGATCTGGCCGGCGGCGCCGGTGACTGCAACGCGGACGGGGGTTTTCATGCGTCAGACTCCATGCAGAAATGATGTAGGGCGGGCCGGCCGCAACGCGGCACAACCCGCCAGATGATGTGTGCGAATGCCGGAGGGTTACGCGCCGACGGCGCGCACCCGCTCCACCTGTTCGTCGCTCAATTCAGCGAAAAACGACTGGATGCGCGCGAGGCCCTTCTGCAACTGCTCGGGCGCACAGGTGTAGGAAATGCGCAGGGAACGCGGCTCGCCGAACGCGGAACCCGGTACCGTCGCAACGAACTTGTCTTCCAGCAGCGCCTTGCACAGATCGACATCGTTTTCGATCCGCTTGCCGTTGTGCGATTTGCCGAACGCGACCGAGATGTCCGGGAACGCGTAGAACGCGCCTTGCGGGCGCGGGCACTTCACGCCGGGAATCTTGAGCAGCGCGTTGACGACGTCGTCGCGGCGTTGCGAGAAATCCTCGCGCTTGGCGTTCGGCACATCCTGCGGACCGGTCAGTGCCGCGATCGCCGCCTCGTTGACGATTTCCGGCAGGCAGGTGATGTGGTTGGAATTGAGCGTCACCAGCGCCTTTACCCCGGCTTCAGGGCCGGCCACGAAACCCACGCGCCAACCGGGCATGCCATAGGTCTTGGACAGCGAATCCATGATGAAGGTACGCTCGCGCAGTTCCGACTTGAACTGCACGAAGTTGTGGTAGCCGATGCCGTCGAACACCAGCCGGTTGTAGATGTCGTCGGTGATGATCCAGGTATCCGGATGCTTCACCAGCACCCCGGCCAGCGCGGCGATTTCGTCGCGCGTGTACACCATGCCCGTCGGGTTGGACGGGTTGTTGAACAGGAAAACCTTGGGATTGGATGCCAGCGCCTTGTCGAGCTGCGCCGGCGTAAGCTTGTAATGCTGTTCCGGCGGGCACGCCAGGATCGTCATCTTCGCGTCGAGGATTTCCGCGATATCGACGTAGCTGGTCCAGTACGGCGCCGCGAACACGATCTCGTCGCCCTCGTCGAGCAGCGCTTCGCACAGGTTGTACAGCACCTGCTTGGCGCCGATGCCCACGGTGATATTGTTGCGCGTGTAGCCGTCGAGGCCGCTCTGCTTGTAGTGCGCCACGATGGCGTCCAGCAGCGCCGGTGCGCCGCGATTGCTGCCGTAGGCACCGCTGTCGTGAGCGGTCCAGTCGCGCACGGCCTGGTACACGTGGTCGCCCGGCAGGAAGTTGGGTACGCCGATCGAGAAATTGACGACGTCCTTGCCTTCGGCCTTGAGCTGCTTCGCCTTGTCGGCGATGACCATGATCGCGCTGGGCTTGGCGCGGCCGGTGCGCGTGGCGAGCTTGGGCATGCGGCGTTCCTCGAAAATTCAACGATTCATTTTACCACAGCGATGCTGCGACGCATCACGACGGACCCAACGCAAATGCTGCGCACGGTGCACAATGCGCACGCCATGCACGATTGATGGCGCTTGTGTCTTCCCTCACTGCAAAGGAGAAACCACATGCTGCATTGGCTCTGGGTGTTCATCATCGGTTTGATCATCGGCCTCATCGCCAAATGGATCATGCCCGGCAAGGATCCCGGCGGGTTCATCATCACCGCGATCATCGGCATCGTTGGTTCGTTCATTGGCGGATGGCTCGCGAGCCTGTTCGGCTTCGGCGTGGGCGCGACCGCATCCGGCGCGGGAATGGGCGGGATCTGGGGCTTCGTCTGGGCCCTGATCGGCGCGATCATCCTGCTGTTCATCTACCACATGATCAGGGGCAGAAAGCAGGGCGCCTGACTCCATCACCGAGGGCGGCTCACGGCCGCCCTCTTTTTTGGCAATACGCGAGTCAGCGTGCGTCCAGCGTTGCATTCCACTGCTTGACGCGATCGGCCTGCGCGGCCAGCAGCGCTGTGGTGTCGCCTTCGATCGTGATCTTTTCGATCGTGTCGCCCTGCTTGATCGCATTCACGACCTTCTGGTCGTCGTCGGCGACGACTTCCCCGAACACGGTGTGCTTGCCGTCCAGCCACGGGGTCGCCACGTGGGTAATGAAGAACTGGCTGCCGTTGGTGCGGGGGCCGGCATTGGCCATCGACAGTTTGCCCGGCGCATCGTGCTTCAGGTCAGCGCGGCATTCGTCCTCGAACTTGTAACCGGGACCCCCGGTGCCTGTGCCCTGCGGGCAGCCGCCCTGGATCATGAAATCGGCGATCACGCGATGGAAATTCAGGCCGTCGTAGAACCCGCGCTGCGCAAGGTTGACGAAGTTGGCGACCGTCAGTGGCGCCTTGTCGTCGAACAGGCGCACATGAATCGGGCCCCTGGAGGTCTGGAAGGTGGCGGTGAGACGCATGGGCGGTACCTGTCGGGGAAACGCTTAAGTCTACCAGCCTGAACCGCGGGCTTGGCCTATCCGGCGCCGGATCGCGATCACAGGTATAATGTGCGTCTGCGGCATGCCATGCCGCCCTTTTCCCCATTCACCGGCCGCATGCTGCGGCCGTTTCGCGTGCCCCAATGTCCATCAAAAACCTCCGCAACATCGCGATCGTCGCCCACGTCGACCACGGCAAGACCACGCTGGTCGATCAGCTGCTGAAGCAGTCCGGCACCCTGTCGGAACGCGCGGCCGTGCCCGACCGCGTGATGGACAGCAACGACCTGGAGCGCGAGCGCGGCATCACCATCCTGTCGAAGAACACCGCGATCCGCTGGACCGATCCGCGCGGCGAAGAGTGGCGGATCAACATCGTGGACACGCCCGGACACGCCGATTTCGGTGGCGAGGTCGAGCGTGTGTTGAGCATGGTCGACTCGGTGCTGATTCTTGTCGACGCGATGGACGGCCCGATGCCGCAAACGCGCTTCGTGACGCAAAAGGCGTTCCAGATGGGCTTCAAGCCGATCGTGGTGGTCAACAAAGTGGACCGCCCCGGCGCGCGCCCGGACTGGGTGGTCAACCAGACGTTCGATCTGTTCGATCGTCTCGGCGCCAGCGAGGAACAACTTGATTTCCCGATCGTGTACGCCTCCGCGCTGCATGGTTACGCCGGCCTCGAACCCGACGTGCGTTCGGGCGACATGACGCCACTGTTCGAAGCGATCACCAAACACGTGCAACCGCCGCAGGTCGACCTCGATGGTCCATTCCAGATGCGCGTGTCGTCGCTCGACTATTCGAACTACGTCGGCGTGATCGGCGTCGGCCGCGTGCAGCGCGGCCAGGTCCGCACCAACATGCCGGTCGCGATCATCGACCACGAAGGCAAGCGCCGCAACGGCAAGGTGTTGCAGGTGATGGGCTTCATGGGCCTGGAGCGCCGCGAAGTGCCGGACGCGGAAGCCGGCGACATCATCGCGGTTTCCGGCATCGAGAGCTTGAGTATTTCCGACACCATCTGCGATCCGTCGGCGGTGGAAGCGCTGCCCGCGCTGACCGTGGACGAGCCGACCATCAGCATGACCTTCCAGGTCAACAGTTCGCCGTTCGCCGGCAACAAGGATCTCTCGGGCGGCAAGTTCCTCACCAGCCGCCAGATCCGCGAGCGGCTGACGCGCGAGACCTTGCACAACGTCGCGCTGCGGGTCGAGGAAACGGCCGATCCGGACAAGTTCAAGGTGTCGGGCCGCGGTGAATTGCATCTTTCCATCCTGATCGAGACGATGCGCCGCGAAGGCTACGAACTGGCGGTGTCGCGCCCGGAAGTGATCGTCCGCGAGATCGACGGCGTGCTGCAGGAACCCTGGGAACAGCTGGTCGTCGACATGGAAGAGGCCTACCAGGGCGGCGTGATGGAAAAACTCGGCACCCGCCGCGGGCAGCTGAAAAACATGGAGCCCGATGGCAAGGGCCGCGTGCGCCTCGAATACATGATTCCCGCGCGCGGACTGATCGGCTTCCAGACCGAATTCCGTACGCTGACCGCCGGCACCGGCCTGATGTTCCACGTGTTCGACCATTACGGCCCGAGGTCGGACGGCATGATCGGCAAGCGCGCCAACGGCGTGATGATTTCCAACGGCACCGGACCGGCACCGGCGTATGCGCTGTGGGGTTTGCAGGACCGCGGCCGCATGCTGATCGACGCCGGTGCACAAATCTACGAAGGCCAGTTGGTCGGCATCCACGCCAAGGACAACGACCTCACCGTCAATGCGCTGCGCGGCAAGCAGCTCACCAACGTCCGCGCCTCCGGCAAGGACGATGCGCTGACCCTGACGCCGTACGTGAAGCTGTCGCTGGAGCAGGCGCTGGAGTTCATCGACGACGATGAACTGGTCGAAGTCACGCCGAAAGAGATCCGGCTGCGCAAGCGGCATCTCACCGAAATCGATCGCAAGCGCGCATCGCGCCAGGCGGCGTAAGCCGGCCACCGGCACCCTGGAAAACCCGGCAAGAACGGCCGAACGCCCGCATTCCAGCGGGCGTTCGCGCATTCAGGTGCCCACGACGAAAGCCCGGTGGGAACGCCTGCAAACATACCGGGAATAGCGCTACGGGAACGGTCGGAAAATCCCTGCAGCGGCGCCCGTTCGCCGCACGTCGTTCGTGCTAGAGTCTTGCCACCGCGACGCCTTCAGGGGGCGGGAGGCGCCGCAGCTTCACCCTGCGATCCTGTACCTGACATGCGAGTCATGCTCGGCCAGTCCGAGGCTCTCGACCACGCGCGCAGCCAACTGCGCCGCTACGCGGCTTGCAATGCCCCCGTTTTGATCGAAGGCGAGACCGGCACCGGCAAGGAACTCGCCGCGCGCGAAATCCACTACGCCAGCGCACGCCACGCCGGACCGTTCGTGCCGGTCAACTGTGGCGCGTTGCCCGACAGCCTGATCGAAAACGAATTGTTCGGACACAGCCGCGGCGCTTTCACCGACGCGCGGCAGGCGCAACCCGGCCTCATCGACCACGCCCATGGCGGTACCCTGTTCCTGGACGAAGTGGACTCCTTGTCCGTCAAGGGGCAGGTCACGCTGCTGCGCTTCCTGCAGGACAACGAATACCGACCGGTCGGCTGCGGCACCGCACGCACCGCGGACGTGCGCATCGTCGCAGCCGGCAATGCCTGTCTGGACGAACAGGTGGCCGGCGGCCACTTCCGTCGCGACCTGCTCTACCGGTTGAATGCCTTGTTCGTGCGCCTGCCGCCACTACGCGAACGCGGCGACGACATCACGTTGTTGGCCCAACACTTTCTCGAAGCCATCGCGCAGCAGCTCGGCACGGCGCCCAAGGTCTGGAGCGAAACCGCCCTGCGCGTATTGCGCAGCCACGCCTGGCCCGGCAACGTGCGCGAACTGGAAAGTGTCGCCTTGCGCGCATGCCTGCGCGCCGAAGGCACAAGCGTGGACATAGGCCCCGCCGAATTGACTGCACAGGAACAAGGTCCGGCGAACCCATCGACATTCGGGAGACGCGCCACGGACACTGTCGACAGCAACTTCGGCACGGCCAAGAGCCACGTGGTCGCACGCTTCGAACGCGAATACCTGACCGATCTGATCCGCCGTGCCAACGGCAACGTCAGCGAAGCCGCACGCCTGTCCGGCACCGAGCGGCGGCAGCTCGGCAAGATGCTCAAGAAACACGGCATCGAGAGCAAGCCGCTGCGCGTCAGCTAGCAGCACCTCAAACCTCGATCGCGGTTTCAACCCGGTGACTTCGCATCGGGTCACCGCGTCCCCGCTTTGCCTCCAACCGGGTCACGCCTGACCCGGCGGCGCCGTGGCTGCGCGCTCGCAAACCCTTGCAAACACTCGCTTTCAGCGGTTGCCGTGGGTGGCACGCATGTTGCTGATGCATGTCCACTGCACGCAGGCACGCGATACATCCGTCATCCAGCTTGCGCAGCCACGCATGACGAACAAGCAAAACCTTCGCGCACCGGCAACCGCTACTGCCGAAGCAACCACCACACCGCCACACGGAACCCGTCAACGCAGGAGCCCAGCATGAAAGCCGGTCAATCCGTTCGATTGAAGATCAAACTCACGCTCAGCGACCAGGGCGAGACGCCGCCGCTGCAAGCGTACGCTTTCACGCCGCAGGGCAAGCTGCTTGGCAGTGCGCCCCTGGAAAAAGGCGGCGCCGCAGTCGACGTCCCGACGGAACTGGACGGACGCATGCTGGAGGTGATTCTTGGTCCGCGGCCGGACGAAGGACAGCCGGTGCCCACCGCGGCCGCCCTCAAACGCATGGGCGGCTATGCCAGTTCGACGCGGCTGTTGGGGAAAAACCCCGTGTTCGAGTTGCAGGTGCCGAGCAGGATCTTCCCGCGCTGGTGCCTGTGCTTCGTGCGCGGGCGCCTTGTGAAACGTTTCACCCTGCCCGATGGCACACCTCGCGAACTGCCGGTTTGCAATGCCCGCGTGCACATCTGCGAAGTCGACCGCATCCCGTGGGTGATCGCGAAGATTCCCGACCGCGACATCCTGCGCCTGCGCGACGACCTGCTGGACAAGCTGCGGGTGCGCCCGCCGATTCCGCCCATTCCTGATCCGGGTCCACTCGCCGGAAACGGCCTGGTCGTCAATCCCGGTCTGCGCGCCGCGGGACTGCCCGCGCACGCCGCCAGCCACGCGATGCCCGCGACCGCGCCCGCCCCGCAGCGCGTCCAGACTTCCTCCTTCGCGGATTCCCTGTCCGCGACGGCTGCGACTCTGGCGACGTCGCATTCGATGGCGCAGATCCGCAACCAGCTTGCCGGACTGTCCAGCCTCATCGCGATCCATCTCTGCGATCTCGTGTACCTGTGGCCGTGGTTTCGCGTGGACTGCCTGACCGTGGTGGACACCGACTGCGACGGCCGCTTCAACACGCTCATCTTCCACGACTGCACGGACCAGCCCGACCTGTATTTGTGGGTCGAGCAGTTCCAGGAAGGCGTGTGGACCACCGTGTACCGTCCGGGCATCGGCTGCGGCACGTACTGGAACTACGCGTGCGGCACGGAGATCGTGCTCAACCTGCCGCGCGCCGTGGCCTGCGAGGAACCACCCTACGACGTTCCGGCCGGCGTCACGCTGTTCGTGCTGCCCTGGGCAATCGGCAACGCGCCGATATGGGGCATTCCGCCGGGTGCGCCGCCCGCACCGGGCGGCTGGGTGCGATCGGACGGCTTGATCGACTATGTCGATACCGAAGGCTCTTCGCTCGGCTGGCTCTACAACGCACCGTTCGGGAACGCGCTGAATTTCACCCACGACGACTCGTATTTCATCCCGACCAACGGCGTGAAGTACTACCGCTACTCGTGGCGCCGTTACAGCGCCACACCGAACACCGGCGCGGACGATCCGACCTGGACCTCCATCGGCAACGCCCTGGCGCGCGGCTACCGGATGGAGTATTCCGATCGCCTGCCCACCTACGAAAGCTATTCGGTCGGCCCGCACACGGTCGGCACGCACAGCAGCCTGTTCGAGTTCAAGCCGCAGACCCCGCCACCGCTCGGCACCGATCCCGCGACCGTCGTCGCGCGCGAATGGATCAGCGGCAACGTGAGCGAAGTGGCGGCGAGCTGGAACAGCTTGCTGGCGGCTCCGCCGTTGTCGGCCGACAACGCCACGGACGACGCCGGCGACTTCGAAGTCAAGATCGAAGTCTTCGACAAGAACGGCAACCAGGTCATGCCGGGGTCGGGAACCTTCCGCTACCTGGCGCGCAACGCCGACGGCACTACCACCCGCTTGTCCACGCCCGCCGAGGAAGCCGCCGGCGCCTATGTCCTCAAGGTGCACGTGGACAACAACGGCGTCACCGCCGACCTGCCGCAGCCGAGCATCGGCGGCGTGGCGGCAAGCGACGATTGCGGCTTCCTGCGCTACCACGCCGGCGACCTGGTGCACATGCAATACGAGGCGACGCACCCGAACCAGCACGCCGTGTTCCGCTTCGGCATCACGCGCGGATCGCATGGCGTGTCCACGACCGCAACCTTGCCGCCGCATGTCGAGGTGGCGGCGTCGAGCGCGCCGACGTCCACCGCGCCCTATATCAAGTCGGGTGACTACTACCAGCGCGATTTCACGCCCGCGGAGTTGACCGGCACCTGCATCAACGCCGCCTTCGCCGCCAGCCTCGGTGTCTTCGCCAAGGCGACGGACGGCTACCGGCGCCAATGGCCTCTCGACGCGGGCGGATTGATTGCATTTGCCCTGGCCGAGCAGCACGCCCCGCATCCCTGAGCAGGTGTAACCGCCGCCGCGAGAGCGCAGCGCAGCCTCGCGGCCGGATCCGATCAACGACGCGCGCGCAGTTGCAGTTGCGTCATCCACACACGAGCAATCCCGGAGAAACACCATGGCCAAGCACGACGATTCCACGATGAACCACACGGACTCCAAGTTTGGGGTTCCCTGCTGTCCGACGCTGAAACCCTGCGCCGTTTGCGACACGCTCAATTTCACCTACCGGCTGCCATTCCGCCCGGTCGTCACGGGCGACAACCAGCGCCGCACCGTCCCGGTGGAAGTGACGCTGCATTTCCGCCTGACGCGTTGCTCCGGGCCGCTCTCCCTGGGTGACCCGCTGTACACCACGACGTTGCTGCCCGGCGAACAGGTAAGGCTGACGTCCAGCGACCGCCACACCCGCTTCAGTTACGACAAGGAAACCAACCTCAGCTACCGCAACGAGGCCACCTCCGAAGAGTCCTACTACGCGGCGGGCATGGCCTACGGCATGAGCAACCTCGACGTGCTGGACACCAGCCAATCCAGTTCGTCTTTCGGCTCGTCGTCCGTGAGCGGCGGCGGCGGCGCCGGACTCGACCTCGGCATCTTCAGCATCGGCGGCTCGGTCGCCGCCAGTTCGTACGACGCCCACTCGACAAGTTCGTTTGCGCGCTCACTGAGCCAGCACTCGCAATCGTTGCAGCAGCACATGGAAGTCAGCACCCGCGCGGCGGCGTCGACCTCCATCGGCGAGGTCGCAACCCGCGAACACCAGCAGGGCGAGTCCGAAGACCAGTACGAAGCGGCAACGCGCACCTTCAGCAATCCCAACCACTGCCACGCCATCACCTTCTTCTTCTACCGCATCAACAAATGCCAGACCGTCAAATTCGAACTCGTGGGCATCGATCGTCGCGTGGACGACTCGGCGGCACCCACGTCGGCGGTGCTGAATCCGCCGAAGGCGGCGACCGGCGTTGCGGTCCGCCCCAGCGCCGTGCTCGCCACCGGGGCCAATCGGCTCGAAGTGGCGCAACGCGCATTGGAAAGCGTCACGGTCGAGCAGGGAAGCAACCGGAACGATGCCGTTGCCGGTGCGCGGCTGCTCACTTCTCCGGCGAGTTTCGCCGCGGTCGAGCCGATTCCGGTGGATGTCCGGCAAACCGCCCTGAACCAGGTCGACAAGGAATTGGTAAAGGAAGGCCTGCTCGACAAGCCGGGCGGCGCCGTCACTGCAAGCGCGCAGAAAGCGCTGGGCTGGGAACGCGAGATGACGATTCCCACCCCGGGCGTGCTCGTCAAGGGTTGCCTGGATGACTGCGACGTCTGCGAACCCGAGGTGCAAAAGAAAATCAATCTCGAGCTTGCGCATCTCGACTTGCAGAACCAGTTGCTGAAGCGCCAGATCGAGTTGCTGGACAAGGCGCAGGAATACCGCTGCTGTCCGCCGGCGCCCGCCGCACCCTCCGACTGACCGCGACAGGAGATTCACATGGCAACCAAGAAAAAAGCAGGTTCGAAGGCGGCGGTCGCCGCCGACAAACAGGGCCAGAATTGCGCGGTGATCAATCCCTATGCGCTCGCCGACCTCGTATCGGGCCAACGCATTCCGTGGAACGACATCCCCGACCCGCAACGCGTGCTGGAACAGATACTGGCCACGCCGTACGAGGAACTGTTCGATCCGAAATTCGGCGGACCGTTGTACGCGGGCCTGAAGCTCACCGAGAACTACGAACTCGTGCAGGAGCGCTCGCCACTGCTGGACGTCCAGCCACGCAAGAGCGGCAACGACACCAAGCCGGGTGGCCTCGAAGCTCTCGGCCAGTTCTCGACCCTTGCCGAGCTGGCGCGCCTGGAAGACTTCAAGTCGATCCTGAATTGGCCCATCCTCTGCGGCGACCTGTCGCGCTACGCGCGCCTGCAGGTGTCGCTGCAACTGCCGCCGCAACTGCGCACGCTGCAGCTCGGCAATGCCCTGTCCAGCGACGTCATCCGCTCGATCGTGTTCGACCCCAAGCTGGTGCTCAACCTCGATACCGGCTGGACGCCGCCGGGCGCGCACTGGGCCACCGCCGGCGAATTCTTCCACGAGACGGCCGAATTCTTCGACCCGATCCAGGGCGCCGTGGCCAACTGTTACTACATCGCCTCGTTGTCGGCGATCGCCTGGGCCACGCCGTTCCGCATCGCGCACCTGACCCGCGCAACCGGCATGAGCCAGCCGCAGTTCAACGACCAGATCAATTTCTACAAACCCGATTCGGGCGGCGCGCTCAACAAGGCCATCGAGGTGAGCGAAACCGTGCCGCTGACCGCGGGTGGCTACTTCATCTACTGCCGCTCCAGCGAAACCGGCGAAACCTGGCCGGCCATCTACGAAAAGGCGTTCGCCAAGCTGGTGACCGGCACGGCCACCGACATGCCGGACATCACGAGGACAGCCTGGGGTGACTGCGTCGCGGCGACCGCGCAGTTGAATGGCGGCTCGCGCCGCTACTGGAATACCGCGAACGAAAGCGCCGACGACTTGTGGCAAATCCTGCGTTCGAACTGCCGGTCGTATCGCACGTTCAACCCGATGACGGCCTGGACCTACTCGAGCGGCGATGCCTCACCCGACCATGTCGACTACAGCAGCGCGCACGTGGTGGGCTCGCACTGCTACACCGTGCTTGGCTGGGCCTACCGCAACTGCAAGCGCTGGATCGTGTTGCGCAATCCGTGGGGCAACACCGAGGCGACCGCCAGCGTGCTGGACGCGACGATCTCGATGTACGACGTGAGCTGGTGGCGGCCGATCACCCTGAAGACCAACGACGGCGTGTTCGCCATGGAAATCGGCGCCTTCAAGAAATACTTCGCGGGGTTCGGCACGGCGTATTGAATCGGTTGCCACGGCCATGCAATCGCACACGAAAGCGACGCCGGAAGACGATGGCGAAATCGAGCGCTCATTGTTGACCTACCTGCGCGGCCATCCGCAGGCGGCGGACACCCTCGACGGCATCGTCGAGTGGTGGCTGCCGTTGCAACGCTATGAAACGGCCCGCCTGCGCATCGAGCGCACCCTGGAGAAGCTGGTCGCCGACGGCACCTTGCGTCGCGACCTTCTGCAAGACGGTGCCGTTCTCTACGCATTCCGCGACGCTGCCCATTGATCCGGGCCGGCATGCCGGTCCCAGCGAGGAGTAGAACCATGCACGGCATACCCAAACCACGCCCCGGCGGCATCATCCGGTTCGGCAAGCGCCCCGCGAAGCGCGATTCGCGCAACCTGATGTTCGCATCGATACTGCGCGCCCCGCCGCCACTGCCGGCCGAGTACGACTTCGACGTCAACCACAAGGGCATCCCCACGCCGATGTTCGGCAACGACCACTACGGCGACTGCGTGACCGCGGGACGCGCACACCAGACCTTGCGCTTCGAGAAGGCCGAGCAAAACCGGTTGCTGAAGATCACCGACCAGGACGTGCTGAAGGAATACTTCGCGGAAACCGGCGGCGGGGACAGCGGCCTGGTCGTGCTCGACTCCCTGAAAGAATGGCGCAAACACGGCTGGCGGGCGGCCGGGCGCCGCTACAGGATCAAGGCCTTCGCGCAAATCGACCCCGGAGTACATACCCAGATCAAACGCGCCGTCTACATGGACGTCGGCACCGGCCTCGGCCTCGAACTCCCCGACTCGGCCTTGACGCAGTACTTCGCCGGCAAACCGTGGGAGGTGGTGCGCGGCAAGGCCGGCAAGCCCAATCCGCACAATCGCCATTACGTCTACGTGCCCGGCTACACCCGCCATGGCCCGGTCTGCGTGACCTGGGGCCGCAAGCTGCAGATGAGCTGGGCCTTCCTCGGCAAATACTGCGACGAGGCCTACGCAATCATCGACGCCATCGACACGCCCAAGAAAAAACGAGCCGTCGACGTCGCCAAGCTGGACGCTTTCCTCGCCGGCCTGCGCAAGGCCAGGCGCGGCGCCCCCGCCCGGTCCATGCGCACGCGCGCACGTCGCGCTGCCCGGAATCACTCCTGACTCCATCACGCCTCGGATCATCCGTTCGAGACACCACTCCTGAAAGGCGCGCACATGAGCATTTTCGACGGCCTGTACGGTTACGAATGCGTGATGCTGATTTGCGGCTTCGTGCTGTTCGTGTTCACGCTGGCTGCGATTGTCGTGATGCTGGTGCAGCGGCGCAGCATGAAGGCACTCGTGACGCTGCTGCTGATCTCGATCGTGATGATGGGATTTCCCGGCATCCAGTCGATCAAGTTCAGCCACGATCTGGTCGAAATCGACCGTGCGCGGGCGCAGCCACTAGCCGGGATGAGCGCCGGGCAGAAGCAGAAATACGCGGAAGCGCTTGCCAATGTCCAGCAACGCAGCGGCGACGAACCTTTGCTGCAGGCCAAGGTCGCCGATGGTTATCGCGCGATCGGCGAAGTGGACAAGGCCTACGGCTTGGCACAGTCGGTGCTGGCGAAGCAACCTTCGGCCGCCGCGAGCAAGCTGCTGGTGCCAGTGCTGACCGCCAAGCTCGAGCAGAGCACCCCAGCCCTGCATATGACGGGCACGACACCGATCAGTGTGGCAAGCCAACAGGAAATCGCGAAAGTCGCTTCGCAACTGCAGGCGCAGTCGGTGCGGTTGCCTGCGGATTCGCACGTCGCATTGGCCAACGCCTACGTGGCGCTCGGGCAACCCCAGCGCGCCCGGGCCAATGTCGAAGCCGCACGGCGCATCAATCCGCAAACAAGGATCAACCCTGCCGTGCAGAATGCCATACGGCACCCGCCCGCTGCTTCAACGAGCGGCGTACATTGAGATGCCCGTGACCGACGCTCCGCTGTTGCACCAGGATGTGCGAGGCGGGGCCGTTGGGAGATTGCAGCAACCGTGGGTCGCGCGGACTGCCGACGCCGCGCGTTCCATGATTTTCCTTCCGTGCGACGAATCCCCGCCGCGATTCCGGCAAACACGGGGTCAGCGGCAACTCTCGGGCAGGTAGCGATCGCGGATGTCCGGGCTGCTGCACTGCCAGTGCAACGCGGCGGCATTGCCCACCGGCGCGATCACCACGTGGCCGCCGCGGATAAGCACGTTCGCCCGATTGCCGTAGGTCACCACCACCTTGCCGCCGATCACGCGCACGCTGCTGACGTAACGCGCGTGGATTGCCTCGGGCTTCGGCAATCCCAATGCGTCGTTGCTATTGGGCAGCGCGCCACGCTGGCCGATGTATTCGGCAACCAGTGAACGCGCGCGGTCGGTCAAGTCGAGACCTTGCACGACTTCGCTGCGCACCATGTAGCTCTGATACGTGGGAATCGCGATCGCCGCGAGGATCGCCGCGACCGGCAGCAACAGGAATACGCAAACGCCGATCACGACCAGCGCGATGCCCCAACCCGGCATGCCGGATCGTGGCGGCGGTGTGGCGGCTGCGGAATCCGGTGCGGCCGTTTCCCGATTTTTCCAGGCCAGCAACCCGTCCTTGCGCACCACGCAGCAACCCGCCATCAAGTCGTGCAGCGCCTGCTTGCGTTCGGTCCAGCCGGCCAGCATGTAGCCGATGTCCAGGATGAAACCGGACAAGAACTTGCCGAAGAAGCGTCCGGTGGCGCGACCGAAACCGATCCTGCGTCCATACTCATCGGTGACCCCGAGGTCCAGCGCCAGCTTGCCGGGCGTGGCCTGCCATGCCGAACACTCGCACAAGGCGAAATACAGCCACGGAACCAGGATCCACATGAGCCACAGCGAAGGGAACACGCGAAACGGAACCATTCCGCCGGGCTGCATGGCGAGCGGCACCGCGGACGAACCGGCGACGATCAGGTACAGCACCACGAACACGGGCGAGAGGATCAGGCCATCGATCAGATACGCAACCACGCGCCGCCAGAAGCCCGCGTGCAGGCCGCGGTCCTGGTAATGGGTTGGTAGCCGCTGCAGGGGCGCTGTCATGGTGCGATGTCCACCGGATTCACGCGCCGATGGTCGCAGAACCCTGCATCGCCTGCACGCTGCGCAACGCTACATGCGCTCGTGCGGCCAGATCGCCACGTGCGGTTCGCCATCATTGCCGATGTGGCCGCGGAACATGCCGTCGGTGTTGAACGGCATTGCGAACGCGCCATCGGCGCCGAGCACGATCGCACCACCGCTGCCGCCGAGGGTCGGGATTTCCTGGTTGACCACCGCTTCGGCTGCTTCCTGCACCGATTGGTGCACCGCGGCGACGCGCATGCACACGGCGTGCGCGGCCGCCGTACGGATGTAGAACTCGCCCCAGCCGGTGCCGCTCATCGCGCAGGCGGCATTCGCATAAGTGCCCGCGCCGATCACCGGCGAATCGCCGATGCGGCCCCAGCGTTTGTCGGTCATGCCGCCCGTTGACGTGGCAGCGGCCAGTCGGCCCTGCGCGTCCAGCGCGACGGCGCCCACCGTACCGAAATGATCGACGGGTTCGTTGCGGTTTGCCCGATGCCGGGCGACTTGCAACTCGCGCCAGCGCCGCTCGGTGCGGAAGTAATCGGGCTCGACCAGTGCAATACCGTGCTCGCGCGCGAACGTTTCGGCGCCCGCGCCCGCCAGCATCACGTGCGGCGAATGTTCCATCACCGCGCGTGCGAGCAGCACCGGGTTGCGCACGTGGCGCACGCCCGCCACCGCGCCCGCACGCAACGTCGCGCCATCCATGATCGCGGCATCGAGCTCGTTGATCCCGTCGTGCGTGAACACCGCGCCGTGACCGGCGTTGAAATAAGGCGCGTCTTCCAGCACAACGACCGCCGTGGCCACCGCATCGAGCGCCGAGCCGCCCGCCGCAAGCGATGCATGGCCGCGCCGCAGCGCCTCCGCGAGCGCAGCGCGCACGCCGCGCTCAGTATCCGCGCCCATGTCGCGACGGATCACTCCCGCACCACCGTGGACGAGCAGCATGGGCACAGCAGCCACGGAATTCATGCGCAAGCTCCGGCCGTCAGGATCGAGCACCGCAGTTTCGCACTATCCGCCACCTGCGGCCTCGCGGCTGCTGTCGGCCAAGAGTGGAAATCGACTCGTGCTGTCGATTCGTCCCAAAGCGCCCTCCACCGAGCACCACCTTGAACAGCCGTTGATAAATCCCCACCGACCATTAAGCCGACGCCTGGCGTGGCGTCTCGTACCTCTGCGCGAGGTCAGGGCGTGCGCCGCACTACCATCAAGGTGACATCGTCGAAAGCGGGCACGTCGCCCGCGTGCGCACGCAGCGCGGCCTGGATGCGTTGCACCATCGCCTGTGCCGAATCCGCCGGCGCCGTCACCAACTCGCGCAGGCGTGCATCGCCGAACAGCGCGCCATCGGCGCTGTGGGAATCGGTGACGCCATCGGTAAAGGCAACCAGTGCTTCGCCATTGCCGAGCACCACTTTGGCCGCCTGGAAATCCATGTCCGCCAGCATGCCGACCGCCGGGCCCGTGGGCGCGAGGCGTGCGCGTACACCCTGGGTGCCGGTGATGAGGGGCGGCTCGTGTCCGGCATTGACGTAGACCAATTCCCCAGTGGCAAGGTCAAGGCTGCCGAAAAACATCGTCGCGAACATGTTGGCACGATCGTGGGTGCGCGCGATGTAAT
>Ga0207695_10004377_pt1 | contig 19314 bp, 10 predicted proteins | sample KBSC54metaG_FD_184354 | JGI IMG/M metagenome (GOLD analysis project Ga0207695, IMG submission 184354) | Corn rhizosphere microbial communities from Kellogg Biological Station, Michigan, USA - KBS C5-4 metaG (SPAdes) (version 2) | ecosystem: Host-associated > Plants > Roots > Rhizosphere > Soil... | reverse complement strand
CCGCTCATTTCCTTTTCTGGCAATTACACGCACCTGGTTCTGTCCTTTCTTAAATATTAGATTCCAGCGCAGGCCCGCAGCAGGAAAATCCTGGCTGTTCCTTTTTTTCACACCGGCAGATTTGCCATTCAGAAATAGTTCAGCCTCATCACAATTGGAATATACTTTCAGCATTTTTTTTTCTCCCGCATCACCCCAGCGAACCGGCCAGGAATGTCCGTAAATATGGGCCATCGGCTTTGTGGTCCAGTAAGACTGAAATACATAATAGCCTTCCTTCTTTTTCAGGTCGCGTGCAACAACTCCTTTTTGGTTTACATAGGGTACGGGATTGTCGGGCCGGACAGGCGTGGAGAAATCCTTAAAGATCCACTGCGCCGTGCCTGTTAACCAGGGCATGGTTTCCTGTTCTTTCAGATGCCAGTCAAACAGATTACAGATATAGGATTCGCTCCAGTCGCCATCCTTTGAAACTCTTGCCGCACCACCGAATAAAGCAGCGTCTCCTGCGCGTTCGTCTGCTGATCCGGTCGCTTTGATCTGCTGCAGGGCTTTATCGGGATTTTCGGAATGGCGACCGGCATGGCTGTCGCCGCCCCATTCCATATGCAGAAAATGGTCGACTTTTTTAAACTCATCTTCCGTTACCTGCTTATACTCGGTATAAATGCCGCGGTACCAGCCGGCCCAGATGGATGGAGAATATACGTCAACGATATCTTTGCAGAAATCACATCTTCTGATGGCGGTCTTTCGCGAGGGATCTAAATGATGAGCCAGTGTATTTAACTCCTGCATAAATACCCTGATCTTTTCTTTGTCGAATTCCTGAAAGTCACCAGGCAGATCATTTTCATTTCCCAACCCCCAGATAATGACCGCAGGATGGTTGTAATGCTGTTCGATCAAATTGGTCAGCATCCGCCGGGCCTGCTGTTTATAGGTCTCTCCGCCTAACCCGCCGCGGCACCAGGGGATTTCTTCCCAGACTAAAATACCCAGGCTGTCACAGAGATTCAAAACAATGGGCGATTGCTGGTAGTGTGCGAGACGAATAAAGTTGGCTCCCATCTCCTTTATCAGGATCATCTCCTTCCGTATCATGTCTTCCGTCATGGCGCCGCCGACCCCGGCCTGGTCTTCATGCCGCTGCGTTCCCCGGATTAACAGACGCTTTCCATTCAATAGAAAGGGTCCCTTTGTGACAAATTCAAAACGACGGAAGCCAACTTTTGCTGCCTGCGTGAACGAGCCGTCCTTTGTGGTTACGGTGGCTTCGGCAGTATATAAAACCGGTTTTTCAGTAGACCATAATTGCGGGGCTTTTACCGTAAAATCTGCGATAGCGACATCCCCCTGCAAATCACTTATCGCCTTTTTCTCCTGCGTCAGGAGTTTTCCCGACGGATCAATCAGTTTAACCAAAACTGTTGCGCCGTCTGCAGCAGCAGGATTGTAAAATCTTGCGCTGACCCGGAGTTTGCCGGTTTTTTCTGCATTATCCACTTCTGCGTGTGCAAATAATTTATCGATAGAAAGTGCCGGAACGTAAACCAGATTAAGGTAACGATAAATACCTCCGTATAAATTGAAGTCCGACAGATTGGAAGGGATCATTTCCAGGTCCCGCGAATTATCCGTGCGGATGGAAATCGGAATTTCTCCTTTGAATTGCTTTTGAAATGGGTCCGTTTTTTTAAATGCCTCTACCGCATCTGTAATGTCTACGGTCCACTCGTCGTAACCACCCACATGCGATCCGACTTTGGTCATGTATACATATACACTGGTTTTTTGGCCGGCGCCTTCAAAATGCAAGAGCGTTCTTCCGTTCTTATAGGGGTTTTGAATAACCAACCGGGTCCGGTACCAGGATGGCCCCTGGTAATAATTTTCATCGGGATCAACAGCATCCCGGGCGTTAGCACAATGCGGCAGACTGATATTCGTCCAAATGGGAAGGCTTTCGGGATTGCCTTTGGCCACCGGGCGTACCGCTTCCCAAATCCCCCCTAAATCCTGTTTCAAAAACTGCCAGTTATTAATCAATCGCGTTGATTGCTGCGCAGCTAAAGACCCGAAACATAAAAGAATAACCGATAGCAAAAACAGCCTTGATCTCATGTGCATTATTGTGTCTGATAAAACAGAACCCGGTCAATCACATGAATGGGCCCGTTGGTGGACAGGATTCCGCCGGTTCGCGCCGCAAGGCCCGGAGCAGCCAGGTTTGGAGCGGGAAAGGCACTGCCCGGAAAGCCGTTTATCGTGAATCTGGAATTCCTGTCGTTGATTACACTAAAAACGATTGCACTTTCCGGGTTTAATGAATCGGTGCCTGGAGGCATAAGACTTTTTTCATAGGAAGGATCAGGGCCTACATTCTCAAAGGTAAACTCACCGTCAACAATTAAAGAAAGCAAATAATTTTTTACCTGTTCCTGCGGATATTGATCCCAGCTGGTAGCCGCAACGCCCCCAACCTTATATTTTCCGAAATAGGAATCGGCCTGTGTTACTCCGTTAGACTTCCTGTTAACCGCATCGTTGTGAAGGAAGATATAGGTCCTTCCCGCCGTTGTGTATTCGGCCGTATCAATACCCGAATACATGATCGCCAGGTACATCTGGTAAAAAATGGAATCTTTAAAGTTGGAGGTCCCCAATGCGCGGTCTTTTAAGAACTGCCAGGCGGTTTCGTTAATATGGGGGTCAATGGTCGTTGATACATGATCTGTATTTTCCTGTAACGGCAGGCCGGCGATTTTTTTACATCCTGTGAGGATGCATATTGCCAGGAAAGCACAAACGGCATGGCCTGCTATTCTTGAACTTATGAGTTTCATACGAAATTCGCTTTTAAATTAGCCTGAATAAATTAATTTGAATAGGGCGGATTTTGCTCCAGCAACGGGTCTCTGGTCAATGCATCCCGGGAAATTGGCCAAAGGATTAAACGCGGATCTGCAAAACCGGTTTGTGCAACTCCCAGACTACTTTGTCTCTGGCGGATCAAAGGATCCATAACTTCCAACGCCCGGCCGGTTCTGACCAGATCAAACCAGCGCTTGCCTTCCGCAAAAAGTTCCAGCTGTCTTTCATCCAGAATAACTTTTTCCACATCCAGTTGCGTCGCATAGTCCGCTTCATTCAAAGCGGTATCCCTGGCTCTGGCACGGACCTGATTTAACAAGGTAAAGGCTCCGGGCTTGTCCCCGGTCCAGTTCAATGCTTCTGCACGAAGCAACAGGATATCAGCCCAGCGGTAGAGGGGCAATTTTGCTTCGTTTTGCGCCCTGCTTGGCGTCACCGGCTTTCCCGTAGTTACGTCGACGGGATAAAATTTCCAGATGGAGATAATTCTGGACAATGCATCCGCCACCGTCGTGTCGTAAGCGATACCCCGCCGGATATCCACTTTATTGTTCTCCCACTTCAACAAAACGGTGCTGTCAATATAATAATTGGAAGTTTGGTCCGACGCACCGATTTTACCTGCGATTCCATTACCGCCGTCTGTAAGAAAGTCCCAGCTCAGGGACCAGATGTTTTCCTTGGTGGTGGCTGTTATAAAAATGTCTTTATAATTCGCAGTCGGTGCCAGAGAATACCTGTGTAGAGCAATCAGCTGGTCGGTGGCAGCAAGGGCGTTCGTGTAGTCCTTCTGCCACATATATACTTCTGTCAGGATAGACAATATACCGCCTTTATTTAATTCAGCCGTGCTGATTGCATTCGGGTTCACCAGCGTAAGCGCTTTTTGCAGATCGGGGATAATCACGTTGTTAATAACCGAATCCGCAGGACTCCTCGGCAAATTGGGGCTTTGGGTAACGTCCTCATAAGGCGTTACTCTTACCGGAACGGCTCCCCACACCCGCACGGCATAAAAATACATATAGGCTCTTATCCCATAAGCTTCCGCGAGATAGTTGTTTCTCTGCAGCTCGCTCAAATCCGCAATTCCGGGTAAATATTTAATAGCTGCGTTTGCCCGGGCAATCGTCATATACAAATTATTCCAGTTCGCAGCGCCGGTAGTAGCATTCAGCCCATTAAGCGTGATGTTAATCTGGTTGTCTCCCGTACCGCCATAGGTGAAGTTATCCGAGCGGGCATCACCCCATTCCGTAAAATTTCCGCTCAGGGTTTTTTGAATGCCGTCGTAAATGGCGGCATTGCCCAATTGCGCATGTTCCGCCGTTTTCCAGAATAATTCGCTTGAAAGATCCGATATGGGTTGCTGGTCCAACTGTTTATTACAGGCTATGAACAGGGAACAGGACAGCGCAAATACGATATATATTAGTCTTCTCATTGTAATTCATTTAAAAATTAATATTTATACCTCCGCCGATTTCTCTTTTCCTGGGATAGCGTCCGTTATCGAGACCGGGAGTAAGCGCACTTCCCAGATCTATTTCCGGATCATACCAGCTATATTTTGTCCAGGTGAGCAGATTATTTCCGTAAATGAAAACGGACAAGGTCCCCAGTTTTATTTTTGAGGCCAGGTTTGGAGGCAGTTCATAGGAGAGCCTGGCATTGCGCAGGCGGATAAAGGACGCATCCTCGAGATACAGACTGCTCCCGTCCCGGTTATTCCCAAGGGAAGTCTTTTTTGAAGAAGGATAAATGGTCACATCACCCTGATGCCACCAGGTCCCTTTAATGAAATCCGGCTCAGGTGTTACGTTGGTGGTTACGCCGGCATTGAGATCGGCCCTTGCCTGATTATAGATACTGCCACCCCAGCTTATATAAAAGCCAAAGGACAAAGTGAATTGTTTGTAATTAACCAGGTTACTTAAACCCGCTATCCATTTGGGCTGTGCATTTCCGAGAACGATTCTGTCTGCATCGTCAATTATCCCATCGTGATTGGTATCCTGCCAGATCATATCTCCTCCCTTCGAAACCAGGCCATTGGTCGTTAGTTGTTTTACATCACCGGTATAGGCTTTGCCATTCAGTGTGTATCCTGTAAATACATTATTATTATCAAAAACAGGTGTTAACTGCACCCAGTCCGGGGTCCAGGCATTGGATTGATCATAGGCATAAACACCCAGCGCTTCGTAACCATAAAAATCGCCCAGCCTTCCGCCTTCGGTCACTCTCCATACATTCGTTCCGGATGAGCTTGGTAATATAGTAGTGCCTCCATACAATTGTTTAACCGTATTATTATTGAAGGACATATTATAAGAAATATTCCAGCTGAGATTATGATTCCGTACAGGATAGCCGCCAACGACAAACTCGAGTCCCTTATTCTCAATGGAACCTACATTAACTTTTACGGTGCCATATCCGGTATTGGAAGACAGGGGAGCGCTGTACAAAAGATTTTTAGTGACCTTATCATAATAATCCGCTGTAAAATTCAACCTGCCGTTCAGGAAGGTAAGGTCGACGCCGGCATCAAGCTGGTTTACGGACTCCCAGGCCAGGGTGGTATTTCCAAACGTACTGTTTGGCGCCACCCCGGAAACACCGTTGTAATAATTCGATCCGAAGGTATAGGTCTGAATGGCATTGTAAGGCCCGATATTGTCATTCCCGATTGCACCATAGCTCACCCGGAATTTACCGTCATCAAGAACATTTTTTGTCCAATCCATAAAACTTTCATCAGAAAAACGCCATCCTACGGAAGCGGATGGAAAGAACCCCCACTTATTGTCCTTACCAAAACGGGAGGAAGCATCTGCCCGGAAATTGCTGTTGAAAAGATATTTTCCCTTATAAGAATAGCTTAGTCTGGCGAAGCCTGAATTTTTAAAATATCTCGTTTCGTCGGTGACAGCCGGGTTTTTAATCTGTGTAGAATTTAAAGTAAGGACAGTTTCCGTTACCAGATTGGTTCCGGACTGCTCTGCCGTATGCTCAAAGCCAGATTCAGCACTAACACCCAATACAGCTGTTATCGTATGATCGCGCGCAATCGTTTTATTATAATTAAGAAATCCTTCCGCCTGCCAATAAGTATTCAGGTCCGTTTCATCATCCAGACTATTATTCAGCGGATTGGCACTGCTGACTAATTTGGGAGTAAACACCAGATTGTGCGTATAATTGAAACTCACGGTGGAGTTCACCGTAAATTTCAGGTCCGGCAGAAAGTTATAACTGATAAAATTATTAATGCTGGCATTATAAATGTCCCAGTTATTTTTATCTAAAAGCGCTTCCGCCACCGGGTTTCTTCTTCCGCCGATCAGTCCGGCCAATGTGCCGTCCTGAAAATACACCCTGAAATTGGGTGGACGCTGAATGGCCTGACCCAGGGTATTGCCTTCATTGATCCTGTTTTCTCTCTGATAAAGCGCCTGGATATGCGTGCCCAGTTCAAATTTCTCATTCGGTTTAAAGTCAACGTTGAACCGTGCCCGCGCAATATCGGCCCAGCTGTTTATGATGAGCCCTTTATCTTTAATCAATCCAAAGCTTCCGTAATAATTGATTCCTTTCGCGCCACCGCTGATACTGAGATCACCCTGGTTCCTCACGGCGGTCTGTGTCAAAAGATCCTGGTAATCGTTATCTGCATTATATCCCGGATTCAGCGAGTCTGCAGGTACCGGATTGGTGCCTGATGAACTCCTCTTCAAATCGTATAGCCTCCTGAGTGCGGCATTGGCCTGCGGAACCTTGCGGGAAAGGTTGCCAAAGCTGGTAAGGTATTGCAGACTAACCCTGGGCTTACCCGCTATGCCCTTTTTTGTTGTAATGATAATGACACCGTTTCCTCCGGCGGATCCATAAATTGCCGCGGAAGCCGCATCCCGCAAAACAGTCACGGATTCAATGTCGTTCGGGTTAATGCCGTCAATATCCACTCCCTGTGCACCATCAACGATATATAAGGGATCGGCTCCTCCTTCCAGCGTGCCGGTGCCTCTTATCCGGATGGAACTGGTGGCACCGGGACGGCCGGACTGTTGGGCTACCACTACTCCGGGCACCTGGCCCTGCAATGCATCAAGTACATTTATCGGCTGACGTTGCGCGATCTGTTTCGCGCTAACCGTGGAAATTGCCGCGGTAATGTCTTTATTTTTCTGACTCCCGTATCCGACAACGACAATTTCATTCAGATCGGAAGCATTGGTTCGAAGGGTTATGTTAAGCGATCTTTTTGCATTCACAGGCACTTCCTGCGTTGTATATCCAACGAAAGAAAAAACCAAAACCGATCCCTTTGGACCGGGGATCCGTAAATTGTAATGACCGAGGCTATCGGTAATGGTACCGCCCTGCGTGCCTTTCACATTTACGCTGGCCCCCTGAATAGCGTTGCCGTTTTCGTCGGTTACCGCTCCCCGGATATTGGTTGTTTGGGAAAACGCGGCGTTGCCGGTTGCAACAAACAGGATGAGCAGTAAAAAAGGCTTATATAAATGAGAGAAAGGAAGAATGGATTTTTCTTTCATACAGCAGTCGTTTTATTTTATTATTTAAAATGGATCTTTTTTATTTCCGCCCCGGTTGTATCAGGCTAAGAATATTTTCTACACTCCCAATCTATACCGGCAAGTAAGCAAGATTTTTTTTAGGCGCGGTTCCTGCTATTGGCCATGTTGTAAGCTATTTTAACATTTTGCGGAAAAGATCAGGCAATAGCAACGATTAGTGTCTGGGCATTTATTTCCACACAGCCGGTTTTAAAAAATACATGCAGGCGCATTACCCTATGATTTTCATATTCTTCAGAAATACCATCCCTGCATGGTTATTCTTCCGGAAACGATTGCGGAGATTTTTTTCCGAAGCGTTTTATTATCAACTAATTTGGCGTAGGCAATCCAAGTAAAAAGTAATCAGAACAACGCGCTTATCCGGTTTAATACAACTTAATGAGACCTCAATTGCTTAAGGTGATAAAAGAGCCCGGCCACTCGTTTAACGTACGCCAGGATCTGGTTCCTCACATCAACAACCGATGGCATTATCATGCTGAAGCAGAACTCATTCATTTTAAAAAAGGTGAAGGCACACAGTTTATTGGTGACAATATCAGAAGATTCAAACCAGGAGATGTTGTGCTTGTAGGAAGCAATCTTCCGCACTACTGGAGATTTGACGATGGATTTTTTGATGAAAATGAAAGGGAAACGGTAGACGTAAGGGTAGCGCATTTTGCGGAAAATTTCTGGGGCGAGAATTTTCTCTATTTACCCGAGAACAATAATCTGAAAACTGTTTTGGAAAGGGCAAAAAGAGGTCTGCAGATCGTTGGCAAACCAAGGCAGATTGTAGCTGAATTACTGGAACAGCTGATATCCTCCAATGGTTCGAAAAGGATTATTCTGCTGATGGAAGCCCTGTCTACGATTTCCGATTGCAAGCAACTATCATCGCTTTCCTCCATTGGTTATAAGCCTGACTTTGTTGAGATGGATAATGATCGCATCAATGCAATTTATCAATACTCCATTAAGAATTTTAAGGGAAGAATCCAATTGGAAGAAATTGCGGAAGTGGCCAATATCAGCCCGAATTCCTTCTGCCGTTATTTTAAATCCCGCACGAGAAAAACCTATTCCCAGTTTCTCATCGAGTTAAGGGTCGGCCATGCCTGCAAATTACTCATTGAAAACAACCAGTGTATTAAACGCTTGTGCTACGAAAGCGGATTTAATAATTTTACGAGCTTTCATAAGTATTTCAAAATGATCACGGGCAAAAGTCCGCTCACCTACCAGAAGGAATTCACGGCCTGATCATTGTCATTTCGATCCGCAAACCGCTATAGCTCTTCTTTAGCAAAATTCTCAACTGTCACATCCTTCACTCCTTTGACCTGCCTAAGGTTTATATTCTGCACGTGCTCCAGAACAAAAGTAGAAACCCCGGCAGCTTTTTGCGCCTGGATGTCATGGAGATCCGCACCCATTACATCATTGAATATAAACGGCGGGCGAAAATCATCGGCTATAAAACTGATTTGCACATCATGCATTTTCAAATCCTTTACATGCCGGAAGAAAAAGCCGTAAGCCGGCATTGTTCCCCAGCGAAACGGTTCCGGATAATCTTTTTCAAACTCAGGAACAATTCTTTTTGCGGAATCTTTTAAACCTCCGCCTCTATAATAAATCCGGATATTGCTCATTTGCAGATCTTCGATATCATGTCCCGGCAAGCCGCTGATAATTGCGCCCTCGCGGGGATCCACATTGTATGCCACGAGATTGCTGATGATAATTCTCCTGCACTGACCTACTGCAATGGTATCCGGACCACGCATCCTTGCGCCAAGTCGTATGAAAATGGGAGCATTTACAATATCACGCATCGTGATATTGCTGATGGTCACGTCTTCGAGCAGCCCCCCGTCCACGGTTTCCAATGCGAGGCCCCTGCAATAATCGAACACGCAATTCGAAATGGTTATGTTCCTGAATCCGCCATTGGATTCCGTGCCGAATTTTATTCTGCCGGTGGGGTTGCCATCGGAATACTTCTTATAGTTCCTTTTAAAGCTGCCATCCAACAATGTTCCTTCATCGTAACCGCTCACCTGGCAATTGGTAATGGTAACATTATCCGTTGCCCTTGCGTATCCCAGGGCGAAAGAACTTTTTAAACAGATGCCGTCATCAAAGGGAGAGTTTACCGAGCAATCGGAAACGCGGACGTTCTTACAGCAGTCGATGTCAAATCCATCCCGGTCCGTATCAATTTTCAGATTATGTATGCTGAGGTTGTCGACACCCGTGGCCAGCAATGCAAAATGCCCGCCGTGCAAAACAGAAAAATCCCGAAGGTTTACGTTATAGCAATTTTTCAATCCAATGGCTTTATTGCCGCCGCCTTTGGGCTGATGGGTGCTTCTTGTCAGCCCCTCGCCCCAGATCAGCCCTTGTCCCACGATAGAAATATCATGTAACCCGATTCCCCATATCAGGCTATTCTTCCAGTGATTGTGGCCAAAATCCTGGTAAGCATCATAAGGGCTGTTGGGCTCCGGATCATCATAGCCCAGGCCATTCTCTTCTTTGGCGCCGAGGATTATCGCGCCCTGATCTATAAATAAAGAAATATTGCTCTGTAAACGGATGCTGTAAGTCAGATACTTTCCCGAGGGAAAATAAACGGTGCCGCCGCCTGCAGCGGCTGCTGACGCGATGGCTTTGTTAATGGGATCAGTGTCCAGGGTGGTTCCATTACCCCTGGCGCCGAAATCCCGCACATTATAAAATATTTTCTGGGCCTGCACATTTCCAAAAGCTGCGAGCAGGCAGCTGATTACCAAAAGGCGGATTTTACAATTTAGTTCCATAAATCCTTTATGTTTTGCTGCTGAGAATCATTTTGAAAACTTCGCAATAAATCCACCGCCGGACACAAGATCCAGTGCAAGGCTGTCTTTTCCGGAATAGGTAGTTTGGTTCATGACGACCGCCGCCGGATTACTAACTTCATCTTTTGCCATAAGCGCCCTATATTTCCCTTTCAGAAAGTCCAGGGACAGCTTTATTTTCCTGGCTCTCACGCCATTCATCACTGCCAGAAACCAGGTTTCTCCCTTTCTCCTTGCATAAACAGCAAGTTCACCAATCTCGGAAGGAGGCAAAACAATTGTTTCATCCCAGGAAGCCGGTATGCTTTTAATGATTTCCACAGCGGGATTAGCCAGAACGGTATCCGGATTTGCTGCATACGTGAGCATAGGAGCGCTCAATATGGCTGCGCTCGCAATCTGGTGCGCCCAGGTCGTATTTTTTCTTCTGTCGCCGAAATGAACGACGGTGTATTCAGCCGGGCCCGCGAGAAAGCGTGTAAATGGAATGGTCGTTTCGTGCGTAGCCCGGTCAAGCAGTTTACTCGCCTCCATTCCCTACACGGCTTCTCTCGTCAGCTCATTGGGATAGGTTCTGGCCAAACCGGTCGGCTTGTTCGCTCCGTGAAAATCACACATCACATGATATTTTGCCGCTTCCTTCAGAATATTTGCATAGAGCACGATCACTTCTTTCGCTTCATGATCGAAGAAATCAATTTTTGCGCCCGCTACACCCAGCTGGCTGCATTTTCTGAAAAAGGAATCCCTGGCTGCAGGGTCCTGTAAACTTTTCGAATGTTTCCAAAGCCAGATGCTGACTCCTTTCTTCCGCGAATAATCAACCAACTCTTTGATCTGATCATCCGTCCATTTGGTCCAGAATCCTTCCAGGATATTGTGTTCAAAGCCTAATGCAGCGGCGCCGTCGGTAAAATGTTTCATCACTTCCAGTGTCCCGTCGCCGCCGCCATTCAGATATTTCCAGACAGCACGCCCGGGTTTTATCCATTCCGTATGCATTCCTTCAGGAAATAATGCAGGGTCGGGCGGCGGATTCAGGTCCGGCACGATATCACTGTTCACCATAGCATTCAGATCCTTCCCGATGATCACTACCCTCCAGGGCGTAGTGATCGTTCCGGTTACAACTGCCGGCTGCTTCAGTCGTAAAGTATCTGCGGCGCTGTACCGCAGCCGGTAAGGATACGATGTCGGTTGTGCATCTGCCAGCCGGAGCGCCATCCCGTTTCTACCATTGGCCTGCAGGGCCATGCCACTGTAATTTACCAGGGCGGCTTCGGTAATGGAGGCATATACGCCCTGCGGCAATTTAATTGTCGCAGGTGGCGCTACCCACTCCCCGGACTGCACGCTGTCTATTTGTTTTTTTACGTGTACCCCTTCATAATGCATGTACAGGTCGTGATACCAGATACTGCTCCCGGAAGGAATATTAAAAACAGTAGCTTCCTCAGGAATATTATCCGGCTTGTCCGGAACGATCACCTGCCGGAAAGCTGCCCCGCTGTTAAAGACCCGTATATCCACGGTAACCGAGCGGGCTTGTCCGCCGGTGTCAAGCAGGGTAATTCTGGCGCCGTTGCAATCATTTACCGCCACGGAGTGAACGCCCCGCCAGGGATAGGTTTCATTGATCCGGTAGCGTTCAGTTTTTCCAAGGCTGATATTTTCTGTAACCGGAATTCCATTTACTGTCATCAGAACCGGAGAGGGTTCAATGATCGTTCCCTGGTTAAACGTAACGCTGTAGGCAAGCTGATGCCGTTGTATAAATAATTTGAAATGAACCGCGCCATCCGGGCTTTGAACAAAGGTTGTATCGGTAGCTGAAGCACAGGCTGAGCAAAGGAATAAAAAAAGAACATGGAAAAAACCGATCCGCTTTTTCATAAAACAACCCGAATAGATATTTGAAATTTCCGGGCACTTGCCCGGTTACAGGCGCAATTGAATGATAATTCCGGCTTATTCTGGTTATTCTATTAGCAAATTATTCAGCTATTCTGGCATTGGGTGCTAAATATTGAATTTTTAGAGGAATATTACGGTTAAATTCCTTTTGCTCTTAACCTGAATCAATTTTACCAGCATGCGATCGAAATTCATTGCAGGATATTTTCTGACTACTTTATGTTTTCTGCTCGCAGCGTCCTTTATGTTTTTCCCTTCCTGGCAATCATCTTTCGTAAAAATGAATAGGGACGGTTCCCTCACTTATGAACCGGATGAAAAGGGCAATATTTTCCCGGATTTCAGTCTTGTCGGATATTATTGCGGGAATAAGGCAATACCCGATGTCGCGGCCGTAAAAACAATCAGCCCCGTTCCGGGTAAAACCGGTGAAGAAATTATTCAGGCAGCCATTGATGAGGTTTCCCGGAGATCGCCGGATAAAAATGGATTCCGGGGAGCGATCGTTTTGAAAAAAGGTATTTACAATATTCCCGGAACGATCAGCATCGAGGCGGCTGGTATTGTTCTTCGCGGAGAAGGAAATGAAACAAAACTGGTTGCAACCGGAACTGCACAGAGGCCATTGATCGTGGTAACAGGCAGCGGGGAGATTCAGGAAATTCCCGGTTCCCGGACCCCGATCACAGATAGCTATGTGCCCGTCGGTTCAAAATCCTTTCATGTTTTATCCGCCCACGGATATAAGGTACACGACAGCATCATTTTGTATCGCCCCGGAACAGATCGGTGGATCAGGGATCTCAGGATGGATCAGATCGTGGAAAGAAAAGGCACGAAACAATGGAAGGCAAATGAATACAACCTGAAATTTGAAAGAGTGATTACAAAAATAACGGGAAATCAAATATTCATTGACAACCCCATTGTAATGGCCCTGGAACAACAATACGGCGGTGCGGAAATCTACCCCTATCATTTTGGTGGAAGAATCTCCAACGTGGGCATTGAGAATTTATACTGCGAATCGGAATACAGTAGCGATACGGCTGAAAACCACGGATGGGAGGCGGTGCGTTTTGATAAAATAGAAAATGGCTGGGTCCGCAATGTCACTTCCCGTTACTTTGGTTACAGTTGTGTAAGCCTTGAGAGAGGCTCGCGGAATATAACCGTAACAGATTGCAACTGTTTCGATGCAAAATCAATAATAACGGGGAGCCGCCGGTATTCCTTTAATAACAATGGCCAGATGAACCTGTTTGTGCATTGTCATACTACGGAAGGAAGGCACGATTTTGTAACCGGCGCAAGAACCTGCGGACCCAATGTATTCTACAACTGTACGGCAAAAAATACGCATGCCGATATTGGGCCCCATCACCGCTGGTCCATGGGCACTTTATATGATAATATCGTAACGGACGGAGAGATCAGCGTCCAGGACCGGGGGAATTACGGAAGCGGCCACGGCTGGGTGGGCGTAACCCAGATCCTCTGGAACTGCAGCGCAAAAAGAGTGGTTGTTCAAAGCCCTTATGTAAGCGGGAAAAATTATTGTATCGGACTGAAGGGAGATAAATACGCGGGCCGGTTTAAAGACAGGCCTGACGGAGTGTGGGAAGGACAGAACAAGGCCGGATTACAGCCGCAGTCATTGTATATAGCCCAATTAACGGAACGGCTGAAAGGCCGGTAAATCACAAATAAAAATTATGAAGAAGATTTTTCTACCCTTATTGCTTATTTCCACGGGGCTTTTTGCACAAACAAAAGGCGGGCCCGAAGAGATTACACGGAGAGTTGCAGACCGGGTTATTGAAAATACCAGTTTCCGGTTCATCGATCATGCGACCGGTGAAAAATTTGCAAGCACACGCGACAGGGACACTTCTTCCAATGTAAAAGCGGAAAGCGGGTACAACAAATGGGCTTATGTAAATGGCGTATTAAACACGGGTATGATGCGGCTTAGCCAGACATTACATGACAATAAATATGCGGACTATTCAAAGCGGAACTTTGATTTCATTTTTGATAATATCGGATATTTCAAAAAACTACACGATGCCAAGTCCCCGAAACCGGAATGGAATGCTTTTTTCAGCATGGGCAATTTAGATGCCTGCGGAGCGATGGCGGCGGGATTGTCGGATGTATATGCAGTGTCAGATAAAAAGGAATACCGTGCTTACCTGGATCGCGCGGCAGATTACATTCTCCACAAACAATTGAGGTTAGCGGACGGAACGCTTGCACGCCCGCATCCGCGCAACGCTACTTTGTGGGCCGACGATCTGTATATGAGTGTTCCCTTCCTGGCGCGTATGGGAAAACTGACAGGTGATAGCAAATATTTTGATGATGCGATCAAACAGGTAGAAAATTTCAATAAATACCTGTATGATCCTGCAACCGGTTTATTCTTTCATTGCTGGTACAGTGATGTACAGATGAATGGTGTGGCGCATTGGGGTCGCAGCAATGGCTGGCTCGCCGTGGCGCAAACCGAATTACTGGATAATCTGCCTGCCAGTCATCCCAAAAGGCAGGAACTCATTAATTTGTTATTGCGGCAGATCGTCGGGTACTCCCGGTACCAGGATATTTCCGGTCTCTGGCACCAGATTCTGGACAAACCCGATTCTTATCTGGAAAGTTCGGTAACCGCTATGTTCACCTATGCGGTTGCAAAAGCAGTCAATGAAGGCTGGATCAGCAAAACGTATTTTACCATTGCAAAAGACGGCTGGAAAGGACTGACTTCAAAAATTACGGCAGACGGACAAGTGGAGGATGTTTGCATCGGAACGAATATCGGAGACAATATCAGTTTCTATTATAACCGCCCAAAAGAATTAAATGATACCCATGCAATCGGCGCGCTATTGCTGGCAGGTTCAGAAATGATCAGGGCGGAAGAGCAGGGTAAATGAGATATGTTTGTACATTTTCTAAAGAAATTATTTCAGCTGACTGATTCAATTTTAAACAACATTATTAAACCGGTAACACTAAAATGAAAATCCTTTTAACGCTTGCCTGCTGTTTCGCTTCCCTGTTTTCCATAGCCCAGACGAAAAATATTTATCATAAGGGCTGGATAGATTTTAATAAAAACGGCAGGATGGATCTGTACGAAGACCCGTCACAGCCCGTTGACAAGCGGGTCGAAGACCTGCTCTCGCAGATGAACCTGGACGAGAAAAGCTGCCAGATGGCCACGCTCTATGGTTATGGCCGTGTGCTGAAAGACGAACTGCCGACTGACAACTGGAAAAATGAAATCTGGAAAGACGGCATCGCCAATATTGATGAGGACCTGAGCAGCCAGTACAAAAAAACACAATATTCTTTTCCATTCAGTAAACACGCCGAAGCGATCAATACAATCCAGAAATGGTTTATCGAAAATACCAGGCTTGGCATTCCGGTCGATTTTACCAACGAAGGAATCCACGGCTTAACACATGACCGCGCAACGCCGCTGCCGGCGCCCATTTCCATTGGTTCTACCTGGGACAGAAATCTGGTGCGGCAGGCAGGTGAAACTGTCGGAAGGGAAGCAAAAGCATTGGGATATACCAATATCTATACGCCCATCCTGGATGTTGCCCGGGATCCGCGCTGGGGAAGAGTGGTGGAATGCTATGGTGAATCCCCTTTTTTAATTGCGGAACTCGGCAAGCAAATGTGCCTCGGCGTACAAAGTCAGGGCGTAGCTTCCACGCTGAAACATTTTGCTGTCTACAGCGTACCGAAAGGCGGTCGCGATGGAAATGCCAGAACCGATCCGCATGTTGCGCCCAGGGAATTGCATCAGCTTTTTCTGTATCCCTTCAGGCGGGTGATACAGGAAGCGCACCCCCTCGGTGTGATGAGCAGTTACAACGACTGGAACGGCGAACCCATTACCGGAAGTCATTATTTTCTGACGGAATTATTACGTCAGCAGTTTGGATTCCATGGTTATGTGGTTTCTGACAGCAGGGCGGTAGAGTTCCTCTATGAAAAGCACCATGTTGCGGCAGATTTTAAAGATGCTACCCGACAGGCCGTTGAAGCCGGACTGAATGTATGGACGAATTTCCGGATGCCACAGGTATATATTAATAATGTTCGCGATCTGGTGAAAGAGGGAAAATTAGCTATGTCAACAGTGGATGAAAGGGTAAGAGATGTATTGCGCGTAAAATTCCGGCTGGGATTGTTCAATTCACCTCTGATTGCAGATACCAGGCTTGCCGATAAGATAGTTCATACAGCAAAAGATGACTCCATGGAACTGCAGCTGGATCGGGAATCACTGGTATTGCTGAAAAATAAAGGAGGATTATTACCGCTAAATAAAAGCGGGATCAAAACGATTCTGGTTACAGGGCCGCTGGCAGCTGATGCAGGTTATGCCGTGAGCCGTTATGGGCCCAACAATAATCCATTGACCACGGTGCTGGCCGGCATTAAAGCAAATGTGGGAAACGGAGTGAACGTGGTATATGAAAAGGGCTGCGAGGTTGTCAATCCGGGCTGGCCGGAATCAGAAATCATTCCGGAGCCATTAAGCGCCGGAGAAAAAGACAGTATTGACCAGGCAGCGACCGCTGCAAAAAATGCCGATGTTATTATTGCCGTATTGGGTGAGGATGAAAAAACAGTTGGAGAAAGTTTGTCCAGGTCCTCGCTGGACCTTCCCGGAAGGCAGGAGCAATTGCTGGAAGCATTATATGCAACGGGAAAACCGGTTGTTCTGGTCTTAATCACCGGACAACCGCTCACCATCAACTGGGCCGATCGTTATGTGCCGGCCATTCTGGAAGCCGGATTCCCCGGGCCTTCAGGAGGCAAGGCAATTGCTGAAGCCCTGTTCGGCGACTATAATCCCGGTGGCAGATTGTCCATTACCTATCCAAAAACAGTGGGACAGATTGAATTCAATTTCCCGTTCAAGCCAGGTTCCCAGGCAGACCAGCCCAATGGAAAGGATCCAAATGGAGGCGGCAAAACCCGCGTGAATGGCCCGCTCTATCCCTTTGGGTTTGGGTTAAGCTATACGAATTTTGAATATAGCAATCTGCTGGTAAGTCCGGAAACCCAGGCCATCAACGGGAATGTCGAGGTATCTGTGGATGTTAGGAATTCCGGAAAAGTGAAGGGGGATGAAGTGGTTCAGCTTTATATTAAGGATGTTTTGAGCAGTGTCACCACCTACGAGTCCGAGCTAAGGGGATTTGAGCGAATCGGTTTATTACCCGGCGAAAAGAAAACGGTAAAGTTCACTATCTCCCCGGATGATTTAAAATTGTATAATAAGAATATGGATTGGGTTGTTGAACCCGGTAAATTTGAAGTGCTGATCGGCAGTTCTTCAACGGACATCAAATTGAAGAAGGATTTCACCATGGAATAAACGACCGGGTCGCCAGGCGAATGCCCTTGATTTTTCTTATGTTGCAGAATGAATGCGCCGGTCAGGATGGCCGGATCATCATTAAAAATGGACAAAAGAAAAGACAGGATTGACAGCATCAATGAAATACTGGAAGAATGCATTCTGGCTTATCCGGTATCTTCATTTGTTATCAGTCTGTACAAACAATATCAGCAAAGGGGCAGCCTGAGTAAAAAGCAGCTGCAGGGGTTATACGGGAAAGCATCAAAAATCAAAGATCTTCCGCCGGGCAAACTTGCAGCGATAGAAATCATTATAAAAAAAATGACTACCCGCCATAAGGCGGAATTACCGGAAGCAGAACCATTATTCAAAAAAGATGAGATCGCCGGACAAATGATTTCAGAAATACTAATGAAATATCCACAGCATAAGAGAGTACTGTTTCTTAAATCGAAATACGACAATAACGAATTATTAACACCCGCAGACCTGGCAGATCTGAAAAAATTCAGGCAATTATTAATCAGGGCGGACTAAGGAATCATAAGGAAATGCATTTCACCTTTGAACAACGGATATTCACCGAAAAGCATCTTAGTAATTTACCCATTTAACGATTTGTTCATAAGCCGGTCAAATTCCTGTCTTACTTTCACTCTTCAGATCGAAAAGTCCAGGGGATACCGGTTGAACGATCAACCCGTATCCCCTGGCGCTATTTTAAGCCGTTTTGTTTATGAGCTTGCTTCAAACACCGATCATTTCTCCGGCAGCAATAGCAGCTTAATAAAATTTTTCTCATTCAGGTAGAGGTTCGCAGCCGCTTTCACGGAAGCGGGGTTCACCTGTCTGATTAATTCCGGATACTTTAATATCTCAACCGGATCATCAGCATTTTCGTACCGGGCGATGAGCCAGCCCAGCCAGAATCCGTTGTCTTTCATATGCAGTTCATACTGCCGTTCTTCTTCTGTCGAAAATTTAGTGATATCCGTTGCCGTCGCCCCGCCCGCTTTTAGTTTATTGATTTCTTCCTTCGTGGCGGCGATCAGCTTATTTACGTTTTCCGGCGCGCAGCCAAAGGAAACGGTGAATGCATACCGGTTTGCCGGTTCCTTATTATAGGTAACCCGGACGCCGGGGCTGTAAGCGCCGGCTTCTTTTTCCCTTAAGCGGTCAATGACCCTGAACTGCAGAATATCTGCAAGGGCTGTCAGCTGCATATTATTTTCCGGGCTATAGTGATAATCTCCGCTGATCACAAGCCTTACCGTTGCCCTGGGTTCATTTCCTTTAACGGCCGTGGCTTCGATCCTTCCGGTCGGAATATGAATCTTCAGGTCGCGGGCTTGTTCCTGTTGAGCAGTTCCGGGCAAAGATCCCAGGTATTTTTCCAGCAAAGGCCTGATGCTGTCAACAGAAAAATTCCCGTCAAATACAAAAGTAAAATCTCCTGCATTGGCGAATCGTTCCTTGTATATGGCAAGCGATTTATCCAGATCTATCTGATGCAGTTTTTCAACCGTGGGGCCGGTCCTGCGAATGGAATGATCTCCCAGCACAGCAGCAACCGTATCCGAAAATACACTATTCGGGTCGCTGCTCCGGTTTGCAATGGCCGTAATGGCCTGGTCGATAATATTCCGGAAAATGCTGCTGTCCCTTCTGGGAGAAGTAAAATAGAGATGGACCAGTTGCA
>Ga0207695_10004376_pt1 | contig 19324 bp, 15 predicted proteins | sample KBSC54metaG_FD_184354 | JGI IMG/M metagenome (GOLD analysis project Ga0207695, IMG submission 184354) | Corn rhizosphere microbial communities from Kellogg Biological Station, Michigan, USA - KBS C5-4 metaG (SPAdes) (version 2) | ecosystem: Host-associated > Plants > Roots > Rhizosphere > Soil... | reverse complement strand
CGCAAAGGCGGTGGGCGACACCTGGCGGCCGAGTAGTTCGGCGCGCGTGACCTGACCGTAGTCGATCACTGTATTGCTGATCTGCATCTGGCAATTGTCGTTGGGAGCGGCGCGCGTCGACCACGATGCCAATGCAAGCACGACGGCAACGATGGTGCGCCGGCTCATGGCGCTGCATGCAAGGGATTTACGATTGAACATGGGACGCTTTCTGTATTTGTACTTGCAGCGTGGGGCCGCAGCGCGCCTCCGCCGTTTCAAAGAACATGTTGGGATTCGCCTTGGCGGGCAGTTCGAATTGCAGCGAACATTGCCTGCCGTCAGGAAGAGAGACTTCAAGTTTGGAATTGGGTACGCCGTTGATCAGGAAAATCTGGCCGTCATCCACCACCGTTGTCACGAATTGCCCTTCGGCGTCCAGCACAAAGGCGCCTTTGGGCAGGGGGTTACCGTCCGCCCCCTTGGCGTTGAGCAGAATGCGCCGCACCTTGATGGTGTCGAATGTGACGAAGTTGACCGAGCCTCGTCCCGGCTCGACGAGCTTGTAGCCGTTCTTGATGTCGACATTGCGCGGCAGGCTCTTGGTGGCGATCTCCAGCCGGCTGCTGGCATACGGCGCCATTTGCGAGATTACCGCTTGTCCCCATGGGTCGGTCCACACCGGTCCGTAGGGCGTGCTGACGCGGATGCCGGACTCGTCGCCCACCGCCAGGATGCCGAAGGTGTCCTGGATCGGATAGGGTGACAGTGTCAGGCCGTTCTGGTGCAGCACCATGCCGCCGCGCAGACCGCCGTTCATGGCGGTCGCTCCCGATCCCGCCCGCGAGTAGCCGAGGTTGACCTGGGTGTAGCGCGGCAGTATCGATGCCTGCGTCGAGAGATCGCTTTCTTGGTTCTGGGTGTTGCGCTCTGCCGAGATGGTGTAGTTGGCGTATTCGTTGATGGTCTCGTTGTAGGAGGCGCCGTAACGCTTGTAGCCGCTGCTGTTGTTGACGTAGGTGCGCACATTGCGCTGCCCGAGCGGGATGCTCACGGTCAGGTAGAACGTATTGATCGGCACCGTGCTGCTGCTGTTGCCGTCGGTGTTGCCGCTGCTGCCGAGATTGTGTTCGACGTTGAACGACACCGTGCCGAACGCAAAAGTCTGGCCCCACGCGGCAGTTACACGCTGGGTGGCGACGCCGCTGAACAGCGAGGAGCGCGAGTAGGCAACGTTGAAGGAACCGAGTGTCGGGTTGCTCCAGCTCATCGACGCGGTGTACTGGCCGCGGTAACGATTGTGCTGCAGGTCGCCGGCGTTGGCGGGTGTATCGACGATGGTATCGGCCAGGTCGCGATAGCCGAGCGTTTGCTGGGTTGCCGAAAAGCTGCCCGAGAGTGTGGTCGACAGCAGGCTGCTGCTGGACAGGCTGACCTGGGTGCCGCGCACGCCTTCACCGGTCGCATTGGACAGACGTTGCTGCAGGCTCACGCTGGTGCTGTTGAACACGCGCGTGTCCATGCCCCAGGCGCCCGCCTGATACGAAGTGGCCGCCATGAGGCCGGCGTTGGCGTTGCTGTCCTTGCCGATTTTCCAGCCGCCGGAACCGGTGATGATCCACGGCTGGCGCGCTGTGCTGCTACCGAAACTGCGCTGACGCCCAACGGCAAACGAATAGCCGCGCTGGCTGCCCAGCGAGCCGCTGTGCAGCGAAGCGGCCGGTACGATGAAGCGGCGCTGCGCACCGGTGGCTTCCACCACGGTGACTTCCAGGTCGCTGCCGGAGTTGAGCAACGGCAGGTCGGACAAGGCGAATGGTCCGGCCGGAACAACGGTGGTGTAAATCAGTGCGCCGGCCTGGCGGACTTCAACGCGCGCCTGCCATTGCGCGATGCCTTCGACCATGACGTTGTTGCGATTGAGGCTCATCAGTGCGCCTTCCGGAATGATCTGTGCGCCAGTGATGGAGCCGCCCGACACCGCCGAGTTGGCGATGTTGATCTGGCCGGCCTGCAGGATCGACTTGTAGTCCATCAGCGTGTGCTGGGCATAGGCATAGACATGCTGACGCTGTGATTTCCCGTCCTGGGAGGTGTAGATCTCGCGGCTGCGCATGATCCAGTCGCGGAAGTTGAATCCCACTTCCGCGTTGCCGGACATGAAGCGGCTGCCTCCGCCGGCGAATTTGCTGTTCACGCCGAGTATTTCGTAGTTCAGCATGGCCGCCGTGCCGCCGCTGCTGTAGCCGGCGAAGTCATCCTCGGTGGGGCGCAGCGCATCGGTGGGCACCACCAGCGCTACTTCTTCCTTGCCGGGACGCAGTTCGACCTGGGTTTGCGGGAAGGCTTCCTTGTAATCGAAGCAGGCCGGAGGCGCAGCCGTCGCGGTCGGTGCCGCGGTTGTTCCTGGCGTCGGCGTGGACTTCTCGGTTTTCTTCAACTGCGGCGGCACGATCAATCCGCCTTTATCGAGCAGGCCGACCTCAAAGCATAAATCACCTTTGGCATTGAAGCGCGCATCGACACGCCCACGCTTGCTGCCGTTGACGAACAGCGTTACGACCTGCACGCCCGGACGGAAGCGTGCAGCCTCGCGAAAATAATCCGCCAGCTGAGGATCGATGCCGCGCTCTTTCAGCATGTTCAGGTCGAATCCACTGGCGTCGGCCGCATGCGAGGGCAAAGCCGCGACTCCCCCGGCCAGGCCGGACAAGGCAATGAGGCAGTGCTTCAGGCGAGCGCCGGGCGGGGCTGGGAACGCTCCATTTTTCCCGCAGATTTTATTATTCATTTTCCCTCATTGCGGGGGAGGAAAAAGCGGGACTTACTTGGTGAGCGCAGCGTCGTAACTGTCCACCGAGAAGCCATAGACGGTTGCAGGTGCCAGGCGCACCGTGGTCGACGCCGCAGCGGCCGCCGGCACGGGAACGCTGATGGTTTCGCCCGGCAGGAAATAGGTCTTGCCGAGATCGAACTCGGCCTTGCCCGGCAGCAGCGTCACCGTTTGCGCCAGCCGCACGACATAGGCGCTGTCGTTTTTAGCTATCAGTTTGCCGTTGCTCACCGACCAGGTCAGCAGCTTCCATGGTTCGCGGTTGGGGGCCAGGCCTTTGGGATGAATGATGACCGGCAGATTCTGACGGACGTTCATTGTCACTTTAACGCCGCCATCTTTGGATTGTTGCGGGATGCCTTCAAAAATGACGCGCTTGAACCGTTGCGTCTTGAGAGGCTCCTTGCTTTGCAGGATGAAACGCACCAGTTGGGTTTCTTCCGGCTCGACGCGCGCCACGGGCGGCGTGACGACCAGCAGGTTTTCCTTGTCTTCGGGCAGGTTCTGAATCGAGGTGTACAACAAGGTGGCATTGGCGTCCGTGTTCTTGACGTTCATGCTGGCTTCGCCGTCGGCTTCGTTGATGATGACTACGGAGGTCTCGGGGAGCATGCCGCTGGCGTGGACTGAGCTCAGGAAGAAAGCGTTGGAAAGAAGGCCGGCAACAGCAAGAAAACTCAATTTCTTAAAAATGGCGCACATTTCATTTACCCCCGGTCGTTGTAGATGTGTAGGTGTTGAACAGCTCCGATTTTAGGAAAAATTGATTCAGGAGTATTTGAGAATATTCTCAAAATGCAGGATGGTTTGAAACGCCGAACAGGGGTGATAAACAGTGTCGCGGCGTCTCTTAAAGATAAGAAAGTTCAAGCGTCGCGGAACCGTCAAGCAAGATCTCTTGCGACAGGGAAAGGTTTTCAGGTTTGTTGATATACGGCTGTACGACGACGGTGCCGGAAATCGTGCGCAGCGAGGACACATAGCTGCTGCCCGGCGCTCCCCAACTGAAACTACGGTTCTTGGCCACATAGCCGTTGGTCGAAGGCTGCCATGTTGTGCCGCTGTCAGTCGAATACAGCAATTGGGTCTGCTGGTAATCGCCTGTATAGGATCCTGGCTGAAATACGATCGCATAGCCGCCAATGCTTTTGCCGATGGCGGTGCCGAGACCGAAGTTGAAACTGTCGTTGAGATTGCCGTCACCCGAACCTGCCGCAAGGATGCCGACAATGACCGAACTGGTGCGGTTGTCGATGGCCCTGATGCTGACTTTGGCGGCGGCGTCGCAGTTGATGCTGAACGACAGCGACTTGGCAGGCAGGGGCGTCACTGCTCCGGGTTTCAATGATCGCGCCGGGATGGTTCCGTAGTCGGCGACGCCGCCGCCCGACAGCATTGGCGTGCATGCCGCGGGCGTGATGACGCTGACGATCTGCATTTCCACCATGTTGGCGGCATGGGTGGTAATCGTTGCCCCTGCAATGCAGAAAATTCCCAGCATCATGGTTGACGTTTTGGACGCGATGTTCTTCACGGGTGCACTTCCTTCATCTTCTTTGGTCGCCGGTATTTACAAATACAACAGTTCGAAGGTGGCCGAACCGTTCAGCGGCGCATCCTCTTTCATCGACGTATTGTCGGCGTTGTCGATGAAGGCCTGGACGCTCAGTTTTGCTTCGAAATTCAAAGTGCCGCCGGGATGGATTTTGTGTTCGGCGTCCCAGGCGTAGAGCACGTTCTTGCGGATGGTGTTGTCGCTGCTCAGCATCCACTGCGTGGCATTGATGCCGGTGGCGGATTCCAGCATGGCAGGGGGCGCTGCGGATGGATGCGCAGGCTCGAACGAGACGATATACGCTCCGGCGTTTTGCCCGGTCGCTGAGCCCAGTCCGAACAGATGTTTTTTGCTGCGATTTCGCATCGCCACCGCCTGCATTTGCGGTATCGGAGTGCTCTCGCGATTGTCGATCAGACGGATCGCAAGACGTGAAGGAAGCGCGCAGGAAACGGAAAGCGAAAATATTTTCTTGTTGAGGATCTTTGCCGCACCGCGCTCGGACGAAACAGTCCCGTAATCCACTACGCCGGCATCCGAAAAAACCGGCAGGCAGGCATCGGGAACGATCTTGCCGGCCACGCGCAATTCCGTTGCGCCGGCAACAGACGCTACGACAAAGAGAGTGAGGGCAACGCTCTGCAGCAGCGTCGGCGATACGGCCTTTTTCATGCTTCCCCCAATATCGCGGGCTGTTTGATTTGATCAGGCAAGGATAACGTTGGCGAGATGTTCATCCAATGAAAATATCGGAAACGGATGAAAAAACATCACGGCTGTGGCGAACTCGTCTTTTTTTGAGCGTTTGCTAGCAAATAAGCTGGGCTGAATTGAGATCATTCTCATATACGGATGTGACCAAGATGATCAGAATTGCACCTGGTCAATCAAGTCTATGCCGCAGTTGCGGTGCACATCTCGCTTGGGGTAAAGATGAAAACTGTCGCGAATCTTTCTGTTCTTGTAGTAGAAGACGAGCCATTGCAAAAAATATTTGCGATCGAAAAATTGCGCGAGCTTGGGTGCATCGACGTGGTTGACGCCGCCGACGGTATAGAGGCAATGGAGCGTCTGGCCGAACGTCGCGTTGACCTGATCTTTTGCGATATCGGGATGCCCAACATGGACGGCCCGCAGTTTGTGTTGGCGCAAGACCGGTCGGCGCAATCCGCGGGGAAGGAATTGCCGATGCTGGTGTGGATGAGCGCGCATCCGGAAGACGTGCGCGAATCGCATCTGCAACTGGCGTATTCGGCCGGCTTTCCGTTCGTCGAGGCGATCGCCAAGCCGCTCAGTTTGCCCGCATTGCAAACTATCCTGACAACGGCGCTGACGTTGATGAATGCGGCCAAACCGCTGCCGGGAAAAAACGGAAAAGCGATGCCGTCGCCAGTAGACGGCGCCATTGGCGATGATGACATCCTGCGTGCCATCTGCGACACCAGCGAGTTCGAGGTGTGGTACCAGCCGCAGGTTTCGCTGGAAACTAAAACCATCGTTGGCGCCGACGCCATGGTGCGCTGGAGCCATCCCAAATTCAGCTATCTCGTCCCGGAGCAATTCATGACGCTGATCGAACGGCAGGGGCTTGGTCTCATGCTGTTCTACCGCACCGTCAATCATGTGCTGAAAACACAACAGAAGCTGGAGCACATCGGCTGCAGTATTCCGATTTGCATCAAGGCTTCCGCTTCGACACTGGAGACGCCGGAGATCGCCGATTACCTTTACGAACGGTCACAGCGTTATGGCATCGGCTCGCACCTTCTTACCGTGGGCATTTCTGAAGAAGAGCCGTCGCAACACGCGCTGAAGCTGGCTGCATCGCTCAATCGCTTGCGCCTGCGTGGGTTCGGCTTGTCGATCGACGACTTCGGCTCAGGCATTTCGACCATGAAGCTGCTGTCACAAATGCCTTTCACCGAAATTCGCATCGATCGCCACTTCGTGCGCCAGTTCCTGCGTCAGCCCCAATGCCGGGTCATCGTGGAGTCGATCATCAGCATCGCCAAGCGCCTGCAGCTCACCGTCACCGCGGAAGGCATCGAGAACGCCCGGCAAATGGAGGTCCTCGCCGCGATGGGATGTGGCCGCGGACAAGGTTATATTTCGGCGCCTTTGCGTCAGGAAGAGTTCCTGAACAAGGTCGGTGCCAACCAATTGTTTAATAATGGCCTCATAAATGCCTGAGTTTTCTATTGTATTTTTACTATTTTTGATACACTCGACCGTAATTCGACTGGTCGGGATTCGTACCTTTCAACATCGCATCCAGGCGAAACGAGCATCGATTTCGATGTCTAGCGGTTTTCTGCGTGAATGACCGTCTGCGAAAGGACGCCATGATGACCTGGACTGCGACAAAGGCAATTCGTATTGCATTGCTCGACGATCATGCCGTGGTCCGGCATGGTCTTGCGGCGCGACTGACGGAAGAATCCGATTTCCAGGTGGTCGGCGCCTATGCCGCCAGCAAGGACATGATGTCCTCCTTGCGCGCCTCGCCGGCCGATATCCTGCTGATCGACTATTCCCTCGGGGCCAACGACATCGACGGCCTCAATCTGATCCGGGCGCTCAAGGTACGTTTCCCGGACAGCAAAATCCTTGTCTCTTCCTCGCACTACAACCCAGCGACGGTCGCCCTGGCGATGCGTGCCGGTGCGCGCGGTTTCGTGGGAAAGGAGCAGGAATTGTCGGAGCTGATTGCCGCAGTGCGTTCGGTGGCGGTGGGGCGCGTGCATCTGAATCCGTTGATGGCGGCGGAGATATCCTCCATGTTGTCCAGCAACAGTTCAGACGAAGAATCCGCAAACGGTGATTCACTCACCGACAACGTGGAACTGTCGCCGCGCGAGCGGGAAGTGCTGCGCTGCTGCCTGGAAGGGATGAGCGTCACGCAGATCGCGGAAAAATTCGCGCGCAGCGTCAAGACCATCAGTGGACAGAAGCAGGCGGCGTTCCGCAAGCTGGGCGTGCGCAACGACAATGAACTGTTCAAGATCCAGCATCAACTCCAAGACATATAGGACGCACCATGAACACGATTGCTCCGGCTCCTTTGCTCCAGATTCTTGTTGTCGACGACTCGGCGACCAGTCGCGTCGTCATTGAGAAGCAACTGAAGAAGCTGGGCTGTGACGTAGCGACGGCGCAAGACGGCAGCTCGGGTCTCGCTGCACTGCTGGACGGCGAGTTCGATCTGGTGCTGCTGGACTGCCAGATGCCCGACATGAGCGGCTACGACGTGGCGAAAACCTTCCGCCGGCGCGAGCGGGAAGAAGAACTCGTGCATACGCCCATCATCGCCATTTCTGCCGAAACCGATACCGGGCACATGCAGCTTTGCCTCGACAGCGGCATGGATGGCGTACTGGGCAAGCCTTTGCCGGCCGACGAACTGAAAAAAATGATTTCGCTGTGGTGCGACGTCGATGTTGCGGACGCGGCGCCGATGCATATCGGTGACATGCGCAGCGTGGATCTGACCGCGTTGTTCCGCACGACTTCACTCGAGGACTTCGCTGCCTTGCGGGCGGCCATGGACGAGGCGGACATGGCGTTGGTCGGGCGCCTGGCGCATCGGATGAAAGGCGCCGCACTGACGATGGAAGCGGGAGATATCGTCGCGACGCTGGAGCGCATCGAAGCGATCGCCGTGCATCGCGCGCAGCCGCCGTCGGATCTGACTGCCGAAATCAGTGCGCTCGAGCGGCAGTTGCAGTCCATCTGAATCTGAGCCTGCAAAAAAACGGCCCGCAGATGCGGGCCGCTTGTTTTCTGCGGTGAGGGCAACTCAAGCCCCGACCCATGGCAGGCCGGCCTTGCACCATCCCTCAATGGTCTTGCGATGCCCGGCGCTGTCCTTGTTGCCCTCGAAGCCTTCCAGGATGTCATAACAACGCGCATAACCGCTTTCGGTCGCCAGTTTTGCGGCATGGCGGGAACGCACCCCCGAGCGGCACAGGAACAGCAGTACGGTCTGTTTGCCGGCGACGGCGTCAAGCTGTTCCAGGAATTGCGGATTGGGCATGCTTTCCGGGTAGAGATTCCATTGCACCGCGAGATGCTGTTCGGCGGGAATGACGACCTGACCAACCCAGTCGCGTTCCGCCTTGGTGCGTACGTCGACCAGTTTCACGTCCGGGTCGCCCTGCAGCAGGGCAAACGCCTCTTGCGGAGTGACCGCGCCGGCATAGGGAAATTGGCCGCTCTGAGCACGTTGGGCGGCAGTCGAAAGAATTTCGTTGGAAGTCGTCATCAGAGTCCTTTGGGAATTGCTGAAAAGATACCTAAAATATTATTGCAAAGCTATCAGAGGCTGATATTTGCACCAAAATGAGTCAATATAAATAAATTGCATTTTATTGGTGCGAAAAAGCATATTTGCACCATGATTGATCATTATTGGAATCATCGTGCACTGCTCGGAAACGCCCACCCGGCAATAACTCCCTAAAATATGCCATAAGCATGAACGCAAGGCAGTTGATGGCATGGAATCTGCTATCATTCCCGCCTGAGTTCTGGCGCACTATCTGTTGTATTTGCTGCACACATCAAGTCGCACGTAGTCGGCTCATCACCCAAATTGTACAAATTTATACTACTTCCTCGTTTTAGGAGATTCGCATGGCAAGGACGGCCGCAGAGGTTTTGAAGTTGGTGAAAGACAATGAAGTCAAGTTTGTTGATTTCCGTTTTGCCGATACCCGGGGTAAAGAGCAACACGTAACTGTGCCCGTTTCCCACTTCGACATCGACAAGTTCGAGTCGGGTCACGCGTTTGACGGTTCCTCGATCGCCGGCTGGAAGGGCATCGAAGCTTCGGACATGTTGCTGATCCCTGATCCAAACACCGCCAACATCGACCCGTTCATGGAAGAAACCACATTGTTCATGCAATGTGACGTGATCGAGCCATCCGATGGCAAGGGTTACGACCGTGATCCACGCTCCATCGCCAAGCGCGCTGAAGCGTACCTGAAGTCCTCGGGCCTGGGCGACACAGCCTATTTCGGTCCTGAGCCAGAATTCTTCATCTTCGACGGCGTGCGTTGGGGTGCGGACATGTCCGGTTCCTTCGTCAAGATCGAATCCGAAGAAGCATCGTGGAGCTCCGGCGCCAAGCTCGAAGGCGGCAACACCGGCCATCGTCCGGTCGTCAAGGGCGGCTACTTCCCAGTGCCGCCAGTCGACAGCTTCCAGGACATGCGTTCGGAAATGTCCCTGATCCTCGAATCCCTGGGCATCCCGGTCGAAGTACATCACCACGAAGTGGCCGGCGCAGGTCAGAACGAACTGGGCACCAAGTTCTCGACACTGGTTGAGCGCGCTGACTGGACGCAGACACTGAAGTACGTGATCTGGAACGTCGCGCACACCTACGGCAAGACGGCGACCTTCATGCCTAAGCCACTGGTCGGCGACAACGGCTCCGGTATGCACGTTCACCAATCGGTCTGGAAAGACGGCAAGAACCTGTTCGCAGGCGACGGCTATGCCGGCCTGTCCGAATTCGCGCTGTTCTACATCGGCGGTATCATCAAGCACGCCAAGGCGCTGAACGCGATCACCAACCCAGGCACCAACTCGTACAAGCGTCTGGTTCCAGGCTTCGAAGCACCGGTCAAGCTGGCATACTCGGCTCGTAACCGTTCGGCATCGATCCGTATTCCACACGTTGCGAATCCTAAGGGTCGCCGTATCGAAACACGTTTCCCGGATCCACTGGCGAACCCATACCTGTGCTTCTCGGCTCTGCTGATGGCAGGTCTGGACGGCGTGCAGAACAAGATCCATCCAGGCGAAGCCGCTTCTAAGGATCTGTACCACCTGCCACCGGAAGAAGACAAGCTGATCCCGACAGTGTGCGCATCGCTGGAAGAAGCGCTGGACGCACTGAACAAGGACCGCGAGTTCCTGACACGCGGCGGTGTCTTCACCGACAGCATGATCGACGCCTACCTGGACCTGAAGGGCCAGGAAGTGCAGCGCTATCGCATGACGACACACCCAATCGAATTCGACATGTACTACTCGCTGTAATCGTCGATTTTGCATTGATAAAAAAGGGAAGCTTGCTTCCCTTTTTTTATGCGCGCGGCATTTTCCGTTTGCGCCGTACGGAGCGTGTTTGTTCGCCGCCGGGTCTTGTCATACACTTGCTTCCATCGCATTCTTCAGACGTGGATCAATGAAATTTTCCGTATTCGCCGCATTGCCGGGCCTGGTTTGCGCGGCCATCGCACAAGCGGCCCCCGCGCAAGATGAAGTCTATGTCTGCATTGATCAGAATGGCACCACCGAATACCGCAACACCGGCATCAACAAAGGTTGCCGGAAACTGGATATGCCGGGCGCAAGTGTGTCTGCGCCGACGCAGAATAAGCGCGTCGCGCCAAACAAACCTGCGGCTGCGGCAAGCGCTTTCCCGAAGGCCGACGGCCAGGTACAGAAGGCGCGGGACAGTGATCGCAAACTGATATTGCAGGACGAACTCAGGATGGAAGAGGGCAGGCTGGCAAGCCTGAAAGCGGAGTACAACAACGGTGAGCCCGAGCGGCGCGGCGATGAGCGCAACTATGCGAAATATCAGGAACGCTCCGCCGCCATGAAGGAAGACATCGCCCGCACGGAGCGCAATGTCGAGGCGCTCAGGCGCGAGCTCGCCAGGCTGCGTTAGTTGCCCGATATGGCCCGCAAGCCGGGAAGTCAGTCATATTGCAGCCTTGCCCAAATCTTGCTTAGCTGAGGGGAAGCTGACAAATCCGAGCCCGCGGCCACAAGCCGCGACGGCATACTTGATGCGGCATTAATGAATCGGAACGCATGAAAACAACTTTACCTTTACTCGATGGTCTTGACCTGCTGGCATCTGCGGTCATCATTCTCGACGCCAACGGCGGCATCGTGTACGCCAACGCGGCGGCCGAAAACCTGCTGGAGAGTTCCTTCAAGGTGCTGTCCCAGCAAAAGCTCAGCGAGTTGTTCCTCAACGGCAAAGAGCTCGCGACTTTGTTCTACCAGGCGGTGGAGCACCAGTTCGCCGACAAGCGTCTCGATCTCGTGCTGGAGCGCGTCGGCCGCGAGCCGCTGCAGGTGCATACCATCGTCACCGCGCTCGACAACGCCGATACGCCGGTACTGCTGGAGCTGCGGGAAAACGTCCAGCAGCTCAAGCTGGATCGGGAGGAGCGCCTGCTCGACCAGAGCCAGGCCAATAAGGAGCTGATCCGCAACCTCGCGCACGAGATCAAGAATCCGCTCGGCGGGATTCGCGGCGCGGCGCAACTGCTGGAGCTGGAGCTGCCTGAGCGTCATCTGAAAGAGCTGCGCGAATACACCCAGGTCATCATCAAGGAAGCCGACCGCCTGCAAACGCTGGTCGATCGCCTGTTGGCGCCGCACCGGCGACCGCACATCGTCGGCGACGTCAACATCCACGAAGTCTGTGAACGGGTGCGAAGCCTGATCCTGGCGGAGTTCCCCAATGGCCTGACCATCAAGCGCGACTACGACTTGTCGATTCCGGAATTCCGCGGCGACAAGGAGCAACTGATCCAGGCCTTGCTCAACATCGTCCACAACGCCGCACAGGCGCTTGCCGAACGCATCCGCGCAGGTGACGGCGAGCTGATTTTACAGACCCGCGTGATGCGGCAAGTGACGCTGGCCAAGGTCCGATATCGGCTGGCACTAGACTTGCATATCATCGACAATGGCCCCGGAATTTCACCGGATATCCAGGACCGTATTTTTTACCCGCTGGTATCCGGTCGGGAAGGAGGTAGCGGTTTGGGACTGACGTTGGCGCAAACATTCGTGCAGCAACACATGGGAGTAATCGAATGCGAAAGTCGGCCGGGATGTACGGATTTCAGGATATTGATCCCGCTTCCCTGATGGCAGTTCATCGGGTGAGCGGGTACCAGGCAGGGCAACACCGGCACAGGCCTTTCGGGCTGTCCACACACGCTACCAAACGCAACGATAAGCAAGAAAAGATAACACTATGAAACCGATCTGGATTGTTGACGACGACGAATCGATACGCTGGGTATTGGAAAAAGCCCTCGCGCGAGAAAATCTCGCCACACAAAGCTTTTCCAGCGCACGCGACGCCATGCAGGCACTGGAGACCGGCACGCCGCAAGTATTGGTTTCCGATATTCGCATGCCGGGCGCGTCCGGCCTGGAGCTGCTGCAGACCATCAAGGCCAAGCACCCCGGCATTCCGGTCATCATCATCACCGCTTTTTCCGATCTCGATTCGGCGGTCTCGGCATTCCAGGGCGGCGCCTTCGAATACCTTGCCAAGCCCTTCGACGTCGACAAGGCCGTCGAACTGATTCGCCGCGCGCTGGAAGAAAGCCTGCGCGAAACCGACGTCGAACAATCATCGGCCAACGCGCCGGAGATCCTCGGCCAGGCGCCGGCCATGCAGGATGTCTTCCGCGCCATCGGCCGCCTGTCGCAGTCGAACGTGACGGTGCTGATCACCGGCGAATCAGGCTCGGGCAAGGAACTGGTCGCACGCGCCCTTCACAAGCACAGCCCGCGCGCGGCGCAACCATTCGTCGCATTGAATACCGCAGCGATCCCCAAGGACCTGCTCGAGTCCGAACTGTTCGGCCACGAACGCGGCGCCTTCACCGGCGCACAAGCGATGCGTCGCGGCCGTTTCGAGCAGGCTGAAGGCGGCACGCTGTTCCTCGATGAAATCGGCGACATGCCGCTCGACCTGCAAACGCGTTTGCTGCGCGTGTTGTCGGACGGTCATTTCTATCGGGTCGGCGGCCATCAGTCGCTCAAGGCCAACGTGCGCGTCATCGCGGCCACCCACCAGAACCTCGAACATCGCGTGCGCGAAGGCCTGTTCCGGGAAGACTTATATCATCGCCTCAACGTCATCCGCCTGCGTCTGCCCAGCTTGCGTGAACGCAGCGAGGACATTCCCATCCTGGCGCGCCATTTCCTCACGCAGAGCGCACGTCAGCTCGGCGTCGAAGCCAAGCGCCTGTCGCCCCAGGCGATGCAATTCCTGTCGCAACTGGAGTTGCCGGGCAACGTGCGCCAGCTGGAAAACCTGTGCAACTGGATCACCGTCATGGCGCCCGGCCAGACCGTGGAAGTCAAGGATTTGCCGCAAGACCTGATCGAAGAACGCAGCAGCAATTTCCAGCCAACGCCCGCGCATGCCCCCTCGTCGGCAATGCCGGCAGAGATGTCCGGCGGCGTGGCCGCCAGCTATGACGGCGACGCTGATCGCAGCTGGATCAGCCTGCTGGAAACCGAGGCGGCGCAAATGCTGGCCGAAGAGCGCCCGGAAGTCATGGACATCCTCGGTCGCCAGTTTGAAGCGACGCTGATCAAGATTGCACTCAAGCATACCCACGGTCGCAAGAACGACGCGGCGGTACGTCTGGGCATCGGCCGCAACACGATCACGCGCAAGATCCAGGAGCTCGGTATCGGCGGTGCTGAAGACGATTGAGCGGAAGGATGAAAGAAGGGGGTTGAGGGGAGAGGAAAAGAACAAAGTTGCAGTGCAGGGACAACCTCTGCGCATGCGATGCAAATCAACGACATCAAAATATGAGGGCCGGTTTCAGCGATGAAACCGGCCCATTTTTTCGAGCAGCTTTTCCGTCACGCCGACCGGCTCAGCCGATCATGCATGAAGCAGGTTATCAGCGTACCCGCAGGACGTAGCGCGCCGCGGTCGACGCGATCAAGCTCAGGGCCGCACCGAAGATCACGAAGAAGCTTACCGACAGCTTGTTGCCGGTGGCCTGGATCAGCCACGTGATGATCAGGCCGGCAAAACCGCCGAACAACATCACCGCGATGTTATAGCTCAGCGACATGCCGGTGCCGCGTGTCTGCACGGGGAACACATCGGCCAGCAAGGCCGGCATTGACGCGAAGTACATGGTCATGAGCACGCCGATCACGATCTGCAGCAGCAGCAGGTTGACGAAGCTTGGCGAGCTGGTCAGGAACACGAACATCGGATACGTGAACACCACGAACGCCAGGCTGCTGCCGATCATGAACGGCGTGCGGCCGTACTTGTCGGACAGCTCACCCACCAGCGGTGACGCCACCATCATGATCAGGCCGGAGACGATGGTTGCCGCGTACGACGACCATGCCGGCATACCCAGTTGCTTGATCGCATAGGTCGGCATGTACAGCGCCAGGTAGACCGACACGGTCGCCATGATCACGCTGCCGGTACCGATCAGCAGGCGCATTTTCTGACTGGAGAAGGTATCGCGCAGCGGCGTTTCGGTACGTTCAGCAGCGGCGAACTCCGGCGATTCATCGAGATGGCGACGGATGTAGTAACCGGCAGGGCCGATCAGCAGGCCGAACAGGAAAGGCAGGCGCCAGCCCCAGGAGTAGAGTTGTTCAGGCGTCAGCAAGCCGTTCAGTCCGGCGCCGAAAACCGCTGCCATCAGCAGGCTCAGGCCCTGGCTGGCGACTTGCCAGCTGGAGAAGAAGCCGCGGCGGTGCGGGGCGTGTTCCACCAGGAACGCAGTCGAACTGCCGAACTCGCCACCGGCCGAAAAGCCCTGTATCAGGCGCGCCAGCACGATGCCGGCAGGCGCCCACAAACCGATGCTGGCATAGGTCGGCATGAACGCGATCATGGCGGTGCCGATGGTCATCAGCACGATCGACAGCGACAGCGCCGCCTTGCGGCCGACGCGATCCGAATAGGCGCCAAGCACAACCGCGCCGAGCGGCCGCATGAAGAACGACACGCCGAAGGTGGCGAAGGTCACCAGCAGCGAGACGGTCTCGTTCTCAGTGGGGAAAAACAGTTTGGCGATGATCACGGCGAAGGCGCCGTAGATCAGCACGTCGAACCATTCCAGCGCGTTGCCGATCGATGACGAAATGACCGCGCGCCAGGTTTGTGGATGTAATTTGACCGGCGCCGCGTTGCCGGTGCTTGCTGAACTGATGGCGTTCATGTGGCTCCTGGAATGAAGTGATTGAGATGATTTTTTATGATGACGCGTCGCACCACATGTTCTTCACCGCCATGTTGTTTACACATGAACAATGCGTAAACAGTATGTCGTTGAGAGTTGCGATCGGCTGAGAATACGTGCATGCGCGCGCGACTGTCAATCAGGTTTCGCGTGGAAAGGAAGGTACGTGCCAGAGCCCATTCGGTGCGATTCCCGAATGGCGGGAATCGCCTCCGATCTGCTTCACAGATGAATCAAAATCGGACGATGTGCAGACCAAGTCATGTCGTGCAGAGATGCGGGAGCTTCAGTTTTTCTCGCCAAGACGACGCCACAGCGTCGTGCGGCTGATGCCCAGATAACTCGCGGCAGCGGCGCGGTTGCCGTCGAAACGCGCCAGCACGTCCTGCAATGATTCTTCACCGCCCGTATGCACTGCGGATGGAGCCGGCGCGCCGGGTGCCGTCGTTGTCGACACGTCATCACGCAGAATCTCCGGCGCGACGCGCGCGATCAGATTCGGCGTCAGTGCCTGCAGCGGTTCGGCCGCCAGGAACAGCGCCAGCCGCTCCATCATGTTGCGCAGTTCACGGACGTTGCCGGGCCAGCCATAGCGCGCCAGCAGCGGCGTGCAACGCAGGATTTCCGCATGCAGATTGGCGTGCGGGCGGATGTCCATCGCCGCCAGGGCATTCTTCAGGCACCATTCCGCCAGCGGTGCGAGATCGTCGGGCCGCTCGCGCAGGGGCGGCAGGGTCATGCGCAAGACGCTCAGGCGATAGAACAGGTCGGCGCGAAAGCGTCCCTCGCGCACACGCGCATCGAGATCGCAATGCGTGGCGCTGATGATGCGCACATTGATCGGTATCGGCCGCGTGCCGCCCACGCGCACTACCTCGCGTTCTTCCAGCACGCGCAGCAAACGGGTTTGCAGGGGCAGCGGCATCTCGCCGATTTCATCGAGCAGGAGCGTGCCGCGGTGCGCCGCTTCAAACAGGCCGGCGCGACCGCCACGGCGCGAACCGGTAAACGCGCCTTCCTCATAGCCGAATAATTCGGACTCCAGCAACGACTCCGCCAGCGCGCCGCAATTGACCGCGACAAAAGGATGGTGCGCCTGCACCTTGCCTTGCATTTGGGGATGGGCGCGATGGATGGCTTGCGCGGCGAGTTCCTTGCCGGTGCCGGTTTCGCCCTGGATCAGTACCGTCGCTGGTGACTTGGCGAACAGCGTGATCGATTGCCGCACGCTCTCCATCGCTGCAGAGTCGCCGCGCAAGTCGTTGATGTGATGTTTGGCGCGCAATGTATCGGCCACCGGGAAACTGCGGCCGCGCGTCGACTCCAGTTGCGTCAGGCGCGCCAGTTCCAGCGCATCGTCGAAGGCCTGGCGAATCGATGCGGCGGAATACACGAAGACGCCGGCAAGTCCGGCTTCCTCGGCGAGGTCGGTAATCAGCCCGGCGCCGACGATGGCCTTGATGCCGGCGGCTTTGAGTTCGCTGATCTGCGAGCGTGCATCTTCTTCGGTGGCGTAAGTGCGCTGGACGATGTTGAGGCCGAAAGTGCTCTGGAATTCGCTGAGCGCCGGCATGGTTTCCTGATAGGTGATCAGCCCGATGTCGGGCGTGATCTTGCGCGCGCGCGCCAGCGCCTGCATCACATCGAAGCCGCTGGCCTTGGCGATGATGACCGGCACCGACAAGCGGCTCTTGAGATAGGCGCCGTTGGAGCCTGCCGCAATTACCGCATCGCAGCGTTCGGTGGCGAGGCGTTCGCGAATATGCCGCACCGCATCCTCGAAGCCCAATGGAATCGGCTCGATGTCGGCCTGGTCGTCGAACTCCAGCGTGATGTCGCGGAACAGTTCGAACAGGCGCGATACCGAGACGGTCCAGATGACTGGCTTGTCGCTTTGATCACGGTGCTGAGAGGAGGGGCGCTTCATGTTTCACGTTTCAGTTGAATGTTTCAAGTGTTTCAAATGTAACACATTGCTGATGTAATCGTCAGGCGGAAAAATGTATGTTGTCGAGTGAGAAACTCATATAACTCCTTGATTTAACGATGGCTTATGTTGAAACATCGATTTCTTTTGCGTTGCAACATCCGGCAGCTGCCGGCATGGCACGCGCATTGCAATAACGAGGGGCATTCACATCGCTGAAACATGCCACGACAGACGCCACTTCAAGGACTCCGTATGACCAACTCTTCCCAAACCACCAAACAAATCCTGCGCGACAAAGTCAATGCACGCAAAGGCCTGCTGGTTCCCGGCGCCTTCAATGCGCTGTCGGCGCGCGTGATCGCCGATCTGGGTTTTGAAGCGCTTTACATCACCGGCGCGGGCGTGACCAACATGTACTTCGGCATGCCGGACCAGGGCTTCATCGGCCTTAATGAACTGGCCGACCATACCGCGCGCATTCGCGATGCGGTGGAGATTCCGCTGATCGTGGACGCCGACACCGGCTTCGGCAATGCCCTCAATGTGCGCCACACGATTCGTACACTGGAACGCGCCGGCGCCGATGCGGTGCAACTGGAAGACCAGGTCTCGCCAAAGCGCTGCGGCCACTTCAGCGGCAAGGAAGTCATCTCCTGCGCCGAAATGGTCGGCAAGATCCATGCCGCCGTCGATGCGCGCAGCAATGACGGCATGCTGATCATGGCGCGAACCGATGCGCGCAGCGTGCATGGCTTTGAAGATGCGCTGGAACGCGCGGCCCGCTACAGTGAAGCCGGCGCCGACATCCTGTTCGTGGAAGCCACCGAAACCGCCGATGAAATCCGCCGCCTGCCGCAAGCGCTCGACAAGCCGCAACTGGTGAACCTGGTGATCGGCGGCAAGACACCGATCTTCAATGCCGACGAGCTGGGCGATCTCGGCTACGGTATCGTGCTGTATGCCAACGCCGCGCTGCAAGGCGCCGTAGCCGGCATGCAAAAGGCGCTGACCGTGTTGCGCGACAACCATCGCCTGGACGAAGATCCGAATTTCGTGACGCCGTTCGCCGAGCGCCAGCGCCTGGTCAACAAGCCGATGTTCGATTTGCTGGAAAAGAAATACGCGGACAAATAATTACAAACACTAAAACCTCAATACATCATTCAGGAGATATGCATGAGCGAAACACAAACACCGGCGCCAGGCTTTAAACCGAAAAAATCCGTCGCCCTGTCCGGCGTCACCGCCGGCAACACCGCGCTGTGCACCGTCGGCAAGACCGGCAATGACTTGCACTATCGCGGCTACGACATCCTTGATGTCGCCGACAGCTGCGAGTTTGAAGAAATCGCCCACCTGCTGGTGCACGGCAAGCTGCCGACTGCGGCCGAATTGAAGGCCTACAAGGCCAAGCTGAAAGCGCTGCGCGGCCTGCCGGCCAACGTCAAGGCTGCGCTTGAGTGGCTGCCGGCGGCGTCGCATCCGATGGACGTGATGCGCACCGGCGTGTCGGCATTGGGCTGTGTGCTGCCGGAAAAGGATGATCACAATACGCCAGGCGCGCGCGACATCGCCGACCGCCTGATGGCGTCGTTGGGGTCGATGCTGCTGTACTGGTATCACTACAGCCAGAACGGCAAGCGCATCGAAACGGAAACCGATGATGAATCCATCGGCGGCCACTTCCTGCACCTGCTGCACGGTGAAAAGCCATCCGAGCTGTGGGAAAAAGCGATGCACACTTCGCTGATCCTGTACGCCGAACACGAGTTCAACGCCTCGACCTTCGCCAGCCGCGTCATCGCCGGCACCGGCTCCGACATGTACTCGGCAATCACCGGCGGCATCGGCGCATTGCGCGGTCCGAAGCACGGCGGCGCCAATGAAGTCGCGTTTGAAATCCAGAAGCGCTACGACAATCCGGATGAAGCGGAAGCCGACATCAAACGCCGCGTCGAGAACAAGGAAGTCGTGATCGGCTTCGGCCATCCGGTCTACACGATCTCCGACCCGCGCAACAA
>Ga0207695_10004373_pt1 | contig 19332 bp, 26 predicted proteins | sample KBSC54metaG_FD_184354 | JGI IMG/M metagenome (GOLD analysis project Ga0207695, IMG submission 184354) | Corn rhizosphere microbial communities from Kellogg Biological Station, Michigan, USA - KBS C5-4 metaG (SPAdes) (version 2) | ecosystem: Host-associated > Plants > Roots > Rhizosphere > Soil... | reverse complement strand
TGAAGGCTCGGGACAACTCCAGTTCAGCCCGCCAATGGGGCGCGAAGGGGCTGCCGATAGCAAAGCCACCGAGGTCACCGATGCTGGCGTGCAGATTGCCAGCACCTACGGCCGTATCAGTGCCAGCGATACCAGGGATGAAATTACCCCCGATGAAAACCTCTGCGTAAGGGCTGTAATCCCCGGCATGGGCAACGGACGTCACGCCAGTGAGTGGCGCGATGGGGAACGTCACTGCGGCGAAAAACTTCGAAAGTCGATTCATTACTATCCCCTAAGTCCATCGCTTTGTAACCCGTGGCCAAAGCAAGTCAATCAACCAACTACAACGCAGCACACGCATTGCGTGCTCAAAAGTGAACATTCGCCGGCGAAGGTCTGCCCCGCTTTCCGATAAGGCGACCGCGCAGTATTACTGCAAAGCCCTCTCAGCGGACGGCGACGGCAACAGGTGCGGCCCGGGAGCGCGGTCAAACCCTATTAATTCAGGGCCAATCCTTACTCAGTCCATAGAGGATTGCCAGGGTGTGTAAATGTTCCTAGTTTGTTCTGATGACGCCACTCGCCGCCAGCGCCCCAATATTTCCCAAGCGGACATCTCGCGCCTGATGGCTCACCTCAGCGACGCCAGGCGGCTCCTGATTTACTACCGCATATCTCACGGCACGGGCGACGCAGAGAAAGAAGCCGCTGAAAAGGCGAAGGTCGCGATAGAGGGCTTCGCAACTCTCATAACCGGCGATGCCGAATATTTTTGGCCCAAGCGCCATAGCTCGGGAGGCAGCTAGGATTCACCATTACCCGGTGCCATTGGACTATCTTCTGAAGGTCTGAGTATTTTTGATCTTTTGGACGGTGGGATTTTTGATAAAATGGTCTTCGGACGGGCGGCATGAAACTGACAGGATAAAGCGCCGCCTTGATGGAGGCTGTCATGTCCGACATTAAAACTTCCATACGCCTGCACTTGGATGAAGAGCTCGCCCACAACAAGTCCGTCGATGTCGATGCGACGGCGGAAAAGTTTCTGGAGCATTTTCCAAACCTGACAGTCGAAACACTCCGAAAGAAATTTCTGGAAGTGGTGGTTGCCGCCGGAGGAAACGCTTCTTGGGGTCAACATCGCTAAGAGGTGAGCAGAGTGCATCAAACCCTGACTCAATCTCCTGTTACGACGCACATCCGTTTTATCAGAGGCGTGAACGGGCGTTCAGGTCACAGGTTTAATTCACGTCGGGCTTGAAAGCGGTCTCGACCTCACTCTTCGTGATGCGAGCTTCCGGTTTGCCGGCCTCGTTGAGGTTTTGCTCTTCAGTCCCGTCACCCATCATGCCCGGATGGCTGACGCCCTTCGGCTGGCTAGAATTTTTCTTGCGCGGAGGCTTTCGATTGGACGATTTAGTTGAGCGGTTCCGCGCAGATACCTTCTTTGTGGCAGCTTTTCGGGGTCCGGTTTTCGCGGCACGCTTGGCCGCCTTCTTCGGTGCTGTCTTTTTAGCAGTTGCAACTTTCCGCTTTAGGGAACTCTTTCGTACTGCTTTGCGTGCCATTTCGACCTCCAGCTATCAGTTTGCTCAAAACCAAAATAGAGAACGTTCAAACTCTCCCGCAAGTCGTACGGGTTGTCCATCGCTTCCATTCCGGAAAGCGCCCCACCTTTGCTTTGATGGTGGCCCCCGACGCCGGACAGATTTTCAAGGGCGCCTTAACCCTCTTAACGTCGCCGGCGCAAAACCCAGCAAGCCAATACAAGCGATGCACCAATACCGATGGGATAACCCAGCATTTCTCCTAAATTAACTTTGGCAACGGGGGACATCCAGGAACGCCACTGCCAGTAGGCGATCCATGCAATAGTGAATAGCGCCCATAATCCGGCGAAAGCCTTCTCAATGCCCACTACCAAGATTCCCAGCCATCAAACCTCACAAGAGGTTATTTCAGCCTGGTTTCCGGCGTCAATGGACTGAGAAAGCACAGAGCTTGGCCCGGCAAAAGGAGGCGCGAAAGGTACAGTAATTTTAAGTTCAATTCGTCATTGGCGAATAGGTAACGCCGTGGAGTGCCTGCTGTATGTCCACGCAATCCGTGCAAAGCTTGAAAGTCCCCGGGCAATTCCCTTGGGGAAGGCCCAAGCGCTCGTAGTCCGCTGCTTTTTGGCTGCCGCAAACTCCACACACCTCGCGTGAACCCGCCAGAGCGAAGAGCTCTTCCAGGCGCAAAACCTCTGACGGGTTTAACTGCCGCAGCGTCTCGAACCATTCCTGAGTATGAGGTCTCGCTTTCATGGCTTTCACCAACTCTTAAACGCATATGATACGCCAGATGGACCCCATTGGATGCGGATCAACCTGTCCTGACACTCATTTAATGCAGAATTTTACCGCTTGGAGAGTGCAAGCCGTCTTTGGCCGGCGCACATGACCATGTCTGGGTCCCGCTGTATTCATAGGGTTATATTGCGAAGCCGTGCGTGCATTTGATATTTAATAGGCATGGATCATCTCACTGCCCAAGCCGAGTTTGACGCCATACAAGCCGAGGTGAACAAGCTGGCCCGGCAAATTGGATTTGTGTCACGCGTTCTGGAATCAGACCCCGAACATTTAACCGTGTCTATTGCGGATCCGTGCCCTCCCATGCCTCAACAGGTGCCCGGCGACTATTGCATTGAACATGGCAACTGGCCGTCGGCCGAAACAATCCTGAACATCCTGAACCGATACCGCATGGCAAAGGCGAGACTGGCCGCCTTGGTGCCACTGGCGCGGGAAGTGAACGAATTGGGAACCCCTGCCTTACGCCCGACAACGGTTTAAACGTTCGAATTTTGTCCCGGCCTCTGGCAAAAATGTTTCTACCAGAACGGGGCAGCTGCGGTGCTAGGATAGGGCCCCGTCACTTCTGCAACAGTCGGACGCTCGGTTCATTGCGCCGCTTGCAGAGACGGTTGGCCACGTGCAAGTCGCTCGAATCTCAATTTGCTGTAAGGCATTGCATTTGACTGAGGTTAGAAACCTTTCCTAAGCGCTTGCCCGATACCCTCTGAGTTCTAGGGTGGAGTCGAGATAAATCATGCTTAAGCTTTTCGTTTCTTATCTGATGAATGAACAGGGTGTGACTGCTATTGAGTACGGTGTCATCGCGGCCGCCATGGGCGTCGCCCTTGTAGTCATCATGCCATCGCTGTCGAGCCAGATCACCGCGCAATTTTCAAGCCTTGGCAGCCACATAGCGTCGGGCAAATAGGCCGGGCAGATTTATTTCCAACACGCAGTAATCGGGCATCGGCAAAGTGAGCCCATTACTTACAGCAAAGTATAATGAACTTTCTGAGATACGCCGGACTTAATCAGCCTATTGCCAGTTCGACTTGTTCAAACGGTGCACACGGCGACTCACCCAACTGAAACTGTGGAGTAACGACCATGACCCAACGTGTATCTCGCAAAGCTACCATCGCTCTTATCTTGGCACTTCCATTTTTGGCCACATCATTTGCCCAAGCAGGCAATGGAAATGGGAACGGCAATAGCAATGGGAACGGTCACGGTAACGGCGGTGGCAACGGTGGCAATGCCTCTCACGGCAACTCGTCGAATGCTGGCGGTAATTCCTCCTCCCACAATGGACAGGGCCAATCCCAGTCTAAAGGACAAGGTTCTCTTCATTCCGCACTTGGTGCGTTGAATGCTGCCCATGCTTCGTCTCAAGCGTTTGCTCACGCGTCTGCCAATTCACAGATTGGCAAGCTCAAAGCCTATTATCTGGCAAATCAAACTGCCGTGCAGGACCAAGCAGCGTTTCAGGCTGCCTTGACTTCGGCCGGCACGACGCAAGGCAACTTTAACTCCGTGATGACGGCCTACAATGCTTTGCAAGCCAACCCCAATGATCCGACCTTGCAGGCGAACTACAGCCAGGCCTTGACCACCGCTGGGTTAACCGATGCATCATTCCAAACGTTGCTCAATGCTTATCAAACGGCGCAGACGGACGCGCAGAAAGCGCAGAGCCTGCTGAACGCAGCCTCCAACAAAGCTCCGGTAAGTGCACAGACCAAAGCGGCTTTGGACGCGATGTTGGCGACGAAGAATATTACCGCAAACTAAGCGTGATCCGATAACTACACGCTGTTAACGGCTGCCCCAAATTATGGCAACCGTTAACAGCGTGGCTTAGTCCAAAGCATATCCTTGGCTACATCGCGCAGGCACCGACGGTGCGTGCTCAAAAGTGAGCGCATGAAAGTGCGAGCTCCTGTGCGACTAGGTAACGCTCCCCGGCGCGTGTAGTGGGCGTGGTTTCAAACCGCGAACGTGGGCCACCCGCTACTGTACTTTACGGCACTTCTTCCTTTTGAGCATGATGACGTGCCCCGCGTGGTGCTTCTTCACCCACACGAATGGGCAAGAGTTTGTCAGTTCAATTGACCCGTGTTGCGTGTTGTTAGTCGGCGGAGGGGGAGGCGGAGTGGGCTTCGGAGCAACTTGCGCGCCGCTGCTCGAGACAGAACTTAGAGTGATAAAACTAGCGGTCAAAATGATTGCCAGAAATGTCTTCATTGCATCTTCCTAAAGTCGTACCCGCATAATTGCGGGTCCAGTCGTCAGAGCAGATCGAACAGGCGGCCTTGAACTCACCGTGGAAAATTAATTTAGAAGGTGGGAGATCAAAAGGCAGGAAAAGCGGCACTAGACTTGCTTCTCTGGAAACTAACATAGTGCATTTGATCTTGGTATGAAAATGTTAGCTGAGAACAGTGGCATCAGGAAACTGCGCCGCACATGACCTAGTTTTAATTCGCGCTCGCCGAATGTGTTTCACATTTTTTAAGCGCGAGCTTTTATTCTGACTCTCCATGCCTATGCCCGAAGAGCGAGTTCAGGTACCCAGAGCGCAACGCCACAAGGTGTTCAAGGGCGCAAAAATTATTGCTGACGGCCGCTGGAGCGGAGTTGATTGCATTGTCCGCAACATATCGTCTGCTGGTGCAAAGATTACCTGTAACAAGCCGGATGAAGTGCCTAACGAATTTAGCTTGCTGATTTTCAGCGACCGCACTGTTCAAAATGCCAAGGTCGTTTGGCGCAAAGCTGATGGGCTGGGTATTCAGTTTACTTCAGCGAAAACTCTCGCTTTTTCGACATGATATCTCGAGTGCCGACTTCTGCAATTGCCAGACAAATAGGCTCCCGCGCCATACAATTTTTCTAAGCCCAGTCTTTTCTAAACTACTCCAGCATGAAACTTGGGGCCCTATATTTTCGGGGCCCTTTTTTCTTTCGCTACAGCATTGCCTTAAAGTGAGTTGTTGCCGCGACACAGCGAAAGCTGTCACATGTTAGAAATTTATCCAGCTGGATCACTAAGACGGAGTGGCCTTAAGCACCAAGCAAATCGCTAGTCCAAGTACAAAGCCTATTAGAAAACTTGCTGCATAGACGAGAGTGGGTGCGCGAGGTTTGACAGGGATGGTTGGCAATTCCAAATTTGGATTTTCACTCACGGTAACGCGCTCTTCGGCCTTTGAATACGAAGCATCGACGCCCATGGGTCGATCTCGCCTTTATCGTACGTTTCAACGACAGCTTTGAATTGGTCAGGCATATAGGAAATTCGAACGCTGCAAGCGACGTCGGGGCAATGGACCTCATGAGCCGTTGCCATCGCCTCGATATCTTGGGTGAATTCATTCCCGCAGATTGGGCACCTGATTGGCCAAAGTCTCGACTGATCCAATTTTCTACCTCGCTTGCAGTCTAAACTCAAATCGACTTTGGAAGTTCACGCTTCGGCGTCTGCTTACAGCGAAGTAAAAGTTTGCCCAGCAACAGGGCAAACACATGATGTGTTCACCAGCCATTGGAATTGCGCCTACCACTTGCGGTCCGATCCGCATTTGCTCAATCCGTTCGGCAATTTGTTTTCTCTGAACCCTCGTTCAATTTAATCGCAGGATTTACAGAGAAGTAAATTTGAGCGCGAAACTCTTTCCATCTTCGAATTGTTAATCGCATCACGGGCTCAATCGAAACATCCGCTCTGATGGGCATGTTACTTGAAGGAGAATACAATGAAGAAAGCGATTTTAGCTGCTGTGGCAACCGCCGCTTTGGCGATGACGGCTCTTCCATCGATCTCGAACGCCGACCAGCTTCATATTGGCATCGGCGTGAATGGCGGCGGCGACCGTTACGGCTATCCTCATGACAACGGAATGCATATGGGCTGGAAGCGCCACGGCTGCCATTGGGTTCGCGGCTGGCACCATCATCACCCTGTCATGATCAAAGTTTGTGGCGGCAGCCACTGGCACGGATACTAAAAAGTCTTGGGGGACTGATCGGGAAAGCGCCTCAGTCCCCCATCCTCTGTCTCTCGAAATCGAGGAACCAGCCATGGTGATGATTTTTGGTTTGATAGTGATATGCGTGGCTCTCGGCAGCTGGAATAATGAACAGCCGCAATAGCTTATGCAGGTTTGCCGACGTTTCTATCTACGTGCAGAGCTCATCACCTAGCACTCAGGCAAGAGTGTCTAAGCGTCATTGAAGTTAACTTCGGTGCCGTGAGTTATGTGTCTCTCGGTTTAGTCTGCTCGATCCTGAAAGGATGCCAAAATGCTCCTCATTAGGCCCGGCAAGACATTATTGGCGGTCGTGTTATCGATTCCCATTGTTCTTTCCACTGCAGCCTACGCAGAAAGCAGCAACGGCAATGCGAGCGGTAACAATAGGACCGGGCAAGTTGGTCGAAGCGGCAATAGCAACTCGGGCGGTGATGGTGGTGGCAACGTCGGCAGCGGTAACAGTGACGGTTCAAGTTTAAGCCAGGGAAATATCGACGCCAAAGGTGGCAATGCGCCATCTGCGGTTCCTCCCGGTCAGTCTTTCGCCACTGCGCCACCAGATTCCCCTTTAGGTAAGTTGAAAACGTACTACACCGCAGAAGTAGCGGCCTTTGCGGCAGATGCAGCCTTGAAGAAAGCCAAACTCGCCGTGCGCGCGGCTAACAACGATCTGCTGACCGCCCAAGCAATGTCCAAGCATCGCCCTTTCGATTTGGCGCTCGCCCAGGCAACGATTGCTTCTAACAACACTCTCGCCCAGGCAACAGCTGCTCTCAATGCAGCGCGGTCCAATGCTGCTATTGCGCACACCCTTGCAGATACCAAGCTGGCTGCTGCAATCAGTAGACATTTCTCGCCTAACGCCCGCGCTTGGCTAGACACCAAACTCACTGTGATGTTCCACACCAAGTAGGCCGCTTAACTTCTGGCGATGTTTGATCATCGCGGCAATGACCTTGCTTTCGCCGTCTTGGGCATTCGGGCCCTGAAGTGCCTTCCGCCTCCCCAGCATGGATCGAGACGCAATCAAGGCATTGCGAGCGACCAGCGTGTGGAGAATATACAGAATTGTAAAAACACGGGGTGGAACATCATTTCTCTGTGAATAGTTGGGTTAGCTCGAACCAACACTTGCGGAGCAATCTCATGAAGTCATCTTTTATGCGCGGCCTCGGTATCGGCGCCCTTCTGACTGTCGCCTTATCTTTGCAGCCAAATGTCCAGCTGTTGGCAACAACGGCGCAGGCTCAAACTAGTGTGTCCGCATCGATCGATTTCGGGACATTTTATACGGGCTTGTCGTCTTACGGCACATGGACTTCATTCGATAATCAATATGTCTGGGTTCCGGGTGATATTGACGCGAGTTGGCGTCCCTATTCGCGCGGCCATTGGGCCGCGACAGACGATTATGGTTGGATCTGGATATCCGACGAGCCGTTTGGCTGGGCCACTTATCACTACGGCCGCTGGGGCTATGACGATGCCATTGGCTGGTACTGGGTGCCGGGCCATCGCTGGGCTCCCGCATGGGTCGCCTGGAGCAGAAATGACGAAGACGTGGCCTGGGCGCCGCTGCCCCCACGCACCAATGACCGCGACAATGTTTCCATCAAAATCAGCGTCGGCGACGTGCCGGATTACTACTGGCAGGCGGTACCCGCGCGCGCCTTTCTCTCAATCAATTTCTCCAACGACTTCATCCGCGACCCTGGGCGGGTTCACTCCATTGTGCAAGGTGGTCAGCCGCGCACTGTGGTGATCCAGAACAATATCGTCATCAACAACGCCATCGACCCTGCCTTCATCGAACAACGCACGGGAGCCAAGGTTGACCGTGTGAAAGTCGATGTCGCCACTTCACCAGACCAGGTCACCAAAGCGGGCACCGCGAAGACCGATACTGTCACCATCTTCAACGGGCAGGTGAAGGGCCAGGCTGACGCCAAACCGCAGGCGGTGAAGCCGCCTGATCAGATTGCCAGTGACCGCAAAGCCAAAGGCATCCAGCCGTTGGACAAATCAGGTCAGGATGCCGGCGGCACGCCACCCAAGCAGGACAATTCCGTCGCGCCACCTGCAGCAACCAATGATAACAACAATACGACCGTCGTGCCGAAGCAGAACAACAACACCACTACCGACGCGGCGCCCAAAACGCCTACAAACGATGCGACGAAAACTGACCTCAATAAAAATGCAACCACTGACCAGAATACGCCCACAACCACAGACCAGAACACTGCGCCACCAAAGGGCACTGTGCCAGCCGGCAAACAGCCGAACGGCAAGAAGATGAAGAAGGTGCCACCACCGGCGGCCGGCACCGACACCACCGGCGGTGCGACCAACGCGCAGCCTCCCACGGAACCTAACAAGAAACTGGCGCCTGACACCAGCGGCACCGACTCTAAGATGAAGCCTGCAAAGCCAATCCCACCAGCAGCACCGTCACCTCCGTCGGTTGACGCCAAAACCAAGGTTCCGGCCCCACCTCCGCCGAAGGCAGATCAAAACAACACCGTTCAGAAAAACCAGTCCGCTGCACCACCGGCTGCCAATCTATCAAAAGACCAGGTCCAGAAGCCGCCAGCTAATGGCAAGCGGCCAGAGAAGCCAAAGGCCGCTTGCGATCCACAGACGCAGAAGTGCGATTAATGTGGATCTCGAAACAATAGAACGCCGGTGTCGTAAGGCACCGGCGTTTTCTTTGGTCCGATGGATTCAACATGAGAGGCCGAAGGCCAACGACACGGCCCTAGCGGTCGCGCGACTACTTAATATAACTAGCGGCCTTTACACATAAGTATAGCAGGTGGCCGGAACCATCCCCGCAGCTACCGATTGAAGAACTATCGGCGCCGCATTTGCCCCTCGTGGCCCGGTCCGCATTGCGTCCGTTCCCCGGGCGTTATGCATCCCTGAACCCCCTTTATTGGGGGTTCTTTTTTGTCCATTGGCTATACACTAAAGAAAAACCCCTGCTGGCAGCAGGGGTTTAACTTTGAGCGCCAAAGAGCGTGCGGTTAGTTGTTGCCGCCCCCGTTATCATTTGCGGGATTGGGTGAACCGCCGTTTTGATCTTTGTAGGCCTGGTTGATGGCGCCGTTGTCACCAGCGCGGCTACTGAGAATCTTTCCGACTTCAGATGCACCTGGAGCACCGGTACCTTGCACACCGTGGATGTAAGCTGCACGGTCCTTGCCAAACACTCCAGGATTATCGGGTTGACCAGCGACGGCAATGGTCGTCACGAGCGTAAATGCGGCTCCAGCCGCCAAGATGATTTTAAACATGTAGGTAACCTCCAATTTCGGAATTGAGCGAGCATATTGCCGCTCACTCCTAGCGTTGAACAAATCCCACGCAAGCATGTTCCTGAAATCCTCAAAGGTTGGACGGCGATTACAGCTAAGTAAATTAGGTAGGAATGCCATCGCCGGTTATTTACGGGAACACCACCACTCGGATTTTGCTGATGTTGCGCAGTTCCGGATCGCTGAATGTGCGTTCTGCCATGCTGCTGGCGATTGTGATGTTCCAGCGACCACGCGTGGCCTTAGTGAGGAAACCCAGATAGACAACGCCGTTTTTCCCACACCATGGCAGGTGCTGTAGCTACATTTGGGGTCGATCAGCAGGTGCGAGCCCTTGCGGAAGACGTGACTGCCCACAATGCGAAGCAAACCGACGATTTCATCAATCTGTGTGGGCCGATGGACAACCGCCAGTCAGGGCGGCGTTCCGCGAAGCTTGCGTTTACACATCCAGCACCGAGTTCAATACTCTGCTTTGGTTCCTATGGGCAACCATCCTCGGAATCATCTCAGCCGCCGCGCTCTTCCGCCTCTAACTTGGAATCGTCAAGACTCTGGCTATAGTGCAACTCTTCGGGTGCGGTTGCATTTTGTCGCTCTGGTAAGAAGTAAGGATCAAACGATTCGTGATCGAGGACTTGAATGCTCACTGACTGGGACAATGGGATCACTAGGGCGATCAATGGACTTGCTGGGCTCAGTGTACCGATCGACATGATCCTGATTTCAATTTCGACATACGCAGTGCCAATGATGGTGCTCGCTGTAGCTTTGCAGTGGTGGCCGAAGCACGATGATCGCGAGTTGCGGCATAGAGTGGTTGCTGCCGGTCTGTCATTTGTTCTTGCCCTCCTCATAAACCAATTAATCCTTCTGTTCCTGCATAGAGTCCGACCCTATGACGCCGGTGTAACTCATCTGCTAGTCGCACCTAGCGCCGATCCGTCCTTTCCTTCCGATCACGCTGCGGCTGCTTTTGCAATTGCTTGTTCTTTTCTCCACGTCAAAACCATGGCTAGGGGAGTGATCTTTATTGTGTTGGCAATATTGATTGCTTTTTCCAGAGTTTATGTCGGCATCCACTTCATGAGCGACATCGTGGGCGGTGCTTTCATCGGCCTGATATCTACAGTGACGGTTTCGTCCTTCTATCTTAAGGGGTCGAGGTTAGACCGTTTACTTACCAACATCCTTTAGGCCCACAGGCGTAGGATTGACTATATCCCCTCCAGGGGGATAGGTTTGTCGCATGAAACAACATGCCACCCACCCCGATATCGTAAAGCGCCTTAAGCGTGCCTCCGGCCATCTCCAGACGGTCATCAGTATGATGGGTGAAGGACGGGATTGCTTAACTTTGGCGCAGCAACTCCACGCAGTGGAAAGTGCCATCACCAAAGCCAAGCAAACATTGATCCATGACCATCTCGACCACTGTCTCGATCATGCTTTGGAAAAACGCAGCTCGGTGGACGAGTTCAAGGAAATCACAAAGTATCTCTAGGAGCGCGTCCATGCCGGACATCTCGCAACTTATCCAGCAAGGTTCGCATAATCTTTGGCTATTCGTCCCTACCGCCATCGTTCTCGGCGCGCTGCATGGGTTAGAACCCGGCCATTCCAAAACAATGATGGCTGCGTTCATTGTGGCTGTTCGAGGCACGGTTAATCAGGCCATCCTTTTGGGGTTGGCCGCCACTGTTTCTCACACGATAGTCGTTTGGGCCATCGCACTGGGTGGCCTTTATCTCGCGGGCGGAAAATTCCAAGCGGATGCCACCGAACCCTACTTTCAGGTCGCATCAGGCCTAGCCATCATCCTGATTGCCGTTTGGATGCTCTACAGAACATGGCGCGAGCAGCACGCAGATCAACATCACAATCACAGCCATGACGATATTAGGGTCGTGAACACAGGTCACGGGTCAGTACAACTGCAAATCTTCGAAGCTGGCCAGCCGCCACGCTTCCGATTGAGTGCAGTGCCGGGAGCAAACCCAACCGTACTCGAGGAAAGCGAGATAGTCGTGGAATCGATGAGGCCGGACGGAGCCACGCAACTCTTTCAGTTTGAGCGGAAGGATGGCTTTCTCGAATCTAAAGATATCGTTCCGGAGCCGCATGAGTTTATTGCTCAGCTTCGGATCGGCCACGGCGATCATAGGCACGACTTCGATATTCAATTTTCTGAGCATCATCATTGTGAAGTCGGTCTTGAGCCGAACTATGAAGGGTCTCAAGACGCGCATGAACGTGCTCACGCCAGCGAAATCCAGCGTCGGTTCGCTGGTCAGCAAAATATTGCTACATGGCAAATTGTTCTGTTCGGACTAACGGGCGGTCTGATCCCTTGCCCAGCGTCGATCACCGTTTTGCTTTTGTGCCTTCAGCTTAAGCAAATCCCCCTTGGCGCATTGCTAGTGCTGTGTTTTAGCATTGGCCTTGCCTTGACGATGGTTTCTTCTGGGGTACTTGCGGCGATGAGCATCAAGCATGTTTCAAAACGTTGGTCAGGCTTCGGAGAATTTGCCCGCAAGGCTCCCTATTTTTCCGGTGCGGTTATCGTTCTAATTGGCCTTGTCGTGTTATGGTCTGGAGCCAAGACGCTGATCTCTTGACGACTGCCTATAAAGCTCTTGATCGACGCACAGAATAGCTGCCCTATGGACTTCGGAAGATGAATTGATGACCCTCAGGCGAGCAGTATTGATCGTTGCACTTGCCAATATCACTTACTTCTTTGTTGAGTTTGTTGTCGCCCTGCATATCGGTTCGGTATCGCTTTTCGCTGATAGCGCCGATTTTCTCGAAGATGCCGCAATCAACCTTCTGATCTTCATTGTTCTTGCTTGGTCTCCCAGGAACAAAGCGCGCACCGGGATGGCCATGGCGTTTATCCTGCTTGCGCCTGCCACCGCTTTCGTCTGGAGCGCGTGGCAACAGCTGCTGCATATGATCCCCCCGGCACCACTTTCGCTCTCCCTTACGGGTGCTGGTGCCTTGGCTGTGAACCTCTCCTGCGCGCTGCTGTTATCCAAGTATCGCCGTCACTCAGGTTCCTTGACCCAAGCCGCATTTCTATCAGCCCGTAACGATGCCTTGGCCAATATTGCAATCATCATAGCCGGGGTTGTTACTGGCTATCTGTGGCATTCTATTTGGCCAGACTTACTGGTCGGGGCAGCAATAGGAATTATGAATTTGGATGCAGCAAGAGAAGTTTGGGAGGCGGCGCGCAGTGAGCACCCGACAGTTCAGTGAAATTGTGAGGCCAAGTCGATTGCACATCACGCGAACAAGTGTGACGTGCCCGGTCACGGCAAATGCAGTTGTATCGCAAGTAGATCGTCGTAGAGCGCGAATTGGCTAATTTTCTTGTTCCGACCGCGCTCTGTTGAACTTGCCTTTTGATCGCACCTCTCGCGATGGCGTAAGGATAGCCAAAACGCCTATTTGTCTGGCCGCACATCCGTGCGTGAAGATTTTCTTCTTGGCGCTGCTAAAACGGCAGAGGCAAATAATCTCCTGCATTCGAACAAACTTTTGTCATACGAAACCATTCTAGGAAGATGAAGCGGCTTCGCCTGCTTTCGCTTTGCGCCAGGCTGAAGGCGAATGGCCAACGGCGCGCTTGAATGCCCGCGAGAATCCCTCTTCCGAGCTGTATCCGACTGCCAGCGCAATTTGTGCGATCTTTTGTTGGGACCGCTTGAGCGCGTCCGCCGCCAGCTGCATACGCAACTCGGTCAAATACTTCATGGGCGGTTTTCTCAGGATTGAGCGGAAGCGGGCATCAAGGGTCGCTACTGACGAATGACTTGCACTAGCGAGTTGTGCCACGGTCCAATTCTTCTCCGGCGCGGCATGGAGATGACCGATTGCGCGGCCAAGAACGTCGTCCTTCGCGGCCGCCAGCCAGCCTGCTTTAGCTTCGGGCGAGTTCGCATATTGACGCAAAGCCTCGATCAGCAGCAGCTCCGGCATTCGTGAGATGAGAGGGGCCTGGCCGTTTCCGGATGACTTGGTCGCATCGAGTGTGAAGTCAACACAGGCCCTGAACATCCTGGAGACAACGCCTTGCGTCGGGCGAACCCTGAAAATGGACGGCAGAGTGCGGAGGAAGGGATTGAACAGCAGCTCATCGCAGGCAAGATAGCCACAAACGACCTCTGTTTCCTCTCCGCCGCCATTGAAAGCGCAGCACGGAACGTCGGTCCACGGCGGTGGCGGCAAGAGCTCTACGATGGGAATAGGCCGTTGAGCGAGATGAATGCTCCCCATCAGATGGCGGCTGGCATAAGGGAGAATGGCAACATCGCCAGTCTCCAGCTCGACGCGGGTGTTGCCGACACTAGCCCAAGCCTGCCCTTTTTGCACAATATGAAAGAGGATTAAACGTTCGGCATCTGGCGAGAGAAGCGCCTTCAGCTGTTCGGCTTCCGGTGAGTCGAACGCCCAAGGTGCAGAATACTGGCCACGCAGGAACATGGCACCCGATAGCCGGATGCCTTCCAAAACCTTGGACAGCAGGGCGGCACTCATCTGCCGTCAGTCATATTCAGGGTTTCAATCAGGAAAATGAGCATTTCGATCATGGGCTTTGTTCCAGCATCAGGCAAATCTGGAGACGGGTCAACGATTGCAATTATTTCAGGACGCAATTGGTTCTGGCCTTATATCAACCCTGGATAGGACACCCGAGATGCCGCTTTTTCTCATCGAACGAAACATACCCGGTGCAGGCAAGCTGACCCAAGACGAGCTTCGCGGAATTTCTGCCAAGTCTTGCGATGTCGTCGCAGGACTGGGGGTGCCATATAAATGGCACACCAGCTATGTGGCTGGGGACAAGATCTACTGCGTTCATGAGGCGGAAAGTGCCGAAGTCATCCGCCGCCACGCCAAGGAGGGTGGTTTTCCTGCTGACGCCGTGACGGAAGTCTCTGCAATCATTGGGCCTCAGACTGCCAGCTAGGAATTACGGGAATGCGCCAGCCGCGGATCTGCCGCTTACAAGCGGATTTCGGGTGAAGGTCGGGGTGGCTTTGTCAGTCGATACAACGATTGATAAGGCCCCACCTTCGTTGTCTTGATATCAGGTTCAAAACCTCCAAACCGCGAGCCATCCTTACATGGCATGACTACCTGAGAATCATCTGTTTGACGGGCAGATTTTCGCGGTCATAGTTGATGTGGGCCCGTGCAAAACCCAGCAAGCCAATACAACCGACACGCCGATGCCGATGCGATAACCCAGCATTTGTCCCAAACTGACATGAGCAAGGGGGGACATCCAAGAACGTCACTACCCGTACGCGATCCATGCAATAGTAAATAGCCCACATATTCCGGCGACAGCCTTCTTAATGCCCACTATCGAGATTTCCCTGCCATGAACCTTTACGAGAGGTTATTCCACCCTGGTTTCCGACGTCAACGAACTCAATTGACAAAGCATATCTCCCGCCATGGCAACGGTGTCCTCCACCGAGGGGGGTCTTCAAGCATTCGTGTTAAGTGGTCCATACTAGTAATGGCCGCGCCTTCGAAAAACGGAGACTTGCAGGCCTTAATTCTAAGTGCTTTTCGTGTGGAAAGAAACGCCCCACCATAGGAAGTCACTGATTTGGCCATTGATGTCGGAGGCTGTCAATTGCTTGAGCCCCACGTTGTAGTCGCGCAGCGGATCCAGGACCGTTTCCAGAAAGCGATGAACGGAACCGTGTCTGGGCCACGTGACATCTGACTGAATTATTTTCCCGCCTGCATCTAGGTAAGATTGAAAAACATCTTCGAGGAAAATCAACTCCCCCACGGTTTGAATGTTGCGCTCGGCAACCAGCCAACGACGTCGCATTTTCTGGGCAACCGCAGCGGTCGTGCCCCTCCCGCCGAATATGTCCATAACCAAGTCGCCTCCTCTCAAAATTGAAAAGTTCTTTCGGCTGAATTTGCGCTGGACTTCCCGCGCGAAGGAAGCATTGCTGCTTCTGTCGTTAAAGCTGATTTTGCTGCTGGCGGCCTCAATGTGCCTCGTTGTTATACGGGGCTTTACTTGGTGCGAGAGCCGGGATTGACCGGCTCCGAAATGGAGCACCACGATGTCGAAAACAGCTAAAACGAATGCAAAGAAATCATCATCCGCTAAGCGTAAATCCAAGACCGAGCAGTTGATCGGTCTTCTAAGCCGCGCCTCCGGCGTGACGATCGAAGAAATGATGAAAGCCACCGGGTGGCAATGCCACAGTGTCAGAGGTTGCTTGGCCGGCGCGATCAAGAAAAAGGGTCATGAAATATCGAGTGAGGTCGATAATGACAGTGCGCGGCACTACCATATCAAATCAAAGGTGTCCGCATGAGGTTGGAGCAGCGCGGTAGAAGTCTGCCACTACTCCCCGGATCCCGGTGGAGCGATTCCGTGGCTGGCGAGCAAAATAGAGCCCGTCTGCTAAAGCGGTTTCAGGCCGGGAGTGCCATGCCATGAGCAGAGTGGAATTGGAACTGGCGGAGTTGGAACAGCTGCCTTTGCAGGACCTCCGATCGCGATGGCGGGATATTCATGGGGATGAACCGTCCAAAACATTGAGCGCGCAGCTAATGCGACTGGCAATCGCGTATGTGGAGCAGGAGCGGATATACGGCGGTCTCACTCGCCAAGCCCAACTCAAGCTTAAGGGTTTGGAGGGAAAGAACATGAGCAGGAGTGTCGCCTCAGGCACCGCATTACGCAACAATCGTCCGCGCGCATCTACGCAGTGGAAACCGGGAACACGTTTTTTACGAGAGTGGCAAGGTCAAACCCATGAAGTGACTGCACTCGATGACGGAAGGTTTGTTCATGAGGGCAAAGCCCATCGCAGCCTGACGGCAATAGCCAGATCAATTACCGGTACCCACCAGTCGGGGCCGATCTTCTTTGGACTGGCTAACCGAAAAACTTCGGATGGCCGGTCGTGATCGCAGCACGGATCAAGCCAAGGCGTTGTGCGATTTATACCCGTAAGTCATCAGATGAGGGGTTGGAACAATCATACAACTCTTTAGCGGCCCAGCGTGACGCCTGTGCTGCCTATATTGCCAGCCAAAAGCACGAAGGCTGGGTACTGGTGTTGAAGGCTTATGACGATGGTGGGTTCTCTGGAGGCTCTCTAGAACGACCCGCCTTACGAGAACTCTTTGCCGATCTGCGTAGGGGCGATGTTGACATAATCATTGTGTACAAGGTCGACCGCCTCACCCGCTCCCTGGCCGACTTCGCCAAACTCACCGAATTATTCGATCAACATCAGGTATCGTTTGTAGCGGTTACGCAGCAGTTCAACACTTCAACTTCTATGGGAAGATTGACACTCAACGTATTGTTATCATTCGCACAGTTTGAGCGTGAAGTGGCTGGTGAGCGCATCCGCGACAAGATCAGAGCATCCAAACAGGGGGGATGTGGATGGGCGGAAACCCACCACTGGGATACGACGTCAGCGACCGAAAACTGGTGGTGAATGAGAAAGAAGCCGAGACAATCCAGTATGTCTTCAAACGGTACTTGGAATTGAACTCCATACGTTTATTGCAACATGAACTTGCTCAGAGTGGCATCACATCGAAGATCCGACGCCATGAAGATGGCACTCCATTCGGTGGCCAGGTAATGCGGCGCGGAGCCGTAGAGTATCTTCTAAAGAATAAAATCTACCTAGGCAAAATTATCCACAAAGGCGAGCACTTCGACGGGCAACATAAGCCCATCGTCTCACATGAGCTATTTGACTCCGTTCAACATCAATTGGCGGTTCTAGGTCCTGGCGAGTCCGCTAGGAAGAAGCTCGCCAGCCCCTCCATCCTGCAAGGGTTAGTGTTTGACGCCGAAGGCGCTCGCCTCCAACCCACGCATTCTAACAAGCAGGGCCGCAAATATCGTTACTACGTTTCTTCATCGATCATAAGAGATGTAAACAGCGCAAGTGACGGTCTGCGCATTCCAGCAATCGATCTGGAAAGACTTATTCTGAGAACCGTGTCGTCCAAACTGAAAGACATGAAATGGGTTGGGCAATACTTAGCTCCTGGGGATGCTCAACAGGCCAGTGCACTCATTACACGATCTGGAGCTTTGGCCAGGCAGGTCGAAAATTTGGCAAACCACAACACTGGTATTCTGAAGAAGGTGGTACAAAAAATCTCAGTGAACAAAAGGGCCGTTGAAATAGAGCTCAATCAAAATGGCGTTCGCCAAGCACTTGAGCTTGGGCCCACTGAACCTACAGAAAGTGAATTGGATAGTTTCAAAATTCGCGTCCCGAGCCATCTGCTTCGTTGTGGTAAACAAGTAAAACTTATTATTGGAGAACACCACACCAACACCAACGGCCCTGATCAACGACTGGTTCGCGAGGTTGTGCAGGCACGTCAGTGGCACTCGGCTCTTAGCAAAGGAAAAGTCGAAACCATGGCACGGATCGCCAAGTCCAATGGCTGCAGCCCGTCACATGTCAGCCGTAAGATCACTTTAGCAATGCTTGCACCTGATATTCTGGAGATGATCCTCACAGGCACCCAACCCGTTTCTTTGACGCCCGAGCGACTTAAAAAGGCCTGTCCGCTACCTGCCTCATGGGATGAACAGAGAGCTCTATTGATCCACTGATCTGCACTGATGAGCTGTGACTGCTGTACCTACGGCCGGCGGTTACTCGGGGTGATCGCAGCCACACACCGCCCCAGCTACAGACAGCGAAAAGCTGCACTCAAACGTCTTCGGCCAGAGGTAATTCCCGTACTGACCCTTTTCTCACAGGCTTTCCGCGCAGCTGATGGACGTAGGCACATACTTCGTCTACCGATTTCAAAGTCGGATGCGACGCGTCATCATAAAGGTTCAGCTCCCAACCACTCTCTACCATGGAGAGTTCGCCAATGGCGCGACGGCTTCCCATGTCAAATAGCCAATGCCCAGGTGCAATGCGAAGACTCCGCTTGGCGTGCACGTACAGAATTTCATTGGAACTCAAAGTCAAGGAAAGCCGTCTCTCGCAGGTTGCCGCGTGATTAAGTTATCAGAGCAACGCGAGCTAGGCTTCTTTTGTTTATTTTGAGTTCACGGAGCTTCCAAATATCCGGCACCCAATTGTAGGGCTAACCACCAGAGAGCTAGCTAAGCCCAACGCTATAATAACGACGGCAACCAAGGCCGGAATTCCCTGCGCGCTGAACTGAATCTTGCGCCAACGCAACGCAATAAATGTGGGTTTATCCACTGGCATATCCTGCATAGCTAATATTCCTTAGATAGGACTATATACGCATATACCGATAAGCTGTCTAGCTTGTTTTTGTTCCTTGAAAGTCATCAAACGAGAAGCGTTTAGGTGACGGCTTGACCGGAACATCAGTAAACAGAGAATTAGCGCCCTATTATTCACGAATATCCGTACTTTCCTGATCTCTGTCTTAGCCTTTCAGACGTTTGCAGCTGCAAGCGTCGGATATGGCGGGACCTTTCAGCCAGCGAGAATTCCAAGCGGTTCGAAGTTGAATGGGTGGCTGGGGCGGGAGGGATCGAACCTCCGAATGCCGGAATCAAAATCCGGTGCCTTACCGCTTGGCGACGCCCCAACGGAACTCAGGGCGGTACCAAGAATTGGTCGGAGAGAGAGGATTCGAACC
>Ga0207695_10004372_pt1 | contig 19341 bp, 18 predicted proteins | sample KBSC54metaG_FD_184354 | JGI IMG/M metagenome (GOLD analysis project Ga0207695, IMG submission 184354) | Corn rhizosphere microbial communities from Kellogg Biological Station, Michigan, USA - KBS C5-4 metaG (SPAdes) (version 2) | ecosystem: Host-associated > Plants > Roots > Rhizosphere > Soil... | reverse complement strand
GCCACACGGCGGCTCGCCTTTCTTCTGGGATCATAAGCCAATGGTACGCAGAGGCTGGGGTCACGAACAAGGTATCTCGCGGAGATTTGTTTGCCTATAAGACTTTCATTTTCAAGGCGTTAGACTTTCCTCAGAGAGTCTTGGTATCCTCCAATTGGCAGAGGTTTGGCATTCGCTGACTGGCTGCACCCCCTTCCGATCTCCATAAACGGCATAGCGTTTACCGAGGAGTTGGTCCCTTCGATCCATCGGGACAGGCATTTCTTTTTATGAGATCCGCAGGCTCAAGAGGTAAGTCTCGTATACCAATAGTCTGCCTCCCATGAATGCGCGGCGTGACTGGAACAACCCTTGGCGGGGCGGTGTCCAAATTCCGTGCGCACTCTCTCCGTTGGGCTGTTCCTGCTGTTGTGCGGCTGCAGCTCAGGATTGGTCTTCTACTCCCCGCAAGAAATGTCGCCGCAACAAATGCTGGAGCGGGCCGACCTGGTCTTCCTCGGCGTTATCCAAAAGCAGGAACTCAATTCGTGGCCATTCTTCCAACGGGAGCTGCCGGCCGGCGATTCCGTTCCGGCGAAATATTGGAAGATTTTGCGACGCGAGGTCCGAGTGGAAACCGTGTTGCGCGGCGTCGAGCCGCGCAAGGTGATTGACGTCTACGAAATCTTCTGGGCCGGCGCAACGTCGGGAGACTGGAACGCGACAGAGGACGGCCAACGGCCCTGTTTCTGGTGCGCAAAGAAAACGGGAAGTACCACGTGGTTCGGGACTGGTTGCGCAGCATCTTCCCGGTTACCAGCGGTCCCCATCGCCGCCTGCCGTTAGACGATTCCCATCCCTTTTGGGAGAGGATCGCTTTGATGAACTGGTGGATGGAAGGGAGCGAAGCGACCGCACGGATTCCCTATCCGCACTTTCAGTACAAGGATCCCGCCAGGACTCTCAGTCAATGGAGGGTGGTGAAGCTGGAACGCGGGCTGATGCGGCATCCCAGCCCCGGCGTTCGGGTTCCCGCTTGCCGCCAACTCCTCGCGCTCGGTGGCTGGGGACAAGACGAATGCTGGGAAATGCTATCCGACACCGACCGAAAGCACCTTTCGGACGGCGGGTATTTGTGCTGTTCGGCCAATGAGATCGCGGCCACACGCCGGAAGAGTCAGGAGCGCGGCGTCGAATGGTGGTGGCGCGTGTATCGCGACCGGGAGTCCCGCCGTCTTCTCACCGCAATCAACAACGCCCATCTACGAAGACAATTTTGCGACTTTTGGAGCCGTCAGTATCCCGGCGATTCCGATAACGGGTGTCCGCCCGGTCAGCCGCCACCGGCGACGATCGTGACAGAGCAAGGCGACGTCCCACTTCTCGGGCCCTGGCCTCGCTAGGAAATCGCCCAGCACAAGGGGCGCAAGTTCCTAACCATCTGAAAATAATAGGAGAAGGACGCGGTGGCCACTTGCCGGGACGTTCCGGCCGGCTGGTGATCGCAGGTGCCCTTGCGCGGTAGAGTGGAGTTTACGGCACGGGCTCGACTTTTTTGAGTGGGCTCCGCGTCTTAGAGAAGGAGCTAAAGGTTGATTTTCCGGGAGGTGGAGGACCGCGACCTCATCGCCAAGGCGCGACGGGGCGATGTCGAGGCCTACAACCTACTGGTGTCCCGCTGGGAGAAACGTATCTTTAATTATCTTCTACGTCTGGTTCGCAACCGGGAGGATGCCCTGGATATCAGCCAGGACGTGTTCCTGAAGGCCTACCAGAACCTGAAGAAGCTGGACGATCCGGACCGCTTTTCCTCCTGGCTGTTCCGGATTGCGCACAACGAGGCTTTCTCCATGCTGAGAAAGCTGAAGCCCGAAGGCGAAATCACGGTGGAGCCGGCGACCAGCGAGGAGAGCGGGCGGATGTATCCCATCGAACTGAGCCTGGCGGTGGATGGGGCGCTGAAAAGGCTTTCGGACGATCAACGGGAAGCGGTGTTGCTGAAGGTGTATCAGGGATTCAAGTTCGATGAGATGGCGCAGATTCTGGACTGCCCGGTATCGACGATCAAGAGCAGGCTCTATACTGCCCTGGATCTTCTGAGAGACACGCTGGCTCCAATTGCGCGGGGTGCTCAATGAGGAATTGCGAAGAAATCGATTTGAAGGGGTTTTTGTTCGGAGAGGCGGAGGGGGCGGAGCGGGAACGCGTTTCCGCGCACGTCCGTGCCTGTCCGGACTGCCGGGAAGAGATGGAGCGGCTGCAGTTGACGCAGATGGCCCTGGGAGCGCTGCGGGAGGAAGAACCTCCGCGGCGGATCGCGTTCGTATCGGACAAAATCTTCGAGCCGCGCTGGTGGCAGCGGTGGCTTGTACCCGGGCCGGTAGCCGGATTCGCGTCGGCGGCGGTGGTGGCGGCGGCGATCCTGGCTCACGGCGCGATGATGAGGCCGGCCACGCCGCAAACGCCGCCCAGCGCCGTGAATGCGGCCCGGATTGAGCAGAGGCTGCAGGAGGGTTTCGACGGGAAGCTGCGCGCGGCGATCGCCCAGGCCGTGGCGGAGGTCCGCTCGCAGGACAAGAAGGAAAGAGACGATCTTCTGCTGGCCGCGGAGAAGCATTTCTCCGAGCAAAGGCGCATGGACCTGGCGGCCTTCGAGATCAACTACGAGAACCTTTATAAAAGGACCGCCCTGGACCGCAAAATTGCCTACTCCTCCCAACAGATGGGGCCGGCAGGGGATGGCGTGACCCAATGAAACGCCTGATCCTGGCGCTGACGATATCGCTGGCTGTTTTTTCGCAGACGGGGCATGCTTCGAAGGCCAAGGTAAGCCGGGCGGCGATGTTTTCGCGCGAGCGCGCGCTGAACGGCCAACTGTCGGCGTTGTGGCCCGAGGATCCGTATCTTCTTCTTGGCACTACGCGCGGCGTCTACCTGGATGGTTATGGAGCGGTATTCACGGCGGAAATCGACCTGGCTCCCGGGCCGAGCCTGAATCCATTCCACCAGACCATGACGAAGCAGAATATCGCGGACAACCACGAGAAGATGGTCCAGCGGCTGCCGAAGCTGAAGCTGGCGATGTCGGAGATGCTGGCCGCGACGGCGGCTTCGCTCGACAATGTTCCGGCGGAGGAGAAAGTGGTGCTGGGCATCACGCTGACGCAGTACGCCTGGCAGGACCGGGCCGGCGTTCCTTCGCAACTAGTGGTGCTGGGGGAAAAGGGAAAGCTGATTGAGGCGAAGCGGGCGGGAACGCTGCAGCGCGCGGTGACGGAAGAGGAGTTCTGATGAGGCTGGGAGAGCTTCTCATCGAACGGAAGCAGATTACGCAGGAAGACCTGGACCGCGCTCTGGAGCTGCAGAAAGAACGCGGCGAGAAGCTGGGGAAAGTGCTGGTGGACCTCGGCTTCATCGCGATGCGCGACGTGCTGGCGGCGCTGAGCGCTCAACTGGGAGTGCCGCTGGTTTCCATTGACGGCCCTCCGGCGGTTTCGCCGGAAACGGAATCGCTGTCGCCCCGCTTCTTGCGCCAGTTCCGGTGTCTGCCGCTGACGCTGTTCGACCACAGCGTGCAACTGGCGATGGCGGACCCGATGGATTTCGAGACCATTTCCGCGGTGCAGACCTCCACCGGGCTGCGGGTGGTAACGGCGCTGGCTCCGGAACAGGAAATTCTGGAAGCCATCGATAAGTATTTCGGGGAATCGGCGCGTTCGGAGAGCGAAATTGGCGACGACGGCGCAGCGGCTTCCGAAGACCTGGAACACCTGCGCGACATGGCGAGCGAAGCGCCGGTGATCCGGCTGGTGAACGCGATGATCGCCCTGGCGGTGGAGAAGCGGGCCAGCGATATTCACATCGAGCCCTTCGAGCGCGAGTTTCGCGTCCGGTATCGCGTGGACGGCGTGCTGTACAACCAGGACGCTCCGCCGCGCGACCTGAAAGCGGCCATCATTTCCCGCGTGAAGCTGATGGCGAAGCTGAACATCGCCGAGCGGCGGCTCCCGCAGGATGGACGCATCAAGATCAAGACGCTGGGCCGCGAAGTGGACCTCCGCGTTTCCACGCTTCCCACCATGTATGGGGAAAGCGTCGTCATGCGCCTGCTGGACCGGTCCGCGGGCGACTTTTACGATCTGCAGAAGCTTGGCTTCGACCGGCATATGCTGTCGCGGATGGAGCATTACACGCAGATGCCGCACGGAATCTTCCTGGTTACGGGGCCGACGGGCAGCGGCAAGTCCACCACGCTTTATTCGGCGCTCAAGCGGATCAACACGCCGGAGCGGAAGATCATCACCATTGAAGACCCGGTGGAATACCAGATGGATGGGATCAACCAGATCCACGTGAATCCGCAGATCGGGCTCACCTTCGCCTCCGGGCTGCGGCACATTGTGCGCCAGGACCCGGACGTCATCATGGTGGGCGAAATCCGCGACCGCGACACCGCCGACGTGGCGATTCGCGCCGCGCTCACGGGCCATTTCGTGTTTTCGACGCTGCACACCAACGATGCTCCGAGCGCGATCACGCGGCTGACGGACATGGGGGTGGAGAACTACCTGATCACGTCGTCGGTGGTTTCCGTGCTGGCGCAGCGGCTGGTGCGCACGATCTGCAAGAACTGCAAGGCTCCGGCCGGGCCGAAGCTTTCGCCGTTTGGCGAGCACGTGGACGTTTTCCGCGGCAAGGGCTGCGAGGCGTGCTTCGGCAGCGGCTACAAGGGGCGCGTGGGGATCTTCGAGCTGATGGAGATGAACGAAGAACTGCGGACGAGCGTGATGGCGAATGAAGACGCGTCGAAGATCACCGATGCGGCGCGCAGGAACGGCATGAGAAACCTCCGCGAAGACGGATGGCTGAAGGTTCGCGACGGCGTGACGACACCGGAGGAAGTGCTCCGCGTGACGCAGGAGTTTTAGACGGCGCCCGTTTCCCCCATGACCAGCTTCTACTTCAAGGCAGTGGCATCGGACGGCAAAGTCCGGACCGGCACGCTTACGGCGGAATCCGACAAGCGCGTCGCCGTGGAACTGCGGCGCCAGGGCCTGACGCCCGTGTACGTGGGAGTGCAGCAGCAGAAGAAGGCGCTGGAGATCAAGCTTCCGTCCTTCGGCGGCGGGAAGCGGCGGGGCGTGCTGTTCTTCACGCAGGAGATGTCCACGCTGCTGAACGCGGGCGTTCCGGTGGACCGTTCGCTGGCCATCTGCGGCGAATTAACGGAAAAGCCGGCGTTCCGCTATATCGTGCTGGATGTTTTGCGCGTGCTCAAAGGCGGAAAGTCCCTGGCGGACAGCCTGGGGACGCACCCGGCGTATTTCTCCGATCTCTACATCAACATGGTGCGGGCCGGAGAAGCCAGCGGGTCGCTGGCGCTGGTGTTCGAGCGGCTCAGCGAATTCGAGAGGACGCGCGACGACCTGCGCGGTTACATCATCTCGGCGATGGTGTATCCGGCGCTGCTGGCGACGGTGGGTATCGCGTCGATCACGGTGCTGTTGAATTTCGTGGTGCCGAAGTTCGCGCAGGTGTTTGAGCAGGCGCGCGCGCCGATGCCGCTGCCGACGAAGCTGCTCATCGAATCGAGCAACTTTCTGCGGGCGTACGGATTGTACATCCTGATTGCGGCGGTGGTGGGCACTATCTCGCTGACAGCCTATATCCGGACGCGCGAAGGCCGGTTCTGGTGGGATTCCATACGGCTGAAGATTCCGCTGCTGGGCGATGCGCTGCGGAAGGCGGAGACGGCGCGATTCGCGCGGGCGATGGGGACGCTGGTGGCGAACAGCGTGCCGCTGGTGCAGTCCCTGGGAATCGCCGGGGCGATTCTGAATAACAAACGAATCGCCGCTTCGCTTGAGAAAGTCGCGCAGGGAGTGAAGCGCGGCGAAGGGATCGCCGTGCCGCTGAAGCGGGCCGGAGAGTTTCCGCCGCTGGCGGCGCATCTGCTTAGCGTGGGCGAGGAAACCGGACGGCTGGACGCGATGTTCAACCGGATGGCGGACATTTATGAAAACGACACGAAGGCGGCGATCAAGCGGTTTACGGCGTTGTTCGAGCCTTTGATAATTCTGATAATGGGTCTGATTGTCGGCGTTCTGGTTCTCAGCATCCTGCTGGCAATCACGAGCCTCAACGACGTGGCGGTTTAGGAAACAAGGAGCATCCATGACCAAGAGCGAGCTTTCGATGGAATCGCCCACAGCGACGGCGATCCGGCCTGGAGACGGCGACCGCCCGTGTCTCCGCGGGTTGCGGAGCGAGAAGAAGCGCCGCGCGCAGGCCGGTGTGACGCTGATTGAAATGCTGGTGGTGGTGACGATCATCGCGCTGTTTGCCGCGCTGGTGGTGCCGCGCATGATGGGGCAGGCGGACAAAGCCCGCAGGGTTCAGGCGCACGCCCAGGTGAACTCATTCATGACGGCATTGGGCGCGTACAAACTGGACACCGGGACGTACCCGACCACGGAACAGGGGCTGCAGTCCCTGCGCGTGAAGCCGGAAGGGCTGACGAACTGGAGCGGGCCCTACCTGCCGCAGGACATTCCCACGGATCCCTGGGGCCGGGCCTACGTGTATAAGTTTCCGGGCGAGCACGGCGACGAGCCGGACGTTATCTCGCTGGGGGCCGATGGGGAACCGGGCGGCGATGGGAACAACGCGGACATCGTGAGCTGGAAGAATGACTAGCAGGTCCGGCGAGCAAGGCGTCACTCTCATCGAAATGATGGTGGTGACCCTGCTCATCGCGTTGATGGCGGGAATCAGCTTTCCGGCCGTCAGCTCGGGCGTGGACTCCCTGCGGCTGAACGGCGCGGCGCGGAACATCGCGACGTTTTTCAGCAGCGGGCTGAACCGTGCGGAGCGGCGGCAGGAAGCGGTTGAAGTGGTGATCTCCCCGGCGGAGAACCGGCTGTGGATGCTTTCGAGCCAGCCCGGTTTCCGGCGGGAGCTGCACCTGCCGGATTCGGTATCGATCGAAAACATTCTGCCACCGCTGGAACAGCCCGAAGAGAAGCCGCGCAGCTTCTTTCTTTACCCGGGCGGAACGACGCCGGCGATGGGAATCACGCTGAAAAGCCGGCGCGGCGCGCTGCGGACGGTGCGTGTGGACCCGGTGACGGGCGTGCCGTCGGTTGCGATTCCGGAGTCGTAATGGAAAGAAAGCCTCAGGGCTTCACATTGCTGGAAGTGCTGGTGGCTACGGCCATCATGGCGATTGCGGTCACCGGGCTGCTGACCAGCCTGAGCACTTCGCTGCGGAACGCGGCGCGCGTGACGAGCGTAGACCGGGCGACGCTGCTGGCGCGGCAAAAGATGGACGAACTGCTCTCCGAGCCGAAGCTGCCGAAAGGCACCATTTTCGAAGGCGGGTGGGATCCGTCAATGACGGGCGGCGTCAAGGCGGGGTGGCGGGCCCAGGTGACGGATTTCGAAAAGCCGCCGGGAGCAATTCCCGGAAGCCAGGTTCTGGAGCGGATCGAGTTGGAAGTGTGGTGGGAGACAAACGGCAACCGGCAGACGTTCCGGCTGGAAGGTTATCGCCCGGCGAAACTCATCCCCGGCAGAGAACAGCCATGAGACGGCGGGAGAGCGGTTTCACGCTGATCGAGGTGACCATCGCGGTGACGCTGGTGGGGCTGATCTCATTGGGGCTGTTGATGGCGATGCGCGTCGGGTTCACCGCCATGCAGAAATCCAACGATAAGCTGATGCATAACCGGCGGGTGACCGGGGTAGAGCGCATCCTGGAACAGCAGGTGGCGGGGATGCTGCCCACCACGGCGACCTGCGGCGGAGAGGCGTCCGCGGCGGGGGAAAAGATCGCTTTCTTCGAAGGAGAGCCGCAAGCGATGCGGTTCGTCTCCACGTATTCGCTGCAGGAAGGGGCTCGCGGCATGCCCAGGATTCTTGAATTTCAGGCGATTCCGGGAGACCAGGGCGTGGGTATGCGGCTGATTGTGAACGAGCGGCTTTACAGCGGTCCGTTCTCGACGATGGGATTTTGCACGGGAAAGGCGGCTGGGGACGGGGGCGAGTCCGGGCCGGCGTTTGTTCCGATCGCGGTGGGGCCCGGCTCCTTCGTGCTGGCCGACCGGCTGAGCGTGTGCCATTTCGCGTTCCTGCAGCCTGCCAAGGACGCGGAGCCCGAACGCTGGGTGGAGCACTGGACACGGCCGATACTCCCGCGGGCGGTGCGAATTATCATGATGCCGCTCCAGGAGGATTCTTCCGGCATCCAGTTGCTGCCGCTGACGATTCCGGTTCACGTGACCCGGTGGCCGTTGGGTCCTTATGCGGAGTAACCCGTTGAGAAGCGGAGGAAATCCGGAGCGAGGCGCCGCGCTGCTGGCGGTTCTGTGGCTGGTGGCGGCGCTGTCGGCCATCGCTTTTACGGTCGCCAGCACTGTGCGGGCGGAGACGGACCGGGTATCGATGCAAAAGGATGCCCTGGGAGCGCACTACCTGGCGTCGGGCGCGATCTACCGGAGTATTCTCTGGCTGGTCTGGGGCGGCAACGGCTACCGCTCGCCGGACGGGCGGCCCTTGTATTTTCATTCCCCGATGCCCCGCATCCACTATGAATTTCCTTCCGGCGTGGTGGATGTGGAGGTGATTCCCGAGAAATCGAAGCTGGACATCAACCATGCTCCGGGGGAGGAATTGCTGAAGCTGCTGCTGGCGTTAGGAACGCCGGCGGACAGGGCGCAGACGATTGCCCAGGCGATCGTAGACTGGCGAACGCCTTCGGCGGCGGACGGCCTGTCCCCGATGGACGCATATTATCTTTCGCTTACGCCGTCTTTTCGCGCCCGCCACGCGTCTTTTGAAGAGATAGAAGAACTATTGCTGGTTCAGGGAATGACGCCGGAGATTTTCTATGGTGGATTTACGCCGGGGCCGGACGGGGCGCTGATCCCGTATGGCGGGCTGAGGGACTGCGTGTCGGTGTACGGCTCGGTTTCGGAGTTCGACGTCAACACGGTGCAGCCAGCGATTTTGAGCATGCTGGGAGTCAGCGGCGACTCGATACGACAGCTGCTGCAGATGCGAGCGGCTCAACCCATCCTCTCGGTTGATAAAATCGGATCTCTGCTTGGCGGGACGCGCGCCAACGGGAAATTGATTATTGGCGGGGGGACGATTACCACATTGCGGGCGACGGCGCGGCTGCGCTATCCGGACGGCAGGCTATCCGATATGAAGCGCACGGTTTCGGCGATGGTTAAAATACTTTCGAATCAATGGGATCCGCCGTATCATATTCTCCGCTGGTACGACACCGCCACTTCGGCGAGCGAAGTGACCTATCAAGCGCCGGAGATCCCCAAGCAGGAGCTTTCCGGAGAGTGAGTTCGAAACAGTGAGCATGGAAGCGGATTTGAACCAGTGGATCCGGACGGTCCGGAAATGGCTGGCCATCGGCACGGGGGTGGGGATTGAAGCAGGGCCCCGGAACCTGAACGTGGTGGTGGCGCGGGTGCGGCCGTCGGGCCCCCAAATTCTCGGCTCGCTCACGATCCACAACTTCCGGGAACAGCCGGCTTCGGAATGGGGTTCGGTGTACGCAAACTTCCTGGCGAAGCTGGGCGCGGCGCATTTGGCGGCGGTGGCCGTTCTGCAGCGAGGGGAAGTGACGGTGCGCCCGGTGGCGCTGCCGGGCGTGGTGAAGAAGGACATTCCGGGGGCGCTGCTGTTCCAGTTGGATTCGCTACATGCCTATCCGGAGCAGGAGCCGGTTTCCGGCTGGGCGCGCATCGGCCGCACCGACTCGGTGCTGGTGGGCATCGCGCGGCGGGAGACGGTGGATTACTATAACAACCTGTTCGCGGAAGCGGGAGTGAAACTGGCGGCGCTGACATTTTCGGCGCCGGCCTTTTACGGCGCATCGCGGCTGCTGTCCGACCCTCCGGCCGAAGGATTTCTGGCGCTGGAGGAAACAGACGGGCAGACCGAGGCGTACGGGGAGAGCGAGGCGCACGGAATTTTCTCGGCGATCATTCCGGCTCCGGCGGAGCGGGCCCGGGGGATGGCGCTGGCGGAACTTCGCCTGGCGCCCGAAACGGAGCCCACGACTTTCGCCGGCCTACTTCCGGTTCCGCTGGCGCTTCCCGAAGATTTCGATTTATCCCGCAACGCCGTGCCGTACGCGGCAGCGCTGGCCGGGGCTTGTCCCCGGCTGGCGCTTCCTTTGAACCTTCTGCCGCCGGAGCAGCGACAGAGCGGATCGAGAGCGCTTTTCATTCCCACGGCCGTGCTGGCCGGACTGGTGCTGCTGCTGGTGGCGGCGCTGGGGATTTCCGGAACGGTGGAGAGTCATCGATACCGCAATGAACTGCGGCAGCAGATACAAACCACGGGCGAGCAGGCGCTGCGCGTGCAAACGCTGGATCGTAAAATTGCGGATTCCCGGCAGCGTATCCATACACTGGACGCTTTCCGGATGCGATCCAAGAGCGACATGGACACGCTGCAGGACCTGACCAAGACTCTGGCGCCCCCGACGTGGCTGCGTTCCCTCGACCTGACGCCAACGCAACTGGACATTTTCGGAGATACGGATCATGCGGCGACGGTGGTAAAGAGCCTGGATCAGATCCCGGGGCTGGCCAATTCCGAGTTCGCCATGCCGCTGACGCACTCGGGCGCTCTAGAGACTTTCCGGATCCGAAGCCAGCGCAAGGAAGTGATCCGATGAACTTGCAGGACCGCGACAAGAGGGCGCTGCAGATTTTAGCGGGAGCGGTGATTCTGGCGGGAATCGTCTGGGTCTCCACCGGGCCGAAGGGATCGTCGAAGGCGGTTGTCGCTTCCACGGAAACCGTGGAGAATGCGGAGAAAAGGCTGAAAAAGCTGCGCGAATACGCGGCCACGGCCCCGGCGAAGCAGCAGATGCTGAAGCAGTTGACGGCCGACCTGACCAAGCGCGAAAAGGGCGTGCTGCAGGCCGCGACGGTGGGTCAGGCGCAATCCCAATTGCTGGAAGTAGTGAAGAGAGTGGCGAAGAACGCGGACCCGCCGGTGGAAGTGAGGCAGTCCGAATTGACTCCTCCGGAGCCGTTGGGCGAGAGCTACGGGATGGTCAAGGTAACGGTTTCGTTTGAGTGCAGGATCGAACAGCTTGTGAACATGCTGGCGGATCTGGCGGACGCACCGGAGCTGGTTGCCACGGATCAACTGCGGGTGAACACGGCAAATCCGAAACAGAAGACAATGCCGGTGCGGCTTACGGTGGCGGGGGTGATCCCGCGGCGACTGGTGCCGGCGCGTAAGACATTCCCGGTGACATTGTGAAGAAGAAACTTCTTTTTCTCAACCTGGCCCTGCTGGCGATTGCCGGATTCACCGCCTACCGGATCCGGGACAACTACCTGGAGGCGGCGGCGCGGCAACGCCGCATGCTGGAACACCGGCCGGCCGCCGTGAAGCCTCCGCCGCCGGCGCCGGTGCGAGCGGTTGCGCCCGTATCGCCGGCACAGTATGCCGAAGTGGCACAAAAGATGCTTTTCACGGCGGATCGGAGTCCGGCGGTGATTCTCGACCCGGTAAAACCACCTCCCGAGAAACCAGTTCCGCCTTTTCCGGTGGCTCACGGCGTCATTCTGTTTGGTGACCTTCCTCCGACGATCCTTCTGAGCCAGAGGGGAAGGAACGACCAAAGAGGGTACAAAGTGGGTGATACAGTGGGCGGCTTCACGGTTGCCTCCATCGACAGCACGGACGTTGTTTTTACCTGGGAAGGGAAAGAGTTCAAGAAGGCGATCTCCGACCTGGTGGACTATTCGACGCCGGTGGCGACAACGGCCTCGCGCACGCCCGCCCCGCCGGCGGAGAACACTTCGAGTTTGCTAACGGAAGCGGCCGATCTGTCGAAACCCAAGCCGGCGGCCGCCTCTTTATCGCCGCAGGAGTTGAGCAAGCCCGGCGCGCCAATGGGCGACAACTTCTATGGATGCAATGCCGGTGACTCGTCGCCAGCCGGCACGGTGGTCAATGGCCTGGTGAAGAGAGAGGCCAAGAACCCTTTTTCTCCCGGCGGCAAGTCCTGTTATTGGGAAGCGAGCCATTAACGACATCGCGCCCGCAGTTTTCAGCAAAAGGAATCGATCAACTATGAAAAGAAGAATTGGATCCGTCATCGTTTTCGCCGCGGTTGCCCTGGCGGCAGGGGCGGAGGCGCAGAACAGCCAGCCGGCTTCGCCGAAGAAGCCAGTTCCGCAGAGCGTTACGGCGGCCAACCCCCCGGCGACCACCCGGTCCAAACCGGCTTCGAAGGCCAAGCCGCAGCCCGCGCACAAGGCAGCGCCGGCGGTGGGCGCATTCAAGCCGGCCGGCGCGGTGCACAAGGGCACGGACGGTGAAATCCCCAAGGGCGCAACGCAAGTTGATGCGACGAGCTGGCGCTGGACGGACGCGAAGGGCACGGCGTGGATCTACCGCAAGACTCCGTTTGGATTCAGCCGCTACCGGGAAGAAGACGAGAAACAGCGAGCGATGACGCAGCGAGCAGAGGTCAACCCTCCCAAAGTCACCGACGCCGGGGATAGCTATCAGTTTGAGCGGACGACTCCCTTTGGGGTTCAAAGCTGGAAAAAGAAGAAGGACAGCTTGACGGATAGCGAGAAGAACATGGTGAAAGAAGCCGGAGCGCCGACACAGGGCAAGGGGCAGCAATGAAGAAGGGAGTACTTCTTCGAAGTCTCCTTCTGTCTTCTCTTCTGTTGACTGTGACCCAGGCGGTGCGGGCCCAGAGGCCGGCACAGCAAAACCTTCCTCCTCCGCGGACGACGTCGCGCGCCCCGCAGTCCCAAACCACGAATCCCGCCGCCCCGGCGGGCGGCGCGGAGGCTGCGCCGGCGGGCGCCGCAGCGGCGGAGAGCGCGGCGCCGCAGAAGTCGCGCATTGTCTATGGCGGGCTCAACCTGCAAAATGCCTCTCTTACCGAGGTGGTTGACATGCTGGCGCGCCAACTCAAGATCAACTATGTTCTCGACCCGCGCATCAAAGGCGGAGTGATTCTCAACACCTACGGTGAGACGAAGAACATCGACACTCGCGATCTGCTAGACGCCATCCTGCGGATCAACAACGCCGCCATGGTCAAAGAAGGCGAACTGTTCCGCATTGTCCCGTTGACCGACATCAACCGCGAGCCGCTGGAACCCCTACGCCTGGAAGCGAAGGACATTCCAACCGACGAGCAGGAGATGCTGAACCTGGTGTTTCTGAAGTACACGACGTCGGATGAACTGATGGGAGTGCTGAAGACTTTTCAAGGTCCGGGCGCGCAGATCTATTCCTATGGTCCGGCGAATCTTCTTCTTCTGCTCGACAGCCGGCGCAACATGCACCGCACGATGGAGCTGGTTTCGATGTTCGATAACGACGCGCTGGTGAACCAGCGCGTACACACCTACGAGGTCACTAACGGAAGGCCGTCGGACATCGCGAAAGAACTGGAGGATATCTTTAAGGGCATCGCTTTTAACGGCAAGAACTCGCCGATCCGGTTCCTGCCGGTGGACCGTTTGAACACCATTATCGCGGTAGCGCCGAACCCCGGCGCGTTCGCGGAGGTTCAGAAATGGGTGGACAAGCTGGATGTGCCGGCCAAGAGCACCGCGGGCGACGTGGATAACTATGTTTACCGCGTGAAGTATGGCGATGCCCAATGCCTCGCGCAAGCAATCATGTCGCTGTATTCCGGCTACCAGATGGGAGTCTGCCCCACGCAGGGCGCGCTGGGGCGCTCCGGAGCCAGCGGCTATGGCGCGGGCGGATACGGGATGGGCGGTTATGGCGGGGGCGGTTACGGTGGCGGCGGGTATGGGATGGGGATGGGCGGCTACGGCGCGGCCGGGTACGGCGCTCAAGCCTATGTCGGCGCCACCGGCATCAACAACCCTTACACGGGAGCGGCCGCGTTCGGTAGTGGTTTGTCGAATACCGGCGCTCCAGGCAGCCAGTTACCCGCGCCGATCACGGGAGCGGGCGTACGGACCGAAGGGGCCGGGCAAGACCTCACCGGGCAATACATGGGCGCTCAGAGCATGTACAGCCGGATGCGGGGACCACGGGTGATCGCGAACCCTTACGCCAACACGCTGATGATTCAGGCTACGCCGCAGGACTATCTCGGCGTGATGAAGCTGGTGCGCGATCTGGACCTGCCACCGCGCCAGGTGCTGATTCAGGCGCAGATCTACGAAGTGGATCTGACCGGCGCATTTTCGAGCGGTGTGAGCGCATATCTGCAGAAGCTAGGCGCGACGGCCAGCAACACATCTTCCGGGACGGGTGGGACCGGCACCACCGGCGGCGGTTCGGGGCAAACGGTGGGAACGTCGAACCCCTTCGGAGGAGTTACGACGGGCTCGACGTCTACCGCGACGACGCCCTCGAATTCGCTCACGGCGAGCATTCCGCACCAAGTGCTGGGCAGCCTGGTGAACGGCAGCACCATTCTCACCGGCGGCATGCTGGTGGGGATGTCCCGCGAACTGCTGGCGGCGGTGAATCTGCAGGTGAGTAAGACGAAGGCGAAGGTGATTTCCGCGCCCAGCATCATCGCGACGGACAGCATTCCGGCGTCGATCAATGTTGGCGAGAGTGTGCCGACGCTGTCTTCCACGGCGGCCACCGGAGTCCAGAGCGGCGGCAGCTCCCTGTTTGCGAACACGATTTCGAACCAGGACACGGGCGTCACGCTGAATGTGACGGCGCGCGTCAATACGAGCGGGATCGTGACAATGATGATCAACCAGGAAGTGAGCGCGCCGATTCCACCGGCGGCCGGCGGGATCAATTCCCCGTCATTCAACAAGCGGACCGTACAGACGCAGGTGACGGTCCAGGACGGGGACATGATTGCGATCGGCGGAATCATCGACGAGAACACGACATCGTCCTCCAGCGGAATTCCCTTTTTGCATGAGCTTCCCTATGTCGGCGGCCTGTTCGGCAGCCGGACCTATAGTAAGCAGCGAACCGAGCTGGTGATCTTCCTGACGCCGCACGTGATTTACGACACGAACCAGATTGTGGACGCGACCGAAGAGCTCAAGTCAGGGTTCAAGATGCTGCGTCCGCTGCTTAAAAACGACCGTTAGCGCGCGGCCCGCCGTTCCGGCTTTCGGAAAGCGGGCGCTCCCGGGCAGGAAGAGCTGGGCAAAAGGAAACCGAAGCGGCCCCGGTTTTTCCGGCTCCGGGGCCCTGCCGCACCCGCATCGCCCCAGAATTTCATTGACTTAGGCCGCTCTCCCATGGTTCAATAAGCCCTTGGTAGCATGAGCCCAAGAGACCCAAACGCCGGGTCGAGAGCGGCAGTTTGCTCTTGACTTGACGCGAGCGGGGATGTTATGAATGATTTGATTGCGTCTAAAGGGTTTAGCGGCATTCATTTCGTGTTATGAATCCCGCGAGCACAGCTTTCAGGAAAATAACGAGAAGTCGACAACAGATTGAGCTCGAAAACGGAGAAGATGACGAGAAGCGAAAAAGCCCCGCAGGCAAGGACGAGCGAGTTGAGAGCGTCCGGGTTGCGGGATTTTGGCTTTGAGTCCCCAATCCGATGATCAAAACACCAACGAGGCTCAGGTTGAAAAAGAGAACTTCCATCAATTCACTACCCAAACTTCACAAGGAGAAGGAAATGGCAGATTTTCGCAAAGCGCTTCTAGCGTTTGCTGCTGTGGCCCTGGTATCGCTATCCGGGACTACAGCTTATGCGCAGCTCGGCATTGCCCCTGCGTTTAGCTGCACCGCACAAGCTTCCAACCCGCCACTCGTTCGCTCGCAAGGCGTAACCGAGTTGGTGGGCGACGTGGTGCTGACGTGCACAGGTGGAGTTCCGACCCCCGTTGGGACGAAGATTCCCCTGTCCAACATCACGATCACGTTGAATACGACAGTTACGGACCGTATCCTCAACACGTCCACCGGCCTCACCGAGGCTCTGTTGATTGTTGACGACGCGTATCCGCTTGCTCCCCAACCCACCACAGCCTCGGGCAACACGCCGGGACTGGGCTTTGGTACACAGTTGCTGTGCCAGGCCGTTGGGAACCAGACCTGCGCGATTACCGCTCCGGGCGGTGGTGCAACCACCCTCACCAGCGGTATCGGTGGCAGCGAAGGCGACTATGACGGCCAGAATGGACACTTCAACGTGTTCCAGGGCGGCGTCAGCGCCACAGGAAACCAGGTCACCTTCCTCGGCGTGCCGATTGACGCTCCGGGAACTCAGGGTGTCCTGAACCTCCGCATCACGAACGTCCGTGCGAACGCCAGCCAGCTGGCCGTGGGCGCGCAGTTCTCGCTCGCGCCGATTCAGATGTTCATCGCGGTGAACGGCTCTCAGCAGGTTTCGATCACGAACCCGCAACCGATCGTTGGTTATGTGACCAACGGCCTGATCACGAACGAGACGCCCGCCACCTATGACCAGTGCTTGCCGCCCGACTCGCCCTTCTCCATCACGTTCCAGGAAGGGTTTGCCGCAGCGTTCAAGCCGCAGACCAGCTCGACTGGTACTGGTGAGTTGACTGCCCAGAACGTGCCCGGCTTCTCGTACAACTCGGAATCCGGCCTGTTCGAAGGCACTACAGTGGTAGCCGACGGCAGCACGACTCTGGGAGTTGCAGGTCTTGCCGACCACGGGACGAAACTGATGGCTGTGCTGACCGGCATTCCGACGGACGTTTCTCTGTCGGTGCCGACGACGCTCAACCTGACCGACCCGCTGGGCAACATCACGGCGAACGCCACGGCGCCTTCACTGGCTATCCTGGTTTCGACCGACAACTATGGTTACAGCGCACCGCTGCCTCCGGGAACCCTCCCGACGGCGAGCACTGGCGTGATCACGCCGGTGGGTGGGACTGCGACCATCGTTTATGAAATCACCAACGCCGACCCCAACACCCAGGAAACCCTGAATGTTCCGGTTGAAGTCAACTTCAACAGCAATGTGGAAGCCAACCTGCTTGGCACCATCAGCGCTGCCCTGTCCTATGCCCCGCTGCCCCCGAACGGTGTAGCAGGCTGGACGGCTCCGGAGCCCATCACGAGCGGTGGCGTCAACTACCCGATTCCGCGCTTCGTGACGCAGACTCCGCCGGTCACGGTCGCTTCGATCGTGCCTTGCACCTGCAACCTGCTCTTCCCGTTTGTGACCAACCAGCAGGGCTTCGATACGGGTTTGGCGATCGCCAACACCACGACCGATCCTTATGGCACGGCCGCACAGCAGGGACCGATTAACCTGTTCTTCTATGGCCAGTTGAGCGGTGGCACTGCCCTTACCCCGGCGCAGGCTGCCCAGACGACGCCTACCGTCCCGACCGGTTGCATCTTCACGATGACACTGAGCGGCGGCGGCAGCATCGAGAACTGCGCTGCAGCTACCACGGATACGGTGCCGGCTCTCGCGGGCTTCCAGGGTTACCTGATTGCCCAGGCCGACTTCCAGTTCTGCCATGGCTATGCGTTCATCACCGATATGGGCGCCCACAACCTGGCGGAAGGCTACCTAGCCATCCAGCTCGACAAGCCCTCCCTCAACAGGACGGGTCAGTATGGCGAGAACGAAGGCCACTAAACCTGGTCTTTAGTTCGCTGTTCCAAGAAACGGGGGAGCTTCGGCTCCCTCGTTTTTTTTTGCGCTCCAGCCTCATGAAGCAGGATTAATCTTTCGAAGCAATCCCGCGACCTCTGTGTTACTCTTAGAAATTCGAAGATAGTCTTCCCGCGTCTATCCATCCTTCAGTGAGGTATTCTGTGAAGTTTGCACGAGCCCTTCCGTCCCTTCTCGTAACTCTTGCGGGTGTCACCCTGCCGGCTTTCTCGCAGCAGATTTTTACGCTTCCCGCGTCTGGTCAAAGCAACAGCAACACACTGGCTGTGAGCTACTCGCCGAGCACGTTCACCAGCAACGGCCAGTTCCTGGCCGGGCCAGCGGCGTACCGCGTTATCAGCAACGCGAACGGGAGTAAATTCTACGTTTTGACGAACGCTACGCAGACGCCGTTATACTCGGTGTCCGGCAACTACGCGACTGTGAAGGCGCTTCCGGGCGTGTATTCGCCAATCACCGGGGCGGTGCTGACGCCGGACGGATCGGGACTCTATGTGCGGTCCGCGGGGACGGTGATCGGATACAACACGTCGGGAGATACACTGGTCACGCTTCCGCCGGTACCCTCAAACACGACGGTGATCGATCTGGACGCGAGCATTGATGGGACCCAGGTTTTCTTCCTGCTTTCCTCGAGCTTGAACAACACGCTGCAGGCGGTGTCGAACTCCACTCACGCGCTGCTGCAGTCGCTGCTTTTGCCGATGGTTCCGAGCGGCTTGACGGTTGGGCCGAACGGCCTGGTCTACGTGACGGGGCTGAACACGATTCTCGAGATCGATCCGAATTCCTATTCCATCCTGCATCAGTACACGATCAACGGAACGCCCGGCAAACTCGCTTTCACGCCGGACGGCCATTATGCCCTGGCGAACAACACCGTGCCGAACGGCGCCGTGGCGGTTACCGTGCTCGATCTTCAGGCAAATTCGATCTCCGGAACGATTCCGAGTTCGACGCTGCCGCCGAATATCACGCTGAGCAGCATCTGGCCGATCAACGCTTCCACGGCGCTCGGGTATGTGCAGGCGACGCACAAGCTTTACACCATTTCGCTTGCGCCGCTGGGGCTCAGCTCAAACAATCTGCTGCCGACGAACAAGCCCATCGTGGATGTGACTCTCTCGAACGATGTTGCTTCCGGATCGCACCCCAACACGCAATATCTGTTCTTCGCTACCAGCACGTCGCTGCAAAGGTTCAATCTGACAACCGGCCTCCTGGAGGGAGGGATATTCCCGCCGAGCCTGGTGGCGGCGATCTCCTACACCTCGCCGGGACTGAGCGGAACAGCGGCGGCATTGCTTCCATACGGGAACTATCAGACAGTGGCGACGGGCGCGGTATCGCAGCCGATCGTGGTGCGGGCCGTGGACAGCTCCGGAAATCCGCTGAATGGCGTGAGCGTCACTTTCCAGGCGCCGAGCGGGGTTACGCTGCAGAAGGCGACGGTAACCACAAACCTGCAGGGCTACGCTTCGACGACATTTACCTCGGCAACGCTGACCGGCGCGATCGCGATCACCGCGCAGGCGACGGGAGGAGCTTCGACCGTGCTGAATGCCACCATCGGAACCGGCGGCCCGGGGAACGGCGTTCCGGCTTCGATCAAAGTGATTGCGGGGCAAGGCGAACTGGCTTACGAGGTGACGCTGGCGTCCGCGCAAGGCTCGCCGATCTCGGTGCTTGTTTCCGATTCCAGCGGGAACCCGGTGGCCAAT
>Ga0207695_10004370_pt1 | contig 19350 bp, 18 predicted proteins | sample KBSC54metaG_FD_184354 | JGI IMG/M metagenome (GOLD analysis project Ga0207695, IMG submission 184354) | Corn rhizosphere microbial communities from Kellogg Biological Station, Michigan, USA - KBS C5-4 metaG (SPAdes) (version 2) | ecosystem: Host-associated > Plants > Roots > Rhizosphere > Soil... | reverse complement strand
CGCGGGCGGCGCAATCTGGTCCTTCGTGGGACTCGCTGGCCGCGTTCCGGATCTCCGGCGCCGAGAGCGTTCGGAACACGTTCGGATACAACCGCGGCAGTGATACGTGGAGATGGCACATTGATAGTGAGCACCATGTTCGATCTTCGCAGGGGCCCCGATGCTCTACATGATCATCGAGACATACAGGAATGGCGATCCCGCGCCGGTGTATCGCCGGTTCATCGATCAGGGTCGGTTGATGCCCGACGGGCTCGAATACAGGGGGAGTCGGGTGACGAGTGATCTCGGACGCTGCTTCCAAGTCATGGAATGCAGCGACCCCCATCTGCCGGATCAGTGGATTGCCGGCTGGAACGACATTGTCGACTTCGAGCTCATCGGTCGGGACGCCGGGCGACGCGTATCATTGCTGACAATCCACATTCCATGAAGAGAGTGATGAACTTCAAGATCTTCCCCGGTGGCGTCCGACATACTGCCGCGTGCTTGCATTTCCGCAGGGATGGTACGGAAACCGACCTGCTCGGTGGAGACGCACCTTTCTCCCTTTATCGCACTCACTCCGATGCGCTCTCCCGCCGATGTGCCGCACTCCCGCTGGATGGATCGATGTGACGAACTGGCCCAGCAGGCGAAGCGAGCAGGCAACACAGCGGTCGGTGCCGTCCTCGTGCTCGACGGCGTAGCCATTGCAGAGGCTGCTGAGGAGACTCCCGCCGGTCCCAGGCCCTTCGCCCACGCCGAGCTCCTGGTGGTGGAGCGGGCGCTGATGCTGCGGCCACGCCCTGAGTTCCGAAACGCCACGCTGTATTCGACCGTCGAGCCCTGCATTCTCTGCGGCTTTGCGGTGCGCGAAGCGCGAATCGGGCGACTCGTGCTCGCTCGCTCAGCGGGGGAGATCGGAGGCACTGATTCACGATTCCCGGTGCTCACCGCGAACTGGGTCACTCGCTGGGGTCCGCCGCCCGAGATCGTGTGGTTCAGAGCGGATACGTGATTGGTCCGCAGTCGCGGAGGATGGCATCATCCGTGTCGAGTTTGACATCTTCGCCAGTGACGACGCCGCTCGGCAAGCCAACTTTGGGCGTTGCATCCCTGGTTTCAATTGCTGATGGCACCACCAGTCTGTATTTCAGCACTGGCGGCGGCATCATCGGAGCCGGCCAGCATCAGAAGGTTCGAGATGCCTCAGCGCGCCTCATTGCCCTGAAGTCTGAAGCTTCGCGCCGCGCACGCGGTGTCTGTGTTCGCACGGTGAGCTTCATCTGCGCGCCCACACTCTCCTCAGCGCGCCGGCATTCCCAGCCGCGCACGAATTCTCGCGTAGCGCGGGTCCGCGCGCAGTGCGTCGAACCCTGGAGAGCAGTTCAGGGTGACGAGTGCGGGGAGTGACCAGTCGTGCACGCGATCCAGCCAGGCGAACGCGCTGTCGGTCTCGCCCAGTGATGCATGGTAGAGTCCGCGGTACATGGCGTACTGCGGGTTGGTGGTGTCCGCGCGCGCGAACGCGGCACGTGCGCTCGCGGTGTCGCCCACGCGCAGATACACACGCGCGAGGTCCAGCAGGGGGCGTGGATGATTCGGGACCACCTCAAGTGCACGCTGAATGAGGCGCACCGCCTGGTCGTGCCGTCCCGTGGCCGCCACGACAACTCCGTAGTTCGAAAGCACCCACGGATTCTCGCGAACCCACGCCGAATCGGGCTCGGCGTTCACGGTGCGCTCGAACTGCCGCACCGCGCCCTGCGTGTCGCCCGCGTCGCTCAGCATCGCGCCCAGCATGTTGTTGATCTGCACCGAAAGGGGGTCGAGCCGCGCCGCCACCGCCGTCTGCCGCGCCGCTTCGCCGGGCCGGCCGAGGTATGCGAGCAGCAGTCCGTACCACTGGTGCACGGTCGGGTTGTTCGGCGCTACCTCGAGCCCTCGCCTGTACGTCGCCTCCGCGTCCGCCCAGCGGTGCTGCCACGCGAGTGCCTGTCCCAGCGCGGCATACGCGTCGCCGTCCCGCGGGTCCAGGTCCATGGCCCGACGCGCGGCCGCGCTCGCTTTGGGGAACATCGCATCGCCTGGCTCGAAGCCGAAGTAGCCCAGCATCGCGTACGCCTCCGCGAGTCCGCTGTACGCGGCCGCGTATCCCGGATCGCGCTCGGTTGCCTGTCGGTACAGCACGACGGCCCGCTGCAGACTCTCGCGGTTGCGATTGTCCCATTCCATCCGGGCACGCATGTAGAGCTCCCGTGCCTGTGGATCGGCGCTCTCGATCATTGCGGCTGACCAGGGATGCGGGTCGGTCGCGCCCGAGGCGGCGCGTGGAAGAGAGTCCGCGGGTTCCGGCGCTGGCTGCCTTCCGCTCCGAACGAACAGCTCTCCAGTGGCCATGCCGAGCGACACCAGGACGATCAGTATCGTGGCGGCGGCGAGCCACGCACTCCGCGACCTCAGGACACGCCGCGTGATCGCCGTCGCCGGTGCAGTCTCGCGGGGTCCGCCAGGCGGCGTATCTGCCGCGGGCACCGGCTCGACCGGTTCTGTCTGCGTCGGGGCGGTGCTGGCAGCCGGCGCGCGCGTCGGATCGCCAACAGGCGGTGATGCGCACAGTCGCTCGGTGAGGTGAAGCACAGCCGGGTCCGGCTCCGTTTCGAACTCCGCGCGCACGAGCGCGGCGTGTACGCGACCATGCTGGATGGCTCCGGCGCGATTGCCTGCCGCGGCCAGCGTCTGCATCAGACGAACGGCCACACGCGAATCGAACGGGTCGCACACGACGCGCCTGCGCCACCACTCGGCGGCGGCCGCGAGCTCTCCGGCGGACTCGGCCCGGGTGGCTAACTCCTCCACGGCTGTGGCGAAGCGGCGCGCCAGCCGCGCGCGCTCGTCCTCGATCCACTGCTCGAGCTCACGGGCGCCCGCGACATGAAAGCCGTCCAGCAGCGGGCCACCATAGCGTGCCACCGCTTCGCCGGCATCCCCCCGCTCCAGTGCCGCCTCGAAATCCCACAGGTCGCATTCAACCAGCGCCGGGTTCAGGCGCAGCTCGTCGGCTTCGGCGATCAGCAGCTCGGACGCGATGGCGCGACGGATGTCATGCGTGGTCGCGGCGAGCTGGTGCCGGGCGCGCTCGGTGTCGTACTCGGGCCAGAGCAGCGCAAGGATCCGGTCGCGCGCCAGTGAGCGGCCGCGCGCGGTGGCGAGCAGGCAGAGCAACGCGAGCCGCTTCCGCTGCGCGGCGCGCGCCGCCAGCGGTTCGCCGTCAAGGCGCGCCTGGAGTCCGCCGAGAATCTGAAGGGAAAGAACCATCGCCCAGTCGTGATTCGAGCCGTTCCGGATATCGCGCGGAGATTCGGGGGATAGGCCGCCCTCCGAATATACGCGCGACGCACGAACCGGCGAGCGACGTGGCTCGACCCGGCACCCAGACTCACCCTCCCACGAAGGAGATAGTCCAGATGCACCGCTCCAACCTTGATCTCGTTCCGCTCCTCGCCGGAGTCGTTTTCCTGGCCGCCTGCACGGACCAGCAGCACCCCGTCGCGCCGGACCCGGAATTGTCCGCGGCGATTGGTCAGCCGGGAGCCGGCATGCCCTGGAGCATCGCGTTCGTCAGCACCCGCTCGGGGAATCAGGACATCTTCGTCATGAATCCCGGCGGGACCGATCAGGCCGGTCTGGCCGAACCGCGGAATCTCACTGCTGGCAATCCGGGCGCCGACAACTGGCCGGCGTTCTCCAGCGACGGACGCATTGCGTTCGCGAGTGCGCGAGACGGTCACACCAACCTGGAGCTGTACGTCATGCAGTCCGACGGGAGCGATCCGGTGCGCCTCACGACGACCGCGACGGCGAACATCCAGCCTTCCTGGTCGCCGGACTCGAAGGAGATCGCCTTCGTGCGTGGTGCCGGACCGACGGACAACCCGTTCGTCCAGGGCTCGCGCCAGATCTGGGTGCACGACATGACGAGCGGTGCTGAGCGGCAGCTCACGCACGCGGGTGATAACTACCACCCCGCGTGGTCACCTGACGGCAAGCAGATCATCTTCTCGAGCGATCGCAACGCGGACTTTTCCACGCCGGCTCCCGAGAAGAGCGCCAGCCTCGGACTGCACGACATCTACATCATGGATGCGCAGGCCGGCGATGCGATACTCACGCGGGTGACGAACAATCCGACGTCGCTCGACGGCGAGCCTTCCTTCTCACCCGACGGTCAGCAGATCGCCTTCCGCACCCGGCGTGAAACGGCGGTCGATCCGGACGGTGTGCTGCGTCACTGGTGCACCATCGCGGTCGCGAACGTGGACGGTAGTGACATCCGCTTCCTCACGCCCAAGCCCGCCAACGTGCTGTCCACGCAGTGGTGCAACGCCTTCCCCGCATGGTCGCGCGACGGGAAGGAGATCTACTTCCACTCGGCGCGGAACGGCATCCCGCTCGACATCTACGCCGTCGGTGTCGACGGAACCGGACTCCGTCGCCTGACATTCAACCCGGCCGCCGAAACGGCACCGGCGGTGAGGTAGCGAGCGCACACCAGCGCGCTGGGGTCAGGTCTCGCGTCATGCGCACGACGCAGGACCTGACCCCGCGCCTGCATGCTCCTAATCCTCCCCCACGTGCTTCGCGTACTCGTCCGGTCCCAGCAGGTTGTCCGTGTCGCCGCTGTTCCTGAGCCGAAGCCGAAGCATCCAGCCATTGCCGTAGGGATCGCTGTTCACGAGGCCGGGTTCCTTGTCGAGCCGCGCGTTCACGGCGACCACTTCGCCGGCGATCGGCGCAAACAGCTCCGACACGGCCTTCACGGCCTCGATCGTCCCGAACGTGTCCGACTTGCCGAATGCATCACCCGGCTTGGGCAGCTCCACATAGACCACGTCGCCCAGTTCGCCCTGCGCGTAGTCCGTGATCCCGACCTGCACGACGTCCGGTTCATCGGTGCGCTTCACGTACTCATGCTCTTCGGTGTACAGCAGATCCTTGGGGATGTTTGACACGCGCGGCTCCACGCAAAGGTGACGTGACGCGCGTAGTCTATTCCGCGCCCGGAAACGAGTCAAGCGAAGCGCATGGGCATCACGCCATGCGCTCGAGCGACCTCCAGACTTCATTCACCCGTTCCTCGAGCGCTTCCCGCGTGCCGTCATTGTCCACGATGAAGTCAGCGCGCGCGCGCTTGAGCTCGGCCGGCATCTGCGCGACGATCATGAGCATCGCGTCGTCGCGGCTCAGTCCGCGATCGCGCATGAGTCGCTCCAATCGCACGTCCTGTGGCGCGTCCACGAGAATCACCCGGATGAACTCGTGCTCCATGGCCTGTTCGTAGAGCAGGGGAATGTCGCACACGACGACCCGGTCGCCACGGGCGCGCGCGGCGGCAACTTCCTCGTCACGCAGTCGCCGTACCTCGGGGTGAACGATGACGTTGAGCGCCTCGAGCTCAGCCGGATTCTCGAAGACAATCCGCCTCAGCGCCGCGCGATCCAGCGTGCCGTCGCCCGAGAGCAGTCCGTTGCCCCAGCGCCCGACGATCGCGCGCAGCGCCGGCGATCCGGGTTCTACAGCACGCCGCGCCAGCACATCGGCATCAATGATCGTTGCGCCACGCGCGGCAAGGAGCTCCGCAACCGTGGATTTTCCGCTCGCGATGTTCCCGGTGAGCCCAACCAGAATCACGGGCGGCGCACGTCGCGCTGCCGCCGGAACGTCGCGAACACAGGCTGCGTGCAAGTGCCCGGCACATCGCAGAACAGCCCCATGCCCGGCTGGCCGTTCGGGTTGATGGGCACGACGATGACGGACGCACTCGCGAAGGGAACCTGTCGCCCACAGGCCACGCGTGCCGCCGCCGGATTGCTGAATCGCCCGCCACACACGAAGTAGATCGAGTCCCCCGCGGCCTCGTCCGACGGCAGCCGGTTGCGCACCACCACCTCTGCGCTGTCGGCAACGCCAATCACGTCCTTGAACGTCATGACGACCGAATCAGCCGTGAGCGAGGTAGTGAGCGAGTCCACCATGCCGTAATCCAGAATGGCCCGGGAAACCTGGGTGGTGTTGTCGCTGCCGCTGCTGTTGAATTTCGTGTCGGACAGCGTCACCGACGCGATGAACGAGTCCTGGTTCTGCTGGCCGAGTGCGAAGACGGTTCCAGAGAACGACGGCACCGGTAGCGGAAGTGTCGTGATCGTCAGGACGGACACGCCTGTCTGGCCCGCGTCGGCGTTGATCTCCACGGACGAGAGGTCGCCATCCGGGTCGGAGCCGCCGAGCTGGAAGCGGAGCAGCCCGGGCTCCACCTCGATCGCGGAGCTGACGGAATCAAGCACCGGCGGATTGTTTCCCGTGACGAGATAGATCGGACTGGCCTGAGTCACCTGTCCCGGACGCGCCAGGTAGGTCTGGCCGGAGCTGCTCAGCGCCAGCGTGTCGCCCTGTGCGCCACGCAGAATGCCGAACACGCCAATGGGGCAATATGGCCCATTGGCATCCGGCGCGTTGAGCGCGAGGCACGGCGTCAGATCGAACGTGATGGGCACCTGCTGCAGTCCGGTCGTCACGGGGAACGTGCCATCGAACAGCGTGAGCGGCGGCAGCTCCTGCTGGCTCGAGCCGCCAAAGCCGAAGACTTGCAGCTCCACGGTGGATCCCGCCGGCGCCTGCTGCATCTTCACCTGCATCGTCAGACTCGCACGGGTGGACGGCTGAACCGGGGAGTCGCTCTGACAGGCGGCGAGAATGAGCGCGAGCGGTACGAGCAGCGGGAGGGGGACGCGCATGATGGCAACCGGGGTGGTAGCGGACGGAGTGTGCGAAGCTAGGGGACCACGGATGTCGCTGTCAACAGCACCGCACCACTGATCACAGGAGCGGAACCTGGTCCTCGTCCAGCCGCGGGAGCTGATGACAATGGCGACAGCGTGCCTCATAGGACTCCCGACCCCCCACCATGATCACAGGCGAGTCGTAGCGGGCGGGCTTCCCTTCGATGAGTCGCTGATTGCGACTGGCGGGACCGCCACAGATCACGCAGATCGCGTGCAGCTTGTCCACCACATCGGCAATGGCCATGAGCTGCGGCATGGGGCCGAACGGCTCACCGCGGAAATCGGTGTCGGTGCCTGCGAGAATCACGCGGATGCCGCGCGCGGCGAATGACGCGGCGAGTGGCGTGATACCGGCGTCCAGGAATTGCGCCTCGTCAATCGCGACGATGTCGGTCAGTGCATGCACCTGCTGCGCGATCTGGAGCGACGAATCCACGGGCAGGGCTTCAACGGTACGTCCGTCGTGGCTCGAGATGCTGAACACTCCGTGGTAGCGGTCATCGAGGTGCGACTTGAACACCTGCACCTTCTTCCTGCCAATGACGGCGCGACGCACGCGGCGAATGAGCTCCTCGCTCTTGCCGCTGAACATCACTCCGGCCACCACCTCGATCCAACCGGTGCGCGCGCCGTTGTACATCTGCTCCGTCATCGATGCGGGGGGCGCGGTGGACGGGATGGCTGCGCCGGCCGCGGCGGGCGATCATTGCGTGATGGACGCGCACCACGCTCGCCGCGGTCGCCGGATTCACGACGCTCGCCGCGCTCACGGCGCTCCCCACGCTCCCCACGCTCACCGCGCTCGCCACGCTCGCCGCCTTCGCGATCCATCCGCGCCAGCAGCCGGCGGCCACGCACCGTGACGCCGGTCAGGCGCGCCACCACCTGCTCCGCCAGCTCGGCGCTCACTTCCACGATTGCGTGCCCCTCCCGCAGCTCGATGCGCCCGATCCGGTTGCCGGGCACGCCGGCCTCATTGGCGATCGCGCCCACCAGATCGCTGGCGGTAACCTGGTCGCGTGTGCCGGCGTTGACGAATACGCGCCGGGTCGCGGTTGAGGCAGCGGCGTCCGCCGCCACGGGTGCATGCGTGGGCGCGTCCCGCTCCCGCTCCAGCAGGCGCAGGGCGGCCGCAGCCAGCTCCGCCCCGTCGTATTCCTCCAGCAACGGCTCGAGTGCCAACAGCTCCCGCGCGGGGACGCCGGCCCGCAGGACGTCGCGCAGCTCATCACGCACGCGGCGCTCGCGCGTACGGGCCCGGGCCGCCGCCTCCGGCAGCCGGTAGGGACGCAGGGTTCCCGTACCGGCCAGCAGCCGCAGGGCGGGAAGTTGTCGCGGCGTAATGAGCGCGATCACGGCTCCGCCCGACGCCACGGCGCGCAACGCGTCCCGCGTTTGCGGCAGCTCGGCCAGGATCACGAGATCGGCCGGTTGGACGACATCGCCGCGCGATACCACGAGGCCGGCGTCCTCGCGCTGAAATCCGCGTGCGCGCGCGAAGGATTCCAGCGCGCTTGCACCGGCATCACTCGCGGCGTACAGCACGGCGCGCTCGGGGTCGAGATCATCCAGCAGCTCACCGAGCGCGGTCGCGCGCGAGCCCGCCGCGACGAGAACATAGCGGAGGTTGACCGCTTCACCGGTCGAGGGGTCGGCTTCGGCCGCACGCCGCGCGCGGCGCGCATACCGCTCCACCACGGCCTCGACCGCCGGTGTCATTTGCGCGGCCACCACGGCGCGCGGCATGTCCTTCGGCACCTCGGCCAGGACGGCTTCGAGCGCGCTGGTCTCCCCCAGATCCGCCAGGACATCGACCCAGGCCAGCACGAGCGCGCGCAGCGTCTGCAGCTTGAGCGTGGCGCTCTGAATGAGCTCGAGGATGAGCGCGGGCGGGCCGGCGACCACGGTGGCAGGCTGCGCGGCGAGCAGCCGGGCGGCGCGCCGCACGCTCGTGACGGGAACGGCACGACCGGGCACGCGCACCGCCTGCCGTGCGACCGCATCCACGATCTCCACCGCTGTCGCCGTGTCCGGCGTGAGCACGAGGAGCTGCGTCCCCTCGGCGCCGGCGTCGAGTCGCTCGAGCGCGGGCTCGAGGAAGCGCGCAATGGCCAGCGCGTCGTGCGGCAGCACGTACAAAACGTTCTGATTCCGCGCGACGCCGCTGTGCTCGCGCTCGTCCTGCTCCTCGCTCTGATGCTCCACCCTGCCTCCGGTTTTCAATGGCGCGGCGATCGAGCCGCGAGTAAAGTATAGCAGGATCGGCACGTTCACTCCACACGCTGGAATTGCCCGTGGCACAAGCTACCGCCTCCCGCACGTTCTCCCCGTCGCTGAACATCGCGAAGCTCAAGGAATCCGCGACGCTCGCCGTGTCCGCCCGCGCCAAGGCGCTGCGCGCCGCGGGCCGCAATATCATCGACCTCGGCGCGGGCGAGCCGGACTTCGATACGCCGGAGTACATTCGCCGCGCCGCGCAGCGCGCCATCGATGCGGGCGCCACGCGCTACACGGCCACCGAGGGCATTCTGCCGCTGCGCCAGGCGATCGCCGAGCGCGTCGCGATGGACTACCACGGCGAGGACGCCGTGTCGCCCACGGACATCATTGTCTCCACCGGATCCAAGCAGTCGCTGTTCAACGCCTGCTTCGTGCTCTTCGGTCCGGACGACGAGGTGCTCATTCCGACACCAAGCTGGACGAGCTACTACGAGATGGTCACGCTCGCGCGGGCGACCGCGGTGCCGGTGATGGGCGATGCGGCGCACGGGCTCAAGGTCAGCGCCGCCATGCTCGAGGCTGCCGCCACGCCGCGCACGCGCGGAGTGATGCTCAATTCGCCGTCGAATCCCACCGGGGCGGTGTACAGTCGCGCCGAGCTCGAGGAAATAGTCGCATTGTGCGACGAACGCGGATGGTGGCTCATCAGCGATGAGATCTACCGCGACATCTCGTACAGCGGGCGTGCCACGTCGGTGCTGGACGTCGCGACGAGCCGCGACCGGCTCGTCGTCGTGGACGGCGTGGCCAAGGCGTACGCGATGACGGGCTGGCGCATTGGCTGGGCGATCGCGCCGCGCGCGGTGACGAAGGCCATGGGCGCGCTGCAGTCGCACACCACATCCAACGCCACGACGGTGTCACAGCATGCGGCGCTGGCCGCGCTCTCGGATCGCGCCGCGGCGGAGAACGCCGTGTCCAGCATGGTGCGCGAGTTCCAGGCCCGCCGGGATCTGCTCGTGGCCGCCATGGCACGCGAGCCGCGGCTGCGCTACGTGCATCCGGAGGGCGCGTTCTACCTGTACATCAACGTGGCCGCGGTGCAGCCGGATGGCGCCGCGGGCACGGCGTTCGCCGCGCACTTGCTGGAGCGGCACGATGTGGCCGTCGTCCCGGGCGCGGCGTTTCTCACACCGGAATGGATCCGTCTGTCGTACGCCGCGCCGCGCGAGAGCGTGATGGAAGGCGTGGGGCGCGTGATCACGGCGTTCGGCGAGCTGGTGCCCTGAGCCGGCCCGTCGCGCCACAGGCCCGATTCCTGAACGTTCCACCTTCTCCCGTCGTCGAGTGATTACCACCATCGTTCTCATCAAGTGCGATCCCAAGCTGATTCCGCAGGCCGCGATGAAGCTGGCCGGCATTGACGGGGTCGCGGAGGTGTACTCCGTCTCGGGCGAGTGGGATCTCGTGGCCATCGTGCGTGTGGCGGAGTATGACCAGATCGCGCACGTCGTCACCGAGGAGTTTGCGCGCGTGCCGGGCGTGGACCGGACGCAGACGCTCACCGCGTTCCGCGCCTACTCGAAGGGCGATCTCGAGCAGGCCTGGGACATCGGACTCGAGTAGCGGCACGCGCGTACCGTGAGCGACGACATCGCGGCCTACCTCGCCGGACTCTTCTCGCCGGAAGACGACGTGCTGCGCGCCGTTCGTGCTGCGGCGGAGCGCGCGGGCATGCCGCCCATTGCCGTTGTCCCGGAGACGGGTCGCTTCCTGCAGGTCCTCCTGCGCGCGGCAGGTGCGCGCCGCGTGCTGGAGCTGGGCACGCTGGGTGGCTATTCCGCCATCTGCATGACACGGGCGCTGCCCGCCGATGGCCGCATCCTCTCGCTCGAGATCAGTCCGGAGCACGCTGCCTTCGCGCGGCGCCAGCTCGAGCGCGCCGGTGTGGCAAACCGGGTCGAAGTGCGGACGGGCGCCGCGCTCGATCTGCTTCCCGCGCTCGAGGGAGAGCGCTTTGACGTCGTCTTTCTCGATGCGGACAAGGCTTCGCTCCCCGCCTATTTCGACTGGGCGTTGCGACTGCTGCGTCCCGGTGGACTCGTGATCGCCGATAACGCGCTGCGCGGCGGCCGTGTACTCGATGATCGCGACGACGACCCGGATCTGCGCGGCATCCGCGAATTCAATCGCAAGCTGGCCACCGACTCGCGCGTGACCGGTCTCGTGGTTCCCATTGGCGACGGCGTGGGCATTGGCGTGCTGCGCGCGGACGGAACGACGACGTAGAGAGTGAGCGCCGGGCGTTCCCCGCCTACTCCCCGTTCCGCGCCTCGTAGCTGTCCAGGCACCAGCTCCCCTTTCCGCGAAAGACCTCCTCCCACCGATCCCCCTTCCACTGCAGCACGGTCAGGAAGGTGTCGCCTCCGAACCGCCACCCTTCGAGCACGATCTCGTCAATCCCGTCGCCGGTGAGGTCGAGATGGTCGTAGTAGCGCCGGAATTCCGCCGTCGCCAGCGGCCCGTTCACCCGATGCACGTAGCTCGGCCGATAGCGCCCGCCGGAGTCGGCGTCCGCGACGATCAGCATGTGCGCTGTCCGGGCGTCTGGCCGGGTCGTGTTCTCCGCCGTCGCATCGATGAACGTGGCCACGATGGTCGGCCAGCGCGTCGTGCCGCTCGGGAATGACACGGCGTGCATGTCGAGCGAATCCAGCTCGCGTTGCGAGATGTCCGCGGCCGGCGCCGCCTCCATCGCCATCGCGTGCGCGATGCGATCCAGCTCATCCTTGGGGAGCGGGAAGCCGCTTCGTGCGCGCGTGAGGCCGCTGTTCGCCGCCAGGTACTGCAGTGTGTAATCGGGCCCCGCCACCGTGCGCTGGAGCGCCACGGAGGCAACGGGTGTGAGTGTCTGGCAGCCAGGCAACGAGTAGAAGGGCACGCGCCCCGGTTCCCACATTCCGCGCCGCACATCCACCGTGCCGTCCGGCGCGCCGTCGTGATAGAGCGCGTAGTGCTGGCTGGGTCGCAGATACATCTCGTCGAATCGCTTCCAGCTCTCCTCGGAGAGATCGATCTGGTGCAGCGCGCCGCCTTCGATGACCGCGATGGGCACCATGCGCGGATCGCTGACTTCACCGAACACCTGGAACAGGATGCTGGGATGGGCGGAGAGATTCAGCTCGTTCGCCATGCGCGCCGCCGGCATCTCTTCCGACTGCCGGGTCGCGCCAAGCGCACGTGCCTTGTCGCAGCCTGTCGCGACGACTAGGATGCTGGCGAACAGTGCCGGTGGTATGCGCACGAGCAGACGAATCGCGGTGTGACCGTGGTGTATGTTGTGCGGATCCCGTGAGTCACGGGTAGAAGACGCGCCGGGGCATTCCGCGCCACCAGGGCACGGACGCCCACAATTCCCGCATCTCATAGACGCAGAGGGCAGGGCGGATGCAACGCTCGCACGGGTGCGCACGGATTCATCTGCTTCCCCTGATCCTGGCGTGTGCGCTGGCGGCGCCCGCCATGGCTCAGGCCGGTGCTGGCGTGGTCCTGGCCGTCAGGCCCCGCCTCGGGGACACCCTTGTGACCCGCTTCGAGCAGAACCTCGAGATGACCGGGACCGCGCACCTGAATGGCGCGGACACTACGAGGCGAACGAGCGGTTCCATGCTCATGCTGTCCCGTGCCATGGTACAGGGCCGCGACGAGGACGGTACGCAACTCACGATGGTCGTGGACTCCGTGGCGCTGCGCGGAATGAACGTCGGGATGAATCTCGAACAGCTTCGCCGGGCGGCACAGGGGCGGCGCGTCAAGCTCCGCATCACGCCGGATGGCGCCATCACTGTCCTTCAGGGCACCACGTCGGACATGCCCGACCTGGGCGCCCTCGTCTCGGCGCTGCAGTCCACGTTGCCCGGCACACCCGTGGCGCCCGGAGCATCCTGGCGACGCGCCATGGCCGTCCCGGTGGCCGGCGCCAGCGACGCCGAGCACGTGGCCATGCTCAGCGCCATCTACCGGCTCGATTCGCTCTCGGTCGACAGCAGCCAGGCCTGGATCTCCATGCACGGCACCATCTCGCGTTCGGCGCCGTCGTCCGGAGGTCAGAGCGCGCGCGTGGAATCCACGGGCGAAGTGACTGGCGGAATGCAGCTCGACCGGGCCCTGGGATGGTGGGTGGAATCGCACGCGACGATCACGCTCACCACGACACTCACGCCCGGCATTCCGGGCACGTCGCACCCGGTCCGGGTTGACACTCGCATCACGGAGCAGATGCGCGCGCGACCGAGCCACTGATCGCCGGTTCTCCCCTGGTCGCAGCCCGGCGCTACCGCCAGATGTGATGGCGATACCCCGGGCGCGCCGATAGATTGGGGTGTGCGCCTCGTACACCTGGCCGATCTGCACCTCGGCTTCCGGCAATATCACCGGCTCACGCCTGCCGGGATCAACCAGCGCGAGACGGACGTCGCTGACGCGTTTCGCCGCGCGATTGACCGGATCATCGAACTGGAGCCCGGGATCATCGTGGTTGCCGGCGATGTGTTTCACTCCGTTCGGCCAATGAACCCGGCGATCGTGAGCGCGTTCCGCGAGTTCCAGCGGCTCGTGCAGGCGCTTCCCCGGACCCCGATCGTGATGGTCGCCGGCAATCACGATCAGCCGCGCGCCACCGAAACCGGCTGCATCCTGCGGCTGTTCTCGCGCCTGGGCATTCACGTCGTGGTGGATGCACCCGAACGCCTGTCGTTCCCGGAGTACGAGCTCTCTGTTCTCGCGGTCCCCGAGTTGGCGGGCCGCATCCCCGAGCTTGCGCCCGATCCGGACGCGACGCACAACGTGCTCGTGCTGCATGGCGAGGTGGCCGGGGTGCTGCCGCCGCAGATCGCTGCCTCCGAGCGCGCCGCGGTCGAAATCCCGCGCGAGGCGCTGCGCGCGTCCGAGTGGAGCTATATCGCGCTGGGGCATCTGCACGTGCACCGCCAGGTTGCGTCCAACGCGTACTACTCGGGCTCCATCGAGTACACGTCGTCGAATCCCTGGGGGGAACTGCAGGAAGAGCACGACGCCGGTCTTCCCGGCAAGGGGTTCATCGAACGCGACCTCGAGTCCGGATCGCACATCTTTCACCCCGTTCCGTCGAACCGCCGGCTCGTGGATCTCGCCACGATTCATGCGCGCGGCATGACGGCTGCGGAGCTCGACACCGCCATCAGGGAGCGCATCGAGGCGTGCGACGGTGGGATTGACGACAGCGTCGTGCGTCTCGTCGTGCGCGACGTGCCGCGGCACATCGTTCGCGAGCTCGATCACCGTGCGCTGCGCGACTACAAGCGCCGGGCGCTGCACCTGAATCTCGATGCGCGACGGCCGGAGCTGATTCGCGAATCCGCGAGCGGCGCGCCGGGCCGCCGCGCGACGCTCATGGAGCTGGTGGAGTCGTATCTCGGTCGCCGTGTGCTGGACGCCGATCTCGATCGTGCAGCCCTCGTGCAGCTCGGCGTCCAGTACCTGCGCGACGCGGACGCGGCCGCCGACCAGGCCGCGGCAACGGCAACCGCGGCGGGCTAGTGCGCTTACACCACATCGCGCTCGCCAACTTCCGGCAGCACGCGGACACCCGCATCGAGTTCGACACGGGGCTCACGGGAATCATTGGTCCCAATGGATCGGGGAAGACGACGATCCTCGAAGCGATCGCGTGGGCCATCTACGGGAATGCCGCCGCGCGCGGCACCCGCGATTCGATCCGCTTCGCGCGCGCCGGTGGGCGCGCTGCCGTGCGGGTGGAGCTGGAGTTCGACCTCGGCGGCCATCGCTATCGCATCGTCCGCGGCCTCACCAACGCGGAGCTCTATCTCGACGGCGGCGCGACGCCGATCGCCAATTCCATCAGCGGAGTCACGGATCTCCTGGCGCGCCGCATCGGGATGACGCGCGAAGAGTTCTTCAACACGTACTTCACCGGACAGAAGGAGCTGAGCGTGATGTCGGCCATGGGGCCGTCGGAGCGCGCGCAGTTCCTGTCGCACGTCCTGGGGTACGAACGGCTGCGCGCGGCGCAGATCCTGGTGCGCGGCCGGCGCGCCGAGATCGTGGCGCGCATCACGGGGCTGCGCCAGGGGATGCCGGATCCCGACGTCGTCATGCGCCAGCTCGCCGAATCGGAGGCGCGGTTGTCGGCGGCCATCGGCGTCGCGGCCGCCGCGGCCGCCGAGCGCGAACGGGCCATCGCGGCGGTGGAGCGCGTGGCGCCACGCTGGGAGGCCATGCAGCGGGAGCGCGACGAGCTGCAGGCGGTGCTCTCGGAATTGCGGGTGGCAGAAGGCGAGGAGACCGCGCTCCGCCGCGACACGGAGCGGCTGGAGCGCGACCTGGCGGAAATCGCCGCGGCGCGCGCCGAGCGCGAGGCGCTGCGCGCCGACCTGGAGCCGTACGGACGCTATCACGCCGAATTCCAGCACCTGGAATCGCTGGCGCGCGAGGAGGGTCGTCGCCGTGCGCTGCTCGCGACGCGCCAGGCACTGGATGAGGAGCTGGCGCGTTTGCGTGATCGTCGTGCGCGCATCGAGAGCGCGCCGCGACTGGAGGAGGAGATCTCGCTCGCGCAACGCGAGAAACGGGAGGAGCTGGAGCTGGTGGATGGACAGCTCGAGGCACGCCGCACCGAGTGGGTGCGCGACCGGCAGGAAGCGGAAACCAAGCGGCAGGCGCTCCGCGACCAGTTCTCCGAGCTGAAGCAGCAGCGCGACCGGCTCGCCTCCGCCGGCGAGGACGGCGCTTGTCCCACCTGCGCACGTCCGCTCGCCGGTGCGCTGCGCTCCGTGCTCGAACTGCTGGACGGCCAGTTGGAGACCGTTCGCGTGGATGGCAATTACTTCAAGGGGCGGGTGGAGCAGCTCCACGAGATGCCGGACGACGTCAAGCAGCTCGATGAGCGCCGCCGCGCGCTCGTACAGGAAGTCACCACGCTCGAGCGCCGGCTGATGAAGGTGCAGCTCGCGGTGCAGGAACTCGCGCAGCTCGGCGGCGAGATCGTCGAGAAGGAAACGCGCCACGTGTCGCTGGGCCGCGAGCTCGATGCGCTGCCGGCCGGCTACGATGCCGAGCGACACGAGACGCTGCGCCGCGAGCTGGACCGGCTCATGCCCATTGACGCCCGGGCCACGCGGTTGAGCGCGCAGATCGAGCGTGAGCCCTCCGTGTCGCGCGAGCGCGAGCACGTGCGCGGCAGCGTGCTCGCGCTGACCGAGCGACTGCGTCAGTTGCGCGAACGCCGCGATGCCATGACGGTATCCGAAACGGACTTCCTGGCGTTGCGGGCCGATTACGATCGCGCGGCGCAGCAGCTGCGTACGGCCGAACTGGCCGCCGCCGCGGCGGAAAGCGATGCCATCGGCGCGCGCAGTGCGCTCGATCGTGCCGAGCAGGCCACTCAGGAGCTGGAATCGCGACAGCGCCTGCTCGGCGAGCTCAACGCGCGCAAGCGCCTGCACGATGAGCTCGATCGCGCCTACACCGATCTCCGGACCGACCTGAACTTCCAGCTCCGCCCAGAAATCTCCGAGCTGGCCAGCGCGTTCCTCTCCGACCTCACGGATGGGCGCTACGGCGAACTCGAACTCGACGATCGCTACAACATCGTCGTACTGGAGGATGGCGCGGTGAAGCCGGTCATCTCGGGCGGTGAGGAGGACCTCGCGAGTCTCGTACTCCGACTCGCCATCTCGCAGATGATCGCGGAGCGCGCGGGGCAGCCGTTCTCCCTGCTCATTCTCGACGAGATCTTCGGCTCGCTGGATGAGGTGCATCGTGCCACCGTGGTGGATCTGCTGCGCCACCTCGGTGACCGGTTCGAGCAGGTCATTCTCATCACGCACATCGAGTCGGTCCGGGAGATGCTGGATCACGTCGTCTCGGTACGCTTCGACTACGAGAGCGGAGCGTCCGTCGTCAGCGCGATGGATGGAACGGGGCCTGCAGTCGCGGTGCAGGAGCTGCCGGACATGTTCGAGAACGCTGGAGCACCAGACTGATGGCCATCGCCCGCAACTGGAGGGCGCATCAGGTGCCGGAGGGACCGCTCCAGGCGCGATTCGCCGACATCCCCGCGCTGAACCGCATCTTTTCCGACAGTTTCACCGAGCGGTACCGGCGCGACGGGCTCACCGGTGTACGGGTGCCGCACCTCAATCCAGCCATCTGGCAGTATGCCATGTCCGACGCGAATGGCGGCGCGCTGCTCTGGCGCGATGATCGCGGCGAGATCGCGGCCTTCAACGTCGTCCACCGCTCGGGACGCGAAGGGTGGATGGGTCCGCTGGCCGTACGACCCGATCTCCAGGGCACCGGCGTGGGGAAGCGTGTCGTGCGAGCGGGAATCGGCTGGCTGCAGGAGGCCGAGGCCGGAACGATCGGGCTGGAAACCATGCCCCGCACGATGGACAACATCGGCTTCTACTCGTCGCTCGGCCTGGTACCGGGGCGGCTGACGATCACGGTGACGGTGGACGCCGCACATGGTGAGCGGCCGCCATCGCTCCTGTCGCGTCTCGCGCCCGACGAACAGGACCACGCCATTGTGGAGTGTCGCGAGCTTCTCAATGGAATTCTCGATGGCTATGACTTCACGCGGGAACTGCGGCTCACGCACGAGCTCGGTCTTGGCGACACCCTGCTCTTTCGGGCCGCGGGGAACGTGGTGGGCTACGCGCTCTGCCATACAGTGCCGCTCGTCGAGGGTCGCGCGCGCGAAGAGACGCGCGTGCTCAAGCTCGTGCTCGCACGGGCACGCGACCTGCCGCTGGCTGTTCGCGATCTGGCGGAGTATGCGCGCCGGACCAGCACACGCCGGGTGGCGTTTCGTGTGCAAACAGACTATGCGTCATCGTACCGCGACATCATTTCGCTGGGCGGGCGCGTGCGCTGGACGGACCTGCGCATGACGCTCGACGGCTACCCCGAACCGATCGCGGTGGAGGGGCTTGTGTTCAGCAACTGGGAAATCTGATCATGTCCAAAGATCCCCTTCGCGCTCAGCTCGGCCGCCTGCTGGACTGGCACGATGCGCATGTGTCGCTCCAGCAGGCAGTGGATGGACTGGCGCCCGCGTTGCGCGGCACCCGACCCGCGGGACTGCCCTATTCCGTCTGGCAATTGCTCGAACACATCCGGCGCGCGCAATACGATATTCTCGATTTCTGCCGCAATTCTGACTACAAGGGCATGAAGTGGCCCGACGACTACTGGCCCTCTGCGCCTGAACCGCCAAGCGAGAAAGCCTGGACAGACAGCCTGGCCGCGATCCAGCGCGACCGGAAGGAGCTTCAGAAACTGGCGGCCGATTCGAAGGTGGATCTGTTCGCCACCATTCCGCATGGTGACGGACAGACGTATGTCCGAGAGCTGCTCCTCGTGGTGGATCACAACGCGTATCACGTCGGACAGATCGTGCTCGTGCGGCGCCTGCTCGGCGCATGGCCTGACGCATCGTGAGTCTGCGCCTCGGGGCGGTCGTCGCGATTGCGCTTTCATGCAGCGCCGCCACACTGCTTGCACAGGCTGATACCGCACGGCCCATCGCGCTGCACTCCGGGATGGTGATCACCCATTCGGTTCGCGTCGCTCCCGGGCGCTATCGGCTCATCGCGCCCACCGCACTCGACACGGCGGCGATCGTCATACGCGGCGACGATGTGACCGTGGATTTCGCCGGCGCCGTGCTCGAAGGCACCGATCCCGCCGCGAATCCCGATCGTGCCGCGGGCGTGGCCATTCGCGTCGAGGGCGGGCACAACGTGCGCGTTCTGAACGCGCGTGTGCGCGGCTACAAGGTGGGCATTCTCGCGCGTGATGTCCGTGATCTCACGCTGCAGGGGAATGACCTCAGTTACAACTGGAGGCCGCGGCTGTACAGTCTCGTGGAGCACGAGAGCCTCGTGGACTGGCTGTCATTTCATCACAACGAGCACGACGAATGGCTGCGCTACGGTGCCGGCATCTATCTGTCGAGCGTGACGGGCGGCGACATCCGCGACAACCGTGTGCAGCAGGGGATGAATGGGCTCCTGATGGTGCAGAGCGACAGCGTCCGAATCACGGAGAACGACTTCTCCTTCGACTCCGGCCTTGGCATCGGCCTGTATCGGAGCAGCGACAATGGCATCCTGCATAATCGGCTGGACTATGACGTGCGTGGCTACAGCAATGGATTCTACCGGCGTGGCCAGGACTCGGCGGGGCTGCTCATCTACGAGCAGAGCATGCGCAACGTCGTCGCGTACAACTCCGTGACACATGG
>Ga0207695_10004368_pt1 | contig 19361 bp, 21 predicted proteins | sample KBSC54metaG_FD_184354 | JGI IMG/M metagenome (GOLD analysis project Ga0207695, IMG submission 184354) | Corn rhizosphere microbial communities from Kellogg Biological Station, Michigan, USA - KBS C5-4 metaG (SPAdes) (version 2) | ecosystem: Host-associated > Plants > Roots > Rhizosphere > Soil... | reverse complement strand
AAGGGTGCCGAGCTTTCGCGTGCGTGCGCGCGACGGATCGATAGGCCGCAGCTTCATCATCGTGGCTCGGCGGAATTGCCGGCTAAGCGGGAGAGTCGCACGGCGAATCACGCTATCCGAAGCGCGAACACATCGCTATCCGGGCGTCGGCAGACGCGCCGATGTACCGGGCCGCTCAACCCGTGAAAAAGACCCCATCGGGGGAGCCCGCGCCACCCTCAACTCCGCAGAGGCCGGAACGAATAGTTCGCCGGGGTATGCCGCGAGGATAGCCATCCGCTGTTTGACCAGCAATAATTATAGTTAGAATCGAGGGGGAATAACCTCCGGCGCGGATACCATCCGCATCGGAAGCAAGGAGAAGGCCGACGATGAAATTTCGACTGATTCTGGCGAGCGCGGCGATAGCGTGCCTAGGGTTCGGGGCGCCGGCATTTGCGCAGACTGCGGCTCAGGATCTCCAGCAGTACGAAGAGAGCCACCCGGAACTGCAGCGGAATCCGAGCCTGATGAACAATCCAGCGTATCTCGCGCGGCATCCGGACCTGGCCCGCTGGCTGGCGAGACATCCGCAGGTCAATCGCGGACGATATGGCATGGGCGCTTGGGACACGAACCATCAATGGCGTGATGCCGACTGGTGGCATGCAAACGATCCGAACTGGGTCTATGTGCACCATCCGGAATGGAACCAATCACATCCGGCGTGGATGAATGATGGGGATTATGACGATTCGCATCATTGGCGCGATCGGACGTGGTGGCAGCAGAACAATCCTGAATGGGTCAGGCAGCATCATCCGCATTGGACGCAGGCGAGGGAGCATTACGACGAGCATCACGATGAGCATCACGGGCACGGCAATGCATACGGAAATCCGCACAATTATCAGGGTCATGACCATGACCATGGTCATGGCAACGGACATAACGACTGATTGAAATGAGCGACCAGTAGCGGCGTCCGCCGCTGACATCGTGGAGATGTCCGGCGGGCGCCGATTTGACTCTGGCAGAGTGCGGCCCTAGACTTCGCTCTCAAGCGGGCGTAATTCAGTGGTAGAATGCCAGCTTCCCAAGCTGGACGTCGCGAGTTCGAACCTCGCCGCCCGCTCCACTCTTTCTCCCAGCAGAATCAACTACTTGTGAAGATCGGCGGGTCGCGCCGCGAGCGCTCGGAGCGCTCGCGGCGGCCATTTTCAGGCTAAATTCAGGCTTTTTTGACGGGAATTTGGCGGAAAGCTGGTGAGCTAGAGTGCCAACGCGCTCGGGCTTCCGCTGCCACCGCGCATAATGCCGGATGACCATTTCGAGGTTGGTGTGACCCATCTGATGCGACACGTACTGCGGGTTCTCTCCGCGCGAAAGTTGTAGCGCTGCGAAAGTGTGCCGGCATTGATAAATGTTGCGGTGCCGCAGCGATGCCTTCACGAGAATTCGTTTCCAGTTGCGCTCGCGGAAGTTCGTGAGATCGAGCGGACCTCCATCTTCGTTGAGGAACACGAGCTCGCCTCGAAGCTGAGTGCGAGTGCGCTGCTCCTGCAGCTCGTCAACAACCAGCGCGAGCATGTCCACCTCGCGCTCGCTCGATGCGTTCTTGGGAAGGCCGATTCCGGAAAAGCGATGGATGCTGCGCCGAATCATGAGTTGCTCGCGATCGAAATCAACGTCTTGCCAATGAAGCGCCAGCGCCTCGTTGGGGCGTAGGCCGCAGAAGATGAGCACAGCGAGCAACGTACGATCCTGGCCGGTCGCTCGATCGATGATCCTCTCCGCCTCTTCGAGCGTGAATGGGTCGACGTCGCCCTTTGGCTCGCGCAGGTTCTTTATATAAGGCATCGGGTCTTCCGCGATGAGCTTGCGACGTTTCGCGACTGAGAAGATCGTTCGCAGTCGAGCGATCATCATGTTGATTCGCCGCGGTCCGATCTGTTGACCGTTCAATCCCTTCCGCTTCATCAGTTCGCCGAGAAAACGGTTGATGTCACCGTCATCGATCTGGTCGATCGGTTTCTGCGCGAGGGGTGCGGGCAGGAGCAGTGCCTTGATGAGGCGACCGTAATCGTATGCGGTTGCCATCGCGAGCCCGGTGCGCCGCTCCTCGAGCCACGATTCAGCGAACTCGCCGAGCGTCGGCGTCTGTGACTTTTCTTCCTGGGATGGTGCGGGAATCGGCTGCGGGGTCAGCCCGAAATGCGCGAGCCTCGGGCTCTCCGGGAATCGCGCGGCGTAATCAAACTTTCCACTCGCCAGCTCCCCCTCGATTTCCTTTAGGGTGCGAGCTGCAGTGCGCCGATTGTCGCGATTGTCGTCGAAGTCGAGATACTCGCGGCAGCGTTCACCGCGATATCGGAATCCGATCAGCAGCCGTCCGCGATTGCTTTCAAGCCACGCCATTTGTGCCCCTCCTCATCACCGCCGCCTCAAATGTGGGCCAGTGAATTACAACCTTGCGTCCGACGTGACACACGCCCTCGCGAGGTCCGAGTCGTCCAAGGCTGATCCAATTATAAATCGTTTTCACTGCGAGGCGCGAGCGATCCGCGGTCTCGGAGATGTTGAGATAGTCGCGCGACTCAGGGCTACGGGGAACCTGAACATCAGGCATTTGCGGAGTCCTCCTGATTTGGTGTGTCCACCTCCGCTCCGCCACACCGCTGCGGGATCGCGTTAGTGCAACTCGGGGACCGCTGGGGAAGTCGCGGATCGCGCTGCGCCAACGGACGCCGATTCATGACGAAAAGTGTGCAGTGTGCAGATTTCGCACACACACTTTGGGCTCGAGTTCCCGCGTTACCCGAGAACGCGGCGCCGTCACGCGCTCCGCGCTTCGGGCAGAATGAGTCTGCTATGATAAAGGCAGATTCACTCCTGCAGGGGACTTAATCTGGCTGAAGATAAACAGGAAAATCTCGGAGATTTTTTCGACAAGCTTGACGCAATGCCCGAATCTCAGCGATTGGACGAATTCGACAGGTTCAATCACACGCGCGAGCTCTTTGCGAGAAATTACACCGCTCTTCGCGCGGGACTCGAACGCCTGACCGGGCCAGAAGCGATCAGCTACCAAGAGGTAGTCAACCGCTGGAAGCTCGAATTCCTGCTGCACGAGGTCACTCGGCAGCTTCACAACTTTGTTGCTTCCGCGAATACGCTTGTCGATCATTCCCGCCGCATCTACAGGAAGCTCTACCAACCGGTGGGTGCTCTCGGAGAATACGAGGAACAGGTCCGGACGCAGTTTGGTGAGGACCCGGTCGTGCAGTTCATGCATTGCTTGCGCAACATGTGCCTGCACTTTCGCCTTCCGAGCATCGGGACAACCACTTCCTGGCAGCTCGCAGATCAAGCGACAGGAGCGGGAAACCTTACTATCAGGGTAGAATTGGTAAAAGATGATCTCGGCGCCTTCTCCGAGTGGAATGCTGCGGCGAAGACGTACTTGACGTCGCAGTCGGAGCGGATTGATCTTCAGGGGACAGTGGATGAGTACTTCAGGCGAGTCATGGCCTTCCATTCGTGGATGCAGAAGAAGCAGATGGAATTGCACCGCGCGGACGCCGAGGCAGTCGCGGCGGCCAAACAGGCAGTACTGCCGCGCATCTCTGGGCAAATCGCTCAGATTGTGGAAAGTTCAGTAGCGCTGATTGAGCGAGAAGGGGCTGGCGATCTGAAATCCGTCCTTGCGATCGCGCTTGGTCCTGAGGAGCAAATGAACCTCGATTTGTCTTTCCTAGACGAAGGCGAATGGGCGGAAAAAGCGCTGGAGATTGTTGGTCCACGCTTGAGGCTTGGCACAGATCTGATGGATCGAATTCGACGAGTTAGCCGTAGCACAAGGTGAGAAGGCAATTCATGAGAGTCTCGTCAGTTGCCCTGTTTTCGCGGCGCCGGCCGCACCGTGCGCGCGCGGACCGCAGACGCGCGACCGGGAGCAAAGCTCAAAGCACGAGGTTTTACTCTCTCATGTTTCCGCCACTGCCACGAAAAACGGATCTTAGCCTTCTGAGATAAGATCCCTAAATTCTTTATAATTGGATCGCGCACGAAGTAAGCGGATAGCGGAAGCTTGGACGCTTTGGGCGTGGGCAGGCAGAACGCGACGGGCGAGGCGTTCGCCGGCGCAGATAGTCGTTTTGCGGCTGTTGCGTTCCAGTCCGGTGCTCAACGGCTACGGTTCGGACGTGGACCATCGGTTCGCGTACATCGATGCGGGCGATTTGTGGTACTTGGCGGCTAACCACAGAGATGTGAGCGTCAGCCCTCATCGCGCGGCCCAGTGCCGGACTGGTTTGAGCAGAAATTCCTCGACTGGAATCCCGTCGCCGCCCACGAGCAACTGGCGCGTCGGCTTGAATGCTTCAGCAAAGGCCGCGAGGCCTGGGTGGGTATCGCGGCTGCGACCGCTCTTCACCTCGATCGCGGTAATCGCGCGCCCGGCGCGCGCGACGAAGTCCACTCCGCGGTTGCGCTCGCGCCAGTAGAAGAGCTCGCATTCGCCCACGGCCGCCGCATTGGCCAGGTGCGCGCCGATGGCCGACTCGACCAAGCGTCCCCAAAACTCGCGATCCTCTTTCGCCTCCTCGAAAGAAAGCCCGGACTGGGCCGTCATCAGTGCGGTGTTCAAGACTTGGAGCTTGGGGCTTGACCCCTTCTGCCGGACAGGACGGCGGGCGAACTTGGAGAGACCGATGAGCAAACCGGCTCCGCCGAGCAACTCGAGATAGTGCGCGAGCGTCGTAGTATTGCCGGCATCGTGAAGCTGACCGAGCATCTTGGTGTAGGACAACACTTGTCCAGAATAGCGACAGCCCAGTTCGAACAACCGACGCAGAAGGGCGGGTTTGTCCACGCGAGTGAGCAACAGCACGTCCCGGGCGATCGTTGTCTCCACCAACGCGTCGAGGATGTAGCGGCGCCAACGCTCAGGTTCGCCGGCCAGCGGCGCGGCGCCCGGATAGCCGCCAAAGTACACATACTGGTCCACGGAAAAGTCGAACGCGGCCTGCATCTCGGCAAAGGACCAGTGAGGCAGATGAAGGACCTCGAAGCGGCCGGCCAGGCTCTCGGTGAGGCCCTGCTGCACAAGCAGCGGTGCAGAACCGAGCAGCACCACCTTGATCCGACGCTTCGCGCGCGTGTCCTCGTCCCAAAGGCGTTTAACGGATTCCGACCAGTTGACCGCCTTCTGCACCTCGTCGAGAACGAGGATCGCTCCGCTCGGACCGGCGGAGAGGCGGGCAGCCTCCCATTGCTGCGCGATCCAGTCCGCGCCGCGCAGGGTGGGTTCGTCGGCACTGGCAAAACGGACGGGAACGGTGATGTCTTCGGTGACTTGCTGAACCAAGGTGGTTTTACCGACTTGACGTGCGCCGGCCACCACCTGGATGTGTCGCCGCGGTTCCCGGAGTCGGCGGGCGAGCTCGGCAGCTTGAGGTCGCCGAAACGGTTCTGCCGATTTGCTCATGACATTGAGTATTTTTACTCATTGTCCTGAGTAGCACAATAACCCGATCTTGTTTGTCGCCCTGCTGCGCATGGATCGAGCTGAGAGGGCTCGCCGCTCTTCGTGTTTCTCCCCTTTCCCATGTTTGCGATTTTGCGTTTCGCGGTGGACAAATCGCGCGAGTTGTGCCTTGTTGGTCGGGCGCTTTAACGCGTGCTCTCGCGCCAGCGCGTGAGCACGGGTGAACTCTGGTTCACACGGTTCGAGGTCTCGCTGATGGCTGACAATTTGTGCAGTCGGGCGTTAACTATCTGATTGACATCGTGAGGAAGCGTTAGGGATTCTCGATTTGAGGTGGTGGCGGACGCGGTAACGGAGAGACTCTGATGCTTGCGTCCAATGTTGTTTCTTGGCCGCTCGCAAGCGATTCTCCGCATTCAGGAGCTGATCGACAAGGCTGCGCGATCACGCTCCACGGTCCTGATCATTGGCGAGAGCGGCGTTGGCAAGGATGTCGCCGCGAATGAGATTCACCGTCTTTCGGGCCGAACGGGGCGGTACCTTCCGAAAAACTGCGCCGCATTCGGAGAAGGTTTGATCGAAAGCGAACTCTTCGGACACGAGCGCGGTGCCTTCACTAGCGCGGTCGACCGGCGTCCCGGAATCTTCGAGCAGGCAAATGGCGGCACCGTTTTTCTCGACGAAATAACCGAGATGAAGCTGGAGCTTCAGGCGAAGCTCCTTCGCGTCTTGGAAGAGCGTCAGGTGACTCGCTTGGGCAGCCACACACTGATTCCGGTCGACGTCCGCGTGATCGCCGCTTCGAATCGTCCGATGCAAGAGGCGCTCGCAGTTGGAAAGCTGCGCCCCGATCTCTACTACCGACTGAAGGTCTTCCAGATCCCGATTCCTCCTTTGCGCGAGCGGCTCGAGGATTTGGAACTGCTGGTCGCGCACTTCATCGAGGAGATCAACCGCGAACAAAGCAAAGACGTGGAAGGCCTCGATAATGAGGCCCTTGCTCTTCTAAAGGCGCATACCTGGCCGGGCAACGTCCGCGAATTCCGAAACGTGATCGAGCAAGCCGTGGTGATGCGAGAGCATGGCCGGCTCACACCTCGGGACTTACCGGACGAGATCTACAAAGAGAGGCACAAACCAGCATCGCTTACGTTGCACGTCGGCACGTCAATGCGAGAGGCGGAGCGTCAATTTGCCGCGCTAACGCTCGACGCGAACGACGGGAATCGTGCGCGAACAGCGCGCACCCTCCAACTGTCCCGCAATCGGCTCTACGAGTTGCTCCCGGTGAATGGCGTCCCACCGCCAAACAATCGCCGTCCGTGAGGAGATCGACTTGAGATCGCGGGCTGTAGTCGACCAATTGATATGAGCGAGAATCGAAACCGAAACGGGATGCCGAAGGCCGGTGTCACGCTGACGCTCGACTGGGATTGGCCTGCACGCCCCGCCGAGTTGAAGGCGAAGGTGCTGGAATTCTTGAGGAGCAATGCGGCGGCCCGTTCAGTTCATTGGATAACTGTCGTCATTCACGATGAAGCCCGTGAGCACGAATCGAAGGTCACCTATAGAATTACAGAGCTTGCCGGCGAGGACGAGGCGGCAGCGTTTATCTTAGGACTGATCGACCGTGACGTGGTCTATCATCATGCGGTAGTCGCGCCGGAAGCCTGCGACATAAGGCGCGTCAGCGTCGTCTTTGGATGATGACTTGATCACTCCTTCATGCTCGCCCCCTTTTGCTCGACGAACCGTGCTACGTTGGGTACCGGACAAGCGGTCCACATTCCTGAGCTGAAGCGGGCTATCATTCCGGAGCCTCCGGGCCCTTATTGAGTTCCTTTGACATCCTGACCCGGGACTTGCGCGACGGACGCGATCGCTCTCCCCGATTCGCCCGCGCCTGCGGATGCTCGCAACCCTCCAACCAAGCCTTTACCGATTCTAACCGGTAAAGGACCCTGCGACCGAATTCGACGCGTGGCGGACCCTCACGGAAGTGATGCCATCGCGCAATGGTGCGTTCGGTGACGCCCAGCGCCTTAGCCAATCCCTTTGGAGTCACGTAACCGGCCATAATCGAAGAAAGCTGATTGGCCTCGTCCATCTGTGAACACCTCGCACAGAGAAATAGAGCGCGCAGCAAACGCTACTGATCGGGTTAGATTTGATTGGTCATTTGGCGACGACGGACCCCTTTTGATCCAAAATGCCTCGATCGTCGATGTAGCGACTGAGCCACAGCGGCTTGTGTGCAATCGCGTCTATAAAATCTCGCCATGAGATCTTGAGGAATCGGCGCTGCGGAGTCGCGAGGAGAGACTCCTCGAACTTCTTGATCCGCTCCTCAGGCTCTCCCGGACGGGGAAGAACGCCGAGATTTACAAGCGCCGCCGGTCGGTCGTTCGCAAGTTCGCATAGTATCCTCCAATTGCGGATCAACTCGTAGAGTCCGCTCTGTATCGCCTTGTCGCTATTCACGAATGGCCTCGACGACTGCTCATCACCGGAACGGTCGATATAACGACTGGCCCTCTCTTCAGTAATGTCTTCGGAATTGTTCGGGCTTCTGAGCTTGGCTTCGATGAACACGAGACCCGCCATGCCGAAGTCGAGGATCACGTCCGGTTCGGAACGACGATAGGCGCGTTCTCCGAGTGCGTCGAGCGTGGCCTGGATTCGCTTTTCCAATTCGCGCGCCCGCTCGCAAGGTGTGATCGAAACGCCCCAGAGGAGAACCGTGGGCTCCGGTGCGTCGGCAGTCACGATTCCAAGCTTCGCGGCGAGTGCGGAGATTTTCCGTGTCACTACGAGATATTGGAACATTGTCCATGTGACATGATCCTCGGAATTGCGCGATGCAAACCTCTGCTCCTTCTTTCCGCGACTCACGACGTTTAGCGCACGCCGCAGAACGTCTTCGGACTCTCGAGCTATGAATTCGGGGACATCCCAGAACGGATCGCGGTAAATGACCGTTGGAGTCGTGGCCTGACTATTGGAAAATCCAAATCCGCATCCGACGCATTTCCGTGCGCAACTATCGTATCCTGTGGTTGCCGGCGTTCCGTCGAGCGGCCGGTTCCACTCCATGCCTTGGATCGTGTCACCGCACGACGGACAGAGTAGTTCTCCCAAAATCGGCATTTGCGGACCTCCGCGACGAGCAGGCTGCCAAATTCCTCAGTTCAATGCGTTGAACCGGGACGTTCGTTCTATACAACACTCAACTCTTGAGTCGAGCGGAGAGCTCGCGGTTCGCCAATCGCGCTCTCTGGCGCTCCCGTCACGGAGGGCGTCCACCCTGTCTCTATAGAAAGGGCCGCTTCGAGCTGGTTTGAGACACATCATATTTATCTAATCTGATTGTATATTATGCTTAATGCTCAAACTAGAGATCTGGTTTGACCTTGTGCTAATATGTCAAACATGGCTGGACAACAAACACGGCACCTAAACCTACTCGAAAAGCAGCTCCCCGAAGGACTGCTCGTTACTTCGTCCTGGCTCATACGGCACGGCTATTCGCGCCAGCTCCTCAGCCATTACGTGCGGAGCGGCTGGCTGCGACAGCCGACGCGCGGCGTCTATCAGCGGCCCCGTGGCTCTTTAAGCTGGCAGCAAATCGTGATCTCGCTTCAGACCGTTCTGAAAGAACCTCTGGTGGTCGGAGGACGGACCGCGCTCGAAATACAGGGATATGCGCACTACCTGCGGCAGTCGATGAAAGAGGTCTACCTTTACGGACCCGAGCCGCCGCCAAATTGGCTCGAGAGTCTCCCGGTGAAGGTCAGTTTCATCTATCGCAACAGCCGGAAACTCTTCCCGGCGGAAGCGGACCAAAAATCGTTCATGAACCTGATCAAGGGCGTCAAGGCGCAGCCGAGCCCGGGGTCGGACGCCGGCTTTCTCGTCCAGCCTTGGGGACAGTGGGATTGGGGCCTCGTTCTGTCGGCACCCGAGCGGGCGATCATTGAGTTGCTCGACGAGTTGCCGGAGCGAGAAAGTTTTGAACAAGCGGACAAATTGATCGAGGGTCTGTCGAATCTGAGTCCTCAGCGGCTCCAAAAGCTGCTGACTCGCTGTCGAAGCATCAAGGTGAAGAGGCTTTTCTTCTTCTTCGCAGACCGTCATCAGCATGCGTGGTTGAAACGGATCGATCGGGCCGCCGTTGACCTCGGCAAAGGCAAGCGCATGCTCGTGAAAGGTGGCAAACTCGACCGCGCGTATCAGATAACGGTGCCGGAGAGCCTCGATGCCGTTCAGTGAAGGCTATCGCAAGCAGGCCGCGCTCGTCGTGCGAGCTCTGCCCGAAGTTGCGCGCGAAGACTGCTTCGCGCCTCAAGGGAGGCACGGGCATCAATCTGTTCATTCGCGAAATGCCGCGTCTGTCGGTCGATATCGATCTGACGTATTTGCCCGTTCAAGGGCGCGAGCAATCTCTAGCTGCTATCGACGCCGCCATGAAGCGCATCGAACAAGGGATAAAGAAGAGCGTACGCGGGTCGCGAACGACGCTCGGACTGCTCCGCCCCGAAGGCATCGCGACAAAACTACTGGTCCGTGCCGAAGGCGTGCAGATAAAGATCGAAGTGACGCCGGTTCTACGCGGCTCCGAGTACCCGGCCGAACTCCGCTCAGTTTCTTTAAGCGTTGAAGAGGCTTTCGGGTTTGCAGAAACGCGAGTCGTTTCGTTCGCCGACATCTATGGTGGAAAAATCGTGGCGGCTTTCGACCGCCAGCATCCTCGCGATCTCTTCGATGTGCGCCATCTCCTGCAAAACGAGGGCATAGAAGATTCGTTGCGCCGAGCGTTTATCGTCTATCTCCTCAGTCACGATCGACCGATGTTCGAAGTGTTGGCGGGAACGCGGAGAGACATCAGCAAAGAATTCGACCGCGGGTTCGAAGGGATGACGGCCGAGCCGGTGTTGCTACGCGAGCTGCTTGACGCCCAGAAGGAGATGATCGATCTGGTTGTCGGACGGATGCCTGATGAGCATCGTCGTTTTTTGATTTCGTTCGAGAAGGGTGAACCGGACTGGTCCCTCCTAGCAGCAACCGTGTTCAGAAACCGCGCCCAAGAGGGGAGAAAGAGCTGAGGTCGAGGCCGTGAGCGCGGGGGTTTGCCAGTGAGTATTGTTGTGCAACATGGCATTGAGAATCACGAGTAGCTTGCGCATGCAGGCGGTGAGCGCTGACTTCGGATATTTCCCGCGCGCACGCAACTGGGTGTAAAAATTCTTGATGACTGGATTGGAGCGAACCGCGGAGACCACGGCCATGTACAGGACGCGCCGGACCTGGGCGCGACCGCCCCAGATGCAACGGCTGCCGCGCAGTTTTCCACTATCGCGGTTAAAGGGCGCCAGCCCGGCCAGTGCAGCGATCTGTTTGCGATTAAGTGCGCCCAGCTCGGGCAAGTGCGCGAGCAGAGTGGTCGCGAGCACCGGACCGACTCCGGGCACCGAGCGGAGCAATTCGTCGCGCGCGCGCCAGATCGGGGTCGCGCGGACCAAACCGGCGAGTTCGTCGTCGAACCCGGCGAGCCGCTTTTCCAGCCAGCGGATGTGCTCATCGATGCTCTTGTGGATCACCTTGGGCGAGTTAGCCCGGCGGTTTTTTTCCGCCGTGAGCATCTCAACCAGTTGGCGGCGGCGGTTGACCAGAGCTTCGAGCGCCTGGGCCTGCGCGTCCGGCAGCGCTCGCACCTGGGGTTTGACCGCCGCGCCAAAGCGCACCAGCACTTGGGCGTCGAGCGCGTCGGTCTTGGCCAACTGGCCGGTGGCGCGCGCAAAGTCGCGCACCTGGCGCGGGTTGACCACTGCCACCCCGATTCCCGCCGTCGCCAGGGCACTGGCGACGGGGACTTCAAGACCGCCGGTCGCCTCGATAATCACCAGGTCAGCGGGTTCAAGTCGCTTAAGCAACGTGCTGATCCCGCGCTCGTCGTTGTCCACCGCAAGGCGCTCGCCGTTTGGCCCAATCGCCACGTCCAGCTGCGCCTTGGCCACGTCGATCCCAACATACCGTTTGACATCCACCATCACCGCACCTCGTCACGCTGCTTGCCCAGCCTTGCAATCCGGGATTTTCTTCCCTTACAACCGTTCGGGCTTGAGCGTCGTGATGGCGCGGCGACCTTCGCTGCTAGACGGGGTACTTGTCCCAAGGCTGCACCGGCCTGCCGCGCCATGTCCTCCGATTCTTTTACTACATTCGCTACATACAAGGTTGACGATTCTGTCGGTTATGATTTGGTAAACGTCCATTGTCGTAATCTCCGATAGTGGATTGGTGGGTTGCGGGAGAGCCGTTTTCGCGATTCTCCCGCTGTGGGTTGAAACTAAAAAGGAATGTCGTCGGACGCTTCCGCCTTGGGCGCGTTGGCGTTCGCGCGATTGCCGAGCATGCGCGTCTGAAGCGCTACAATCTCGGTGCGGCTCCGCTTTCCGCTCCCGTCCTTCGCCTCGTACTGGCGGGTAGTAAGGCATCCCTCGACGTAGACCTGGCGGCCTTGCTGAGAAACTGCTGGCAGGTGTCAGCGAGTTTCCCGAACGCAACCACGCGGTGCCATTCAGTCCGCTTCTGCTGATCGCCGTTGCGATCCTTGAACCGCGCGGTCGTCGCCAGCGAGAAATTCGCCACGTTCTGGCCTGGCGGCAGGGCACGAATGTCGGGGTTAGCTCCCAGATTGCCGATTACGATCACTTTGTTGACTGACATGATAAGAACCTCCGTTCTTTGTTCCTTGGGTTTGGCTCAATAGCCGTCTTCGTCGATCCGGTGCGCGGCAAAATCGCGTTCAGCCTTCTCGGCGTGACCGCAGCTTGAGCCGTAAACAGCTCGATCGGCTGGGTAGTAGAAGGCGCGCTCGCCTTGCTTGATTTGCGTCTGGCAATTCGGCTCGGCACACTTCGCCGGATACCTGACGGTGATCCACTTGGGATCGCATTTGAGTCTTCGTCGCATAGTTGTTTCTCCTTCCGCCCGCTTGTATTAAGGGCACTGACTCGCAGCGCTCATTCGCGACAGTCAGGCGGGCCTCTTGGGGTCGGATCGTGCAGGATGAACATGAACACTTTCCCCCTCGCCCTCTCAAAAAAATTGGAGGGCGAGGGGGAAAGATTCGCGGGGCGGAGGAGCTGAGTGGCTAAAGATTTTGGAATGCGAAGCCGCGTCGCTCAGCGGCCCGCCGGACAGGATTCCGTCACCTGGCCAAGGGCCGCGCGAGGCGGCGAGCCACCATTGAGATTTGCTTGTGAATTGTCTGAGGCTTTAGCCAAGGTATCGCCAACTGAATTTGCGGAGGAATCGCCGTGCGCCCGCATGAGGATCAATCCTCGCCGGGAAGATTGGCGTCCTCGCGCTTTGCTCGTAGGCTCGAACGGTATCCTGAGGGCGCGAAGCGACTCCTCGTATGAACAAGCATGAGCATGAGCACCGTCCGCGAGGTCTCCGGAAGTCAGATAAATGAGGAGGTGAGGGGTGGATGCGGTTTGCAGGAATCGATATCGGCGGCGAGCGTCACGCAATTGCGGTGGTGAATGAGGGCGGTGCGGTCGTCGTCAAGTCAACGTTCTTTGGAGAGGACGCAGCGGGATACCAACGGGTCCGGGACCTTCTTGGCGATCCGCACGATTGTGTGGTGGCGATGGAGGCGACGGGACACTATTGGTGCAATTTGTTTGCCTTCCTGGTTGGACACGGTTTCAAAGTTGCACTCCTGAATCCGCTGCGCACGCGACGGTTTGCGGAAGAGGAGCTCGAGCGTACCAAGACCGACCAGCAGCGCTATCAGAAAGTCGCGCTTTTGATCGTCGATGAGCTGGGCTTCGTGCCTTTCGAGCGCACCGGCGGCGAGTTGCTGTTCAATCTGCTCGCCCAGCGCGACGAACGCCGCTCGACCATTATCACTACCAATCTGGCGTTCTCGGAATGGGTGAAGGTGTTCGGCGACGAAAAGCTCACGACCGCACTGCTCGATCGTCTCAGTCATCACCCGCACATCCTAACAACTCGCGGCGATTTCCTTTCGCAGCCAGCGAAGCTCCAAGCCCGTTGTCTCGAGCGGCCCTAAGAAGGAAGTCCATGCCGACGATAGTGCAGCGCGTTAGCAACGCTGGCGCGATCGATACGCGCTCGCGCGCGACACCTAACGCGCACCGGCGAAAAGATCAGAACGGTTAAATCTCAGAAAAGAGCGAAGGAAAAACCAGCCCGGAGGGGCTCATTTTTACAGCGGTAAAGTGGCTCAGTTTTTATAGCGTTGCAAACAGACGCAGAAGTTCTCGGCCATGAAATTCAACACCGGAACCTCGGCTGCCGCATAATACTGACCTGTAGGAAGCGGATCGGCCGGGCTCACGGTGGCATAGTCCCGAACGAAGCCGCTCATCATCGGGTCACCTGGTTGCCATTGCATCTGTTGAGCAACAGGTTCGCGTTCATGGAGCGGATCCACAGGGACGACAAGATCCGTTCTGCGGTTAAGATCCGTTCTGCGGTTGTGGCGCGTAATTCGACCCGTTGTGAAGATTGCCATAGCCTTTGGTCCGCGCGTCTTTGATCCCAACGATGTCGGTGCGGTTGTGCGGCGGAAGCTCGAGGTAGCCGAGCAGGTGATCGAACGATCGGTTCTCCATCATCACGATAAAGATGTGCTCAATGTTTTTCAGGTCTGTGGGCACCGTTCTCTCCTCATATGTTGACGCAGACTGCCTGTGCAACGGGTTCAGAACCAGAATAATGGCTGCGGGACGCGCTTCAAACGGAAAGCTCTCAGAATGGCGCCTCGCAATTTTTGCCAGCCAGCCCTTATGGCTGGAAGTCGAGTAGTCGTTACTGATCCTTCATCCCAATGGCAATGTAACTCGGCAATCCGCCCGCGGATCGCTGAAGGCTGGAGAGCTGAGCCGCTGAGTTGTCTTGGGCTGGTTCTGCTCAGTTCCCGCGCAATATGCTTCGGAATGCGCCACGGGCGGTCGCGACCGATGCAAAGGCGCGCGAAATAGCTAGATAACGGGGATTACTTCGAAGTGCATCACTACGCCTTCCACGTGGGCGACGCGGAGTTCGACGCGATCTTCAGCCGCGTCAAAGAAGCCGGCATTCCGTATTGGAGCGGTCCCTCTTCGCAAGAAGATATGCAGATCAACAATTGGCGCGGCGGACGCGGGGTGTATTTCAAGGATCCCAACGGCCACTGCCGGAGCTCCTGACCCGCGCCTGATCAGTGGGTAATGCCGTGCGACCGTGGGGACGGCGATCGAGCCGCGATGGCGAGCGCAGGAGCCCCGCTAATTCTGCAAACAGATGACGCCGCCGTAACCTCAGGTGCTGGCCGCCGGCGACGCCGAAGCTTGCTTCGCATCGGGTGAGCGCCACAGACCGCCCTCGCTGAAGCACCCCCAGCCCCAGTTCAGCCATCCCAACAAGGCCGATGCGAGCCATAGCGCCCACAACAACATCGCGAGCCGATAGACCATCAGCGGCACCGAAACCGCCCACATCTGCGGCAGCGCGTCGGCCGCGCGGTCGTGGAACCATCGCAGGTATTTTGCGCTCGAACCGTTGCCGCTGATTTGCATTTGCGGCAGACCGAGCAGACCCGCCTCGATCGAGGAGAAAAGACTCGTGAGCGCGAACACCGTCAGCACAGCGAGCCCTATCTGAAGCAGCCGGAACGGGGACCAGCCGAGTGACGCCCCGCGCCGCTTCCGCCATCCCAATGCGAGTAACCAACCAGCCACCAGCGCCGCTGACCAGATCGCGACTTGTGTCAGTCCGAGGCTCAAGAGGAACCAGTGGCGCGTATGCAGTGGAGTAGCGCCCGATCGGCCGAGCGCGAATGCGATTAGCGCAAACACCAGCAGCAGTCCCCAGAAGAGTACGGCCGGCCCCAGCAGCGCAGGCGCGACGAAGAGCGTCCAGCGATCGGCCGGCATATTGATGATCGTATCCGCGTTGACGCTCGGTGCGCCCAGTTCAAATTTCGGTGTTCTGACACGCAGGCTGATTCCGTGCGGCTCACGCCACGCGATTACGATAGTCTGCCGCCCCGGCACGATCGGGATGGTGACGGTCTGCTGCTCCTGGCGGATCGGTTGCGTGGCGCCGTCGATCGTGAGTGATTGCAATTCGGCTTGCAGCGGAAGCAAAAAGCTCTTCTGGCCACCGCGGCTGCTGCGAATCTCGAGGGTGACGGTCACGTCGGAGGCGCGCAGCCCGGGGCTTAGTTCGAGGCGGCTCGAGTCGATCGTGAGCGTCGACCCGCTGATTCCCTGCGGTCTCGTGATCGCCACTGTAACGGCTTCACCGGGCCACGGTTGCCACTGGCGGATCCTGCCCGGGGATTGTTCTGCAGCCTGATAAACCTCGGGAATTCCGCGCGGTTCGACGTGCCACATCGGCCCCGGATCGAGCTGCCAGACCTCGGTCCACGGCACTGCATCCGGCGCCTTTAATTCGATCGACGGTCCAATTTTCAGCGTCGAATGCCATTGCACGACGGCGCACAGTCCACGTTAACGAGCAGCCGGCGCTGCAACTCGTTGAGAAGGGCGTCGGACGGATATCGGCGTGGGCGGACGCGGCGAGCAGCGGCGCAAAAATTATCAGTGTGACCAACGCGGCCGCCGCTTCGGGCGCGGATAGTGTCGGACGGCTGATCGCACGCATCGAGATCAAGGCGCGATACGCGAGCAGAGCGATCAACCCCACCCGCAGGAATCCGAGCATAAGATTCACCAAGGGCGAGAGCAGCCAGAGACGAATCTGTTGGCCACGCTGCACCGGGCCACGCCAACTGAGGCTGACCGTGCGCCATTGCCATCGCGGTAAGCCCGGCCCAGTCGTGATGATCGCGTTGGGATCCGCCGCCGCGTAACTGTACTTCGATACCGCTACGGACCCGCCTAAGGCTGCTGAGGCCCCGACGTGGGAACCGATCGCATTCTCGGGGACGAAGCCCGCCCCACCCGCCGCGCCCGTCCCGACGCCTTCCATCTTACCAAGGCTCATCGGAACAGCCGCTGGCGCCGCCATGTCTCTCCTTTCCTCATCGAGCGCCTTGGGCGTCTCGTTACTCACTATCGAGCTTTCTATATCCGGAACCGGCGATCCGCTGCTCAACGGGAACGTCAACGTCCGTTGACTTTCCAAATCCGGGTAAATCGCCGTTCTGATCTGATCGACCATGAAGGGGATCGCCATTACGACCAGAAGCGCGGCGACCGCCAACCGACAGGCGTGAATCACCCAGGTGCCCCGCCCCTTGGGCAAGACGCGATCGAGCGCTTCACCCACCAGCAGCGCGAGCCAGATTCCTCTCGTTGCGCCGGTCTCTGGGTAAATCAAGGCCAGCGTCAGCAACGCCGCTGCGCCCCACGCCGGGCCCCACATCCGGTAAATGATCAGCGCCGTAATGAGTACCAGGAAGAGTTCGAGCAGCGTCCAATCGGTGATCCAACTGGTGGAGACGTCGTCCACTCCCGACGCCCGAAACAGGCGCCAGCCCGGAGGCAGGTTCAGCAGCGCCGAGACCGACTAGAAGTCATGGTTCCAGCCGACGGCCCGGCCGGCACCTGCGAGATTTGCCCTCGATCCGGCTGTCCGCCTCCATGCGGAGTTGCGCCCGACGAATCTCGACCCCGGACACGCCCGGATCGGTGCCGCGCGTGATGACAGGTCGACATCCCCGATCGCGACGCGGCCTAGACGCTGCGGCGGCGTCATCTCCAGCCGCCAGCTTTTGCTCATCGTGCCGTAGATGCCATCCTCGATCGTGTAACCCCCGCCGCTGAAATCGAGCCACAGCTTGCGCTTCAGGTTCAACTGGTCGGGCGCCGGATCGGAGTTACCGCGGCGCTTCTCATCCAGCCGAATCACTTTGCCGGGCTGCATCAGGAAAGTCGGAAATTGACGCCACTCGACTGGGAGCCGCGTCTGATTCGGATCGATCGCGCCGACCCCTTCGACGGCAACCAGCCGCAGATCGTTGCGTGCCTCGAACGCCCAAACTTCCTGCGCCGCCCAAGGCGCATCGGTCGCCGGCATCGAGAGCGCGTTGACCGGCCCTTCATGGCGCGCCGTCAACTCAAGCGTCCACGTTCCCGGCCCCAACTGTGCGCGGAGATGCCCGTCGGGCTCGACTCGTGCGGGTAGCGGACTAGCGAGCGCCATCGGCACAAACCCGTCCGGCAGGACCTTGCCCAACGTCACCTCGCGATCCTTGCCCGAGACGTTGAGCTCGATTCGCGTGACCAGCAAAAGCGGTATCTCATCGACAACGCGCCGTTCGACTTCCACCTCGAGCCCCTCCGGTGCCGCTCGGGCGGTGTCGCTCCGCAGCCACAGTTGGCCGCTCGGCTCACGGTTCGGAAAATCGACCGCCTTGCCGTCAACCGTGAGTGAGACCAGGCCGGTTTCCGCCGGGACCGGAAGAATTTGCGGCATGTGATCCCATGTAAAGGAACCCTCGATCGTATGATGTCCAGCCTTGAGGAAGACGGCCGGCTGATCGTTTTGGGCGACCGCCGCTGCGGGCTTCCCATCGACGCTCACGTCGAGCGGCCATCGCGTCGAATCGCCCGGCAGCATCACGTAGGTGCCCCGGTACACGCGAAATTCCTGCGCGAATCGAGCCGAGGTTTCGTTGACCGTCAGAGTAAGTCGCGAAGGCCATTGGCAGCGATGCTCGTTGGCGGGATTCTGGACCATCGGGCAGAGCTGATCTTCGTGGCCGTGCAACACCCAATCGGTCGACGGACGCAGCGGTTCCGGCACCTGCTCCCGTGAAAGCGGCTCGGCATGCACCACCGACGCGACCACCAGCAGACACACGAAGGCAATAAGTGCTTGGAGCTTCATTTGACGCGATCTCCGACACTTGGAACGTGGCAATAAGCTTTTCTTGCAGATCCAATTAGGAATTAACTGGTTTGGGTAGTGGGCTAACTTTGATCTTTATTTCTCATTCACATGAACGTGTTAGGGGAAAGGTTCACCAACGACAATTCCTTAACGATAATTCCTTGCCCGCGGATAACGCGCCTGTTCAGTGGCATCACGACTCGGAAACACGACATGATTTTGTTGTGTGAGTGAGTGGCGCAACCAAAGCCAAGGCGTAAATCTTACTCGTCGATTACCGACAATCGCCTCGTCACCGTGATGCGCAAAGCCAAGAGCCATGTATCAGCTCGAAATCTGTGTCTCTCATAAATCAATCTGCGTTAGATCAATCTCGCAATGCCCGCGCGGCGCTTCCGAATTTGGCTCGCCCAAAACTAAATCCCCGATCCGACAAGAGCGATCCGCGAGCGACGCCCTCAACACCAGACCGATAATTTCTTTCGCCAAACCCATCGATCGCCAATACTAGGAGCGTTTTTCCCGACGTTCCGCCCAGCGCTTTTTCATCGCCAGCGACAGGCGTTTTCTTCCTTCCGGGGTGATTCCACCACGCCGCCGACCAGGCGCCCGCGCTCCGCCCAAACGCTTCTTCGTAACAGGCGGCGATGCTTTTCCTTCGAGCGCTCCAATTGCGCGGTTAATCCGATCCCTCTCCACCTTCAGCTCTGACAAGATTTTCTGTAGGTCCAAGGTGCACATCCTTCCGTTCAGTCGATCGGTTTAAATGGCCCGATATTGAAGTTATTCCCGAAATAGTTCGCGCGATGGATAATGTCAGTGGCGGTCCAGGTTCGCAACCAAGTTCCTTGAAGGCGCCCTACCGTCTCCCGTTGAAGATAACTATCCGGGTCCCGGCTTTCCCAGCTCATTGCGGGAGAATGACTCGGATTCGCAGGTGTTGATGGCAGTATTCCTTGGTTCCCCTTCTCCGTAGCTGGCGTCGGAATAGCAAGAGAAACCCCGCTCGCGACTGGACTGT
>Ga0207695_10004366_pt1 | contig 19369 bp, 19 predicted proteins | sample KBSC54metaG_FD_184354 | JGI IMG/M metagenome (GOLD analysis project Ga0207695, IMG submission 184354) | Corn rhizosphere microbial communities from Kellogg Biological Station, Michigan, USA - KBS C5-4 metaG (SPAdes) (version 2) | ecosystem: Host-associated > Plants > Roots > Rhizosphere > Soil... | reverse complement strand
GCGGCGGGTGTAGCGCGACAGCTTCGAAATAGCTCGAGCGGCGCCCGGCCCCGCGGCTGCGGTCTCGGCGGTGGCAGCGGGTCGTTGCCGTGCCCGCGTGATTCGGGGCATCCGCAGCGACATGGTCGGAGCCTATCGACACGCGACGCATTCTGGCCGGGTCGCGTCGCTCAGCTAGCAGGCAGCAGCCCGCGCAACCGCGCTGCATCTTCGAGGTCGACAGCGAAGCGCGGCAACGTCGCGCGTGTGTACATCCCGTCGATCTGCGAGGTCTCCCACAGCGAGTGGATGCGGCGCAGGTCGGCCTGGCGACTTTTCCATCCGATCCCGTCGATGACGGCGATCACGAACTGTCGTGGCAGTCGCACATCAGCCATCTCTTCGATCTCGCGAACGGCATCCGTGAGTTTGGATCCGGTCGAATCGAAGCCTTTGGCCGCGACGACGATGGCTGCATTGCCGGCGTCGGGCACGACAAGATCACAGGGGGCGGCGCGCCCGTTGCGGCCGGTGAACCGGGTGCGCGTCTGGTAGCTCAGTCCGAGCCCGGCGGCGATCGATTCGATGTCATCTTCGAGCAGGCGACCCGCGACGCCGGCTCGGTTCGCCGTCACACGCGAGCCGGCTCGAGCGATGAGAACGTCGCCGAAGCTGAATGTCTTATGGCGCGTCGATGCAAGCGAACTCAGCAGCTCGAACTCGTCATCGAGTCGCTCGATCGCGTCGGCCGGCCAGTTGCGCGCGACGGTAGTCCAACTGGAGGTGCCGAAGGCGTGCCGCAGATAGTTCTTGAGGCGCTCCTGCGAGAGACCGACGGTCAGGCCGAGGACGGGCATCCACTGCGGGTTCGCCGTGACCCATGCCGCCAGAGAGTCGCGATCGATCGCCGGCAGCGCCGCGAGGCTCTCGGCACCCTGCCGGATCGCGTCGCTCTCGGGAGTGGCGATAAGAGGGTCCACGTGCGCGTTCAGCGGCCCGAGCGAGTCCAAGTAGGCCGAGAACGGGATGACCTCCATGCGCGCGGCTCAATCCCTTCCGATGAAAATCAGCTCATCGACACTGCGCCGCAGCGCGGCCGAGTGGGTGCCGAAGCTGTAGGTGTGGGCGACGCGACGCAGTTCGACGTGCGGCTTGACGGCTGAGAGCAATTGGACGATGCGATCGGAGTCGGGGATGGCGTTCGACGAGTACGACATCACGATCGCCCCGGCATCCCGGAACTGCTCGAAGCTGGCGGCAAGGGCGCCTTCGACGGTGCTCTTGTTGGCGAAGGGGGTGTGCCGCTTCTGGATCTTCTTGGTCTTGGTCTCTTCCATGATGTCGACCCCGCGCCAGTAGACCGAGAGCCCTTCGAGGAAGTGGTACCGCTTCATGTAGTCGGCATCGTCGCGCGGGGGAGCGTATGGCGGGTCGAGATAGACGATGTCGGCGGTGCTGCCACCCAACGCAACCACGTCGCCCGTCACGACGTGGTGGGTCGCACCGTTGTCGAACACGATCCGGTTGTAGTCGGCGACCCGTTCGCGAAACTGGGCCTCCATTGAGATGCGCAGGTCTCGGCGCCCGTCGTCGTACCGCGCGCCGGTGAAGGTGAAGACGCCGCGCGGCTGCTTGCGTGCCGCCGCGACTACCAGAGCGGCGATGGCGATGTCGCGCTCGTGACCGGTCAGGAGGTCGATGTGCGACCAGGCGCTGTCGAGAAAGCGCCGGTCGTCGGCCGAGAGGAACAGGCCATCGAACTTGGTCTGGATGAAGTCGCGCCCGTCGAGCGATGGCCCGCAGATGACATCCACCAGTTCGTCACTCAGGATGACATGCGAGTTCTGCACGGCGGCCCGAGCAATCGTGCCCGGGAAGGCGAGAAAGTCGTTGCTGGTCACCGCGAATCCGAGCGACTTGAGCAGGAACGACACGACCCCCGACCCGCTGAACGCGTCGACCGCGGTCACGCCGCCCAGCTGCTGGAACACCTCGGCCAGGCTGGCGGCGAGGCGGTATTTCGAGCCCATGTAGCGCAGCCGCGGGTAGAGCGACACCCGCGCCAACGCCTCGCTCGCATCGGGTGCGAGTGGCCGCGGGAGTTCGATCGTCACGCCGCCAGTCTGCTGGATGCCGCCGACTTCACCACACGGACGGGCCGGTCAGTGCGAAACAGGTGGGTCGTTGTTCGGCATGACGGTGACGCACAACGCCGCGCCGCGGGTAGCCGGGGGCCAGAAGGCCATAGACAAGGAGCGCGCAAAGAATCCGAACTCGGTCGGCCGTCTACCGCAGACTCGTGGGATGATCCCCGACTTCTATGCTGCTCTTGGGTCGACCGTGGTGTTGGTCGGCAGCGTGTTCCAGTTCCTTCGCGATGCGCGATCCTTTGGTCCGGCAGTCACTGAGTTTCTGCACGCTCATGACGGCCTCATTGCGGAACAGACTCGAGCCCGCCGATCCGAACTCAACTGGCATCAAGTCTGGTCGAGATGGCGCATGAGAAAGCGCGTCGAATCGGAAGCGACCGCTGCTCTGACAGCGGACGATCGCTCCAATCTCCGCGCCGTCTCACGCTTCAGCGTGGGTTGGGCTTGCGTTGCTGTCGGATCGCTCTTCGTGACTGTCGCTTCCTGGTGGCAGGTAGCGACATAACGGAAGGCCCGCACTAACAGTGATGGAGGCGGCGGTCGCGCAAGGGGATGACCGGTGGCACCCAAGTGTTGTCCGATTCGCCCACCCCCATTCGTAGCGCAGGTGAGACGAAAGGAAACTCACGATGAAACTCACGATCAGCTTGCAGGTCACCCTCGATGGCGTTGCCCAGGCGAACGGTGGCAACAACGACGAGATGGATCCCGGGTTCACCCGCGGGGGATGGGCGCTTCCGCCTGGGGATGACGCGAGCCTGCAGTACCTGCTCGACAGTTGGCGCCAGCCGAATGCCTTCCTGATGGGGCGCAAGACCTTCAGCCTGTTCGAGAGCTACTGGGGCGCTCGCAGTGATGACGGCGGATTCGGCGAGGCGATCAGCTCGAAGCCGCGGTATGTGGTGTCCAACACTCTGACCGGTTCGGCGTGGGAGGGCACGACCATCATCTCGGGCGACGTCGCAGCGCGGGTGCGCGAGCTCAAGACGCAGCCCGGAGGCGAGCTGCTCGTGGTGGGCAGCGTCGCACTCGCGCGGTGGCTGCTCGAGAACCGGTTGGTCGACGAGCTCAACCTCATCCAGTTCCCCATGATCATCGGCGAAGGGGAGCGACTGTTCCCGTCGCAGGGGCGCGACATCGCGCTCGAGCTGCTCGAGTCACGCGTGGTCGGCAAAGGGATCGTGGGGCTCACCTACCGGGTGGGTGGGCGGCCGCAGTACGCCTGAGGGGGTGAGCAGTCGACGGTTAGAGGAAGAGCTCGTGCAAATCGATCGCCGGCTCGCCGTCGACCGCGCGCCTACGAAGATCGTGCCAACCGGAGAGCTCCGACAAATGAAGCAACCTGTCAGTCACAGGGACGCCGCGAAGCACTGCAGCGGTCACGAGCACTCGCCCTTCGCTGAGTGCCATGCCTTCTCCCCGATACCTCTCGGCAAGCAGATCGAGTTCTTCGGGTAGGTCTCGGGTCGGGTTGCGCTTCCATCGGATTTCCGCCAAGAACTGCTGGCCCTGAATTACTGCGCCGGGAACGTTTGCCAGTTTCAGCAATTGCACAGCCATCTCTGCGCTGCGATCAGCCGCGCCCAGGTGCCCCTCAGCCCGCTCGACGACTGCCCGTTGCAACAGGTGGTAACCCCTCGCGAAGCCACCCCTCTCAGGTGAATCTGCACCGGCCGCAGCAGCCTTGTTGATCTGTCGCCGGGCCGCCGACGTGTCGGTGTACGCGAGAAGCTCCGCCACGGTGCCGTGCAGCCAACCAAGTGTGATTCGAGCATTGCTGGCGGTGGCGTACTTGATCGCGGCAGCGAGGTTCCGCATGAGGAGTGCCCGGTGGTCGCATGCGTTCCCGGTCGGCGGGGGACCGCCAGCCGCAAGGATTTCGGCGTATTTCCATAGCGCGTAGGCAGCTTGACTCGGAAGGCAGTACTCCACGAGTCGAATCGCTCGCGAAGCGGCATCGGTCGCGGCAATGAGGTCGCCGCAGGACTTGAGCGAATCCGCGTACCAGGTGAGGGCGTCCGCGTAATTGCTCTCGCCGAGTGACCAATGTGCCTTCGGCGCGTCGACTATCTTCTTGAGGTTTGCAGCGGCGAGGAGCGGAGCGCCGCCCACAGAAAGCCGCTGGCTGGCCCGCACTCGGGTCAACAGGCTCATCCGACGCAACGCGTGCGTCGGAATGATTGCTGCCGCAATTCTGATGAGTCTGCTGAGACGGCGCGAGTCGAGACAGCCGCTGTACTGGGCGAGAGCGGCAATCTCATTGATGTTCAAGACCCACGGCCAGATTTCGGACAGGCGATTAGGTCTTTGGCTGAGAGCCACGAGAGCTTCGCGTCTGCGGTCGTCTCTACTCAACGCGCGCGCGATAAGTTTTCGTCTTTCGATCTCGACAGGTCCTTTGAATACACGGGGATTTAAGAGTTCGTATAGGTCTTGATGGAGACCCAAGCCAAACATCAGGCGGCCCACTGCGAGCAGACGACTTTCCTTCGGTACACGCCGCAACCCTTCGTCGAGCCCGGTGGCAGGCGCGTTCTTGACCGTTGTCGCCGGGCTGGGAACGTCAACGACTAAGTCCGGCAGATACTCTCCCGCCCACTTGGGTTCGACGAGGAACTCGCGCGCCGGGTCCGCGTCAAATCGTTGACGCAGCACCTGAACTTCGCGCTCGCAAGATCCGGGATTGCGATTAACCCACGTGATCGACTTCGGCGGATATCTTTCGAACAGGGTGATGACATCGAGATCGCGGCCGCTGTACCCAAGAACTAGTACGTCCTTGTCGCGCAATGCCTTGCCGAACTTCCGCGTCAGTCGCCAGGAAAGCCCGCGCGAATAGTGGGTGACAGTGGTCCGGATCGAGCGAGGCCGGTTCCACACTCCGTGAACGTGCGTGACTTTGGCGCCAGGACCCGCTTCTTCCAGAAGCGTGTCCATGTTGAGCGTGAAGTGGTCCACGTCCAGTGACGCCAGCCGCAGATGGTTCGTATTGAACAAGGCATTGCCAACCAGACGGTAGACCTGGACGACCAAACGGACGGGAAGAGCGCTGGGACCGGTCAGCAGTTCGAGGGTCTGTTCCATCCGCAGCCTCTTGATCCGGGACTCGATCGCGGACGCGAGACTGTCGCTGAGGTCTCCGCTAAGGGACTGCCGGAGCGCGTGCCAGACTTCCTCGATCAGTGCTTCGGCGGCGGGAAGATTCGAGGGCGGATCGACCGAGATGCCGGCTCCGGTTACGACTGTCTGGAACTCGCACGATACCGAGCGACCACGTACTATGGCTGACCTTAACCTTAGCCACGCCGACCCTGCCATGTCTTGAATGTAGAGGCCAGATGAAGGCTTCGTCGAACGTGACAGTGAGTGCTTTTTGCGCATTGTGTCATTGGTGCGCAGATGCCGCACGTCAGCCGATCCCACCGCCCGTCGACCCCCATCGATGCCGCGCTCATCCGCTCGGAGCGCAGTCACGGGCCGAGCGAACTGCACTGATACCGGTCAAGGCCGCCTCACCCCAGCCGAGCAACCACCCCGCGAAAGAACTCTTCGCTTAACGCGATCGCCTCGGCGGGGTCGCGACCCTCGGCATCCTCGTAGCGGGCATCGGCGCGCTCGAATTGTTCGGTGACGAATCGTGCGATGACGGCGGGGACCTCACCGCGACCGATTTCGCGCGTCACCGACTTGAGCGCGATGAGCTCCTCCGTCGCCTCGCCGACGTCGGTGGGCGGGTCGCACTCCGCCAACACAGTGGGCAGGTCCATCGGCGGAACGTTGCGGTCGGGATTCTGCTCGAGCCACCGCAAGATGGCCGCCGGTCGAAGAGCGTAGAAGACCTTCTTGAGCGATGCGTTCTCGGCATCCGCCCATTGGCGGCGTCCGACGTGCAGATAGTGGCGGCCCAGCAGACCGCGGTCTGTGACTCGCTCGGAGAGGGCGAGTAGGCCATCTCGAAAAGTCGTGTCGCCCTGGTAGACGATCGGCGATCGCAGCCACTCGGTCACCGTGCCGTTGCCCTTCACCAGGAGGCGGAGGGCTTTCGCAACGTCCCAGCCGTTGACGTCGAAGATCTTGTCGAGCGGAGTTTCGATGACGTCCCGGCGACCCCAAGGGGAGAGGTAGTCACCCATGGGGCGCAGGTAGAGAAACCGTGCGTCGTAGTCGCTGTCTGGGGAGGGGAAGCCCCAGGCACGGCTCCCGCTTTCGATCGCCCAAACGATGCGCACGCCGTCATCAGTCTCGAGCCGAGCGATACGGTCGTCGATCGCCGTGACGATGGCGGAATCCATGGAGTCCGGGATCGCGCGCATGCGACGAACCTACCTGGATAGCTCAGCCGACTGGTTGCGCCAGGTTCCGCTTCGCCCACAGCCCCAGCTGCGAGATCATCGGCAGCAGTTCCGTCCCGGCGCTCGTCAGCTCGTAGCGCACCGCCACCGGCGGCCCCTCGGCCACCGCGCGCGTGACCAGTCCCGCGTCGGCGAGCTCGAGCAACCGTTCCGCGAGCACCGTATCGCTGATGCCGCTGACTGCCTTGCGCAGGCCGACGAAGGAGGTGACGCCACTGCCGAGCACGCTCAGGATCATGCCGTTCCAGCGTTTGCCGAGCACCGAGAACGCGAGGACGATCGCCGAGTCGCAGACCGGCTCGTCGGTGAGCGCGGGGGCCTCGCTGGCGTCGGCGGTTGACATCCATTCATCGTAGCGTGCTACGCTCCACCTAGTCGCTCAGTTTTTATTAGTCGCTAGTTTCTTGGAGAAATCATGTCGCTCTACCGTCTCGACGCCAGCATCAGTCCCGCGACCTCGAAGAGTCGCGAGCTCGCCGACCTGGTCGAAGCGGAGTGGACGTCGCAGCATCCGGATTCTCTGATCACCCGCCGCGACATCGGCACCGACCCGCTGCCGGCGACCACCTGGCGCGACGCCGTGCAGGGCGGCTTCGCGCCCGAGGAGCAGCGCACTGACGCCCAGCGCTCCGCGATCGCGCTCGCCACAACGCTGGCTGATGAGCTGATCGACAACGACGCGATCCTGCTGGCGATCCCGCTGTACAACTGGGGCGTCGCCGCCCATGTGAAGAGCTGGTACGACGTGACCTACACCGACCAGCGCATCAAGGGCGGCGCGCTCGCCGGTAAGCCCGTCTTGCTGGCCTCCGTGCTCGGCGGCGACTACCGCGAAGAGTCGGGCAAGGCGAGTTGGGACCACTCCACGCCGTGGCTGCGCCACGTGATCGAGAACATCTGGAAGGCCGACCTGCTCGTCGTCCAGCGCCAGCTGACTCTGGTCGGCATCAACCCGGCCCTGGATGCCCTCAAGGACGACGCGGCTCAGGTGCACGCCGCCGCCGCGCAGCTGGCCAGCCAGCACGGCCAGACGCTCGCCGCCAAGCGGGTGGATGCCGCCTAGGGCCGCTCACTCGATCGGGCGACCGCGGTCGAGCGGGTCGCGCGTTTCGCCAGCCGGAAGTTCGTCACCGCGGCGACCCCGAATGCCACGCCGATGACGATCAGGGCGAGGCCGGCGATGCCTTTGCGCGCCAGCAACAGCAGCCCGACGATGATGAACCCGAACGCGGCGAAACCCTGGATGACGCCGTAGACGTAGCGCGACAGCTTCGACACCGGGCGGGGACGTGCCGACATGCTCGGAGCCTACGGCACACGCGGGCCGCGACCCGCCCGCCGACTAGCATCGCCTCATGCGAGAGCGCATCCTGATCCTCTCGGCCGGTGTCGGCGCCGGGCACAATGCGGCGGCCGCCGCGATCAAGCAGGCGGCGCTCGCGCGCGACGATGTCGACGAAGTGCTCGTGCTCGACGTGCTGCAGCAGAGCAGCACGCTCTACCGGGATCTGCTCGGCAAGGGCTACTTCGCGCTTGTGGACAACGCGCCGTGGCTGGTCGACTGGGGCTACGACGTCAGCGACAAACCGTTCGCGCGGCGGGGTCCGATCGATCCGTGGACCCGGGCGAACTCGATCCCGGCGATCAGCGAGATCAAGCGATTCAAACCGACCGCCATCGTGTGCACGCACTTCCTGCCCGCGCAGCTGGTCTCGTCGCTCGTGCTGCGCGGGGCGACGGATGCCAAGACCGCGATCGTCACCACCGACTACGACTTCCACTGGCTGTGGCTGGCGAGCGCGTTCCACGCGATCTTCCTGGCGCGCGACGAGGGGCGGGTGCAGCTGACTGCGCAGGGGGTGCCCGCCGACCGGGTGGCCGCGGTCGGCATCCCGATCTCGATGCCACCGTCGACTGCCCAGGCGACCCCGTTCGTGCGCGACCCGGATGACGTGCCGAGGCTGCTGATCTCGGCCGGCGCGTCCGGGGGCGACTATGCCGCGGCGGTGGTGCGGCAGACGATGCACGTGCGCTCGCCGTTCCACGCGACCGTGGTGTGCGGGCGCAACACCGAGCTGCGAGGGCAGATCGAGCAGTTGGTCTCGCCGGCCGGCGATCGGTACCGGGTACTCGGGTACACACCCGAGATGCCGGACCTTCTGCGCGAGGCCGACCTGTTCATCGGCAAACCGGGCGGACTGTCGGCATCCGAGTGCATGGCGGCCGGGCTGCCGATGGTGCTCGTGAACCCGATCCCGGGGCAGGAGGTGCGCAACGGCGACTACCTGATGGAGCAGGGCGCCGCCGTGCGCTGCAACACCCCGACGACCATCGGCTGGAAGATCGATGAGATACTGCGCGAACCGGGCCGGCTGCAGCGGATGCAGGCAGCGGCCCAGCGGCTTGGTCGCCCCATGGCCGCAGCCGATGTGCTGACCGGGTTGCTCGACGGCCCGGCACGGCCGCTCGTGATCACCCGTGGAGCCGAGAAGTCGATCCTCGCGGCCAGCGCGCGGCGCCTGATCGCCAGCGATCTGAGCGGCCCCAAATCGCTGGTGCGCCTGGTCGATGGGGCGAGCGACAGCACCGTCGCACTGCTGCGTCAGGATGAGCTGGTCGAGCTGCAGAGTCGCCACCCGAACCGCGATGGGCACCTGGTGCTGCAGCGCGACGACGCGCTCGTGGCCCTGCGCTGGGAGGCGCGGCGCCTGCTCAGGAGCGTGCTGCGCGGCGACGCCGAACTGCCGGTGCGGGTGGAGCGGGTGTCGTCGGGTGCCGCAACGGGAGCGCACCGCTCCAGCTGACGGGGCTGTGCTGCGCGGCGAGCAGCATCCAGTCGCCGGGGCGCGGCGACCACTCGTGGGTGGCGGGGTCGCGCTGCAGGGCGGGCGTGGCATCCAACTCGACCTGGATCACGGCCTCACCGCCCGCCGGCACGGTCACCCTCTGAAAGCCCAGCAGCTGCGCGACCGGCCGGTCGAGCGAGCCGTCGGCGGCGTACAACTGGATCACCGTGGTGCCCTCGCGGTCGCTCGGGTTGCGCACCCGCACCTCGGCAGTGCCCGCCGTGCCACCCGTGTCGTCGAAGCGGTGCGAGACCAGCTCGTGCTCGAGGGTCGTGTAGCCGAGCCCGTATCCGAAGGGGAACGCCGCGACATGTCCGTCGGCATCCAACTTTCGTTGGCCCCAGCTGCCGTCGTAGACGACCTGCAACGCGGTGCGGTCGAAGTCCGTCAGGTGAGCCGGGTCGGTCGGGATCGCGAACGGCAGCCGTCCGGTCGGCTCGGCCGCGCCGGTCAGCACGTCCGCCAGTGCGCGACCGCCCTCCATGCCGCCGTACCAGGCCATCGCCAGCGCGGGAACTCGATCCGACCAGCCCTGGGTGAGGATCGCGCTGCCGCCGATCAGCGCGACCACCGTGCGCGGGTTCGCCGCCGTCACCGCCTGGATCAGTTCGATGTCCGAGGCGCGCAGGGCGAGCGAACGCCGATCGCCGCCGCGCACGAAGCGCGCCGAGAGCCGGACCAGGCCGCTCAGCGGGCCGCGCAGAAAGCCGGTGGTGAAGGCCGCGCCGAGCACCCCCAACTCGACGGTATCGGTGAGCACCGATTCGCCTTCGTCGTGCTGGTCGAGCCCGACGACCACGATCGCCACCTGGGCCCGGGATGCCGCGGCCGCCGCCGCGCGGGCGCTCCGCCCCGAGGGGGTGACGATCTGCACCTGCGGAAGCGCCTCCCGCAGCCCGCGCAGGGGAGACACCGTCGACGGCGGCCGGACTCGCGACGAGCCGTGATCGCCGAGGTTGTCGCGGTCGGCTAGGCGGCCGACGACGGCGATGCTGCGGATGCCGGGGCTCAGCGGCAGCAGCGGCGCGGCGTCGGGTGCCGCGCCGACCGGCTCGTTCTTCAGCAGCACGATCGACTCAGCCGCCACCCGCCGTGCCAGCGCCCGGTGCTCGGACGACGCGACCGCGGCGGTACCGGGCTCGTCGGCGTCCCGATTCGCGTAGTGCAGCAGGGTGGTCCGCAGGATGCGGTGCGCCGCCTGCAGCACCGTCGCGCGATCGAGCCGGCCGGTGCGCAGCGCGTGCGGCAGCTCGCGGGCGCGCCGCAGCCGCAGCGGCATCTCGATCTCCATGCCGGCCTGCAGGCTGGCCACCGCGTCATGGGTGCCGAACACCCAGTCGCTGCTGACGAATCCCTCGAATCCCCATTCGGTGCGCAGCACATCGGTGAGCAGCGGGGCGTTCACATCCATGTACCGGCCGCGCACCTGGTTGTAGGCCGTCATCAGCGAGGCGGCCCCGGCATCCACGATCGCCTTGAAATGGGGCAGGTACACCTCGTGCAGCGCGTGCTCGTCGACGGCGACGTCGACCTCGAAGCGCATGTCCTCCATGGAGTTGAGCGCGAAATGCTTGACGCACGCCATCGCGTTGGCCTGCACGCCGAGGGTGGCGGCGGTGCCCATGCGCCCGGTGAGCACCGGGTCTTCGCCGTAGCATTCCTGCGCCCGACCCCAGGCCGGATGCCGCAGCAGATTCACGCACACCGACGCCGAGTAGTTCGCACCGCGGGCTCGGGTCTCGAGCCCGATCGCGCGGCCCACCTGCTGCTCGAGCTCGGGATCCCAGGTCGCGGCGCGCGCCATCGCCACCGGGAACGCCGTCGACCTCCCGATCACCACCCCGCGCGCGCCGTCACTGAACCGGATGCCCGGAATGCCCAGCCGCTTGACCGCCCCCGCGACGAACGGCCGGTTGATCAGCAGCCACGGAATGAGCGGCAGCACCCACGGTCCGGCGTCGCCGTCGAGCAGTCCGAGCAGCTCATGATCGCTCAGCTCGGCGATCAGGGCATCGGAGGCCGCGTCCGCGTCGAGTTCGCCGGCGCGGATCGACCGCACGGCGTCGTCGAAGGTCGGGGCCGGGTCCATAGGGGAATTCTGTCTCACGTTGTGCGCCCGCGGCGTCTCACCAGTTCGACGGTCGGTAGTCCTTCAGGAACACCCCGAACAGGTCTTCGCCCGCTTCGCCGCGCACGATCGGGTCGTAGACCCGAGCTGCGCCATCCACCAGGTCGAGCGGCGCGTGGAAGCCCTCCTCGGCGAGTCGCACCTTCGTCGGGTGCGGGCGCTCATCGGTGATCCAGCCGGTGTCGACCGAGGTCATCAGGATGCCGTCGGTCTCGAACATCTCGCGCGCGCTCGTGCGGGTCAGCATGTTGACCGCGGCCTTGGCCATGTTGGTGTGCGGGTGACCGGGGCCTTTGTAGCCGCGACCGAAGACGCCCTCCATCGCCGAGACGTTCACGACGTACGTGCGGCGCGCGGGGGAGGCCGCCATCGCCGCCCGCAGCCGCGAGATCAGAATGAACGGGGCCGTCGTGTTCGCCAGCTGCACCTCGAGCATCTCGAGCGGATCGACCTCGTGCACGGCTTGCGTCCACGAGTTCTCGTGGTGCAGGTCGGGCAGCAGGCCGCCGGCGTCGATCGCGGTGCCAGCCGCGAGGCGCTCCAGCGAGGTCGAGCCGGGCGCCAGGGCCTGAGCCGTCAACTCGTCGGCGCGGGCGGCGGCTGATGCCGCGGCCGCCAGGATCGGGTGCGCGGCGACCGACCGCTCCAGCGCGAGCGGGTGAGCGTCGTTCGTGTGCCCGAAGGTGACCAGCTCGGGAAGGGGTCCGTCAGGCAGCGGGGCGAGCTCGGCATCCACCAGCGGCTGATAGGCGCCGGGGGAGCGGCGCACGGTCTGGGTCGCATTGTTGATCAGGATGTCGAGCGGCCCGGCCTCGGCGACCGACTCGGCCAGCGCGATCACCTGAGCCGGGTCGCGCAGGTCGATGCCGACGACGCGCAACCGGTGGATCCACTCGGCCGAGTCGGGCATCGCGGTGAAGCGGCGCACGGCATCGCGCGGAAAGCGCGTCGTGATCGTGGTGTGTGCACCATCCCGCAACAGCCGCAGCGCGATGTACATGCCGATCTTGGCGCGGCCGCCGGTGAGCAGCGCGCGCTTGTCGGTGAGGTCGGTGCGGGCGTCGCGCTTGGCGTGGCTCATGGCCGCGCAGCTCGGGCAGAGCTGGTGGTAGAAGGCGTCGACCACCGTGTAGTCCTGCTTGCAGATGTAGCAGGCGCGCGGCACGCGCAGGATGCCGGCGGTGGGCGCGGTGGTCGATGTCGAGATCGGGATGCCACGGGTCTCGTCATCGATGCGGTCGGGTGCGCCGGTGGCGGTCGCGGCGACGACGGCCCGGTCGGCGGCGGCATCGCGCGCGCGGGCGTCGAGCCTGCGCGACTGTTTGACCGCCTTGAACATCTTGGCGGTGGCCCGGCGGACGGCGACGAAATCCGGATGCTGCTCGTCGATCTCGTTCAGCTGGGCGAGCACGCGCAGGGTGGCGTCGAGATCGTCGGGGTCCAGTTGCGAGGGCACACGCGATTGTATGCGAGGCCCGCTCGGGCCACGGGAGCGATCGTCGGTGACGGCGCGCAGCTAGAGCTGCGGGACGAATTCGCGGATCGACCCCAGGCTGGTGAAACCGAGTGCACCATAGACGCCTTCGCCGATCGGCGTCGAATGCAGGGTCGCCGTTTCGCACCCGCGCTCGCGGGCGTCGAGCAGCAGCCGAGCCACCATGGCGGTGCCGGCGCCGCGGCGCCGCGCCCGCTCCTCGGTGCCGACGTTGAAGATGCCGCAGTCGCCGTCGTGGTCGAAGGCCATCGCCGAACCGACGTTCTCACCGTCGACCCGGCCCACCACGACGAAGTAGGCGCTCGGGTCGGCGGCAGGCAGAAAGCCCGGCACGCCGAGGATCCGCACGTACTCATCCCAGTCACCGCGCTGTACCTCGAGCTGTGGCTCGGTCACCGTGGTGTCCTCGAGGTCGAGTCCCATCGCGAGAGTCGTTTCGTTGAGGCGATAGCCGCGAGCGATCAGTTCGTCGGCCGCCGCGTCGTCGCCGGGATGCGTCCACACCGCGAACTCGGCGACTCCGGCTGCTTTGTAGTCGGCCGCGATCGCGTCGAGAGCGGTCGCGCGTGTGCGCGGAGCGAGGTCGGCATCCAGGATCGCGTTGTTGAAGAAGCCGCGCTCGGGTTCGCTCGGAAAGACGGCGACGGCCGCTCCCGGATGCCGAACCAGCCGTGCTCCGGCCGACCCCATCGCGTTCTGCTCCCAACTCGCGAGGGCGGTCGCGATGCCGCGATCGATGAGCTCGGCGTCAGTGACCACGCAGGCACGGTACCCGAATCGGGCCGCGTTCGCCGCAGGGAAGCGTCGCTAGAACCGCGGGATGTCGGCCGGGCCCGACCCGAACGCGCCGCCCGGCGCACCCTCGCCCGGCGCCTGCGGCGGCGCGATCGCGTTCACCTTGAAGCCCCAGCGCGACAGTTCCTCGCCGTCGACCGTCAGCACCGCCGAGTAGTGCCCGGGGCCGTGGAAGACGAAGCCGTTGGCTGCCGCCGCGATGGGCATCAGGAAGGGATCGCCGACTCCGGCCTCGGGGTTCGGGGTCACCTGGAACTCGCCGCTGAACTCCCCGTCGAGTCGGTGGGCGTCGGCATCCGTGAAGTGCACCGCGAACTTGTGGGGCTTGTTCTGCGACGACCAGGGGATGTTGAGGATCCCGACCACCGAGAAGTTCGCCGCCGCCGGAAAGGTGGCGAACTGCATCTGGTTGAAGAAGCCGCCGTTGACGTACACCTTGCCGTTCTCGACGCTCGCGTGGTCGGCGAGGAAGAAGGCGGTCGCGTAGAGATCGGTCTCGGGGATCATGGGGGCCACGCTACGCCGGCCACACTCCGATGATGACCGCCATGATCAGCAAGGTGACCAGTTCGTGGACGACGTTGAGCACGGTCAGCTGCCACGGACGCCTGTCGAAGACGTCGTGGGTGATGAATCGGGCGGCCGTGAAGCCGGCCCACAGGATCAGCGCGGTGAACAGGGCGTTGAGGAGGAAGCTGCCCCCGTAGAAGTGGACCGAGATGTCGACGGCTCCGGCGAGCACCCAGGCGGTGATGAAGCTGACGACGATCGTGATAATGATCGGGCGCACGGCGCTCTTGCCGTTGCCGGGCGTGGTGCCGGTGAGCCGCATCCACAGATTGCCGAACACGCGCGGGGTGTACCAGACGAAGCCCACGACCATGCTCGAGAGCGTCGCGAGGATGACGGCGATGTAGTTGATCGACGGAATGTGCATGCGTGGATGGTAGCGCTCGGCACGGTCGCGGGCGGAGAATGCCCGCATGACGCTCACTGCTGCGCGATCGACGGATGTGCTCCCGGCCTACCGCGACTACCTCGACGCCTGCAATGCGCGCGACTGGTCACGGGCGCTGTCGTTCGTGCACGATCCGGTGCGGGTGCAGGGCGTGGTCACGTCGGCGGCGGAGTACGTCGCGGGCATCGCTCGGCTGACGGCCGAGCATCCGGGATTCGTCTGGACCGTCGGTCAGACCATCGCCGAGGGCGATCACCTGGCGGCGCGGTTGCGCACGCCCGCCGGACCCGAGCTGGCGATCTACAGTTGGCGCGACGGCCAGATCGTCGAGTACTGGGGCCGCGCGTAGCGACGGAAGGCGCTCAGCGCTGCGGCAGCTCGCCGCCGGGTTGACACCCTCCACAATGCGTGAACACCGCCTCAACATGAGGCGCGGATCACGCGTTTCCAGAGGGAGCACCCGCGCCCCGCCGGTTGTGGTGGTCATCACTTCACGCTAGCAATGGGGGAGTGGCCACTCACGAGGTTTTCAACCAGGCTCCGCCGCGCGTCGATGTCGACGAGTTCGGCAGCAATATCGCGCTGCGCGAGGGGGTCGAGCGCTACGACGCCGGGTGGGCGGTCGACGAGCTGACGCGCGTCGGCCGGCACGTGGGAACGGCCGAGTTCCAACACGATGCCGAACGCGCCAATGTGCGCGAGCCGCGACTGGTCAGTCACGACCGCCACGGCAATCGGATCGACGAGGTCGAGTACGACGAGTCGTACCACCGCGTCATCCGGGCTGCCGTGGCTGAGGGCGCACACACGGCGGCCTGGGCCGAGCCGCGCTCAGGAGCCAACGTCGCCCGCGCTGCAACCTTCATGCTCTTCGCGCAGATCGAGCCCGGCCACGCGTGCCCGGTGTCGATGACGCACGCGGCCGTGCCGGTGGTCGCCCAGAACGCGCCGCTCGCCGAGAAGTGGATGCCGCGGCTGCTGTCGCGCGACTACGACGGCGACCTCGGCACGCCGTCCAAGAGCTCCGCGCTGTTCGGCATGGCGATGACCGAGAAGCAGGGCGGATCCGACGTGCGGGCCAACACGACCCGCGCGGTGGCATCCGGCGAGGGCGACGGGGCGTACCGGCTGACCGGCCACAAATGGTTCTGCAGCGCGCCGATGAGCGACGCGTTCCTGGTGCTCGCGCAGACCGATGCCGGTCTCGGATGCTTTCTCGTGCCGCGCGTGCTCGACGACGGCAGTCGCAATGTCTTTCGCATCCAGCGCCTCAAAGACAAGCTCGGCAACCGCGCCAACGCCTCCAGCGAGATCGAGCTGGATGACACGGTCGGCTTCCTGATCGGCGATGAGGGGCGGGGCGTTCGCACCATCATCGAGATGGTGGCCGGCACGCGGCTGGACTGCATCCTGGGGACGACCGCGGGGATGCGGCAGGCCACCGCCGAGGCGCTCTGGCACGTGCGGCACCGGACCGCGTTCGGCGCGCTCCTCGTCGACCAGCCCGCGATGACCGCGGTGGTCGCCGACCTCGCGCTCGAGACCGAGGCCGCCACCGCGACCGCGCTGCGCCTGGCCCGGGCGCACGACGCCGACGCCTCGGAGGGCGAGGTCGCCTTCCGCCGTCTCGCCACCGCGGTCGAGAAGTACTGGATCTGCAAACGCGGCCCCGGTCACGCCTACGAGGCCCTCGAGTGCCTGGGCGGCAACGGCTACACCGAGGCGTTCCCGCTCGCGCGTCGCTACCGCGAGCAGCCCGTGATGGCGGTCTGGGAGGGCTCCGGCAACGTGATCGCGCTCGACGTGCTGCGGGCGCTCACCCGCGAGCCCGAGAGCCTCGACGCCTTCGATGCCGAGGTGGCGCGCGCGGCGGGGGAGCATCCGGTGTTCGACGCGCACCTCGCTGCGACGCGACGGCAGGTCGCCGAGGTCGTGGCGTCGAGTGAGAGGGATGCCGCGGCATCCGCCCGCGCGCTCGTCGCGAACCTCGCGCTCGCCCTCCAGGCGTCGCTGCTGCTGCGCACCGCGCCGTCCGCCGTCTCGCACGCCTTCGTCGAGGCGCGGCTCGGCGAGCATCGCGGCCACCTCTACGGCGAGCTGCCGCGCGGTGCGGACCTCACCGCGATCCTGGAGCGCTCGTGACCCACCTAGGCTGACATCCATGCTCATCGTGATCACCGGGGCCAGCTCCGGCATCGGCCGCGCGGCCGCTCGCGCCCTCGCCGAACGGGGTCACGACCTCGCGGTCGTCGGCCGCAACCCGTTCCGCACGCACGAGGTGGCGCGCGAGACCGGCGGGACCGCGTTCCTGGCGGACTTCGACAAACTCGCCGACGTGCGCCTGCTCGCCCGCGAGCTGCTGGCCGCATACCCGCGCATCGACGCGCTGGGCAACAACGCGGGCGGTATCATCGCCAAGCGGGGCCTGAGCGCCGACGGCGTGGAGCGCACCTGGCAGCACAACGTGCTCGCGCCGTTCGTGCTCACGCAGGCGCTGCTGCCCCGACTTCGCGAATCGCAGGCGCGCGTGGTCTTCACCGGCAGCGAGGCGCACCGCTGGGGCCGGGTGGATGTCAGCAACCCCGGCCGCGACGGCAAGGCCTGGTTGCGGGGCGCTCCGGCGTACGGCGCGGCGAAGCGGGCCGACATCATGCTCGCGCGCGAACTGGCCAGACGCGAGCCGGCGCTGCACGTGACCTCGTTCCACCCGGGGGCGGTAGCCACCGGATTCGGCCAGCTCGACACGAGCCCGCTCTCCGGCGTCATCTCGCGTGTGCTGCGCTCACCCGAACGCGGCGCGCTGTCGCTGGTCGGACTGCTCGATGGGACGGTGGATGCCCCATCCGGCAGCTACGTCGACGACGACAAGCGCGATCGTCGCGTCTCGAAGCAGGCGTTGGATCCGGCCGAGGGCGCGAAGCTCTGGGATGCGCTCGAGAAGCAGGCCGCCGAGCTCGCCTTCCGCTAGCTGCGGTCCCTAGCTGCGGTCGCGCAGCCGCAGCCGCGGCTGGTTCGTCGCCGCGCCCTCTTTGACCTCGACCACGTTCGATCGGGATGCGACGAAGTCGGTGAACGACTTGTAGCCCAGTGACTTCTCTTTGAACGAGGAGTCCATACGGAGCATCTGGTTCTTCACCTGCGAATTGCCCGCCCAGTCCTCGTCTCCGCGGTTCTCGACGATGCGCAGCGCACGCACGAGCAGGTCGGTCGCGGCCTCCTGGGTGAGATGCGAGTCGGTCTCGGCCTCGGGCGCTGCCTCGGGAGCCGTCACAGGTGCGGCCGCCGCCCTGCTGGACCTGCGCTTCGGCGTCGTTGCCGCGACGGGAGCTGCCGCCGCGGCCTCCGGCTTCACGAAGGGCGTGACGCCGGGCAGTTCGTCGTAGTCGGTGAACTCGTCGCAGGCCGCCATCAGCGCCCGACTGGTCGCGCCCGCCACGCCGATGCCGATCACCGTGCGACCGAGCCGCTTGGCACTCTGCGCCAGCGCGATGTAGTCGGAGTCGCCGGCGACGATCACCACGTGCGTCAGGTCGGGCAGCCGGTAGAGCTCTTCGACGACATCCACGGCGAGGCGGATGTCGGCGCCGTTCTTGCCGCCGGACGTCACCTGGAACAGCTGGGCGAGGTCCACGGCGCGGTTGATCAGCTGCCGCTGATAGCTGGCGTTGGCCGGAGCGGACCAGTCGGCATAGGCGCGGCTGACCGCGATCGTGCCGAACGAACTGGAGTAGTCGAGGATCGCCCCGATGTCGACCTTGGCCTGCTCCAGCTTGGCCCGCAGCGCCTCGGTGTCAGCCTGACGGGCTCGATCGCGCATGAAGTCGCCGCGCCCCCAGAGCTGGTCGTACCGCGAGATCACCACGTTGTCGAAGTCGATATAGACGCCGACGCGGGACTCACTGGGCTCAGCCATGTGGCGAGCCTATTCCGCTTCGCTCTCAGCCGACCGAGTAGCGCAGGTAGACCGCCCGCTCGAACCGTCGCTCCTCGAGTAGTTCGAGCGGTTCGCTGAGCCCGGCCGGAAGCGCGGGCGTGCCGTCGCCGACGATCGCCGGATTCACGAACAACCGGATCTCGCCCACCAGTCGTGCGCGAAGCGCGTGCGCCGCCAGGTGGGCGCCCCCGATGCTGACGTCGGAGTCGGAGCGTCCCACCAACTCGGCGACCGCTTCGGGATCGAACACGCGCTCGATCGTCGTGTTCTCGGTGGCGACGGCATCCAGGGTCGTCGAATACACGATCTTGCGTGCAGCCTGCCAGATGCGCCGGTAGTCCCCGGCGACGGCCGCCTCATCGCTCGGAGGCTCGGTCTCCCAGTACGACATGGTGTCGTACATGCGGCGCCCGTACAGGTAGAGGCCGACGTCCCGCTCGAGGTCGTTGATGAAGGCGTGGACGGCCTCGCTCGGCACGGTGAAGTCGAAGTTGCCGCTGGCGTCGTTGACGAAGCCATCGAGCGAGGTGTTGGCGGTGTAGATCAGGGTGCCCATGCCTGCCAGCCTTGTCGCTCGCCGCGTGCAGAACAAGGTCGCGTGCGCGGCGCGGGTGTGGATGCCTGGCGCGCACTCTGCAACCTGCGTGGCAAGTCGCGTGACTCCGGGGTACCGCAAGATGCCACGCAAGTTGCGGAGCTTCGCGCGGAGGCTGCGGGGCGCCGGAGTGGGCG
>Ga0207695_10004357_pt1 | contig 19379 bp, 15 predicted proteins | sample KBSC54metaG_FD_184354 | JGI IMG/M metagenome (GOLD analysis project Ga0207695, IMG submission 184354) | Corn rhizosphere microbial communities from Kellogg Biological Station, Michigan, USA - KBS C5-4 metaG (SPAdes) (version 2) | ecosystem: Host-associated > Plants > Roots > Rhizosphere > Soil... | reverse complement strand
GGCCTCCTGGATGATTTGAAGCTTTTGTTCGACAGAAAAAATCCTGTACTTCTTTGCCATAATACCCTAAATTTAAATGACTAATTTGATTTGATCAATTAGTCCAGCTATTTAGGGGGTCAATACAATAAGCATGGTTACCGATGAGGAGGAGTGGATGTACGATAAAGATGAATTGCGATTACGGAAATTTCGAAGCAGAATGCTTTCCAAAGGAGAGTTGTTTAAAGCTATGGAAGTCATTGACCCCAACACCGATTTCGTGAGATTCAAAGATCACATAGATTTGTATACTGGTAAAGTTTTTAACTCTCCATAAGTTTATCATTTGTTACAGTGGAGTGCGATTTATATTTCTCTTTGATTTTGAACGCACATTCCCGAAATTTTTGGCGAATAAACCGCAGATGGACCGATTGATGAGATGACACTTACTGAACACCGATTGGGCGACAATTTTTCGACTACTTCGATGATATTGGACTTAGCGGCAGCAGCGCGTTCTGGCGCTTGTACGCGATGAATGTCGACCCGGACATACAATTGGATGACCCATGCGCCCTACGCGCCAGCCTGGTGCAAAATGGGATTGCAATGAGCGATTGTATTTACTCCTGTCAGTGGATCGAATACAGGTCCGTGGATAGCGATCTGCGAAAAAAGTTATGGAACAAAGATGGTGTTCGCCAGTTGATGGATGGCTGCGTGCGGAAGATACTCTGCACTTCCAAAGGGGTTTTACGAATGCTGGAGTCTTCCATTCTGTGCCCGGTAGGTGATCCAGTTGCGACAATCGACATTCCAGCCAGCATCGAATGGCAAAACACCCTCTTAGCACCCCTCGGTGGCAAGGCCGGCGCGACTGGCAGCCGCATCGCCTCGATCTTTACCATCAACGGAATCACCGAACCCATCCAGGCCCTCGCCATCCCTTCACCCGGCTCCTGGCAGCGGAGACTGAAGAATTTCGGCTTCCCGGCGGAGATCAGTTTGCCTATGCGAAGGCATATTTTACCTTTGCCTTCCACTGGCTGCTTTCAGACGATTCACACATGACGATCTAGCAGCAGCGGCCGCCGGCACAGAAATCCCCGAGACATTGCCGACTCTTGCTAATGCTCGTAATTTGTATTATCTTTGTTGACTTCACTTCGCACGCTCGTGGGCGCCGATTTATACGAAGGTTAGGCAGTTCTTTGTAGTTTGTTTTTACCTGTGTTTGGTGTGGAAGGACATCGGAGAAGGCATAAGGAGTTGTAAAGATTTATTTTCTAAAACCCCTGCAGAAATGCAGTACAAAGTGAAAAAGGAGGACCTTAAAATGGCAAAAACGAAAATTGTCGAATTGAATGCAAAAAGAGTAAGAACTGCTATTCACCTTCCTTCCCGATCGGAAAGCTATTAAAATAGAAAAGGCCCCTTCCAGGGGCTTTTTCATTACTTTGGGAGATTACCTTCATTTCCTTTTGGTTGGTCCCCTAAATTTTATGTGGGCAATTACGCCTCTATTGTTTTTGGAAAGACCAGGCGTTATTTTTATCTGGTTATGAGCTTAGAATTTGTGACAAAAGAGGATTTGAGGATATTCATATGCCAGATTTAATGCGACCGCCGATATGCAGTAGTTGTAAATCTCCGAAAATACCCTCAATCAGGAGATGTCAATTTTTCCCGATCCGTTGTTAAAATCGGAAAAAATACGATGACTATCCGGCAGATACTGTTATTGTTGCATGACCATCAATCTCATCATTTAGGACAGGTGATCGTGTATTTGAGGCTTAAGGGGATTAAGCCTCCGGATTATGTGGGGTGGTAGGGGGTGCCTGATGGCCCGGTTCGGGGGATGTTTTTTTAGGCCTTAAGTGTTTTAGTTTTTCAAAGGTTGCCTTTTGTTTTTCGGTAATCTCTTTGATCTTTTGGTCAAGTTCGGGCGAGGCTGTAATAAGAAAATTGATGTAATCGAATAGCCTTTTATAGCTGGTGCGTGCCTGGTCGTGATGCATGATAAGAATGATCTCGGGGCAATAATTCCTTGACAGGACGTTGATAAAGTGACTGGGGTCGTCGGTAAATGAATGGATTCTTTCGTGGAATTTTTCCTCGTTTTTGGACATAAATTGGGCAAGCGAGGCAAGGTTGTGCTGTCTTAGCTGTTCTCCAATCTTGTTATGGAACAGCAGGCAGTCATGGCGGCTGGCGATGTCTTCGGGGCGTGTTGCGGCCTTTACGGCTTCCACGCCCATGTCGGTATTGCAGAGGTACAGGTCGGCGTTGGTGATGATAACGGGTATATTGAAGAAAAGGGAGTCTTTAAACATGTCGACGCGAAGCTGTTCTTCCAGGCTTTCAATTGTCTTGTCTACGAACGCATAGGATAGTTGATGGATAGCGTGGCGAATGGTCTGCTCTTTGGCGTTGTCACTTAAAATCTCGGTTCCTTTCAGGCAATAGGGCCCCAGTGGAGGCTGCACCTTGTCATAGGGTTCGTGATCGAAAATGAATTTTTTTTCCGTGAAATGGTCTATGGTGTGAAGGAAGGCGTTCCGGCTGATATCAGCCTGGTAGGCATAAGGATCAGGAAGGAACAGCCATTTGGTGGGCTCTGTCTTGTATTTGCATTCGACCATGAAGTTGAAGCAATGCCTGCCCTTCCAGTATATGGTGTCGAGGTCGTAGGAAAATTCCTGGTCGATGTTGTTTTCATTTGCTTTCAGATAGGAATATTCGTCCCAGGCTGAGCAACCCATTGAAACGAATGTTTCTTTGACTTCATATTCCAGGGGCAATCCGGATCTTAAAAACAGGTCTTTCCAGTTCTTTTCTGCCATGAGCTGCGGTTTTGAGTGATAGTGTAGAGGATGTTTTTCCTTTTTAGTTTGCTGCTTTTAAAAATTCCCTAATATCGGTGATCGTCCAGGGTTGTTCCTGGATGCTTCGGAATTTCTCCAATAGTCTTATCTGGTACCATTTAAGGTTGGTAGTGTCGGAATATTTTTGTTTTAGTTCGGTGGCGCCGTCTTCTAAAAAAGATGTTACCTGAAGGAGGTCTGCTTCGCCTTTTCCTGCGAGGCCATCCAACCATTCGTAAATGACGTATTTGCGGTTGGTGGAAGGATGGTGATGGTTACTGTCCGGAGTAACCGTGAGGTATAGCAGGCTTTTAAGCATATCGAGCGCGATGGCTGTATCCAACTTTTGAAGGTCGCGGCCATTTTGGAAACGAAGGGTCGACTGGCGGGGTTTAGGTAATAGATCGATCTGATAACGGAAGCCCTCAGGGCGGCCCATCTTTGTAAGGAATCTGGCGATTTTCAGGCTGTCTTCTTCTGCCAGTTGGCCGCTGGTGAGTGCGGATGCCGCGATCTCTGCGGTCCGGTCAGGATAGGCGTCGGCGAGTTTACGAAGCAGAAATTCGAAGAGAATGTCGTTGTAAGGCAGCGTTTCCAGAAGGGGTAAGAGGTTTGCCATTTTTCCTCCGATTTTTATATAAACATCTATGACATGATGCATTCGATAGCGGTCGAATTCCCGTTGTCGGATTATCTGAAGGATAGGTGTTTGGGCTGCTTTTATCCTGAGCAGCCCGCACAGTTGTAAATGTGTTGTCAACACGGGCTCAAAGTAGATCCCTATACGGAGATGAGAGAGTACTGCATCTGCAAGAAGATGTTGGGCGTTGTCGCCCAGGTCGGCCAGTATTTTACTGCTCAAGGTTCCGGTCTTCTGAGTGGGTACGAGCGTTTCTTCACTGAACACACCCTGATCAAGCCAAATAAATTCGAAGAGGTATTTTTCATGTGTTGGGAAACGGTACTTTTCATAAATTCTTCCTATGAGAATCTCGGTTGGTTTAATCTTATAAGTGTCATCCCGGAGTTCGTACGAATTTTCGAAGTCGCAGTTTGGCAGATTTTTGTAGTAATACTGCTGTGTAATGGGGTCAAACACTTTTTTGGTTTCGTCGGTAGCTACGGAGTATTCGAGGATCTCGGTAGCGCGGAAGAATTCGAAATTTTCTTCGTCTTCCAGGTATGCCAGACAATCTTTAAGTTTGATCTCGTTCTTATTTGGGGCGACCCATTCGCGGAGAAACGCGGAGATAAGCGGCGAATAGGCCTGGCCAATGGGGGATTCCGGGTCGAGCAAGAGGTCCTCTGTTTTGACAGTTGTTCTCCTGGCCACGGAAAAGAAATCTTCTACTGCCTTGCGGAAAAGGTCAATGTTTTGGACGGCGCTAAGGTCGTTCTTAAGTCTTAATTCCTCGGCCTTACGGACGAGGTCGTAATTCGATGTGTCGGCGAGGCTGTATACATGACCTTCTGTGGCGGCCCTTGCCGCTTCGCGATATGCATTGTCTATCTCGGATGCCTTGTTCCAAAGTCCCCGTGGCGGATTCATGAGTAGGCGGTGTTCGTAAATATTATTTTTTTCGGACTGTTCTTCGAACAACCAGATGAGGTGGTCAATAGAGTCTTTGGTAAGGAGTGGCCCGTAGGACCAGGCTTTATCGCCAAACATGCGTGTTCCCAGTGTCCGGACAATAAGACTGTGGGTTTGCGTGGCTTTAACGAATAGCATCATCAGTGTGTCTTCGCCCGGATGCCGCAGTCCGTATGTCAGGATCAATTGACTGATGGGCAGGAAGATGAACGGGTCGTCTGCGCTAAGTTGAACGCATTTTTGCATCAGCTTGTTGACGAAGCCGTCGTTGCGTGATTCTTTGAATTGATAAAACTGGTGCCATTCGTCGGTGGCCATTACTTTAAAAAGAGCATATAGTTGCCATCGGTAGCGGACGGTTAAAAAGAATCGCTCCAATTCATATTCCGAGCCGGTCTGAGAAATAGGACGATTATGGGCTATAAGGATGGGGACGCCTTCGATACCGTAGCCCCAGAATTTGTCATTCAGTGCGAGGGCGGTGATCCAGGAATATACGCTGTTTCGGAATCGATGGGAACCGTTGTGGCGTCGGATATTGATGATGGTCCGGATGTCGTGTTCGCTGCCGGCGCCCCAGGCGGCTAATATAGCCACAAGTTCGCCGGCATACTCCGGGTTGCCGGTTATTGTCAGTTGGTTGCGGACCAGGTCGGATATGTCTGCGGCTTCCTCTTCGTCCGCCTCCATGTCTGCCAGGATGCGGGCGCTAAGGCGTTTGAGGTGTTCCGGCGAGGCGGAGTCTTTTAGGCAGCTAACGAGGTGATCGATGGCGCCGGGAACATTATTCACCAGTGCTGAAATAGCCTGCGTGGGTATGGTCTGCGGCCAGACCCCAGTGTTTTTGGTTTGTACCAGGAGCTTTTTTAGAGCGTTTAGCCGGAATTCGCCTGTATGTAAAGAAGGATCTGTGCGGAAGATGAGCTCCAGGCTGTCTTCTTCTATAAATTGAAGTAACTCCCGGAAAAGATTGGACTCGCTGCTGAGCAGGGACAACAGGGAATGCAGGGTTTCAATCCATTTGGTCCGGATCTTTCTTATTTTCCGCCCGACGGAGACGAGGTCTTTGATTTCCGCGAACTTTTTGTGACAGAGAAAAGATGCCGCGAGATACTCCTGCAGAAAGGCATTGGTAAAAGTCCAGGTTTGGCGGTGATAAGATACAAGGAAGCTATGCTGTAGTAATTCGGTGTCGTCCTTGTCAAAATAGTGCTGGAATTCTGTTGCTGATAGTGAATTTTTGCCTGTCAGCTGCATACATATCGCCAGTCTTTCAGCGACGGCCCGAAAACGGTTCGATTGGGAGGATAGTCTTTCGCCGTTGTTGAGGAGGCGCTTGCCGGCCTTCTCCATGCACTTTTGAATGAAATCGTCGACGACTTGCTGTTTGCTATCCGGAAGGTTCTTTTTTTGCCTGAATCGGTCGATGAGGTTGACCAAGTAGAAGGGATGAAATAGCCAGGTTTCAAATTGCTTGAGGCGCACTTCACGCTGGAAGGACGAAGTCTGTCGCTCTCCAAGCATATTCTTTGCATAGTTAATGATATCGTTGCTGTCCAGAGCAGAAAGCTGGTATAGGTTAAAATTCGGCAATTCCTTATTCAGGCTATACCGGTGATAGAACATATTCCGGCAAGCTACAACAATGCTGACGTTGTGATAGGTTTCTGAAAAAGTCCTGATATGACGGACGAGCTCAAGAAAACGCGATGAAGGCGCCTCATCCAGTCCATCGAAAAACAGGACTATGTCTTTCAAGGGGATGGTCTTCCAGGCGCCGTATTTATCGTTTAGCCAATTTTCGACGTGTTGCACGATTTCCTTTTTTACGTCTATATAAATAGGTTGAATCCGCAGTCCTGCATGGCCCAGATCGTATGCACACTGCTTTAGCAGGGTAGTCTTGCCCTGGTAGGGCTCGGCGATCAGGCAAATACGATTGGTATTCATTCGGTCTTCCGTAAATTTCGCTGCGAGGTCGATAGCGTTGGCTCCCTGGATGTACCAAATAGCGGTCTCGTCTTGGCTGAGGACGTCGATCGGTTCTATTTTTCGGGGGATCGCATTTTTTACGGGTTTCAATTGGGTGAGTGGGACGATCCGAAGCTCCTCATAGCAGAATTCCTCCGCTGCCTGTTTTCCAAAATGTTTGGCGACAAGAGAGGTCATGTTTTTTAAGTGTTGCTCCAGGTAGTGAATGTCCCACCAGATAAAGTCTACGTCGTGGGTCTCCCGGAGTGTGCGTTTCCTGTTCTGTAGCCAGGTTTCCAGTTTCGCTTTTTTCAGATCGGCGCTGGTGGCGAGATAGAAGGTGCTCGTAAACCGGAGATAGTCGTTATTGAGGAATTCCTGGATCAGTGCCTCCAGGCCGGCCTCGGTCAGTCTTTTTTCTCTTTTACATTGAATGGTAATTCCGCGCTCGTTGGCGGGGTTTCGCTGGATAAGGTCTATACCATACTGCTTGTTCCCCTGTTTTAGGAATTCATCGAGTTGGACGTCTGGTAGGTGCGTTTCTGCAAAATGGAGTACCAGTACCTGAAAATCCTGCCAGGTTAAATAATCCCAGAGTGGAGATAGCGTCTTTCTTTCCATTGTCGATAAATGTACAAAAAAGGAGAGGACTATTTTGCAGAGAAATGATGACCCACCCATCGATAGATAGTGTAGGGAGTCGGGGTCCCTTCCAGCTCGTCAAGGACTGGTACCCTGATCGTCTGATGGGCGCTGTCGTATTTCAGGCCATGAAGAGTTGGTTTGGGGCTATAACTCTTGTCGAAATCCCTAAATTCGATATGGATGTCGTCTTCCAGGCGGCCTCCGTTTTTAAACAGTTTGATTGGACCAATCAGCGTGTTTTTCTCTACTTGGAATGCCCTCACTGGTTTACCTAATAGATTTAAAGCGATATGCCGGTGTCTATCGGAAATCCAAGAGCGTCGTTTGTCTTCCCTGATTTTATTGAGGCGATTGCGCCTCTATTGTTTTTAGGGTGAGCTGGTCGTAGTTTTGACAAATATGAGCCTAGAGTTTGTGACAAAAGAAGATTTGAGGACTTTCAGGATTGAGCTGCTAAATGACATCAAAGTGCTGTTCGCTCAAAACGTCCAAGTGAATGACATCCCTGTGCAGGGGTTTAAGACAAAAGATGTACGAAAGGTATTGGGCTGCTCTGTGAACAAGCTGGTGTCATTGCGCGTAGGACGGAAAATCCGATGGAAAAAGATTGGAGGAACAGTTTACTATAATGCCGAAGATGTGAAGCGCTTGCTGGAGGAGGGATTCTGATTATTCAGCATGGCTGATCTGTTGCTGAATGCTGCCATCCTTGGCAAAAACGACGATAGCCCAACCTTTTCGTTTTGCAACGGATCGCGCTATTTGGATGGCTTCCCTTTTCGTTGAAGTGATGGCGGTAAACTTCTTCGCCTGGCTGCCTTTAACCATTCACCCTGTGCCACCCAAAGGAAGGACATACTCGGCTGCATTTGTAGCAACCGTGCCATTCTTACGGGTTTTAGATCTCTTGATGGTCTTAGTACTCATATCACAATTTCACAAAATTTCTACAAGAACCAGCTTGGCATACCGAATAAAATTTTGGGCTCGTTGAGCTGTGATACGAGAGCGGATATGCTTGTCCTCTGGATTCCATTGGGAAACGGCAGCGAGAAATTGTAAGTTGGTTAATGGGATCATGATGCGACGATTCGTTGATGTAAAAGGTTATAACGTCAATTCAGATCAATAACCAACGTTTAAAGACTGACATTTGTTAGGCTGCCGCCGACCAAAATTTTCCTTTTCTCATCGAGGCGCTCCTGCCAGCCCTGGGTGTCATCGAGGACTTTCTCTTCATCTACGTCAGCATAGATTTGCGTAGTCGTGATCTTTGTATGGCCGAGCATGATTTGGACGGTCTCCAGAGGAATACCATTTTTGAGGGCGACAGTTTTCGCGAACGTGTGGCGAGCGATGTGGAAGGTGAGGGAGAAGTCGATACCGCAAACGGCCTGGATCACCTTTAGGCTGCGATTAACCTCCTGATTCGTGATCCGGGGAAAGATAGGGTCGCTTGGCTGATAGTCGGGACGGGTTTTATATTTGCTGAGTAGGGTAGCGGCTGATCTTAGAATTGGTACTGCCGCAAGCTCGTCGGATTTTAGTCGGTATATCTTACACCATACGGTACCATCCGCATCCCACTCGAAATGTTCTTCCCGGAGGGCCATTGCGTCGGCAAAGGCGAAGCCGGTGTAACAGCTGTGTAGGAAAAGATCCTTCACGTACCGAATCGACGGATCGGAAAATTGGTGCTGCTCGATGGCCACTAGCTGCTGAAAACTGACCTTTTTGCGCTTGGCCTTTTTCTGGGGGCAGCTATATTTCTTAAAGGGATTGACGGTGATCCATTTGATCTCGACGGCCCAGTTGATGATACGTTTGAAGCGCTGGATATGTTTGGCAAGACCGTTGCCCTCGCATCGATCGTGGGACTTCATGGGGTTATTTCGGATAAAATGTTCATAATTGGTCGCGAATTCCATGCTGAGCTGGGATAAATACACATCCCCGCCTGGGTACTCCCGGGCAAGAAAGCGTTTGACATAGGCGATGGTAGTGACTACATTCTTAAAGCCGCCGGGCTTCAATTTAGGCTCCCATATTTTGTAATAATAGTCCAGCAGCTCGACGAGCTTATGGCCCTTGAGCGCGGTGTGCGTTCCGAGATAGGCGTGCTTAACGGTCTCGGCCGTGATCAGGGCCTCCTTGTCGCATAGGAGACGGTATTTCTCTTTGATCTTGAAGCGGACGTCTTCGATGCGTTTGTTGAGGGACTTTACCTGCTCTGTTCGGCCCTTGGCGATTTCCTGGCGGGGATCCCAGTCGGCGGCATTGATTCGCTCTTTCAGCGAGATTTCTTTTCTTTCTTCATCAACGGTAATGCGGGCGTAGATGAGTCCCTGGTTCTTGTCGTCCTTACAGCGCCGGATAATAAAGTCGATGCTGAAGGAATGCGTAGTCCTCATGACATTTTCTTTTGACTGTTCCCAAAATAGATTGATTCCACTCTTCACTTCTGTCAGGCCGCACGTTCGAATCCATTTCGAATCCACTCAAAACGTATCAAAAAGAATGACGCTATGAATTATGATTCAAGGATTTGAGAGCGTTGTAGTGAGCACAAAGGCCGTGCCGGTTCAACTCACCGGAAAACGTACCGGAAATCTGCTTTTTTTCGATGGTTTTTGACATTCCGCAAAAGAAAAAAGCCTGTCGATACTGAGTATTTACAGGCTTTGATCGATTTTGATCTGACTTAAAGTCGGGACGACTGGATTAGCTTCGCTGATCCAGGTTGCCCTCCTTCTTACCCAAGAAGCCACGTTCCGACTCCGTCGGAACAGTTTTGCTTCCTCGTCCGCTTATGCGAACAAGTTCGCACCGCGTCCGAAAAAGCAAAACCCGCAGCTGTCGCTGCGGGCTTCTTGTTCGTCGGGACGACTGGATGAGAGATCGTCACGCAATATTCAGAATGTCAATGTGCTGTAAATTGCTCAGGTTGCCTGCTCACCGGAAAGCTCACTGTGACCTGTAAGTGTGAAGAGCTATGGCAAAAATAATCAAATACCATCTAATTGGCAGTCACATCTTCTGCTATTTTTTAGCCTTTTTCTTCGCTGGCCGCCGGGCCTTCTTGGGCTTGGGCTCTCTTTTGAACTTTCCTGTAGCTTTATAGTGCGCGATGGCCTCGCTAATTACTCTCCTGTCTTCGTCCGTAACCACGTGTGGCTCTACCACGAAAATTACACCTTTTGGTTCTTTAATGTATCCCATTTTATTTGGATTTAAAGTACTGGGCGCTAAGTTTAGCAGCGGCCTCTTAAAGATCGAGTTAAAAATAGTCAAAGCGAATTATTCTTAACCTGGCATTTATCAACACGGCGGCTGGCTCCGTTGTCAGTGCTGTGGCTAGAGTGTAGCAGAGTGGAAGGCTTAAGTGCAGAAAGAATGCATTCTGGTGGATGCGGGAGTAGTCGGCGTCGTTCAAAGGCATTATTTGATGATTTATATCAATTTCATTATGGGATTTTGATTTTAGTTTTATCGCGCAGCTGCTGAATTCCTGCACGTGAACCATACGGCTTTCTTGCTGGGGTTCGGATGCATTCCGGTAGCTGTTTTTCTGAGCGATAAACCTAATGAACTATGAAATTTAGCGACAAAAATAATGCTGTCCACTTATTGATGGAGGATAGTCTCGGGAGGGTGGGAATAGTCAAAGACTCAACTGAACTAAATGAAGCTCTATCTTTTTGTAATATTGAATTTCCTCACCTTAAACCGTTATTTAGAAAATCGATTCAATACTTATGCCGGCCATTCTTCGAAGCGTACGAGAAGGCAAAGGAAAAGTTGCTCAATGTGCTGCTAAAGGAACCCATTCGGAGAAGCGGAACATTTATCTATACGACTTTCAATGAAGAGACCCTCACCACTTTTTATGATCTAAATACCGAGGATAATGGTCGGGAGATGATAACAAACGGCGTCATTGCAATTTTTTCCAATATCCCTAACAATTCTCTGCCTCATTTGATTTTCTATTGTCGCATAAAAAACAATGACACGATCACATCTGTTCCTTCTCACCTGTTAAATCAAGGGTACACTACCGATGCTACTATTAATGAGGTTTTAGGTTTAATCTTATTTCTAAAGTATTGTCCGCTCGAGACGAAGCTTATTCCGAAAGGAAAGAAGATCTCCCATTCGGACCAGGAGTATTTAAACAAGACAAAATTACCGATTGAAATTTTAGACTCCACCTGGTTTACTACAATCGTTCGGAGCGAAGGATTCACTGTTGGTGGTCATTTTCGGATGCAACCAATCGGTCCCGGAAGATCGGAGAGGAAACTGATATGGATCAATTCCTATGAAAAGAGGGGTTACGTAAGGAGAGCTGGAGCTCTAAAAGCTGGGGAGAACCGTGAGGGTCCTTTGGGAAATTAGTTTGGAGTTTAAAAAAAGATCACTAAATTTGTTTGATCACGAAAACGTGATCAATTGCAAAAAGTGATCAATAGTCAAAAAATAGTACAAAATGCCATTGGTCGTTTGACTGCCGCCACTGGCTGGAATGTCGATTACGAAGGCGACACACTCCATTTGAAAGCGGATGGGTATACTTATGCCTGGAATTTGCTTATTCGTAACGGGCTGAGAAACATTCACTTGCCGGCGATTGAAAAAGAGCTGGCTGACAAACAACCGACTTTGCTGGTGACGGATTACCTGTTGCCAAGCTTGAGGGAGCGGCTTCGCATCAATGGCCTTAGCTATTTAGACGGGGCAGGAAATATATTCTTGAAGGGAAAGGGTGTACTAATATTGGTAGAAGCCGGCGGGCGGAAAAAGCAGGAAAATCGGGCAAAGACAGGAAACCGGGCCTTCACCAAGACTGGCTTGCCGCTGGTATTTGACATCCTTCAAAACCAGGAGGTATTAAAGAAAACCCGGCGGGAACTGGCGCAAATATATGAGATGGCAGTCGGAAATGTTCACAACGTGCTGGAGGGCCTGCAAGAAGATGGTTACCTGGTAGCGCGCGGCACTACGCGTAAAAGGCAGTACCGACTTATCAATAAGAGGAGGTTGCTGGACGCCTGGATTAAGGAGTACGGTGAGCAGTTGAAACCGGAATTGTTTATCGGCAGCTATCGATTCTTGCAACAGGAAGGACTAGGTAATTGGAAGAAATTGCCGTTGCACAAAGACCAGACAGTTTGGGGCAGCGAGCCAGCAAGTAGTTTGCTGACCAACTATCTCTCTCCCGGGGAATTGACAATGTATACCGAGGAAACGGTGCCGGATATTCTCAAAACCTATCGAGTTGTTCCGGAAAAAGACGGCCTTATAAAAGTGTACAGAAAGTTCTGGCATTATGAAGGAGAGAGAATGCAGGGGATAGCGCCTGTTTTATTGGTTTATGCCGATCTCCTGCTGACCGGGTACGGCCGGTGTGCGGAGACGGCGGCAATGATATACGATGAATACCTTAGTAAAGAATTTTGAGAAGCTGCGGGAAGAAGGTTGGAAACCGGTCTTCAATGCTTTGGAAAGAGTACTCACGGGGATGGGGATTGATTTTTATCTCATCGGTGCTGTGGCGCGGGACATTTGGATCGATCATCTTTCCTACCGGGATAAACGAACGACCAAGGATGTGGACATTTGTGTCTATGTGAAAGACCTGGATCAGTATAAAGCGGTGCAGCAGGCGTTGATTACCGGAGAAGGCTTTTGTCGCGATGCCCGTGAGCCCTACCGCCTGTATGGACCGGACGGTCGAATGATTGATCTGATACCCTTTGGCGATATTGAACGGGACGGAACGGTTTGGCTGGATGACCCGCCGATGACTTTATCGGTGTATGGGACCAAAATAGTCTCCGGCGGCGCGGTGACGGCTCTCGGAGCGTTCAAAGTGATTACTTTACCCGGCCTTTGTGTGTTGAAACTGCTTGCCTGGACAGGAAGGCCGGAGTGGAGGGGAAAGGATCTGGAGGATGTCTATTTTATTTTTCGCCACTATTTTGAGATCGGTGGGGATGCTCTGTATGAGCAACCATACGACGATTTATTGACGGAAAATTTCGAGCCGAATATCGCTGCGGCCCGGATGTTAGGACGACAGATGGCACAGGCGCTGAAGGATAGTCGGGATATTTATGACAAAGTGCGGGATGTCCTCGCAGGGCTATTGCAGCAATTCACCGAAACGGAAGTGGAGGAGATGTATGCTCATGATGGCAAAGATGCTCGAATTGTCCATTACCGGCTTTCACTGGAAGTTAGGCGCGGAATGGAAGATAGCTAGACCGGCGAGGACTTGAGTTAAGTAGCTCATGTGACAGTTTTTCAAACTGCCCGGAAATTGCAAGGGTGTGCTACGTTTGCGGCCGGAATTGCTCATTAATCACGTAGAATTGACTAAATTTTTACTCGGCAAATGCTCTACTTTGCGAGCTTGTCAGTATTGCCGATTCGGATGAAATTATTCCATTTTGTGATACGCATTATTTGTTTGCGATTGCTGGTTTTGGGGTTACGTTTACCGGGCTATAGTCGAACGGAAATGACTTGAAAATCGATTGTTTGGAGGGTGGGTCGAGAGGCCTGCAACGCCAGATGGGTACTATGTCTGAACCTGAGAATGTCCGCCGCAAAAAAAGCTTGAGCTTTTGACGGTACTTAAATCCGATTGCCATTTGTTCAAATTACTCTCCCCGTCTGGCTCGAGCGACTGCAGCTATGATATGAAGGTTACCTCGGAAATTGCTGTGGCGGTAAAGGGATCGGATCGGGCATCGCGTCCTTTTAGACTGATCACTTACGTGCTCTTCATCTTTTGGAAGTAAAAGCTGTCGGTGACTTGAGGATATTGCGTGGCTATACGGTTTGAAATATCTGTCTTGCCACTGCGTCTCTTCATCTTATCCCGTTTCCGCCCCGTCGAAAATGGCGGATATCGGCGATAAAGTTAGAGCTGTGGCACATAATGCGTGCCACTTTCATACATCTTGCGACCGCTTGAGGGATGGACGCGTTTTGGGGCGTTTAGCCGCTGTCCTCGCGGTGAAAGGCAAAAGTCTGCCTTCGGGCGGGAACAGGGAATCTAGCGGCCTGCAGGCTTTCCTGGGTGGCAATTCTAAGGTTTAGTGAGCGGCAAGAACTTAACTGGGATGGGTCCAATTGCTTAACGCTGCTGACATGCAAATGGCTTTGCCGGCGACATGGTCGACGTCGTTCGGCTTGGGGGCAAAAATCCGGGGATCAAATCTGAGATCTGAACGCGGGCAAAATGTATCAACGGAATAGGAAGTTATTTTGGTCTAATGGTTGAAATAAGTTGCCGATTGGGCAGACTCTAGACGAACACTTCCCGCTTTGCAGCAGAAAAACTTGCTAGCTTGGACGTTCAACGGCAGCAATGGTTGTCAGTTGATACGAAGTACAAGCCCGGTCGGTCAAGCCAGTGGTAACTTCCTTTCTCGTCTTGAATTCGTGTCACATTAGTGTCCAATTTGTCTGTAGGAAATTTTCATATTAAGGCATCGGTAAGGCGCGGGATAAGCGTTCAGGGAGCACCCCGGATTGCTATTGTCAGGGCTTGGCATGTACGGGTCCGTGGCACGAGAAAAGTCCCATTCTTGGTAATTTAGGTTGAATAAAGTAATAAGAAAAAAAGAACGCTTTACCACCTTACCAGATCGCGCCGGCCCGGGAGCCGCATTTGCTCATCAGCATGTCGATGCGGTAGGGGACGATTTTCTTGAGAATATTCTTTCGGGTTTCTCCGAATAGGGCGCAGGCGAGGTCAAGCGCCCCGCCGGTGAGATTGCCATGGCTCAGCCAGAATCTATTCTTGCCGTGGTCGACATATAGTCTGCCTATTTCCGAGAAGGGGGAGGGAAAGATCGCGTAGCCGCGGCTACTGACAATGCAGCCATAGCCCAGTATCTCCATATAGGTCTTGACGCAAAGATTATTGATGGATGCGGCTTGTTCCTTGATCGTTATTTTCTTCTTCATATGTGCCTGTTTTGAGGTGATTGAAAATCGGACCGATGACTCCGGCGGATGGCTGGCCGAATGCCAAATAGGAACGGAATAAATGCTGCGGGGAATGGTGATGAAGGTGTGATGAAGCCAAAGCGGAATCCAGTGATGAGGGTTTGTACTGCACCGTTTTATGCCGTAGTTGTTTGGCGAGGCCGGCCAGGAGCCGAACTTTGCGGGAGATTTTTCGATCACTTGGGAAGAATTCACTGATAGAATTGATCTGCAGGTTTCGCCATCGGAAAAAGGACATGCCCTCGCGGGGACGAGATGCTTTGCAGGCAAAATTGCCTCACAGACTTACCCTGCATCTTGTCCCCGCGGGTGCCAACGGCGAACAGTAGTTGGGAAATGTTTTGCGGTCGATCGCCGGCGGCTGCTTGTTCAACTGGGGATCAAATTTTGGGACAAGCGAGTATTACTTGCTGTCAGGTATTGCCGTACCGTAGTTGTAGGGCGGGAGCGTAGCGGACGCCAAATAGAGGAAGATTCCGGGCGTTTTCATGGCAATCGTATCTGCGGTGGGAATGCGCCAGGAATTGGCGGTCTCCAGGACGGGAGAGAAGGAGGAACGACGGAACGGACGGCCTGGGGGGAACCGCCACCTCCGCCACGTGGCCGGTCGTGCTGCCCGGGGGAGGCCGAAGGCCGTCGGGCAGCTACCCGCGGTCGACCTTGGTTGTTAGGCCGGAGCCGGCAAACGGGAGGGGTCGTGAAGAGGACTGCCGGTCGGAGGCCTAATAATTATGACAGCAGCCGGCCACCGGCAGGTGGCGGACAAAATGAGGCGGCGGGTGGACAAGATATGCTTTGCGGAGTGATCGACGAATGAGCGTGCTACATGAGGAGAGAACGAGCGAAGGATGTCGCAGGACACGGAAAGCCGCCCGACCGGAGGCCCCCGACGCGAAAGAACCGTGCCAGAGAAGCGAACCGACCCGAGGCGCCCGCAGCGGAACGGAGGTGGGAACCCCGGAGTGTAGCGAGGACGCCGAGCTGGTCGGCGGACATGTTCTTACTGAGCGGAGTGTAACTCAGCGAGAGGAAGAAGATGTCCGGCCTGGCACGCGTTCTTGCCGAGGGGGCCGGAGGGAGACCTTTTTTCCTGCCTGGCGGGAAGAGATATGCCAAAGTACTTCGAATCATTGGTCTCCTAATAAATCTTCCTTTACAGTGACATGAACAGTGTCTTTATGAACTTTGTATTTGATATGGTACCCCTTTTCTTTTAGTATAGTAAGTAGCGCATCTAAAGCCGGATTCTTTTGTAAATTATATTTTCCTGGGATAACAAAGTCAGAGAAAGGGGGGCCAAGCTGTTGCAGAAATTCTTCCATTGTATCTTCCGACGGTCTCTTAACATGAAATCCAAAAAGTGAGATTTTTTTATCCAGAGGAAGCCTTACAAGAACCTCAGTTAACACGGCCTCCTCAATAACGGAATCTCCGGCTTTAAGCGTCTGATAAATCCTATCTGCTAGTTTTTCTGAATTTGACACCATTTCCGGGGTTACCCCGGCAAGTAATTTATCTTTTTGGTCTTTGTTGAATACATCCGAGTCCAAAAGAAACGAAAAATCGTGTCCGTCCAGGTCGTAAGAATCCATCGTTTCCATAAAACTATTATGGTCTGCTATTAATAGCTGCAAATGTGTTCCAGGAAAGTTTTCTTTAAGCAGGGTAAACGTTGATTCGCTCAGTGAAAGCTTTTTTAATTTGATCAGCCCATGAATTTTTATTTCGTTTAGATTACTTAGATCTATTTCTTCCTGTAAAACCGGAAGATTTGGAAGAAGAGCAGAGAATGCCTCGTTGGATAGTTTCGGATGGAGTAAAATACTTATTATAAGTTTTGATTTATCTTCTTCGCTGTTAAATAAGTCCGAAGGGATTATTTGTTTTTCCAGTTTTGAGTAGACTTCCGTTTGGTTAAGGTATATTATCAGATCTGGGTTTTGTATTTCGGAGAGATTATTTTCGATTTTACTGTAATATGTAAACAGGTTCTGCCACGTAGGAGTAGCTTTAAGTAAAATGTGGGCGTTTAAATTTGATATAAGGCTGATGTCCCGAATGTTAATTTTTTGTCTATGTAAAATTAAAATGCGTGATTCCATTGGGATTTCTTCGTTGTTGAGCAATTTTATTATTGCAGTTTCTTCTTCTTCAATATCATCTTTTAAAGGAGAGAGTATTCTGTCAACATATTCATTGATATTGTCTTCAATATAGGAAATAAGAGTTGAGCAATTGCTATTGAGAATTGTTGAGTAGTTCTTAGAGGTTAGAGCGCTCGCATCGGTCGATTTGGCCGATTTGAGTGAAATAAATAATTGAACCATTTTTAGGTTTAACGCATATTGGTTCTTCTCGTAAACGAAGTCTAAAAGTGGCGACGTATTGCCTGCCTCCAAGTTATTGAATTTGATTTCGAATGTTTCGATTACCTGTTGAATTTTTTGGGTGTCTATCGTGCCAATTTTTCCTAATAGCGAAGTTGTGTTAGCGAGATAATTGGCCAAAGAGCCATTCTTATTCAAGGATGATATTTGATCAATAGTATTATATTTTAAGATTAAGATTAAATAGCTGTCTTTTTTATGTGTAGGGAAGTCGCTGTCTTCGTCGATGTAAATCCATATTTCCGGCCATTCACGGCAGAGCGATTGAATAAAAGCCGGGATATTTTCTCCTCTTTGAATGTATTCGTCGATAAATTGAAGAGCCTTTGGGGTCTTGCTTATTAATTGTGCTATATATTCCCGGAATTGTGATTCCAGTGTTGCAAGATTTTTGATGAGGAAATCGAAAAGGTCGAAATTTAGAGTTTGAGCCTGAGAATATTCGGCTAGTCGGAGGCGCTTGGCTATTTCGTTAGTTTTGGTCAACTTGTAGTTAAAGGGTAATGCCTCCCGGTTTTTTACGGCTAGTACAAAATCCAGGTCTTGCTTGGTTAAGCTACCTTCATAGAAATACGAAATGTAGGAGTAGTACATCTCGTCTATGTAGCCATTTCTAAGGAGGTATACTAAAACTTTTTCGTTTAAGAGAGTGCTATCAAGGATGGATGACTCGGCTTGTTGAATTAGGTCTTTTAGAGACAAATATTCTAAGCGTCTTTTTTGGAGTTTTATTTTTTCAAGTTCAGTTTTCAATTCATCTGTTCTCTTTTGCGCCTTTATAGAAATGGCGTTCTCTCGCTCTTGATATGATATGGATGGGTTGACAGTTTTGTCGAGTTCGGAAAAATTATTGTAAAGAGTACCATTACCGTAGATGTAGTCTGATTGATACTGAATTGGTGCGCTGGTGGCCAGCAGCCTGAATACATTATCCTGTTTTATTTTTTCCGATGCTGATATCTCATATTGAGTTGAGCCAATGATCAGGCGTCCAGTCCTACCCATATCCGAATATATTCGCAATATGTATAATGAACGCAGCTCTCCCAGGTCAACCTCCCAAGATTTTTTAATTAGTTCTACTTGTTTCTCCAGTTCGAAGATTTTTTTGTCCAAATCTTTGGATAGATTTGAGACCATTTGAGGTTTTTTCGAGAAAGCGTCGTAAATAATGCCTTTATTAACGTGCAAATCGGAAAAATCTTTGGGATATAGGTTTTTATATAAAATGATTCCAAATAAATTCTCCTGGTTTAGCCTGCCCGTAATTATTTTCCGGTAAATTTTAAATTCTGTAATGACATTTTTTAGAAATCGCATGTCGTCAATGTAAAGGGTGATATCACTAATAAACTCGGGCTTAATTTCCGGTAGCTGGTCTACTTCTCTAAGACGCGACATCACCATGTCAACTGAGTTTGATGGATTTACAACCGGTATCACAGGAATGATAAAATCAAAGAACTTTGCTCGATCGTTATTGATAAACATTTCGTCCCGGATGGCATAGATAAAAACTATTTTCCGATTGATCTGGTCTGAGTTATTCAGAAGATTATTGAGCTCCCGAAGATTTGTAAATATTTCGGGGTCATTAAAACGGTCCAGGTCTTCAATCGTAACGACGTCATAGTTGGTAACCTGAAAGAAATACAAAAGCTCGTCGAGAAATTTATTCAATACAGAAGTGTTTTCGCCCTGGGCCAGCTCCAACTCACCTTTCAGGTTTAATTTTGTAAAACGTGAGTTTTTGAAAATCCGAAAGAAATAGCCTAGGATCGTTCTGTATTGACCCCCTAAATAGCTGGACTAATTGATCAAATCAAATTAGTCATTTAAATTTAGGGTATTATGGCAAAGAAGTACAGGATTTTTTCTGTCGAACAAAAGCTTCAAATCATCCAGGAGGCC